>Ga0306920_100001995_pt1 | contig 25530 bp, 22 predicted proteins | sample flu12Cox44000170_FD_204666 | JGI IMG/M metagenome (GOLD analysis project Ga0306920, IMG submission 204666) | Lab enrichment of tropical soil microbial communities from Luquillo Experimental Forest, Puerto Rico - flux4day.12C.oxic.44.000.170 (v2)... | ecosystem: Environmental > Terrestrial >...
GGGGAGATCCAGCTCGGCGCCGTCGGCGCCACGTCGTAGTACGGGGCCAGCCACTTCGCCTCGAGCGTGAGCCCGACCCGCCCGAGGCGCAACTCGCCGCCGACGAGCGGACCGACCACCACCCGCGTCGTGGCGCCGAAGCCCATGGCCGAATCGGCGCCCACGTACAGGAGGTGCCGCCGCCGGATCCGCCAGGCGCCGGCCAGCGTCAGCTGCGGGTAGACGCGCGCGTCGACGAAGTTGGTGATGAGGTGCGCCGACCCCGCGACGGTCAGCGTCGGCACGAAGCCCGCCTCTCGAATGACGGGGTGGTAGGCCAAGCCGGGCTCGAGGTGGAGATCGCCGTAGAGGGCCGCGGTCAGGTCGAGGTTGCCGAAGAGATCGAGGTCGTCGCGCAGCCCGTAGCCGCCGCCGACGGTGAGGATCGGCGTCGCGAGATCGACGCCCAGCGCCTCCACGAGCGGGCCCCCGAGCGACGCGCCGTAGGCCGTGTTCCCCCGGCCGAGCGGGCGCACCTCGCGCGTCGTCGCGCAGGCGCCCAGCGCGAGGCCGGCGACGAACGTCAGGCCGGCGAGGAAACCGAACGCGCGCAGCCCCGCGTCGGGCGCGGGGGTTCGGGCAGCGGCCACGGGCGCCATGTTACCGTCTCGAGCGTATGCTCGTCTCGTGACCCTCGACATCCAGCCCGACGCCCCGCTCGCGCCGCTGACGACGCTGGAGCTCGGCGGGCCCGCCCGCCACCTGTGCACAGCCCGGACCGACGACGAGCTCGGCGAGGCGCTGCGCTGGGCGGACGCGCGCCGGCTGCCGGCGCTGATCCTCGGCGGTGGGTCGAACCTGGTCGTCGCCGACGCCGGGTACCCCGGCCTCGTCGTCCGCGTCGCCACGCGCGGGCGCCGCTTCGCCGACGCGGCGGGCGGCGAGGTGCTCGTCACCGCCGCCGCCGGCGAGCCGTGGGACGATCTCGTCGCCGACGCCGTCGGCCGCGAGCTGGCCGGGCTCGAGTGCCTCTCGGGCATCCCGGGCCTGGTGGGCGCGACGCCCATCCAGAACGTCGGCGCCTACGGGCAAGAGGTCGCCGAGACCATCCGCGCCGTGCGCGTCCTCGAGCGCGGGACCGGGCAGATCCGCGAGCTCGCCCCGACCGACTGCGGCTTCGCCTACCGCGACAGCGCCTTCAAGCGCGACCCCGATCGCTTCGCCGTCCTCGCCGTGACGTTCGCGCTCCGGCCCGGCGGGGCGCCCACGCTCCGCTACGCCGAGCTCGGCGCAGCGCTGGCGGATCGCCCGGACGCGACGCTCGCCGACGCGCGACGGACGGTGATCGCGCTGCGGCGCAAGAAGTCGATGGTGCTCGCCGACGGCGACCCGAACCGGCGCAGCGTCGGCTCGTTCTTCACGAACCCAATCGTCTCGCCAGCCGACGCCGCGTCGGTGGCCGCTCGCGCCGCCGCCCGGGGCGCCCGCCCGGATGAGCTGCCGCGCTGGCCGGCGCCCGGGGGCGGCGTCAAGCTGTCCGCGGCCTGGCTGATCGAGCGCGCCGGCTTCGCCAAGGGGGCGCGCCGCGGCGCGGTCGGGATCTCGTCCGCCCACGCCCTGGCCCTCGTCCATCACGGCGGCGGCTCGACCGCGGCGCTCCTGGCGCTCGCGGGCGAGATCCGCGATGCGGTGCGCGCCGCCTTCGGTGTGACATTGCTGCCAGAGCCGACCATGGTCGGGGCCCCCTGGCCGGCGCCGGGAAGCTGACGTGGCCCGCGATGTCCGCGATAACCCTGCCCGATCCGCCGGGCTTTCGGCCGCCCCGGGTTGGAACGATGTATGCTCTCTCCCTCTGCGGATGAGACCCGGAGCAAAGCTCGCCTTGCTGGCCTGCGTCGCGCTGGTGGCTTCGTGCGCCGCTGGGGCGAGCAGCGCGGGCACCACGGGTGCAGGTGGCGCGACCGGCACGGGCGATCGGGACGCCGGCGAGGACGGACGAGCGGGCGCGATCGGGTCAGCGGGAACGACGGGCTCGGGCACGGGAACGGCGGGCGTGACCGGCGCCGCGGGGATCGGCTCCGGAAGCGCCGGCAGGGGCACGGGCGCCGCCGGAACGACGGGAGCCGCGGGAACGACGGGCGCCGCCGCCACGACGGGCAACGCCGGCACGACCGGCAGCGCCGGCACCTCGGGGAACGCTGGCGCCACCGGCGCCGGTGGCGGCGGCGGGCGGGTGACGGGCACCGGCGGCGCCGCCGGGGGAAGCGCCGGCGGGTCGACGGGCGCTGGCGGCCGCGTCACGGGAACGGCGGGCACCACGGGCACCGGCACCGGCACCGCGGGGAGCACCGGCACCGCGGGACGGGGCGGAACGACCGGCTCGGCGGGCGTGACCGGCGGCGCCGGCACTTCGGGTCGCGGTGGCGCAAGCGGCACCGCCGGGACCTTTGGTACCGGGAGCGCCGGCTCGACAGGCTCCGCCGGGGCGACCGGCTCCGGTGGCGCGGGCGGTGGCGCGGGAGGCGGCGCGCCGACCTGCGGCGGCGGCGCGGCCGTCACCTGCCCGCAAACAAACCAGTTCTGCGAGCTCGCGACCGGCGTCTGCGACACGGCGCCGAGCGCTACGGGCACCTGCGTCACGGAGCCGACGAGCTGCGCCCCCATCTTCACCTTCGTCTGCGGCTGCGACGGCGTCACCTACGGCAGCGACTGCGAACGGCAGGCGGCCGGCGTCTCCAAGCTGCACGACGGCGGCTGCTGACCCCAGAATCGCCGTCCCAGTTGCCGAGTCACCGTCGGTCGTGAAAGAATGATCCGAGCCCAATGCGTAGATCGTTCACGCTGACCACCCTCATCCTCACCCTCGGCCTCTTGCTCGTCGGCTCCATCGCCGCGACCCCCGCCATCGCGGGCCCGGGCGGCGTCCACGCCGTCCAGGGGCGCGGCAAGAAGAAGCACCACCGCGCGAAGAGCCCGCGCAGCGCGCGCCCGAAGCCGGCCAAGTCGGCGTCGGCGTCGCCGAAGAAGAACGACCGCGGCTTCGAGCTCTAGTCGACGCTGCCGTCGCCGCCGCTACAGAGCGGCCCTGACCCGCAGATCGGGTTCTGGATCCAGCGGTTCAGGACGTTGAGCTCCCAGTCGTTGAGCGGTGCCGCCGGTGAGGGCGGCATCAGGGACGGGACGTAGTTCGTCCACAACGACAGGAACGTCGTCGCGTACGTGTGCGCGCCGTGCATGCAGATGGGCGGCCGGGGCGGCGAGCCGCCGTCGACGATGCAGTCACCCTGATCGTCGTAGTTGTTGAAGAAGCCATCGATGGGAGGGCTCTTGTACGTGATGAGCGTGCTCATCGGATCGCCGCGGAGCATGCCGCCCGCGCCGTGGCAGCGGGTGCAGTGGGCGACGAGGATCGGCTGGACGTCGTCCGAGAACGTCGGTGTCCCCGGCTTCGAGGGCTGGCAGGCGGCGAGGCCCGCCAGCGTGCAGAGACCGATGAGGAAGGACTTCGCCATGGCCGTCACAGGTAGTAGTGGAGCTGACCCATGATCAGCGAGGCGGACGTCGCGTCCGGCGCGCCGGTGCCGATCATCTGGTAGCGCCCGAGCAGCACGAATTCGAAGTGCGCCCACGGGAAGAAGTTTACCTCCAGGTCGAAGGCGTTGCGGCCGGTCCCCTTGACCGAGAGGTCTTCCTGGTAGCGCTCGTAGGCGCCGGTGACCATGAGGCCGCGGATCGGGAAGAAGGTCGGGCCGATGTAGGAGACGAAGCCGGTCTCGCCGGCGGAGGCCGCGGCGACCTCGGTGCGGACGATGTCCGCCTCGCCGAGGACGAGCATCTTGGCCTTCTCGAGCCAGAGCTTGCCGACGAGGCCCCCCTGGTAGTGCGAGGCCTCCTGGCCGATGCCCAGCCGCGTCTGGGCGGCGAGCGCGGACATGCCATTGAACCGCCGCTCGTAGTAGATGGCCACGCCGTTCTCGCGCAGCCCCACCGACTGCAGTTGATCGGGGAAGCCGGAAGGCGGCGGCGTGAACGCCGTCAGGTGGAGCTCCCACTCGTCGGCCACGTAGCCGCCCGAGAGGTTGTAGGTCTCGTTGTAGAGGTTGTAGCCGGTGAACCGGCGGACGTAGAAGATGTGCTCGACGAAGCGGAGGCCGTAAGGGGCGTAGAACTTGCCGATGCGCGCGTAGGGGCCGGTCGCGCTCGGCCGCCACATGAGGTAGTGCTCGCGCGACATGAAGCGGTCGCCGACGCTGCCGAAGTCCTCGCTGAAGGTGCCGGCGCTGGTGGTCGCGGTCCCCTCCTTGGGGCGGACCTCGCCGTGCGCGCCGCCCGAGACGTAGAAGGAGACCGAGTCGTTGAAGGCGACCCGCGCGTAGAGGTCGGCCTGCATCGGGAAGAACGCGGTCTGCGGCGATTGGTCACCGCCGACGTCATTCCAGGTGCCCGCCAGGCGAAAGTCGGCGCCGAGGGCCAGCCACGACGGTGGCGACCAGGCGCCGTGGAGAAACGCGCCGTCGCCGCCGAGGCTGAGCGTGTCGCCGCTCTCGTCGCGTCCCCAGGAGGTGATGAGCCCGCCGCCCGCGGGCGAGTAGTGGCACTGGCTGCAGCGGTTCGTCCCCGACGAGAACTGGAACTGCGGGTAGGCCTCGGCGCGGCCGGAGGCGAGCGCGAGGTAGAGGCAGACGAAGAGGACGCCGGCGAAGACACGGAGGACGATGCGTCGCATGGGAGAGGGGATCGTCGGCATCAATCGTTGTTGGCACCGTTCAGGATCCAGCGTTCGAAGAGCTGGATGTCGACCTCGGGGAGCGGCAGGTCGGGCGGCATGCGGATCGACCCCTGGGCGTGCATCAGGAATACGACCGGTGAGTCGATCGGATCCCCCGGAATGACGAAGTTGCGCATGACGAGGGAGTCGAAGCCGACGTCGCGGGCGCTCAGATTGACGCCAGCGCGCTGGGCGACAGCCGAGTGGCAGGCCACCGTGGCGCAGCCCGGCTCCGTGATGGTCGCCGAGATGAACGACCACTTCGCGGGCCGATTGTCGATGTCGCTGCCGCAGCCGGCCGCGCCCAGGGCAATCCCCAGGAGTGCAATCGCCGCGGCGAGCGCACGCGCGGGGAAACGGCCACGGATGGAACCGGGGGCCCCGGCCGGAAGCATCGCGGGATTATGCATCAAGGATGATCGGGCTCAACTTCGATCGCTGACAGCCAAAGTGACGGGACACCGTCGCCGGGGTGCAAAATAGCGCCGGTCGCGCCGAGTTCAATACGCAATTTTCCGCCGGCATGGGTGGTGGTGCCGGCGATCGTGACCGGGACCCCGGCGCGCGGCCAGTCGGCGCGCGCGATCGCGGCGTCGGCGGCGCGGAGCTCGAGGCTTCCACCGTCGGGGGCCGGGCCCGCAGCCTCCGCGCGCATCGAGACGCGGTAGCGGCCCGCCGGCAGCTCGATGTCGGTCGCGGCGGCCACCCGGCGCCGCCGGGGAGAGCCGGAGCCCGAAGCCGTCCCAGACCCCGCGCACCGGCGAGGGACCGCCGGGCGGGGCCGGCGCGGTGGGGAGAAAGGCGCAGACCCGCTTGGCGCCGTCGACGGTGCAGACGCACGCCGCCCAGCGGTGGCGATCGCGCAGCCGGGCGCCCGCGGCGACCATGCGCGGCCAGCCGAGGAACACGACCGCGATCGCGATCGCCGAGACCACCGCCTCGAGCACCAGCCGCGGCCGCCGCTGCCGATCGATCGCCCGGCGCGCCAGATCGTGCAGCGCCTCGCCCACCCAGACGACCCCCGCCCCCGCGAACGGCATCGCCAGCGCCACGATGGCCACGTGGTAGCGCACCTCGGCGAAGAACAGCGTGTAGAGCGCGGCCAGCGCCAGCGGCATCGGCGCGAGCGACAGCGCCACGAAGTTCCGGCGGGCGGCGGCGGCGGCCATGCCGATCAGGCAGGCGGCCACGAAACCCCACCAGTACCCGTCGACGACCTTCTCGATGACCGCGCGGTGGCTCTCGAACCAGGTGAGCGTCCGGCTCCCCTCGGGGAGCACGCTCTGCCGGTAGAGCGGCCAGTAGAGCAGCGGGCGCTCGAAGCTGAGGAGGCGGTCGGCCTTCGCGGCGAGCAGGCCCGCGGCGTACGGCGGCTCGAGCCGGGTCCACTGCTTGGCGAGCGCGTACGCGACCCGGTCGGACTCGCGGACGGGCGGCGCGAACAGCTTGTAGCCCGTCCCCTCGGCGAACAGGCGGTTGAGGGAGCGGCTGTACGTCCCTTCGGAGTTGGGGTTCGCCCCCACGAGCGCGGTGTGGCCGCCGTGGCTGTCGGTCAGAAACAGCTCGCCGTAGACCTGCCGGTTGCGGATCCCCCACGGGACCAGCACGGCCAGCATCACGAGCGCGGCGGCGGCGGTGCGCGTGAGGGCGTGGATCCAGAGCGCGCCGCGGGCGCGAAAATGCAGCGCCGCGAAGGCGACGAGCGGCAGCGCCGCGGCGCGCACCAGCGCCGCGAGCCCGAGCACGAAGCCGTACACGACCGGCGCACCGAGCGGCCGCTCACCCGCGTTGCGGACCAGCAGCCAGACCGCCGTGGCGAGCAGCGCCGCGCCCGGCATGTCCGTCCCCGTCACGCTCGAGACCGCGACGCCCGCCGGCCAGAGCGCGCAGGCGAGCCCGGCCGCAACGGCCGCCGCGCGCCCGAACACCGCCTCGGCGGTCCCGTACACGGCCAGGGTCAGGAGCCCGCCGGACGCGACGCCGATCATCTTGATCGCGAGCAGGCCCCCGCCGAGCGCGTCGACCGCGGCCACCAGGTAGACGTACCCGGGCATGTAGATGAACTCCCCGTCGAGCCCGTGGTGCTCCACCAGGTAGCGCGCCGACTCCACGTACATGGCGAAGTCGCCCACGGGCCGCGTGGGTACGAACCGTACCCACGCGAGCCGGACGGCCACGGCGAGAAGGGTGACGAGGAGCCCCACCTCGGCCTATTACGCCGCGAGGCCGCGGCGACCGCAAGCGTCCCGGCGAGGCGTCGCTACCGGGCCACCACCCGCCAGCGCCCGAAGCGCACGCCGTGCGCGGGCCAGTCCGGCAGCCGGCGCGGCCAGCCGCCGTCCTGATCGTAGCCGACGAGAAACTGGGCCCCGGTCGCCCGCAGCGTCTCGGCGACGGTCGCCCGGGGCTCGCGCGTGACGATCAGCGAGACGGCCTCCGTCCAGGGGACGCCCCCCGCGTGCTCGATGGCGATGTCGGCGAAGACGTGCGGTTCGATCATGACGGGCGCGCCCGGCGGACGATGGGCGCGGAGGTAGCGGGCGAGCGCGCGGTCCTCGCCGTCGAGCCGCGTCAGCGCGCCCATCGATTCGGCCCCCGCCCAGATCCGCTCGCGCCCGACGGTCGCCACCAGCCAGACGGCGACGGAGAACAGCGCCGCGCTCGCGAGGGCGCCGAGCTGAAATGCGCGGACGCGCGCCGGCGGCGCCGGCAGCGCGCTCACCGCGAGCGGCAGGAGCAGAGCGCCTGGCACGAGCGCGAACCGCGCCAGCGGCTCGAAGCTGCCGAACAGGAGCCCGCGCAGAAGATAGATCGCGGGCGGGCCCAGGGCGGCGACGACGACGAGCCGCATCGGCCGGGAGAGCGGGCGGAGGCCGCGGCGGAGCGCGACGCCGGCCAGCACGGCCCCGGGGAGGGTCATCGCCGCCACGAAGGCGAGCGCCCAGATGCCGAGCTGGCGCAGCCGCCCCAACACGGGGCCGTACCGCGCCAGGGCCGTCGCGGCCAACCCGGTGTGATCCGCCGAGATGTAGTGGGCGAAGAACAGCGCGTCCCCGCCGACGCGAGCGCCCCAGACCAGCCAGATCAGGGGGCAGAGCGCGGCCGCGGCGGAGAACACCGCCAGCTTACGGAAAGGCGCGCGAAGCGCCTCGGGCCGGAGCAGCGCCGCGGCCAGCACCAGAAGCGGCAACGCCAGCCAGGCATCGTAGCGCGTGACCGCCGCGAGGGAGGCGAGGAGCCCGGCGACGGCGAAGTCGCGGGCGCGGCCGCCGTCGAGCCCGGCGAGCAGGCGCTCGAGCGCGCCGACGAAGAGCAAGAGGTAGAGCGCCTCGCTGGAGGCCGTCGTCGACGCCTGGAGGTGGAGTGGGGACACGGCGAGGGCGAACGCGGCGAGCGCGGCCCGCGGGCGCCCCACGAGCTGCTCGGCGAGCGCGAGGAAGGGGAAGAACACCGCGATCCCGGCCAGGAGCGACAGGTACCGCGTCGAGCGCGGCGCGAGCGGATCGGCGGCCACGAAGGGGCGCATGAGCGCGGTGTGCAACGGCCCGAACTGGCAGTAGGTGCGCGGGTCGGCGGCGCTCGCCGGATCGAGGACCATCCGCTCGGCGATGAGCGCGCGCATCGGCGCGTCCCCGTGCTTGTTCTCCGCGAAGGGGAACAGCGCGGCTCGTAGCGCGAGCGCGAGCCCCAGAATCAGCCAGACCCGCGGGGTGAGCACCGGCTAGCGCCGCTCGAGCGCCGCCCGGACGCGCGGCAGCGCGGCGTCGATCTCCGCCAGCGAGACCGCGCCGACCGAGATCCGGAACCAGCCGCTGTCCTCGCGCAGGCCGAAGGCCTGAAATGGAACCACGGCGAAGCCGGCCTTCTCGAGCAGCATCTTGCGCGTCGCCTCGTTGGTCTGCCCCGGGATCGGGAAGCGGACCGAGAGGTAGATGGCCCCCTGCGGCGCGATCACCTCGACCGCGACCCCGGCGGCCCGCATCGCCGCGAACCCGGCCGCGAGCCGATCGAGCCGCTCGCGCACGCGCGCGCGCTGCTCGGCGAGGTACGCGGTCACCGCCCGCTCGTCGTCGAGCAGCGCCGCCATCGCCACCTGCTCGGGCCGCGGCGCCCAGGCGCCCACGTGGCCCAGGATGTCGGCCATCCGCTGCCGCGCCGCCGGCGGCATCACCGCCCACCCCACCCGCAGCCCGGTGGCGGCGAAGCTCTTCGACGCCGCGTCGAGGATGATGGTGTACGGGGCGACGTCCGCGCAGACCTCCGGCGGCGTCACGTGCTTGTGCCCGAACACGAGCTGCCAGTAGACCTGGTCGTAACAGAGCCAGAGCGCCTTCTCCGCATCGCCGCCGGCGCGCGCCCGCCGCCGGTTCTCCTCGACGATCATCTCGGAGATGCGCTGCAGGACGCCGGGATCGATCACCGTCCCCGTCGGGTTGAGCGGCGAGTTGATGAGCAAGAGGCGCGCCGTCGCGAGGTGCGGCCGCAGCTCGTCGGGCGTCGGGAAGAAGTTGGCCTCCGCGCGCACCGGGATCTCCACCGCCCGCGCGCCGCAGAGGTACGAGTAGTGGTTGTTGTTCCAGGACGGCACCGGGTAGACGGCCACGTCGCCGCGGTCGAGCACGGTCCGGTACGACCCGTAGAGCAGCGGCCGCGCGCCGCCGGTGATCAGCACCGACTCGACCGGGTAGGCGAGCCCGAGGTGCTTGCCGTAGTAGCGGGCCACCGCCTCGCGCAGCGCGATCACGCCGTCGGACGGCGGGTAGTTGGTCTGGCCGTCGGCGAGCGCCTTGCGCATGCCGTCGAGCAGCGCGGCCGGGGCCGGGAACTGCGTCGGGTCGAAGTCGCCGACGGTGAGGTTGCAGATCTCGACCCCCTTGGCCTTCTCGGCGCGGATCTCGGCGGCGATGCGGAGGATCTCCGAGCCGACCACGCCGCGGGCGAGGTCCGACAGCGAACCGTCGACGGCCGCGGCCGGTCCGAGCTTGTCGCGCAGGTCCATGCTGACCGGAATCTTACACGACCGCGTGCCCCGGGCACTTCGCGGCGCTTGAGCCGGCACCAGGGGCCCGCTACCATCTCGCCGATGGGCTCCTCGGTTCCGGCGGCGATCGTCACCTCGATCGTCACGACGATCGTTCTGTTCTTCGGTCTCCGGGTCCTCGACCAGCACGGAATGCTCCCGCCGCAGGGAAAGCCGGCGGCGGTGGCGCCCGCCGCGGCGCCGCCGGGCGCAGCCGCGCCGACCGCCGCGGCGCCCTCGGGTCCGGTCGAGGTGCCGTCGCTGGTCGGGCTCCGCCCCGACCAGGCGCGCGAGCTGCTCGCGGGGCGGGGCCTCATGCTCGCCATCTCGGCGGAGCGCGACGACGCGCATTGGGCCGCGGGGACGATCGCCGAGCAGACGCCGCTCCCCGGCTCGACGCTGCCGCGGGCGGCCGGCGTGCAGGCGGTGGTCTCGCGCGGCGCGCCCGCGCAGCAGCCCGTCCCCAAGGTCACCGGCATGCGCCTCCGCGCCGCGCGCGAGCTGCTCGAGCAGCAGGGGTTCAAGGCCGGCAAGATCCGCTACGACAGCGACGGCGACCGCTCGCCCGGCGTGGTGCTCGAGCAGAAGCCCGCGCCGCCGGCGACCGCGCTCGCCGGCACGCTCGTCGATCTGACCATCAACGAAGACTGACGGCGAAGACTGACGGCCGCCGCGCGCGCCCGAAGGGTTCCCGGAATACCGAGAACGCGCTCTGGCGCGAAACGGATCGCGCGTGCTCTGGTCGGGAATATACTCCGGGCGCCCCGCTAGCCTGCTCGCGTGAGCGCTTCCTCGCTTCGCCGGTCACCGCTTCCGCTGGAGGAGTCATGCGCTGCCTGTTTTCCTGGCACCGGGTCGTCGCCATCTCTGCCGTCGCGCTCGCCGGCTGCAACTTCGCCCACTCGTCCGCGATCGACGTCGGGCCTCAGGACGCGTCGACCACCGGCGGTGGAGGCGGGGGCGCCGGAGGCGGCGGCGGTGCCGCCGGGTCGGGGGGCGCCGGCGGGCGCAGCTCGAGCGGCGGCGCGAGCGGCGCCGGCTGGATCGCGGGGAGCACCGGCACCGCCGGCACCAGCGACGCAGGGCCGACGGGGAGCTCGAACCCCGACTCGAACTGCGGCGCCGCCTCGCAGGGCGCCAAGATGGTCCCGCCCGACATCCTGATCGTCCAGGACAAGTCGGGCTCGATGAACCAGGACGCGAACGGCGCCACCTGCACCATGCCCGGCTGCTCGAAGTGGGCGCAAACGACCGCCGCGATCAACATGGTCGTGTCGGCGACCGAAACCACCGTCAACTGGGGGCTGAAGTTCTTCGCCACCGGCAACGGCTGCGCCGTCAACCCCGGAGCCGAGGTGCCGGTCGCGCTGAACAACGCTGCGGCGATCGCGACCGCGATCACCGCGGCCATGCCCGGAAGCAGCACGCCGACGCGGACGGCGATGCAGGCGGCGGTCACCTACCTCCAGACGCTGACGGACACGAACCCGAAGTACATCCTCCTCGCCACGGACGGCCTGCCCAACTGCGCGGCGACCGGCGGCACCACGATGGGAGACGACTCGGCGGCCGCCGAGCAGGCGGTCGCCGACGCGCTCACGGCGGGCTTCCCCACCTTCGTCGTCGGCATCGGCAACACCATGGGGACCACCACCCTCAACGCGATGGCCATGAAAGGCGGCAAGCCGCAGATGGTCCCGCCGGCGACGACGTCCTTCTACCAGGTGAACAACACGAACGACCTGGTCACGGCGTTGAGCTCGATCGTCGGCTCGGTCGCCTCCTGCACCTTCAACCTCGGCACGGCGCCCAACAACTTCTCCACCAACAAGGCGATCGACGTGTTCGGCGACAACGTCAAGATCACCCAGGACCCGACCATGACCGACGGCTGGAACTACGTCGGCGGCGGCTATGACCAGATCCAGTTCTACGGCCCGACCTGCGACAGGATCATGTCCGGAGCGATCATGGACGTGACCGTCACCTATCGCTGCGTCGTCAACTGAATCAGAAGCTGCAGGTGTTCGCGCAGCTCCCCGTCGGCGCCTTGGCCGCCATCGCTTGGTAGTGGGCGGTGATCTGCGCGGGCGAGAGGAGGTAATCGTAGATCGCGACCTTGCCGATGGCGCCCGGGAACCAGCCGTCCATGGCCATGGTGCCGATGTTCACCGGGCTCGAGTTGGCCGCCGGAACGACGTTGTACTGGCTCATGCAGCCCGTCTGCCCGTGCGACGAGTGGTTCCACTCGACGCCGTTGACCCAGACGTTGATCGACCCGGGGTAGGTCGTCGCGTTGGAGCAGTCCGACGGCTGGCTGAGCGTCGTGTACTCGCCGACGATGTGGTACCAGGTCGCGGCCTGGATGAGACCGCAGGTGGGCTGCCAGTCGGCCGCGGACCCGAGGCCGGCGCCGGGGTTGAACACGTAGGCCGACATCCGGTTGCAGCGGCTCTCCGAGTTCGTCGTGCTGTACATGCGCGCCTCCCACTCGCAGGTCGGCGAGTAGTCCTGGCACTTCCCCATCCAGTCGACGTAGCCGCTGCCGCCGTCGTTCGGGAACTGGAGGATGTCCGGACGGATCCACCCTTCCCAGGTCAAGTTGTGCGTGGTCGGGATCGAGTACGACGCCTTCGACGGAATGGTGAGGTACTGGCTCGACCCGTTGAAGACGGTGACCGCGTCGCCGTTCGGCAGCGTGCTCGTCGTCGCGGCGCTCCCCTGGTAGGTGCCGGCGTTGTTGTTGCCCGACAGATCCGGCTCGGTCCCCGAGCCCTTGCTCACCGCCCAGTAGCCGACCGGGTGATCGCAGAGGATCAGCTGATCGTAGGTCGTCCCGGCGCACGCGCCCGCAGCGCCGCCCGCGCCGGAGCCGCCCGCGATTCCGCTCGTCCCACCGCGCCCGGCCGCCCCGCCACCGGCTCCGCCCGCTCCGCCCCCGCGGCCCGCCGAGCCTGACGTCCCGCCGCCACCCGCGGCGCCCGCGCTGCCGCCGCTCCCGCCACGCCCCGCGGCGCCGGTGGTCCCCGCGGCGCCGGCCGCGCCCGTCGTCCCGCCGCGCCCGCCAGCGCCCGTCGTCCCCGCACCCCCCGCAGCACCCGTCGTTCCCGCGACCCCGGTCCCCGCGCTCCCTGTCGTGCCCGCGCTCCCCGTCGTGCCCGCGCTCCCCGTCGTGCCCGCGCTCCCCGTCGCCCCGCCCCCGCCGGTTCCCGTCGTGCCGCCACGCCCGGCAGTGCCCGTCGTCGCCGCTGCGCCCGTCGTCCCGCCGCCCGCCGTCGTCCCGCCGCCGCCGGCCGTGCCGCCCGATCCGGTGCCACCGCAGGAGATCGCGAGCAGGGCGAGCGCGAACGGCGCCGCGCTGCGCGAGATCTGTCGGATGCGAGAGCTGGGCTGGTGCAAGAGGGCCTCCTTTAAGCGATAGGGTGAACGCCGGGGCTGATTCAGGGACCGAGGGAGTCGGAGCGCGCTTTCGCCGGCAGCGCGCCGACCATCGGCGTGAGGTCGGCGCCCGCCCACGGCCACGCGCTGCCGGCGGGCCACCAGGCGGGCTTCGCCGCGAGGTAGAGCGACGCGGGGAGCGTGCGCGCGGCTATCGTCGGGCTCCAGACGACGGCCTTGCTGACGGTGTCGTAGTTGCCGTGCGCCCAGAGGCTGGTGTAGGCGACGTCGGCCATGCCCGTGCCGTTGTGGTTCGCGTTGTCGCCGAGCTCGTAGATCGACGGCGCGTCGGGGCCGGTGCCGTAGAGGGTCGTGCTCACCGGCGCTGTGCCGAGGTCGGTCGCGGCGGCGCTGCCCAGCACGTTGCCGACGACGGTCATGTCCACGTCCCCGGCGTCGAACTGCAGGGCGGTGATGTTCCCGGTCTGGGCGCCGGTCGACCCGTAGACGGCGGGCGGCGCGAACTGGCTCGAGGCGTAGTTGCGGAAGTAGGTCAGGTAGCCGGCGTTGCCGTGGGTGATGGTCGCCCCCATGTGCGGCGCGTAGTTCCCCTCCATGAGCTCCATGTGCGGGAACGCGCAGTGGGTGTCGACGTTGACCTCCTGCCAGGCGGCTGGGGTGGCCCAGGAGTTGTCGGCGTAGTTGTAGCCGATCACGTTCCCGCCCCCCGAGACGTTGAACAGGATCGGCTTGTTCATGTAGCGGACGATGTTGTCCTCGACGAGGTTGTCGGCGGCCCCGCAGCGCAGGACGATGCCGTAGCAGTCGGCGCCGAAGCCGTAGTTGGCGGAGTTGTGGAAGCGGCTGTCGCGCACCACGCAGCGGAACGTCCCGGTCATCGAGACATGCATGCCGCCGATGGTGCCGTCGGTGTGGACGTCCTTGACCCAGCATTCGGCGGCGTTGGAGATGTCGATGCCGCCTGCCATCGCCCCGTCGTAGTTGGGGTTGCTCCCGCCCTGCAGCGCGACGCTCTCGATGCCGGCCCAGCGGACGATCGACCCCGAGGCCTTCGCGATCTGCGCGAGGTGCGGGCTCGCCGCGCGGAACGTCCAGTGGAGCGGCGAGCTCAGCGTCAGCGTGCCGGCGGTGGCGTCGACCGAGGCGATCTCGACCCGCTCGCTCAGCGAGCGCTTGTCGACGCGCTTGAAGTACTGGCAGTCCCCCTCCTGCACGACGGCGTCGTCCGCCTCGTCGAGGATCGCGAGATCGCCGGCGGCGAAACCGCTCGCGCCCGAGGCGACGTGGACCGTCGACGTCTCCTTGACCGCGTCCTCGGCCAGCCCGACGGCGGCGCCGTAGTTGCTGGCGTAGCAGGCCTGGTCCTGGCTGGTCCCGATCGCGAGCACCGATCCGCCGCCGGTCTTGACGATCGTGGTGCCCCCCATCCCCGCACCGAGCGACCCGGCGCCGCGCAGCACGACCCCCTTCGTGAGCGTCACCGTCGAGGAAACCGTGTACGTCCCGGCGGCCAGCTTGACTACCTGCCCCTCCGGGCAGGATGCGATCGCCGCGTTGAGATCGGCGCCGGGCGCCGGGCTCGCGCACACCGTGCTGCGCACGGGGAGCCCGTCGCTACCGAGCGGCGCGTGCAGCTGCCCGTCGCTCAGGATCCCTGGGTTCCAGGCGGTCGTGCGCGCGGGATCGAGCAGCCCGGCGGGCGCCCCGGCCATGGCGCCGGCCCCCGTCCCCGCCGCGCCGCCCTGCCCGCCCCCGCCGGTTACGCCGGCCCCCGGCCCGCCCCCGCCGGTCGGCGACGCGCTTCCTCCGCCGCAGGCGCCGACGAGCAGACCCATCGCCACGAACGAACGGGCGACGGCCGTGGGGCTGACACGGACCACCGGCCCATGGTACTGCCGAATCGACTCAGCCGGCGAGCCTAAGGGCGCTCGCGCGCCGCGTAACCATACGTGGCCCTGATGTGCGTGAACCCGCCGTCCGCGCTCTCCGCGAGGCCGTAGACCGTGTCGGCACCGACGGTGCACGCCATCTTGCGAATCTCGTCGAGGCAGCGCTCGCGCTTGCCCGAGCAGCTCACGACGCCCGACGCCACGTCGACGACGGGGTACGCCGGCCGCGCGTCCGTGACGATCTCGACGGGGCACCCTGCCGGCAGCGCGGGCCGCGCGGGGCCGAGCCGCTCGATCTGCGCGTCGACGCAGGCGGTCGCGGCCAGGGCGGCGCCGAGGACGAGCGCCGGCCCGCGTCGGGTCACGACCGTTCGAGGTACGTGTAGCCCGCGAGGCCCTCTTCGTACATCCGGAGCATCGAGCGGGTCTCCTCGAGGCTCATGCGGTTGGCGCGGACGGCGAGCTCGGCGAAGCGGCGGACGCGGGCCACCAGCTCCTCGCGCGAATAGCTGACGTACTTGAGCACGTCGGTGACGGTGTCGCCGGTGACGACGTGCTCGATCTGGTAGCCGCCGCCGGCGGCCAGCGAGACGTGCACGGTGTTGGTGTTGCCGAACAGGTTGTGGAGGTCGCCGAGGATCTCCTGGTAGGCGCCAATCAAGAACACGCCGAGGTAGTAGTCGTGGCCGTTGACGGGGTGGAGCTCGAGCACCGGCTTGACGTCGCGGCGGTCGATGAAGTGGTCGATCTTGCCGTCGGAGTCGCAGGTGATGTCGGCGAGCACCGCCCGCCGGGTCGGCTCCTCGCCGAGGCGGTGGATGGGCATGATCGGGAACAGCTGGTCGATGGCCCAGATGTCGGGGAGCGACTGGAACATCGAGAAGTTGCAGAAGTACGTGTCGCTGAGCGCGCGCTCGAGCCCCTCGAGCTCCTCGGGGACCTCGCGCATCTCGCGCACGATCTTGAGCAGCTTCTGGCAGATGGCCCAGAAGATGTCCTCGGCGATGACCCGGTCGTCGAGCGTCAGGTTGCCGAGATTGAAAAGCTGCAGCGCCTCTTCCTTGTACTCCAGCGCGTCGTGGTAGGCCTCGAGCACGTTCTTGCGCGAGACGTCCTTGTAAGTCTCGAACAGGTTCTTGACCACGCGCGAGGCTTCCTTGCCGACCTTCTCGGGCGCCTTGCCGACGTCGAACTCGCCGACGCCCAGGATGTCCACCACCAGCATCGAATGGTGGGCGACCACCGCCCGCCCCGACTCGGTGACGATGGTCGGGTGGGGGACGCCGCCGGCGTCGCAGATCTCCTGCAGCGAGAACACGATGTCGTTCGCGTACTCCTGCGTGGTGTAGTTCATCGACGACGCGAAGTTGGTCTGCGAGCCGTCGTAGTCGACGCCCAGGCCCCCGCCCGCGTCGAAGTACTTGAGCGGCGCGCCCATCTTGCAGACCTCGACGTAGAACCGCCCCGCCTCGCGCAGCGCGTTCTTGACCGCGCGGATCGCCGAGATCTGACTGCCGAGGTGGAAGTGCAAGAGCTCGAAGCAGTTGAGGAGGTCGCTGCTGCGCAGAAAGTTGATGGCCTCGACGACCTCGCGCGTCGACAGGCCGAACTTCGACCGGTCGCCGCCCGACGCCTCCCACCGCCCCGACCCCTTGGCCGCGAGCTTGACGCGGATGCCGATGCGCGGCCGGACGCCCATCTTCTTGGCGGTCTCGGCGATGAGCGCCAGCTCCGAGAACTTCTCGACCACGATGAGCACCGTGCGCCCCAGCTTGGAGGCCGTGAGCGCGGTCTCGATGTACTCCTCGTCCTTGTAGCCGTTGCAGACGATGAGGGCCTCCTCGTCGTCGAGCATGGCCATGACCGCCAAGAGCTCGGGCTTCGACCCGGCCTCGAGCCCGTAGTGGTAGGGGCGCCCGAACTGGACGATCTCCTCGACCACGTAGCGGTGCTGGTTGACCTTGATCGGGTAGACGCCCTTGTACTCGCCCTTGTAGCCGTACTCGGCGATGGCGCGCCGGAAGGTCTCGTTGAGCTCGACGATCCGGCTCTTGAGCACGTCCGAGAACCGGATGAGCAGCGGCAGGCCGATGCCGCGGCGGGCGACCTCGTCGACCAGCTCCTTGAGATCGATGCGCGCCCCATCCGGTCCGGCCGGGTGCGCCTGGGCGTTCCCCGCGTCGTTAATCGAGAAGTAGTTGTTGCCCCAGTACTTGACGCCGTAGGTCTCGCCCGAGTCGGCGATCGTCCACTTGCGGGGAATCCCCGCCGTGCTGCTCATACAGGTAAATTGAAGAAAATCGCCCTCGGACGCCAGCGAAATCTGTGCGACGGAGCCGCACTGCGCGACGGCGGCGGCGCCGGCGCAGTCGTCGCCGGAGAGCCAAGTCCTCGAGCCCTCGTCTAGAACTTAAGCTCGAAACCGCCCATGCCGTAGACGAAGGTGTCCTTGGTCAGCAGCGCGCCGTTGATGCTGTCCATGAAGGCGTACCGCGGAGCGTAGGAGAACTGGCTCGGCGCGGGGAGAAACTCGATCTGCAGGAACACGGATGTGTACCGGTCGATGGTCCCCACCGCGGCCAGGCCGAGCAGGAAGCGGTTGCCGCTGAAGCTGGCCCCGTTTCGCGGGTCCTTGTCGAAGTGGTTCATCCACTGGGTCGCGTCGCAGTACCCCTCGGAGGTGACGCCGTTCGATATCTGGGTGTTCGTGGGGCAGAACGCGTCGGCCCAGGCAGACCACTTGACCCAGCCGGAAATGGTCGCGATCTCGCTGAAGGCCAGCGAGACGATGGCCGACGAGTCGAAGAAGTAGGTGGATCGGCCGTCGACGCCGGTCCCGGCGCCGGCGTTGGCACGAATCCCCATCGACACCGGTCCCGCCTCGAGGAACTGCCAGCGGGCGTGCAGCGACAGGTCATAGATGTCGAAGAACGTCTGAAACTCGACCCCCAGATCGAGCCCGAACGGCTTGAGGTTGAACGCCCCGACCGTGAGCCGGGCCGTGAAGTAGTACGGGTAGCCGATGCCGAAGTCAGCCGTCACGCCGCCGACCGGGTTGACCTTGGCGCCGAACGACGACATCCCCTGCTTGCGCCGCTGCACCTGCTCGGGCGTGGGGCCGTTGGGCAGCGGCTTCATGTCCACGGAGAACAGCTTCTCGCGGCCGCCCTCGACCTTGACCGCCTCTTTGTGGTCGAAGTAGCCCTTGTTCCTGAGCTCGATCATGTGATCGCCGGCGCCGACCCCGTCGCGCTGGACCGGCGTCTTGCCGACGAGCTCGCCGTCGATCCGGACCTCGGCCCCGTCGGGCGTGGACAGGATCCGGACTGCGCCCGTCGCCGAGAGGTCCGCGACCAGCGTCACCGGCTGGTTCTCGACCAGGATGATCTCCCGCTTGAAGTCGGTGAACCCGTCCTTGTGGACGCTGATGTAGTGCTTGCCGGGGTCGAGGTCGTTGCGGTCCACCGGGGCGCGGCCGAGGCTGGAGCCGTCGACGAACACCTCGGCGTTGGGGACGGTCGACTGGACCTTGAGGGCGGCGTGCGGGCGGTCGGGGGGCGCGATCTCCATGCGCAGGCTCACGATCGCGTTCTCGCCGGCGGCGACGTGGACGGTCTGCTCGATGGCCTTGAAGCGGATCTTTCGGGCGTTGACGATGTGCTCGCCGGCCTTGAGGTTGTTGATGGTGAGCGGCGCCTTCCCCTTGTCCTCGCCGTCGACGAACACCTGGACGTCGGGCTCGTTGGAGATGATGCGCAGGCTGGCGTTCCCCGAGGCCGCGGCGCCGAACACAGCCGCCACCTTGGCCTGCTGGCCGGGGGGCACGGTCACCGTCTGGCGCCAGGGGGCGAGCCCCTCTTTCCGGACCTCGATCACGTGGTCGCCCGCAGACACGCCGGTGATGATGGCCGGCGCGGCGTCGCGGCGCTGGCCGTCGACGTAGACGTCGCCACCCGCGTCGGAGGTGACGAGCAGCGTCCCCGCCGGGGCCTCGGCCTTCTCGAGCGGCACGTCGCGCGTGCGCCGCTCGCCGGCGGCCAGATCGAACCAGTCGGAGAACGGCTTGAACCCGGTCTTGCGCACCTCGACCTGGTGCCGCCCCGCCGGCAGCTCGAACGAGTTGGGCATGGTGCCGCGGTTGACGCCGTCGATGAACACGTCGGCCCCCGCGCCGTCGCCGCTCGACTGCAGGTCGAGGCGGGCCATCTGCGGCGCCCGCTCGAGCGTGAAGGTCACGGTCTGGCTCTTGCGGACGTCGAGGTTCTGCTCCTGCGGCTTGAAGCCGGCGAGCTCGATGATGATCTTCACCGGCCCCTTGGGGACCTTGATGGTGAGCGGCGTGTAGCCGGCGATGCCGAAGTTCTTCGGGTTGGGCGCGGCGCCCGCGTCCCAGTAGACGGCCGCCTGCTGGGGCGAGCTGTCGATCTTGAGCCGGTGGGAGCGCCCGCGCACCGGCGGGCGGATCGCCGGCGCCGACTGGGCCGCGGCCGGCTGCGCATCGAGGACTGAAACCAACGCCAGAAGCGCGACGGAAAGGGGTGCCGCGGCCAACACGGAGCGGGTCATGCGCGGAGGGCCTCCTGGGGGAAGACGGCGGGAACGACGACGATCTTTAGAACCAGCGCCTCCGCAGGGTACATCAAGTCATGGGACGCTCAAAACCCGACACCGCATTCAGACCGGCAGCACCGCTCGCTTGCGCACGTACCCGCCCACGCTCTTGGCGTCGGCGGCGGCGAGCCGCCTCACGAGCTCCGCGCGCAGGTCGTCGCCGGGCACGATGGCGTCGACGTGCAGGTTCGACGCGATCTTCACGAGGTCGATGTCGGCGCGGTACTGGCGGCGCAGCTCCTCGACGTAGGCGGCGCGCTCGGCCTCCGGCTTCTCGGCGATCTTGTTGGCGTAGACGGCGTTGACCGCGGCCTCCGCCCCCATGACGGCGATCATCGCCTGGGGGAGCGCGATGGTGACGTCGGGATCGAACCCGGGACCGCACATGGCGTAGAGCCCGGCGCCGTAGGCCTTGCGCAGGACGACGCAGATCTTGGGGACGGTGGCATCCGCGACGGCGGAGATCAGCTTCGCGCCGTGGCGGATGATCCCCTGGCGCTCCACCGCCTTGCCGATCATGAACCCGGGGACGTCGGCGAGAAACAAGAGCGGCAGGCCGAACGCGTCGCACAGCCAGATGAAGCGCGCCGCCTTGTCCGCCGAGTCCACGAACAGCACCCCGCCCTTCCACTTGGGCTGGCTGGCGACGATCCCCACCGCCCGCCCCTCGAGCCGCGCGAACCCGGTGACGATCTCGCGGGCGTAGAGCTTCTTGAGTTCGAAGAAGCTCCCGTCATCTACGAGGTTGTCGATGATCCCCGCGATGTCGAACGCCTGGTTCTGGTTCTCGGGGATGAGGTCGTCGATCCGCTTGGCCCCGGCGCGCGGCGGACGCGGCGCCGCCGCCGGCGCCCCCTCCCCGGCCCGCTGCGGCAGGTAGGCGAGGTAGTCGCGCGCGGCGGCGATGGCCGCCCGCTCGTCCTTGGCCAGCAGATCGCCGCAGCCCGACACCTCGCAGTGCATGCGGGCGCCGCCCATCTCCTCCAGCGTCACCTTCTCGCCGATCACCATCTCCGCCATGCGCGGCGAGCCGAGGTACATGGAGGCGTTCTTGTCGACCATGAACACGACGTCGCAGAACGCCGGGATGTAAGCGCCGCCGGCGGCGGAGGGGCCGAACAGCAGGCAGATCTGCGGGACCGCGCCCGACAGCTTCACCTGGTTGCTGAAGATCCGCCCCGCGTGCCGCCGCCCGGGGAACATGTCCAGCTGGTCGGTGATGCGCGCCCCCGCCGAATCGACCAGGTAGAAGAGCGGCAGCCGCATCCGGCCGGCCGTCTCCTGGATGCGGACGATCTTCTCCACCGTCCGCGCCCCCCAGGAACCGGCCTTCACCGTCGAGTCGTTGGCCATGATCGCCACCGGGCGCCCGTGCACGCGGCCGATGCCGGTGACCACGCCGTCGGCGGGCAGGTCGCCGGCCGTGGCGTTGGCGTACAGGCCGTCCTCGACGAACTCCTTGCCGCCGTCATCGCAGAGCAGCGCGATGCGCTCGCGACAGAACAGCTTCCCGGCCGCCGCGTTGCTCTCGTGGTACTTGGGGGCGCCGCCGCGCCGCACCTTGTCGGCCAGCGCCTTCAGATCGTCGCTTCGTGACATCCTGGTCCTCTATTTTCCTTTGAACGCGGGCGGGCGCTTCTCGGCGAACGCGGCCAGCCCTTCGTTGCGATCCTCGCTCGCGAGCACCTCTTCGTAGCAGGCGGCCTCCAGCGCCAGCCCGTCGGCGAGCGGCAGCGCGGCGCCGCCGTCGATCGCGCGCTTGGCCGCCGCCGTCGCCAGCGGCCCGGCCGCCGCGACCTCGCCGGCGAGCCGGGTGGCCGCCTCGGCGAGCGCGCGCCCCGCGACCACCTCGGAGACGATCCCCAGCGCCAGGGCGCGCGCCGCGCCGATGCGCCGCCCGGTCAGGATCAGCTCCTTCGCCGCGGCGATCCCGGCGATCCGCGCCAGGCGCTGCGTCCCGCCGGCGCCGGGGATGATCCCAAGCCGCACCTCCGTGAGCCCGACCTCCGCCGTGTCGGCGGCGACGCGCAGATCGCAGGCCAGGGCCAACTCCAGCCCGCCCCCGAACGCCGCCCCGTTGATCGCCGCGATGACCGGCCGCGGAAACGTCGCCACGGCGTTGACCAGCCGGTTGAGCTCGTCGAGGAAGCCCCAGGTCTCGTCGAGCGTCATCGCCCGCCGCTCCTTGAGGTCCGCCCCCGCGCAGAACGCCTTGTCCCCCGCCCCCGTCAGCACCACCGCGCGCAGCTCACCGGGTTGATGCTTCACGTCGGCGGCGAGCGCCGCGAACGCCCGTTCCAAGTCGGCCACCAGCCCCTTCGACAGCGCGTTGGCCGCGTGCGCCCGGTTCATCGTCACGAACGCGGTCGCCTCCCGCCGGTCGACCAGCACGAGCGGTGCCGCACCCCCGGCGGAGGTCTCCATGTCGCTCGACGGTACCACGGCTGTAATAATTGAGCCGCTCGACACCTCTAGAGGGAGACGATGAGCGGCCCGAAGGAACCCTGCCGGTGCAGCGAGGACGACCGTGCGGCGTGGAGCGCGTGGGTCGGCGGGCTCGTGCACGCGCACCGGGCGCACCTCGGGCGCGTGGCGCGGCGGGAGGGGCTCGGGCCGGAGGACGCGTTCGACGCCGTGCAGGAGGCGTTCGAGGGGTTCCTGCGGCTGCCGCAGGCGCGCGCGCTCTGCGACGCGCCGGACGACGCGCGCAAGCTCCTGACGGTGCTCACCCGCAACGTGGCCCGCAACCGGCGGCGGCTGCACGCGGACGCGCGGCCGCACCTGCGCGACGACCGCGTGCTGGCGGCGCTGCCCGCCGACGGAGCGACGGCGCTCGAGCTGGTGGCCGCGGCCGAGGAGGAGGTGCGCCTGCGCGGCTGCGTGCAGACGCTCGGGGATCTGCAGCGCGTGGTGGTCACGCTGCGCATGCTCGACGAGGTCCCCGGCGAGGACGTGGCGCGCGCGCTCGGCATCAGCGCCGGGCACGTGGCCGTGATCCTCCACCGCGCGAAGGGGAACCTCCTCGCCTGCATGACCACCGACGCGCGCGGCGAGCTCTCCGGACCCGACAGCGACAGCAAAAGGAAGCCCCATGCCGAACCCGAACGTCCTCGAGATCACTGACCACAACTTCGCCGACGCCCTGCAGGGGCCGACGCCGCTCCTCGTCGACTTCACCGCTGCCTGGTGCCCGCCCTGCCGGGCGATCGCGCCGCACGTCCACGCGCTGGCCGACGCCTACGCCGGGCGGGCGCGCGTGGGGACCTGCGACGCGGACGACAACCAGAAGCTCGTCGCCGACCTCGACGTGCGCAGCCTGCCGACGGTGCTGGTGTTCAAGGACGGCAAGGTCGTCGGCCAGGTCGTCGGCGCAGCGCCGCGGGCGAGGCTCGAGGCGCTCCTCTCCCGCGCGCTCTCCTAGGCCGAACGGCCAGCCGCGGCTCAGCCGCTCGACGCCCGCGCCCGCGCGCCGATCGCGGCGCGGTAGTACTTGGACGGGACCTCGTGCCCGACGAAGGTCGAGGCGAGACGGGCGCAGTCGACGAGCTTGTCGAGGTCGATCCCGGTGCGGACGCCCATCCCCTCGAGCATGTAGACGACGTCCTCGGTGGCGACGTTGCCGGAGGCGCCGGGCGCGTACGGGCAGCCGCCGAGGCCGCCCAGCGCGGCGTCGACGGTGGTGATCCCCATCTCGACGGCCACGAGGATGTTGGCCAGCGCGGTGCCGCGCGTGTCGTGGAAGTGGACGGCGACCTCGGGGATCGAGAGCTCGCGCAGCACGCGGCCGAGGACGTCGCGCACCTGGCGCGGGTTGGCGACGCCGATCGTGTCGCCGAGGGAGATCTGGTAGCAGCCGAGCGCCTTGAGCGCGAGCGCGAGCTCGACCGCCTTGGCCGGGTCCACGGCCCCCTCGTAGGGGCAGCCGTAGACCGTCGAGACGTAGGCCCGGACGCGCAGGCCCGCGGCGAGCGCGGGCGGGACCGTCTCCTGGAACGCCGCCAGCGTCTGGGCGATGGTCTTGTTGATGTTCTTCTTGTTGTGCGTCTCGGAGGCGGACATGAAGACCGCGCACTCTTTCATCCCCGCGCCGATCGCCGCGTCGAGCCCCTGCTTGTTGGGGACCAGCGCCGAGTAGACCAGGCCCGGCCTGCGCTTGATCCGCCGCGACACCTCGGCGCCGTCGGCGAGCTGGGGGATCCACTTCGGGTTCACGAAGCTCGTGATCTCGATGGCTCGCAGCCCCGTCTCCGACAGGGCGTCGATGAGACGCACCTTGTCGTCGGTGGGGACGAGGCGGGACTCGTTCTGGAGCCCGTCCCGCGGCCCGACCTCGTAGAGGGTCACGTCGGGTGGGAGATGCTCGAACACGTTGACGAATTTTACCACGCGCGTCCACCCGGCCCTCGGCCCAGCCCGGGCGGAGGGACCGTTAACTCCGGGTCGATTCATGTCGATGTCAGGAATCTGAACCGTGTGGTCCGGTCGACATTCGGCACTGGTGTGCGTCGTCCTCGGCGTGATTGCCTGCGGGCGCATCGGCTATGACCCCGTGCAGGCCGGCATCTCGTCGACCGGGCTCGCGGGGGCGACCGGGGCGGGGGCGCGCGGGATGGGTGGCATGTCGGGCAACGGTGGCATGACAGGCAACGGTGGCGTGACGGGCAACGGTGGCATGACGGGCAACGCCGGGAAGGGGGGAAGCGCGTCGCCGTCGGACGCGTCGGCGGATCTGGCGCCGCCGTCGGACGCCGCGGCGGATCTGACCCCGCCCAACGACGCTTCCGGACCGCCGGCGACCTGCACCCAGGCTGGGAGCCCGACCATGATCTGGCCCTTCGACGCGGACGTGCAAGGCTGGCAGCTGTCCGGGGCCGGAACCCTGGCGTGGAGCGGGACCATCGGCAGCCCCTCGCCGGGGTCCCTGCAGGTGGATTGGGGCTCCGGCCAGGCGATCCAGATCCTCTTGATGCAGGCGTTCGGCAATTTGACGGGGCGGATCGTGACCGCTCGCGTCTGGCTCGACACCGGGGGGGCCGTCTCGGCCCGGATCTTCGTCCAGACGGGGACACGGTCGGTCTGGGCCGACAGCGGCTACGTGACCCTGAGCCAGGGGCAGTGGACCTGCCTGGCCCTCGACATCAACAACCCGGTGTTCAGCCGCCAGCAATACGATCCGACCGACGTGCGGATCCTCGGCGTCGACACGCAGGCGAGCGGCACGAGCCGCATCTACATCGACACCGTCGCCTATTGACCCACATCCCGCCACAAACCCCTTCAAGAATGTGATGCCGACCGACGATTCGGATCGCGGGTCCCCCGGCGCGTCAACGGGCGGGGGAGCCGAGGCGATGAGCGAGAACTCGGCGGCGCAAACGTTCCAAGTCTCCGGCGTGCCGATCGCTGCCGGCGCGCACATCGGCAAGTACGAGGTGGTCCACCGCATCGCGACCGGTGGGATGGCCGAGATCTTCCTGGTCCGCGCGGTGGGGATCTACGGCTTCGAGAAGTACGTCGTGCTCAAGCGGATCCTCCCGCAGCACGCCGCGAACGACGAGTTCGTCCGCATGTTCCTCAAGGAGGCCCGCGTCGCCGCCTCGCTGGACCACGCGAACATCGCGCAGGTGCACGACATCGGCGAGGCGGGCGGCAGCACCTTCTTCACCATGGAGTACCTCCACGGTGAGGACGCGCGCTTCATCATGCGCTACCTCGAGTCGCGCGGGGGGCGCCTCCCCCTCGAGCACGCGATCGGGATCGTGATGGGGGCCGCGGCCGGGCTGCACTTCGCGCACGAGAAGAAGGGGCCGGACGGGCGGTCGCTCGGGATCGTGCACCGCGACATCTCGCCGGCCAACATCGTC
>Ga0306920_100001997_pt1 | contig 25515 bp, 27 predicted proteins | sample flu12Cox44000170_FD_204666 | JGI IMG/M metagenome (GOLD analysis project Ga0306920, IMG submission 204666) | Lab enrichment of tropical soil microbial communities from Luquillo Experimental Forest, Puerto Rico - flux4day.12C.oxic.44.000.170 (v2)... | ecosystem: Environmental > Terrestrial >...
GGAAGAACAGCTTGGCGCAGCCGAGCGGATGAGCTCCCGCACGGCTTTGCCCTTATGACTGCCAAGATTGTCCATGATGACGATGTCACCTTCGCGCAGCGTCGGCACAAGGCGCCGCTCGACGTAGGTCCGGAAACTCTCACCATCAATCGGCCCCTCGAGAAGCCAGGGCGCATCAATCCGGTCGAGGCGCAGTGCAGCGACAAAGGTCGTGGTCTTCCAGCGCCGGTGGGGAACCTTCGCGACCAATCGCCTGCCGCGCGGAGCCCATCCGCGCAACGGCGCCATGTTGGTCTTGGTCCACGTTTCGTCGATGAAGACCAGGCGCTCAGGCTCGATGCGATCTTGATATTTTGTCCACTGCGCGCGCCGCCGCGCCACGTCGGGGCGGTCGCGTTCGCCAGCCACCAGGCTTTTTTTTGAAGCTGAGCTTCTCGGCATGGACGAACTCCCAGACCGAGCGATAGTCGACCTTGAGGCCGCGCTCGGCGAGCTCGGCCACCAGCCCGCGTAATGTGAAGTCGCCGACCTTGATCCGCTGCAATAGCCAAACGCGATGTTCGCCCGCAATCTTCTTCGGCTTGTGGCCACCCATCTTGCCCGGTGCGACGCTGCCAGTCTCGCGCACGAGCCTGACCCAGTTGATGACGGTACTGACTCCCAGTCCGAACTGCTTCGCCGCCCGGTTGCAGGACATGCCGCCGCTCTTAACCGCGGCAACCACCCGTTCGCGAAGGTCCATGGAGTAAGGTTTGCCCGTGGTACGCTGTCGCAAAAATCGCCGGCATAAAGCTCTGCGAAGCATACCGCTTGCAGCATGGAGCAGATTTCATCTCCGTGATGCCTACGAATCTTTACGGTCCAGGGGACAATTATCATCCTCAAGATAGTCACGTGCCGGCTGCTCCCATTAGCCGTTTTCACGCAGCGAAGGTGGCAGGCGAGCCGCATGTGTCGGTGTGGGGCACTGGCGCGCCTCGACGTGAATTTCTCGCTGTCGATGACCTGGCAGATGCCAGCGTGTTCTTGATGAAAAACTACTCGGATGTAGGCTTTGTTAATGTCGGTAGTGGCGAGGAAATTATGATTGCTGATTTCGCCCGACTTGTTGCGGAAGTGGTGGGATATGAGGGGCGGATCATTTTCGACAGTTCCCGCCCTAATGGGATGCCTCGAAAGCGTCTCGATATCTCGAAGCTTACAGCACTTGGCTGGCGCCCAAGGACACGTCTTCGGGACGGATTGCGCCTCGCATACACCGATTTCCTTGCCGGAAATGCATCGCGTAAGCTGCAATCGATTCGATCGGCGATTTTGGAAGGGATACGTTGATGCAACAGGCCGATGATTAGCAGCCAGCAATCTAGCCAAAAACGATAACCGCAGCAAACAAAGGTATGATCATGCGAGGGCACTGCGCAAAACTTGGCGTCGTGACGAAAAGGAAAACATGTTCTTCTGCTCTGGCACTGGTTGATACAAAATGATCACCTCCGCGTCGGTAAGGCGGGCTCGGTCAAGCTCAGTACCGGCACGACCAATCTCTGTGCAGCGGTGGAAGACCCACGTCGGCGCGCGTGATAGAAATCGGGCCGACAAGAACTGTGAAGGGGTCCTCATGGGCGACAAACCAATCTAGGAATAGGAGTAGCGCATCGACCTGGTCGTCATAGCGCCCGCTGGGAAATGCGAGCAGCTCATTTTCGAAATCGGCAAGCCATGGAGCCTCTATTGGCAGCAAAAAGCGGCCGGCTTCAAATCGGCCTTGATGCCGGCTCAGTCTGGCTTGCTTGTCGTCTTTAGGATGGCGCCCGATCACATTTAACCTTGGCTTCTCCCTGAGAAATTGGATCAATCCCATGCCGCTGCTGGTATCTTCGACGATCACCAAGTCCACGTCGAACTCCTTGGCAAGGCTCAGGATCTTGTCCCGCATCTCCAGCACTGTCCAATGTCCGCGCGCGGCATGCAGGAGGTGCACTTGCTTTGGCTGTACGCCCATGACCGTAATAGCCGTATAGTCATTGTGGGCGCCCGGCTTTCCTGCAGGATCGCAGGAGAGCACCACACGCCGGTATTGATTTCTTGGCAAAGCGGTCTGAAAGCGACCAAGCCAAGCCGCCTTGATCATATTTCCTTCCGGCGGGGTTGGGTTTTGTTGGTATTGAGCCGTAAAATTGTTGCTCCCCACCGCAAGCTTGATCGCTTCAAGAGCCTGCGAACTGTCCCAATCTGGCTGCAGTAGTTCGCCCACCGGTCGCTGGTAGAGTTCGCCATCTGCGAGCGGATAATCTTGCCGTTCAACCGCAAGCGCAGGGATGACCAAGCTTGGCCACCCTTGCTCGATCAAGATCCCGGAGAGATCGCTGACGTGCAGGCGCTGCTGGGCGACGATGATCACGCTTTTGTCTGGTCGGTCGAGCCTGTTCAGTGCCGTATTGCGGAACCAATCATAGGCACCGGCAAGAGCAGGTTGTGAGTTGGCATCATTGGCCTTGATCGGGTCATCGATGACAAGAACATCGCCGCCGCGCCCGGTCAAAACACCGCCCACCGATGTCGCCAGGCGACCGCCGCGACGGGTGGTTTCAAATTCACCCTCCGTGGCTTTCCTCTTGTCGAGCCGAGCGCTGGGAAAAAGCCGCTTAAAAAAATCGCTTTCGATAAGGGCCCGGCAATCGCGCGAGAACTTGTTGGCGAGGTCTTCGGCATAGCTCGCGCAAATAATGCGCGCAGTGGGATTGCGGCCCAACAGCCACGCCGGCAAGCAGACCGACACCAAATGCGATTTCAACGTCCGCGGCGGGAGATTAAGAACCAGACGGCCAGCGCTTTCTCCTGTGACCATCTTTTCCAAGCGATAGCTAATCGCGTCGATATGCCAGTTGCCGATAAGCCGATGACCCGGATTCACCACCGGGAAGGCACCATAGGCGAATGCGCCGAAATGCTGGCGGCAGAGCTCGTCGAATGCTCTGCGCTCATCGGTTCTCTCCCGGTCGACTGGGTTGCGCGCGGCCTTCATTTCGATCCCATGGATTTGAGCAGCCGGGATGCAAAGCGGTGCAGGATTGCGAGTTCCTGGCCATCAAGGGCTTCGTCCGGCTTGTCCGGCGCCTCGGCAGTCACGCGCGCATAGAGCGCGAGCACGGCGGTGGCGGCGCGAACGTCCCCTTGCAACGCCTTCGCCATCAGGGACTTGATCAGCGCCCGTTGCTTACTCACGCGACGGGGGCGCCCATGCTCTGAGACCGTGATGAGCTCCCCGAGCTCGGATGCGAGATCGGTTGCGAGGTTGAGGCTACCCTTTGGGCGACCGCGTGGGTTGCCCGATTTCCCTTTCTGGAACCGGGTTGCTTTTGGCGGTTTGCCGTAACCGATCTCGTAGGAGCTCATGTCGCCCTCGGCTTGGTTTTGGGCGCCGTGGGGAGCCTCGTTGCAATTTGTTGGGCGTCGCGTTCCGCAAACGGCAACCCGCTCTTCGTATGCCGCGCGTTCATCCCACTCATCTGCTGCCAGCGCCGAACTGCCAAATCGACCAGTAGCGGGTTAAGCTCGATCACTCGGGCCCGCCTGCCGGTTCTCTCGGCCGCCAGAATGGTGGTTCCGGCTCCCCCAAATGGATCAAGGACGAGACCGTTGCGCCGGCTGCAATCGCGGATAAGCTCCGCAATGAGCGCAATGGGTTTTGCCGTAGGATGGGGTTGCCGATCGTCTCGGCGGCTGCGAGCATCGCCACCTGCCTCGGGATACTCGAGGAGGTTGGTCCGGTGCCGGCCCCTCTCGCCCGCCCCGAAATTTTGAATGTGCGCTGCTGAGCCGCTCTTGAACGCGGCGATCAGCTCATGGGCGGGATTGTAGAAGCTGCCACGGCCCGCATTCCGCTTGCTCCATACCAGCAGGTTCTTCCATTCGCTGTAGAGCGGCCGCGCGGCGTTGAGCAATTCCGGCAGATCGCTCCAGTCCGTGAAGATGAAATGGATTGAGCCGTCTTGGCTACGCCGAATCGTTAATCGAATAAATTCCTCAAGAAATGCCCTATGCTCTGAGGCCCCCGCTTTGCCTGGGGCGAGCTTGCGCCCGCGCTGGTCTATGCGACCTCGCTTGCGATAGGCGTGTGCTTGGAGCATGTCCGGCGGGGAGGCAACGACCAGTTTGGCCAAGTCACCACCGAGCAGCCGATCGTAATCATCACCACAACGCGGACTGCCACAAATGATGCGATGACGAGAGAGCTCCCAGCAGTCGCCTACCTGGCTGACCGCAGGACCATCACGCGCAACGCGTGAAATCTTGTCAGCGGGATCGCTGTTGGCAGGCTTCCCATCCAACACCAAATCGATTTCGCCCGTGCTGAAACCGCTCAATTCCACCTCGAAGTCGATCTCGATCAGATTTTCAAAGTGAAGCCGTAAGAGATCGAAGTCCCATATGGCTCGTTCCGGGATGCGGTTGTCGGCGATCAAGACGGCGCGTTTTTCCTCTTCCTTGAGGCCGCTGATGGTGATGGTGGGGACCTCTTTCATCCCCAGACGCTTTGCCGCTTCAAACCGGCCATGCCCGGCCAGAATGGTGCACCGCTCATCGATCAGAATCGGGTTGGTCCAGGTGAGGCGGATGCTCTTCATCAACCTCGTGATCTGGTGTTCCGGATGTCGCCGGGGATTGTCTGGAAACGGCCGCAAGTCACCAATCGGCCTCCAGACGATCTTTTCCATCAGGCCGCGCGGCTGATCGCCGATGCGATCCCCGGCCAGATCTCCCGCCCGACAAATGGATTTAGTCTTCACGAGTGCGCGCTCCTACGGCTCGCCAACGTGGCGAGCTGCCAAGAATGCGCGGCAATATGGGGTAGCTTCTTAAGTGTCGCTATTTGTTCGTTGTCGCTATTCTATTGGCGACAATAACGACATTGCTGGCAAAGCCAGTGGGGTGGAAGGGCTTGATTTGCCGCTAGTTCCCGCCCGTTGCTGTCTTTGTCGGTTTGGTCGGGAATTGAGTTTCCGACATTCGCGCCATTTCCGACAGCACTTCATCGCGTGCCTTGCGGGCGGTCTCGCGGCTGACACCGTATTTATCTGCCAGGTTCTTTTCGAGCATATTTTTGAGGGCCGATTCGGTTAGCCGGCCTTGCTCAAGATCCTCGTTCATGGCCGCCTTGACCCGGTTGCGCTTCCTAGGTCGACGGCCACCCCGTCCTGGCATAGGGGTTGACGCTGCGGGTGCAGAATTCGGGGTCGATCCCGAGTGAGCCGTAGCTGAGGGTGACTCTGGATGACCGGCAGCTGACGAGCTGGCCCCGATCGTTCCCGTCGGCAGATTGGGATCGTCCCTCCACCACGAGGGCGGGTCGAGTTGACGCCGGCGAGCAAAATCGAGTGCCGCTTCCTTCATAATCACGATCCGGTTCAACACCCAAGGAACCGCGGGACGCCAGATCAAGAGAGGGCGGAGTTCATGGCCTTTGATGAAACCGGGCCCCTTCCCCTCGACGATAAAACGCAGCCCCAGCCTGCCGCCGTCCCTAACGGGCCCGACATCGTCGAAGCGGCCGTTCACCATATCTTCGCAGACGGTCTGGATGAGATCGGCTTCCACCTGCTCAAAATGCTCTTGGTCCAGTTGGACGGCCCAACCGCGCGTGAGCTGTGCAACAGTCACCCACTCTTTTGTACGAAGAACATGCGTCATGGCAATCTACTCACTTTGCTATTGGCTCATCGCCTGAGACCCGCCTCGAATCGATTCGATCAAGTATAATAACCCAAATAGGGCGAGTGACCTCTAACCGGGGGACAGGCTGGCCGGGGCTTCGATCAATTGGTCTAGTTATTGCCGTCAGGCTCACTACCCGATGCAGCCCTGATGCGTCCCGCGAAATTCCCTGTTCGCGGGCGGTAGGGAATTTTGCCCGAACCCACGGAAATACCTGGCCGAGTGGCCGCCGAAAAATTGCCAAGCGCCGGATTTGGCAAGGATTGCCTGTAAGATTCCCTGTTAGCAGGGAATTGCAAGCCCAGCGCCTCCGAGAGCCGTGTGCGGTCCCGGATCAGCAGTGCACCGCGCTGTCATATGGCGTGGAGGAAACGGTATTCGGGAGTCTCATGCGACGGTCGCGGCTTGGAGTTCGGTGCCTCCTCCCCCATTATTCACCGCACTTGTCCAACTGAACAGTGCGGCGGTGCGATGACAACCGTAGTAGCAGCGGCACTCGCTGCGCTGCGGTGTCAACTAATGGGGTCAAACGAGAAACCACCTCTTCCGGGGGCATGTCAGCTTTCCGCAGCTGCGAATATGGGGTCAGCTGCGGTCATCGAATTCCCGATTGTCTATGAGATTTCCAAGCGGTTCGATAGCAAGCTCCTATCGTGTTTGAAGTGAACTCGATGCACTCCATGAGCACGAAGGGCGAAGCCGCCGAGCGGATCGATACGCGGCTTGCGGCCCTGCAGGACCGATACAGGCAAGCAATCGGCCGTCCCGCGCCGGAATGGCTTTCGCCGAAGGCCAGGGTGCGGCTCGCCAAGGCAGACAATCGCAAGCCGCGGACCCGGAAGCGTAATGTCCGCTCTTGCTAGCTCGTGCCCCGGATCCGGGGCACGAGACCGGGCACGCCAAGTTGCGCCCAGCATGCCCGATTTTCGCCACAAACCGCGAAACGCTGGCCAGATTTCGGCCGCAAACCGCGAAACCAAAAAGCCTCGCGGCGAAATCGGTGTGAAACAAAGACGGGATATGTTGGTTAACGAACAGGAGGCGGCCAGGCAGTTGCTCTGGAAGCCAGGCAAAACAGAACGTTTGAACAGGGAACGGGACCATGCTGGGACGACATTGGCTCGATTACGACAGCGTGGCGCTCGCTGTCCTGATCATCGGATTGGGTCTGGTCGAGCTACTGGCACTGGGCATTTAACGACAGGCTGGGACGGCAACCGTCTCGGTCAGGCCGCAAGCCCCGGGGCCGATTGCGCCGACCGCGGCTCAATGGATCGAAAGCCGCTCAAACTGAACCGCTCGTTCATCGTGCGCCGGCTTGGTGCGCTCACTTAAGCCTCAATCGCCAATCTCTTCGTGTCATGCCCCAAGCGGGGCTACCAGCCGATCGCCTATGGCGCCTGGACGAGGCCGCGCAAGGAGAACTTCCGCGAGCAGTGCTGCGACTGCGGCCTCGTGCACCGCCTCGATTTCCGCATCGTCGAGGGGCAAATCGAGTTTCGCACCCGGCGCGACGATCGCGCCACGGCGGCGGTGCGCCGCTCCTTCAGGTTTACGGGGCAGGAGGAATGAAAGTCGTAAGCCGCGCGAGCATCGCCTTTTCCTTTTCCGAGGGGGGCGGCGCCTGGACCACGGCCTTCACCGGCACAACCCATTGCGGCTCGAGGTCGCGAAGCGGCTCCTTGGCGCGGGTGATGAGATCGCAGCGCTCGGGCGACGTCCCCGGCGCCAAGAGGCCGATCAGGATGCGGCGGTCCGACATCCCGACGGCGCACATCTCGCCCATGAGCGCAGGCTGCAGCCGCCAGCGCAAATCCTCATAGAGGAGCACCCAGTTGACGAAGGTGACACCGAGGATGTCGTCAATGATGCGCAGCGCCACGGTTTTCGGCGTGACGAGCTTCGGCACCTGCGCGCTGGCGAGCCATTCACCCGCCGGATCGATAATGTGCACCTCCCCGCCCGGCCCGACAAAGCCGTGGATGCGGATGGTGTAGAGGCGCGGCCGCAGCGGCGGCTGGTAGCCGGTCAGCAGCCATTCCGTGGTCACGCCGGGTATGCCGAGCAGCTCCGCATAGCGGCGCGCCTCGTTGGGGCCGTAATCGCGGCCGCCATTCGCCTGCGCGCGCTCGTGGGCGCCGTAGGTGGAGACCGGAATCCCGAAGGCGATGGCGGCCGCGCGCGCGGAGGAAAATTTCCGCTTGCGCGCCTTGCGCAGGCGCTCGCCGCGGGTGGTCAGCCGGGGGCGACGCGCCATCGTTCGACCCTCATGGCTCGACCCTCATGGCTCGACCCTCATGGCTGCGGCCTGAACCCGAAGGCGCGCTCGAAGCGCTCGCAGTAGGCCGGCCACACCGGCGGGTTGACGATGCGCGGCGGGCGGGCGCCGTCGAGCGTCATGATCAGCTGCTCGGCGGCGATGCGGCCCATGTTGGCGCGCGCCTCGTGTGTCATCCCTGCCGTATGCGGGCTTGCAATCACGTTGGGAAGCGAAAGCAGCGGATGCGAGGCCCGGGGGCGGCTCCTTGTCCCATACGTCGAGCCCGGCGCCGGCAATGCGGCCTTCGCGCAAGGCCTCGACCAGCGCCGCCTCGTCGTGGCTGAAGCCGCACGCGGTGCTGATGAAATAGGCGTGCGGCTGCATCAGCGCGAGCTCGCGCGCGCCGATCATGCCGCGCGTGCTCTCGTCGAGCGGGCAGTGCAGTGAGACGAAATCGGCGCGGCGCAGCAGCTCGTCGAGCTCGACCTTGACCGCGCCGCGTGCGGCCGCCGTCCCCGCGTCGAGATACGGATCGAAGGCGATCACGACCATGCCCAGCATGCCGCCGCAGAGCGCCGCCACCCGCCGGCCGACATTGCCGAGCCCGATAATGCCGATGGTGCGTCCGCGCACGTCGCTGCCCATGAAGGCGGTGCGGTCGCCGAGGCTCCCCGCGCGCAACGCGTGATGCGCCTGGACGATGCGCTTGGTCAGGGCCAGCAGCATGGCCAGCACATGGCTCGCCACCGCCTCGGCGTTGCCGCCGGACTGGTTGACGACAAGCACGCCAGCCTCGGTTGCCGCGCGCACGTCGACGGTGTCGAAGCCGGCGCCGTTGGTGGAGGCGACCAGGAGGCTCGGCATGCGCGCGATGAGATCGCGCCCGAGATGGAAGCGCGGCGCAAGCTCGTCGCGCGCCGAGCCGATCTGGTAGGCGTGCGCCGCCGCCATGATCGGCTCGGCCGCCTCGGGCGCGGTGTCGTTGTCGATCCGGTCGAGCCTGATCTCGGGGCGCGAGGCAATGATCTCCAGATAGCAGGGGTGCGCCACATAGCGCACGTAGAAGGCGCGCTTGACGTTGTCCTTGAGCGGCATGCGCCTTAAGGGAGCCCCTCGACAATGCGCAGGTCGCGCTCGGCGGCCTTGCCGAAAACCTTGAGTGCCGCCTGGTAGCCCTCGCTCTCGTGGGCGGCAACGGCGCGCTCGAGGCTTTCGAACTCGATCAGGACCACGCGCTGGGCGATGCCTGCCTCATAGGCCTTGGCGGCATCGGCGCGGGCGAGAAAGCGCCCACCGCCGGCCGCAATGGCAGGCCCGGCAAGCTTGGCGTAGGCGGCAAGCGCCTGCGGGTCGGAAATGGAGCGATAGCAGGAAACCCAGTAGGCCTTGGCCATGAGAAATCCTCCGATTGAACGGCGTTGTTTGGCGCGAATGCGGCAGGCCGCACGCGCGCTGCGCGGCCGCGCCCATGCTAGAGATCAAATCCGTGCGCGGACGACAAGCCCGAAGGCGGGGCTGCGCTAGCATCGGGTAGCGCTATCGCGCCACGACGCGCTTGCACTGGGAACGAGGCGGCCTATTTTGCATTGTCGCCTGTCGCCCCCCGCATCGCTCCGGGCGACGGTGGGGCCGGGAACCGCGCGCCGATCCCGTCCCGATGCGCCGGCGCGTCGCGTAATCCAGGGGGCTCGCCCATGAAAACCCTGCTCGCCTTCATCGGTCTTCTTGCCATCCTTGCCGTCATTGCCGCCGCGGTCTTCTTCTTGGGCGGCTTTTATAATGTCGCCGGCTCGGCCGGGGAGTCCGGCCCCTTCAAATGGGCCTTGGGCAAGGTGCGCGATGCCTCGATCGAGCGCCATGCCACCGACAAGGCACCGGATAAGCTCAACGACTCCGCAACCGTGCAGGCGGGGGCGCGCGCGTTCTCCGAGCGCGGTTGCCCGACCTGCCATGGAGGGCCGGGCGTGGGGTGGGCCAAGTTCGCCGAAGCGATGCACCCGGACCCGCCCGACCTCAAGGAGATCGCTAACGAGAGCTCGCCCGCCGAGCTGTTCTGGGTGATCAAGAACGGCATCACCATGACCGGGATGCCGAGCTTCGGGTCGATCGAAGTGCCGGACGACGAGATCTGGCACATTGCCGCTTTCATCAAGAAGCTGCCCAGCATCTCGGAGGAGGACTACAAGAAGTGGACCGCGCCCGCGGCAGTATCGCCAGCACGGTAGGGCCGGGGGAACCATTTGCCGGCCATGCCCGTTTCCCACGACGCGCGCGCCATTGCGTGCGCGGGACGAGGAGCCGGATGCGCCAGGCATCGATTGCGGTATTGGTTGCGGTGCTGCTGAGCTGCGCCGCTACGCCGATGTTGGCGCAGGCGCCAGCGCCAGCGCCTGAGCCGCCAGTGGCACCGGTGCACAAGCTCAACCTCACGGCCGAGCAGCGCTATACCATCCGCGAGATCATCAAGGACGTGAAGGACAAGCCGACCTCGTCCAGCGCTGCGCCCGCCGTGGGTGACCCTTCGCCGCAAGGCATCGAGGCGCGGCCGATTCCCAGCGAGGTGGCGGCGAAGGTCCCACAGGTCAAATCGCACAAATTCTTTGTCGCCAAGGATCAGATCGTCATCGTCGATCCGAAGGACAACACGGTCGCCGAGCTGATCAGCCTTTCGCCCTAGGGGCCGATCCTGGAACGTCCAACAGCGGGCGCTGCAACCTGCCAATATGTGGCGAATGACGTTCCTACAAGTTGACCTTCCTATAGCGCGGCAATGGTGGCTACCTCGATCAGGAAAGATTCCTGCACGAGGCGATCGACGATCAGCAGGGTGTTGGGTGGATAGTGGCCGCCCGGAAACAGGCGCGGGAACTCGCGACGCCGGAACGCCATGAACTGGGCAACGTCCTGCGAGTGCACCAGATAGGTGGTGAACTCGACGACATTGGCGAAGCTTGCGCCCTGCGACTTGAGCGCCGCGTCGATGTTGAGAAATACGGCGCGGCACTGCTCGTCGAAATCGTCGGCGCCGGTGGGTTTGCCGTGGCGATCGGTCGCCACCTGTCCGGCAATGAACAGGAGCTCGGACGCCTTCACGCGGGTGATCTGCGAGTATTGACCAAGCGGCTTGCCCATCGTGTCAGGGTTGATGATCGTGATCTCGGGCGCGGCTTTCGACATGGTAGACCTGTGATCCGGCGCGGGTTTACGGCGCAGGCGGATCAGCGCCAGCCTGATCCGCGGCGCGAGGAATGTCGGCAGGTTTCCGGGTCGGCGACCCTGCCGTCGCTCAGCTGGAACGCATAAGGGTTGCCGCGCCGGCCGCGCTGTCAAGCGGCTTCAATGCTGTCGCGCGCCAGCTCGTTCTGCAGGCGCCGCACCAGGCCGCGCAGCGCCGCAATCTCCTGCTCCAGATTTTCCACCCGCTCGGCGAGATCGCCCAACGCGGCGGGTGCCGCTTGCGGCGGCACCTCGCGGCTGGTGAACACCACACCCGCTTCCTGGCCGCGGCGCCATTGCACATGCGCGGGAAGCGTCCGCTTCTTCTGCGAGATGGCAAGCTCGACCACGTCGGGCACGACGACGGCTTCCGAGAAGATGAGCCGTGCGCCGATTGAGGAGAGGTCGCGCACGAGGCAGTCGACGGCGGTGAGGCGGCCGTTGAAATAGATGCAGCCCTTCAAAAAGCTGCGCCGACGTGTCGATCCCCGCCGCTCGCCCATGCCGATCTCACGGTCCCGATTACGGCGGCTACTTCAGTCCCGTGCTGACCGAGGTGAAGCTTGCCGCGACCTTGGGGCCGATGCCCTGGACGGCGGCGCTTATGGTAACGGCAATGCCCACCGCGATGATCGCATATTCGATCGCAGTGGCGGCCGACTCGTCTGCAATAAACGCAACCAAAGTGCGCATCGGTCCTTACCTTTCGGGCATCCAAACCTAGGGCGCGCAGGTTAAGATTATCGCAAGCAAGCTGGTTGACGAGTGATGAAAGCTCGTCCGTGCACTCTTGTTGAAACGGGACCCTATCATGCACGGACGCTGACCCGACAAGCTTGCCCCGCAGGCGCAGGGATGATAGCGCGCGATGGTTCGCCCCCTGCGGGGCACCCGAAAGCTCTACAAGAGCAAATGCTCCAGCCCGCTTCGCTCCAATCCCGCGTGGAATCGCCCTTCGCCTGGCTTCGCCTGTGCGCGGCCATGATGCTCGCGACCATCGGTACCGTCGGGATGTGGTCGGTGCCCGTGGTGCTGCCCTCGGTGCAGGCCGATTTCGCCGTGGCACGCGCCGATGCTTCGCTGCCGTTCACGCTTGCCATGCTCGGCTTCGCATTCGGCGGCATCCTCATGGGGAGGCTCGCGGACCGCTTCGGCGTCGCGACACCGGTTGCGGTCGGCGCGGTGGTGCTTGGAGCGGGCTATGTGGGGGCCGGCCTTGCTCCGAGCCTGACTCAATTTGCGGTGATGCACGTGCCGATCGGGGTCGGCGCCTCAGCAACATTTGGGCCGATCATGGCGGACGTCTCGCGGTGGTTCACCCGCCGCCGCGGCATTGCGGTGGCGCTCGCCGCCTGCGGCACTTATCTCGGCGGCGCCATCTGGCCACCGGTGCTGCAGCACTTCATCGCCGGCGCAGGCTGGCGCGCCACGCTCATCGGCACCGGCGCGTTCTGCGCGGCGAGCACGCTGCCGCTGCTGCTGGCTCTCTTGCCGAGACCGCCGGTGCCGGAACCGGCGGCATGGGATGCAGCCGCTGCGGCCAGATCAAAGCTCGGCCTCGCCCCCAACGTGATTATGATGCTCTTGTGCGTTGCGGGTTTTGCGTGCTGCGTGGCCATGGCGATGCCTCAGGTGCATATTGTCGCCTACTGCGGCGATCTTGGTTACGGCGTTGCCCGCGGGGCCGAGATGCTCTCGCTGATGCTGGGCTTCGGGCTGATCAGCCGCGCGGGATCGGGGCTGGTCGCGGACCGGATCGGCGGCGCCGCGACGCTGCTGCTCGGCTCCGCGCTGCAGGGGCTTGCGCTGTTCCTTTACCTCCTCTTCAATGGGCTGACCTCGCTATTCGTGATCTCCGCCCTGTTCGGGCTGTTCCAGGGCGGCATCGTTCCCATGTACGCGGTACTGGTGCGCGAGTATTTTCCCGCGCGCGAGGCCGGAACCCGGCTCGGCATCGTGTTGATGGCTACCCTGTTCGGCATGGCGCTTGGCGGCTGGATGTCGGGAGCGATCTTCGATCTTACCGGCTCCTATCGCGCCGCATTCCTCAATGGCCTTGCCTGGAATCTCCTCAACATGCTGATCGTGGGCTGGCTGCTCATGCGGCCGGGCGGACGGCTCGCCGCGCTTGCCGCTCGCTGATCGCTACGCGCACAAAGGTCGCTAGTATGCGCGCGCCGGCCTTCAACGAGCCGGCAAGACTTCCAGCCACCTTCGAGCGCCCTCGGGTGCGGCTGCGATAATCGACTGGAATCTCCTGGATCCGCAGACCTGCAGCCGCCGCGCGCATCTGCATCTCAATGTTCCAGCCATAGCTCGGCTCGCGCATGCCAAGGCCGAGCAGCGCGTCGCGGCGGACGGCGCGAAACGCGCACATGTCGGTATAGCGGCACCCGTAGAGGAGACGGATCGCCAGCCCCAGCACGTAGCCTGCGGCGAGCTGGTGCCAGGCCATGCTGCCTGCCTCGCGGCGTCCACGCGCGCGCGACCCGATAACGAAGTCGCGCTCCCCGGCAAGGAGCGGCGCCACGAGCCGCTCGAGCGCGAGCGGATCGTCGGCGCCGTCACCGTCCATAAACACGACTATATCCGAGGAGGCGGCAGCCTGCACCGCGGCGAGACAGGCGCGGCCATAGCCGCGCCCCACTGTAATGACCTCAGCTCCCGCTTCGGTCGCTCGCGCAGCTGTCGCGTCACTGCTGCCGCCGTCTGCGACGATAATACGGCCCACAAGATTCGACGGAATCGCCCGTACCACGGAGCCGATCGAATCCTCCTCGTCGAGCGTAGGGATGATAACCGCGATGTGCGGGTTCTGATTCCTGCGTAGAGTGGGTCCGTGCATCAATCTTTTACCTTTGCGTTAGGAATTCGTTGCCCTACCGATCAGCTGGCAGGCCCTGGCTGTAAGAAGATAGAAATCTCATAGAGGTAATGTCGATTTGTATGTAAATCCAGCGGGTCGACATGGACCTCTACGTCCTGAGATTGCCGAAGCGCATCCCTCCTACCCCGCACCTCCTGCGGTCACATCAACGCGCAGATCGGACATGGCGATCGATTGATTGGGTTGGCCATTATCGCGTTTGTCGGATTATTATTTTACGCGAATCTGTTCAGCGAAAATCACAACATGAAGGAGGGTGCGCCCGAGCATGAAGCCTACATTAAAGAACGAGTTGCTCGGTGCGTTCAAGAAAGCATTGCCGACGATCTGAAGCGTAGCCGCGAAGAACTTCCCGTGCTACCCACACGTGCCGAATGGGAGGGGCGATGCGAGGGAATCGTGAGGCGGGTTGATCATCTCCACCCTGGAGCGCGGTAAACTTAACAGCGGTGTTTTCTCGAGTCGGCACGACACCTGGACCAGGCGGCGCGTCCGATCACCCCCACCGCCCCCCCAAGGCGGGCTCCCGATCAACCATCGAAAGCCAAAAACGCCGGTTCAACATTTTCGCACGGATAAAGGTCGCGCTTTATTCACCGACTCGCCGACCCTGCCACTCCATCCTATGGAATTGCGCGCCACATTCTTCAGTACGTGAGGTCTGCTACACCTTTCCAACGCGATTGCGATAATCACGGTTTCCTGAACCACCGCTGGAGCACCCACCCTTCTTCCATCATTTGGTTTGGTAAAACACCGCGGCTCGATGGGATTGCGGCAAGAACGCGTAGACCTTGTTTCTATTCCGATCGAGTGCGAGCGTGTGGGCGCCTCGTTCCGTGGTCACTACCTCGTCGCGGCGCATTGTTCCAATATCAATGACTTCTATTACTCCTGGGTCTCCCACCCCCACGTAGAGCCGGTTCGATGACCGGTGCAGGAATATGACGTCCGGTGCTCCGCCGAGACCAACTTCGCCGACCACATCACCCGAGTCCGGTTCAATTGCGAGCAGTACGCCGGCATCGCAGGCGCACAGCAAGCGACCCGTACGAGGATCGAGAGCCAATCCGTATGGCCCAGCCGCCGGAATCTCGTACTCCCTTCCTATCTTGATGGGATTACGAGCATCAATAACAACGATGCGTGCCGGGGAAGCAATGTTCACGAAAAACAGCTCGCGCGCTTCGTCGTAAATCGCCCAACGCGTGGACCGGGTACTTTGACTTCGGCAATCCGCTCTCGGCGTGCGAGGTCTACGATAGACACCGTGTGCGAATCCGAGATCGAAGGATCGCCAACGTTTGCCGCAATCAGGATACCGCGAGCGGGGTCGAATGCGAGCCCGTTCGGTTTCACGCCGACTGGAATCTTGAAACCTTTGCGCTCGGCGTCGGGTGCAAACACCGAGACAGTATTCTCGCCCCGATTGGACATGAAGACGAGACCGCGCGGCTCAGACACGAGCGCACCTGCCACTCCGGTGAAGCCCGAAATCGATTCGATGTATCGATCTTGCGCGGTGTCGATCACGTCCACCGCATCGTTGCTGGTATGCGCGACGTAGAGCCGATCCGTTCCTTGATGGATATCTGCATGATCAAACTCACCTTTGGACCGATTTGGCGGGAGCTCGATATGGCCAAGTAACTGGAGCACCATCTTTGCGAATTTCCGATCAGTATAGCCATCCACTGATGCTCTCGATCATGGTAAGGCTCCGTCAAGGAGGCAACGTTTCCTCCGGCGGCTTGATGTGCCGGAATGAAAATAGCAGCGCAAAGTCATACACGATCTTAAGCGTTCCGCAGATGATAAGGGGCAAGCCGAGTAACGATGTGGATAGAAGCGCTCCCGACAATGCAGGGCTCACCGCCGACGCCAAGCTGCGCGGCACCGCCGTGACACTCGCCGCGGCCGTCCGTTCCGCCGATGTCACCACCGCCATGACGTAGGAGGTACGTGTCGGAACATCCATTTGCGAAAGCGCGGATCGCACCAGGAGAACCGCCAGCGCGAACGTCAGATCAGGCGAAAAGGCTGCCAAAATTATGCAGATGCTTGACGGGATATGGGTGAAAACCATGGTGTTGATGAGACCGAAACGGGTACCAAGACGCGCAGCCGCCAGATATGAGAAAGCAGCGAGAACGTTGGACCAGAAGAAGAAAGCGCTTGCAACTGCAAGCGAGAGTTCGAAGCGCTCGAACAGCCATAGCGCCAGCAGCGATTGAACGGCAAAGCCTCCAGCGAAGGCATCCAGGCTGAACAGTCCGGCAAGCTTGTAGACAGTTCCGCGAGAGGGGCCTAGCGTCATGGCGGGCTGCTCCGCCTTGGGTGCAGGGCGTCGCGGAAGGCGGGAGTAGAACGCCGCTCCGACCAGACCGAGTGCGGCATAGAGGTAGAACATCACCCGTAGCGACGCGATTTTGCCGATACCAAGCGAAAGCAGTAGGTCAGGGGTACCGGCAACGAGTGCGCCGACGGCGATCGACAGGGCGCCGATCAGGCTGTAGCGCGCGAAAAGGCGCGTCCGATCCTGGTCCGAGGTTCGCTGTGCGAGGGCCGCGTGCTCGAGCGGCACGTGCACGCCGATGTCGCCGGTGGTCGGATTGATCGTGCCGATGAATGCTACCGTGGCAAGGACGGGGAAATGCTGGGCGTTGGGAAAAGCGATCCCGGTCAGCACCATCAGCAGGGCGCAGATGAGTAGTAGCGTGCGCAGATCGTGGCGGGGCGCGAGAAAGCCGATGCCCAAAGTGAACGCTGCCGAGCCAAGCAGGGCGGCGGTAGCGATAAGCCCGATCTGGAAGGGCTCGAAGCCGATCTCAATCAGGTAGCCGGTAACAGGATGGCGGCAAAGCCGTCGCCCAAGCCGCGGGCGGCGCGCGCAGCATAAAGAGAGATGACTTCGCCGGAACGGTAAACGGCGAGTCCCTCATGCTGAAGCTTGAAGGTGTTGCTGCTCAATCGGACGGCGCCACGGTGTAATCGGCAAAGTACACGTGGCTATCGGCCTTCGACCATAATCCGACCCGGCCCGTGATCGACTCTGCCAGAGTGTGTTCCAGATAGAGCTTGCCATCGAGATAACCCTCGACCTTGCTGCCAGCAACCCGCACCTTCAGGTCGTGCCACTGGCGGGTCGGCGTTGGAGTGTTGCGAATCCACTTCACGAAGGAGCGCTTGCCCTTCTCGAACTTCCAAAGCACGAGATTGTTTTCAAGCGGGTTGGCTCTCACCGTCAGATAATCGCCGTTCGTTTTGAGATTGAACAGGATACCGGCTCCCTGATCGATGCGGCCGGAGATGCCTTCGAAGCGCACCGAAATCTCGCCGTCGCGGAAATCGTCAACGTCCTTGGCGACCGTATAGGGGAAATACGCATAGGCCTGGACCCGATCGAGAAACTCGGCATAGCGATCGCCGTACAGTGCGCGCGCCTTGTCGGCCACGCCGGCAGCGGTTTGTCCCTCCTTCCATTGGGTTCCATCCACCGCAAGCACCTTTTTGTTGCCCTCGGCTTCGATGCGCCAGATGCCAACCACGCTGAGGAAGGATTTCGGCTCGGCGCCGAGCGTATCATCGGAAAAATCGACCTTGAGTGCTTGTCCGGCATCGGCGCGCAGCAGCAATGCTGTGAGGCCGAGGCCGACGATGGCGGTCGCGATGGTGCACTTGCTTAACCTCATAACGACCCTCCATCTTGGGTGAGGAACTGTGGGACAGGAGGCGGCTGGGACATCCACCACCACGCCAACAAGATTAGGAGCGGAAGCGCGGCGAAGAACCAGGGCAGCGCCACTTGGGCATCAGCGACCAGCGGATAGCCCGGGTACTCCCCGCCGGCGATTGGCGCTGGAATCTTGTGGTCCGCAAGTTCGTAGAGGATCGGCAGCGCCTCGCGATGGCTAGTCGACCGGCTCTTGGCGGAGCGGCCGCCATACGAATACTCAACCTCGCCGTAGGATTCGTCGTTTGAGCTGCCGACGACCGTCTGAGTGCCGCTGGCGAGCCGAATGCTCACGTGCGGCACGACCCGCTCGAGCTTGGCGAGCACGTTGCGCCGTAGATCTGTGTAGCGCGGATCCTCGGGTGCAAGATGCACAGTGATCACCAGCGGTTCCCTAAGCTGGGCGAGCTCGCGCTGGTCGGGAGCGGGAAAGGAATTGCGTTGGTCCTCCGCCACATCTGCAGAGAGACGGATTTGTGCCGCGGCCACCAGCAGCGCCGCGATGACGGCAGCGCAGGCGAGTGATCGCACAAGCTTGGCTCGAGGTGGAACGCCTGGGTGCAACCAGATGACCGCCAGGACACAAAAGCCCGCGATGGCCACCGCGATTGCCACCACCAAACCGGCCGACAGCAATCCCTGCTCGAAGGTTCGCAGCGTCTGCGTCAGTGACAGTCGGGAGAGCAGGCCGAGCACGCCGGATTGTCCGGCGAGCGCGAAATCGAGAACCCAAGAGCCGATGGTGAACGCCAGCGTAATGATCGCCGCAGTCGCGGCGCTTTCGGAGATAGCAGCCGAGAACAGCGCAATTGCGCCCACAAGCAAGCCGTAGAGCAGATGGCCACCGAGGAGGTTCGTCGTCTCCGGGGCAGAGAGATGCCCCCCCAGCGCCTTCCAGAGCGGCAGGGCGGAGAGGACCGGGATCAGCGCGAGAAGCAACGCGATCGCCACGGCCACCATTTTCGCCGTAATCAAGGTGGCAGTCCGATAGGGTAGCTGCACCAGGAGGCGCAGTGCCCCGGTCTCCTTCTCGCGGCCAAGAGCGCGGATGGCCACGAAAGGAAACAGGAGCGTGGTTGCGAGGTAGAAGGCACCGAAGGTCGGCACCAGCACGCCGTCGAGTGGAGAAAGTCCACTCCCCATCACAGGCGAATCGCGGGCGGCTGCACTGGCTTCGCCAAACAGCGCGGTCGCCTGGAAAAAACTGAAGCCGACGAGCGGACAGAGCAGGATCAGCATTGTCCAGAGCGCCCGACCACTGAGCACCTCGCGCAGCTCCTTGGCGATCAGGGGCCAAACCGCGAGCCGGTGCAATGCAACTGTCTCAGGTGAGCGCAAGGAACACATCCTCCAGCCCAGCCTCGACTTGACCGGTTCGCTTGCGCAGGTCATCGAGTGTTCCAGTACCTCGAACGGAGCCGCCGGCGAGCAAGACGAAACGGTCGCAGACTCGCTCCGCATCGATCAGTTGATGGATCGCCAGGACAAGTGTGCGCCCGCCGAGCGCAAGCTCCCGCAGCACCTTCATGATCTCGCGCGTCTGCCTCAGGTCGAAGCCATCGAAGGGCTCGTCCATCAGCAGCAACGGATGCGGCGTGAGCAGCGCCAGCGCCAACATCAGCCGGCGGCAAAAGCCTTTCGACAGTGCGTCCACTCGTTTGCGCAAGACCGGTGAGAGGCCGAGCAGCCGAATGGTATTGGCCAGCATAGGGACGGGCCGGCCGTAGACGGCCGCGAAGAATTCAATCACATGGAGCACATGCTGGTCCTGCCAGGGACGAATCCCATCCGGCAGGAAGAAGACCGAATCGCGCCGGCGGTCGAACGGCAATGCGTTGTCGCGCCAGAACACAGCGCCGCTGTCGATCGGGAGGAGCCCGGCAATAGCCTCCAGCAGGGTGGTTTTGCCGGCTCCATTTGGACCGATCAGGCCGAGGATCTCATTGCCGTGCACATGGAATGACACGTTTGCGAGGGCTTGCTGATCGCCATACCGCTTGCTCAGCCCGGCAACCCGCATCTGAATGGTCGTGTCTCTAGGCACGTTTTCCGCCCGAGTGGTGGTTAACACCGTCATTGGCCCGTCCGATCGAATGCGTGGTCCCGCGCGGAGTGCTTTGGGTTACTTGACCATCACCCATGTCGGTTGCAGCAGCGGGAACGCGATCAACCCAATGACCGCGGTCACCGCCATGAGCAGTGGATTGTTGATCTTCCATCGGAACAGAGCGGCGAGCGAGGCGGCCGCAATGAGAGCGGTTAGCCAGTCCCCGATAGCGATCCGCCCGAGCAGAATGCAGGCGCCGAGGATGGTTCCGATCGCAGCGCCGTAGGCACCCTTCACGAAGCCCTGGAGGTTGGGGTTATCTCGGTGACGAGCCAGGATCGGGGCAGCCGCCAGTATGAAGATGAAGGAGGGAAAAAAAATTCCGATCGTGGAGACGAGCGAGCCCCAGAAACCAGCAACGAGATACCCGACGAAGGTGGCTGTGATCACCACGGGGCCGGGACTGATCATGCCGATCGCGACAGCTACCAGAAACTGACGCGGATCAAGCCACCCGTACTCTTTCACCAGCCCCTGCTCCAGAAAGGGCACAATTACAAGACCGCTGCCGAAGGTGAGCGACCCGGCCTTGAGGAAGAAAAGCAGCAGCTTGCCGAGCGTCGATCCAGACGCAACGGGCGTGAGTTGAGCCAGGACCGGCGCGGTGGTGATCTGGAGCGCAAGGGGCGGAGAACGGCGGAACAGGTTTCCGTAATAAAGCATGCCGCCGATGCCGGCTCCGATGAACAGTAATGCCACCTCGGCCTGCAACAAAACGGTGACCATCAGGCAGACACCGGCGATCGCCCACTGCAGCCAGTCTTCCATGCCGAGCTTCGCCAGGCGGTAACAGGAATGCAGGATCAGTGCGATGACGGCAGGACTGACGCCGTAAAAGACTGCGTTCACCGGCTGCAGATCGCCCAGGTAGACGTAAAGGGCGCCTAGAGCAGCGACGATGAGGAAATTCGGGAAGATGAAAGCCCAACCGCCCGCCCAGGCTCCCCAAAAGCCGGCGCGCAGATACGAGACATAAATGCCGACCTGGATCGCAAGCGGGCCGGGCAACGATTGGGATATGGCAATGGCTTCGCGCATCTGCTCTTTTCCAAGCCATTTTTTATCCGCAACCAGCTCACGCTCCATCTGCCCAACCAGGGCGACCGGTCCGCCGAACCCAACCAGGCCAAGACGTAGAAAATAAGCCACCACCTCGCTGATCGAGCCGCGTGCGGACGTATTGACAACGGTCATGCCGGATACTCCAGGATTTCGGCCGCAGCTGCCGCGCCGAACACGCTGGGGGCAACCATCCACGCTGCCGTCAGCGCGACGGTTTCGTCACTGTTTCTCCGTTTCCAGCAGAGTCGAGCCGGGCCACGCATTGGGATCGGCTCGACCGTCACGCCGGAACTCGTCGCAATCAGCTCTTCGCGCTCGCTGTCTTATCGAGTGCGGCACGCAGAGCGCGGGCAAGCTTCAGCGCGTCGTCATTGGCCCAGAAATGCATGAAGAACAGCCGCGGCTGCTCGTCGAGCATATGGCTGTGCAGCGCCGTCACCTCGATGCCGTTTGACCGCAGCGTCTGGATCACCGGATTCACCTCCTCCGCGGCCAGCACGAAATCGCCGGTAATGGCAGCCTTGCCGCCCCCCGTGGGCTGAAATCCAATACCGGTGGCAAGCCCGAGCGGTCCGGCCGGAGTCATCTGAGTGCCAGTTTCGCTGATCGGATCGCGTCGCGGCACCCCGAACTGATAGACGCCGCCATTGGCTTGACCCTTCACGCCAATGATCTGATCGAGTTGGCCAGTATCGAGATCAATCGTAGGCTGGGTCGCCGGAGGCGAGGGTGGGGTGAGTGGAATCTTACTTGCGGCGAGTCCGGTGCGGATCGCTGTCGCCAGCTTCACTGGGTCGCCATGGCCACCGACGTGCATGTAGAAGGTCGCCGGATTCGCTCGCAGCAGGTGATTATGGACCGCCGTGATCTCAGCGCCATTCTCTATGAGCTTGGACATGACCGGGTTGATCTCGGTTTCGAGCAGGACCAGGTCGCCCATGATCATCGCCCCGCCATGCATTGGTTTGAACGCGGTCCATCCGCCGAGCGCCAGCGCCGGGCGGATGGTGACGCCGTCCAGGGTCACGTGCAGGTCGCTGCGCGGAAATCCGTAGCGATGAACATCGCCGGACACGACGGCGGCGCTCCGGCCGATCGCCTCGTCGACCTTCTTCCAATCGATCTCCTGCGCGATGGCGGCGCCGCTGGTACTCACTACTACTGTGCAGAGCGCAAGAACGTGACCCACACGCATCATTACATCCTCCTGTTGTCGGGCAGAACGCCCACTCATGCCCACAACCCTCAACCAATGGACCGGCCATCTACCGTCGCTTCTTCCTGAAAAACTCGTAGAGGTCATTGAACACTTCGGTGCCGCGCTCGATCCGCCTCGCATCCCCGCTCGTGGAGGCGCGGATGCCGTCGATGAGCGTCCTGATGCCGGCGACCTCGGTGCGACCGAACTTGTCGTCCTTGAGGTCGATGTCGTGGATGATCTCGCCGATCGCGCGCAGCGCGGCGTCCTTGAGGCCGGCGCGCTCAACCAGCACCTCGAAAGTGCACTTGTCACCTTCATGAGTGAACTCCGCCTCGAACATGTCGAAGCGCAGCTCGCCTTCCTGCGGTCTATAGCCTTTGCCCGATACGAACTTGAAGCGCGCCTCAGGATCGATGAAGCGGCGAATCAGCCAGGCGCTGGCGATCCGATCAGCGTAGACACCCTCGCGGGTTACCCAGGTTCGGTTGCGAAGCGTTTCCTCGAGACTGGGCTCCGTCTTTGTTTTGCTTGCCACTGGTTCGTCCTTGTCCAACTGAGCTTCAAGCCCTTTGAGCAAAGCTTCTGCCATTTCGCGCCCGATGGCGCCGAAGAAATCGATGGCGGCAATCTCGGCAAGCCGCTTGCGCAGTCGAGCGACCTGGGCACGAAGCTCGCCAGCCGCCTCGGCGCTGGCCTTGCGGCGCAGAATCTTTGCAATCGCCTGCGCCTCCTTGGCCAGTTCCGCGTAATCGGCGTCACGCGCCCGATCGAAGAGCGCGCGCACCTCCTCGTCGGAGAGGCCGTCGATCAAGCGGGCTTCGCAGAGGAGCGCTTCGCCGCCTCCTTCCCTGATCTCGCGCAGCAGCCATTCGAAATCCTCTTGGGTCTCCTCGTTCATTGGCAGCGCATGCACGGCATTCTTCACGGCGACCGCGCCAATGTCCTGCAGGCGACGCCAGATCTTTACCCGCAGATAAGCGGGCTTGGCCGGCAGCTGATGAACGAGCAAGAGCCAGCTGTGGGCCAGTACCCTGGGCGGTTCGACCTTCATGCTTTGCCTACTGTACCAGCAGCCCGATCCAATGCAACACATGTATCATTGCGTTGGTTCCGGATTACAGGTGATCCGGATTTGGGAATTGCCGTAGTGCTCTTCCGCAAAAGAAGGGCTGCGGCCGTGTACCCCTTGGGAGCCAATGCCAGCAGTACAAGATGTATCACCAAAAAATGTGACTTGCAACACATGTATCATGATGTTAAGTGAATGCCGCGCGGTTGGTTGAAGGCCGAGCTGCTGAAGGTCCAAAGCGATGCCCGAGTTGATCCAATTTTGGTGGCCCCGGCGCGAACTTCGTTCTTGGCCCGAAGAGGTGCATGGCAGGGCCGCTCTTGGAAAAATGCTGCACCACCTGTTGGAGGCGATCGGCGAAGCTATTTCCGCGCAGCGGAAATACGACCGTCTCACGTCAATGGGTGTCGGCCACGACTCGGCACTCAAGGCGGCCCTTTCTGAAATGGGTCACTGTCGGGAAAGCGCGGCTCGACGACCGCCTGCTTGGCGATGTCGACCTTACCGGCTCAAGACACCGCAAACGAGGTCGCCCGCACTCGGCGCTCAAGCTGAACATCTAACCGGCGATCAAAAGCTAAGGAGCAAATCGTGCGCGAGCAGGATTATGTGGGCAGGGCCAAACTAAGCCCTGCGCATAGGTTCAAATCCCCCATGGATGTCGTCGAAACAAGTCAGATCGAGCGTGGCGATAAAGTTGCCATTCTCAAGTCGTGGGAGGCCGATGAGCTGGCCCTTCTGCGGGCGGAAGACGAAGGTATGGGGGGAAGGAAGCATGCGCATCTGCAAAAAGTACGAGCCGCCCTCGATCATCTAAGTGGCGAGCTTGGCTCGGCAGGCGACCATGGGGCGAGAGAGCGTCGCTTGAACCGCGGCCCGAAGCTGATGGGAGGCGGTCGATGAAGTGGATCACGCGCGAACGGGTGAAGGTCGATCGGGTAGCCTGCCCGTGGCTGATCAAGAAATTCGTCGACAAGCAGGCCGAGTTCGTCTTCGTCCCGGCCGACAAGGTGATGCAGGAAGCAAGACGGCTTGACGCCATCCCGTACGACGTAAAGGACGTGGAGCTGGGTCACCACGGCAAGGAATGCTCGTTCGAGGCAATTCTGAAGAAATACCGGCTCACGGAGAATCCGGCGCTCGTTCTACTCGGAAAGATCGTCAATGGCGCTGATACCGACAACACGCTCTACCGCCAGCCGGAAGGAGCGGGCCTCGAAGCGATCGCGGAGGGATTTCGCCATCTCGGGTACAAGGACGATCACGCCGTCATTGCAGCGGAATGGATCGTCTACGACGCCCTTTATGCCTACTGCCAGGAAATGGTCCGGCAGGGTAAGCCCGACGGCGATTTCGCGGCGTGAGCATCATGGACGCACAGGTGCCCATGTCCTCACAACCCGGTGCGCTCGCAACCGTGAAGGTTCGGCCGCTGCTGCTCAAGCCACAATGGATGAACGGGCTGTCAGAGCGACTGCTCGTGAGCCATTATGAGAACAACTACGGCGGCGCCGTGCGACGGCTGAACGCCATCAGGTCGCGTCTTTCGGCCCTCGACTGGGCTCGCACGCCTGTCTTTGAGATCAACGGCCTGAAGTGCGAAGAGCTGATTGCTGCCGGCTCTGTGATTCTGCACGAGATCTATTTCGATTCGCTCGGCGGCCACGGCAACGATCCCCCCACCGGACTTGCCGAGCCGCCCGACGGATTAGCCCACGCCCTCGAGCGCGATTTTGGCAGCGTCATGGGATGGCGTGCGGAATTTACCGCGATGGCAAAGGCGCTGGCGGGCGGTTCCGGCTGGGCGATCCTTGCCTGGTCCGAGCGCCTGGGCCGGCTGGTCAACCAATGGGCGGCAGACCACGCGCACGGCCTTGCCGGTGCTACTCCGATTCTCGCGCTCGACATGTACGAGCATTCCTATCATCTCGACTTTGGCGCGAAGGCGGCCGCGTATGTCGACCAGGCGATGGCAAACCTGAATTGGGAACGGATAGACGCGCGCTATCGCATGGCAATCGGCGAAGAATTGGGAAACGACGACCTTTTCCTCCCCTTCGGCGCGCCAGCACAAGAAGAGGCGCGAATTTCGCCCGAGGACCTGAAGACCGCTCTGGAGAATGGCAACGATCGTCGACCGGTGCTTCTGGATCTTTGTCTGCCCAGAGACCTGCCCCGACGCATCGATATGCTGCCGGGTGCCTCCATGCACGCTCCTGCCGCTCTGCCGCGATGGGTCGAGGAGTTGTCACCGGACCGGCCGAT
>Ga0306920_100001998_pt1 | contig 25507 bp, 24 predicted proteins | sample flu12Cox44000170_FD_204666 | JGI IMG/M metagenome (GOLD analysis project Ga0306920, IMG submission 204666) | Lab enrichment of tropical soil microbial communities from Luquillo Experimental Forest, Puerto Rico - flux4day.12C.oxic.44.000.170 (v2)... | ecosystem: Environmental > Terrestrial >...
TTCCTCACTGCGCAGACTCCGGTCGGAATGACGCAACAGAGATGAGAGTAGTTCGGGGGTACAGGAGAAGATTTTGGAGAAGGCTTTGGTGGGTGTGATCATGGGCTCCACGTCGGATTGGGAGACCATGGAGCACGCGGCAAAAACACTGGAAGAATTGGGAGTGGCGTTCGAGAGCCGGGTAGTTTCGGCTCACCGGACGCCCGATTTGTTGTTTGCCTATGCGTCGGAGGCGGAAAAACGCGGGATTGAAGTAATTATCGCGGGGGCGGGAGGTGCCGCACATCTTCCAGGGATGACCGCGGCAAAGACGGTGTTGCCTGTGCTGGGCGTTCCGGTCGAGTCCAAAGCACTGAAAGGGCTCGATTCGCTGCTATCGATCGCACAGATGCCGGGGGGAATCCCCGTGGGAACGCTGGCGATAGGCAAGGCCGGGGCGATCAACGCAGCACTGCTGGCGGCGGCGATTGTAGGCAACAAACATCCGGAGATACGAGAGGCGCTGCGAAAATTCAGGGCCGCGCAGACGGAGAAGGTACGGGCGAATCCGGATCCGGCGAGAGCAGCACTGGGCGCAGCGGTTGGCGGGGCGAGTTCGAAGGGCTCGAAGAGGAAGAAGCGTTGACGACGATCGGCATTCTCGGCGGCGGACAACTGGGGTACATGCTTGCGCTGGCAGGTTATCCGCTGGGGCTTCATTTCCGGTTTCTGGACCCTTCGCCGGAAGCACCCGTAGGGCGGATTGCGCACCGGGTGACGGCAGAGTTCATGGACGAGCAGGCGCTCGAGAAATTCGCGCATGGGCTCGAAGTAGTGACCTACGAATTCGAAAATGTTCCTGTAGAGGCGGCGCGATTCCTGGCAGAGCGTGTGGCGGTATATCCGCCGGCGGCGGCTCTCGAAGCGGCGCAGGATCGACTGCGAGAGAAGCGTTTGTTTCAGAAGCTTGGGATTCTGACAACGGAATTCGCGGAGGTTCACGGGCGAGCAGATTTTGACGCCGCGGTGAGAGAGATTGGCTTGCCGGCAATTCTGAAAACGTGCCGGATGGGATATGACGGAAAGGGCCAGAGCCTGTTGCGCACGAAGGAGGATGTGGAAAATGCGCGGCTGGAATTGCCGGAAGTGCCGTTGGTATTGGAGAAGTACGTGCCGTTCACGCGCGAGTTGTCGATCCTAGGCGCGCGCGGAAGAACGGGAGAAATTGTGTTTTATCCCGTGATCGAGAACCACCATCGGGGAGGGATTTTGCGATTGTCGCTCGCGCCCGCGCCGAACCTGACGGCGGGCGTGCAGCAAGCCGCTGAGGAAGCGGGGCGGAAGGTGCTCGAGGAGCTCGGCTATTATGGAGTGCTGTGTATTGAGTTTTTCGAGTTGGAGGGGCGACTGCTGGCGAACGAGATGGCCCCGCGGGTGCACAACTCGGGGCACTGGAGCATTGAAGGGGCGGTGACCAGCCAGTTCGAGAACCATCTGCGGGCGGTGATGGGCATGCCGCTCGGATTGACGACAGCGATGGGGTACTCGGCCATGGTGAATCTGATTGCCGAGCTGCCGGAAGCGGAAGAGGTGCTGGCGGTATCGAACACCCACTTGCATTTGTACGGGAAGTCACCACGGCCTGGACGAAAGCTGGGGCACGTGACGGTGCGGGCGGAGAAGCTCGAGAAATTGCAGCAGCGATTGAGCGAGTTGCCGGCGTTTTTCAAACGGCCAGAATACTGCCTGGAAGAGGCGCTCCCGGAGACGTTGGCGAAGCGGGCGTAGGGACGGGCGGCTGGTTGCGCGCAGCGTGGTCGGGATTTTATAGGTCTGGGTGTCAACGTAGGGAAGCTGTTGGCCGACGCCGGGACTCGCCCCAGAGCGCCCAGAGCGCGGGCCGCACAATGGCGCGGCGATGGGCCAGGTTGCCGGGGTGGGCACCAGATGTTAGGATGCTGGGTTCCATGACGCCTAACGGCCCCAACCGACCCAGGATCGGAATCCCCTGGCGGACGTCGCTGGAGGAGGTCGGGGAGGACCTGCCAAAAATCCGAAATTACATGGAGGCGGTACAGCAGGCTGGGGGGGTGCCTGTGCTGCTTTCGCTGGCCCATCCGGAGAGCCTGGAGGAGCAATTGGCAGAGCTGCAGGGCTTTGTGCTGCCGGGCAGTCCGGCCGACGTAAATCCGAGGGAATATGGGGGGGTGAATCGGGGAAAGTCCGAGCCTGCCGATCTGCCCCGTGAGAATACCGACCGCGCGATCCTGGGACATGCGTTCGCGGAGCAAAAGCCGGTGCTGGCGATCTGTTATGGATGCCAGCTTTTGAATGTGTATTTGGGCGGGACGTTGATTCAAGACTTGAAGAGCGAGACTCGCACGAAGGTAGCGCACCGGAAAAAGGATCTGACCCCGGAACCCACCGACGATCCACAACACAGCGCGAGGTTCGTTGCGGCGAGCCAACTGGCAGCTATGGCTGGCGGAACCGAGGGAATCGTGAACAGCTCGCACCACCAGGCCATCGAAAAGCCCGGCCGCCAACTGCGGATTACGGGCGAAGCGCCCGACGGCACGGTGGAAAGCGTGGAATGGACGGGCGATGCGAACTGGGTGATCGGGGTGCAATGGCACCCGGAGCGAATGAAGGGCGACGCGCTGGCGGAGCGTTTGTTCAGCGAATTAGTGTCGGCGGCAAAGGGAGCGCGCAAGGTGCCCGCCAGAAGGTCCTAGAGCAGTCCAACTGCACAACGACATTACGAATCACACGATGGGGGGGTCATGATCTCACTGGCGGGGAAGGCAGCACTGATTTCGGGCGGTTCCCGTGGCATCGGCGCGGCAGCGGTGAAATTGTTCGCGCAGGCTGGAGCGGACGTGGTGTTCAGCTACAATTCGGCGAAAGAGGCTGCCAAGCAAGTCGAGCAAGAAGCCGCCAGGCATGGGACACGAGTGGAGGCGTTCAAGGCAGACGCGGGAAAGCACAAAGACAACAAGAAACTTGTGGAGCACTGCGTGAGCCGGCTAGGGAGGCTGGACATTCTGGTACCAAACGCGGGCGTGTGGAACGTGGAAGACGCGCCGATTGAAAAGATGACGGAGAAGCAGTGGGACGACATGATCCGGATCAACCTGAAGAGCGTGTATTCGCTGATTCATTTCGCGGTGCCGCAGATGATCAAGCAGAAGTCCGGGAAGATTATTCCGATCAGTTCGACGGCGGGACAGCGGGGCGAGTCACTGCACACGCACTATGGGGCTTCGAAGGGAGGAATCATCAGCCTGACGAAGGGACTCGCTACGGAACTGGCGCGTTACGGGATTCTGGTGAACAGCGTGGCGCCCGGATGGGTGGCGACGGACATGTCGAATCCGGTGCTGAACACGAAGGCGGGGCAAAAGATGGCGGCGAGCGTGATCCCATTAGGACGCGCCGCGACGGCCGAGGAAATTGCCGGGCCGATTCTGTTCCTGGCGTCGGACCTGGCGAATTTCATGACCGGGGAGATTCTGAACGTAAATGGGGGCTCAGTGCTGTGCGGGTAAGGCTTCGCGGGGCAGCATTTTGGCTGGCGATCGCGACGCTGCTGGCGGTGACGGCAGCGAGGGGGCAGAATCCGGATACGATGGATCCGGAGCAGAGCGCGGCAAAGGGAAAGCAGATCATTGGCCAACTGATCGATGCGCTCGGGGGACCGCTGTATCTGAGCGTGAATTCGCTGGGGTGCGAAGGACGTATAGCGCAGTTCGGGCATAGCGGCGACTTAACGGGGTTTGTGACCTTCAAGGACTATTGGGGCTACCCGGACAAAAAGCGCACGGACGCGGGGAAAAAAGGAAACATTATTGACCTCTATGTGGGGGACCAGGGTTGGACGCTGGACCGGAGCGGTGTTTCAGAGGAGCCAGCGACGGCGGTGTCCGATTTTCAGGCAATGCTGAAGCGCGACGTGAATAACCTCCTGCGCAGCCGGATTCACGAAGAGGGAATCGCCATCCGGTTTGGCGGGATCGGCGTGGTGGATCTGCACCAGGTGGATTGGGTGGAAATCGAGGACCATGAGGAAAGGGTGTTCCGATTGGCGGTAGACCATTCGTCGCACCTGCTGGTAAGAAGCGTGGTAGTGACGAAGGATGAGGATACCGGCACGCGGCGTGAAGATGTGACCATGTATACGAACTACCAGTTCAAGGATGGCGTGCAACTGCCGATGCAGGTTTCACGCGAGAGAGACGGGAGGCGCGTCTACCAGGTGTTTTACGAAGGCTGCCAGTTGAACCCGCCGCTGCCGGCGGATTTTTTTACGAAAGCGGCGTTGGAGAGGCGGTTTGCCGAGGTGGGCGGCAAAGCTGCCAAGGAGAAGAAATAGAAGGAAGACTCGCGAGCAAAGCGTGAGCGCGGGACCAAACGGGCAGCCGCGAGCGCGGAAGTACTATGTAAACAAATGATAATAGCTAGGAAGGTAGCGGCTATCTAAGGGCACGGAACCCTGCTAGGTTGACTGTCCCAGCCATACTGTTAGGGTGGGTGTGCCTCGAGCGCCCGGGTAAGACGTGTATTCACGCAGGGAGAGAGCGCACGAATTGCGAGCCGTAAGAAGCCGGTCGGCGGGAATCAGTTTGCTGGAGCTCCTGGTGGTGGTCGGGATCGCGATGGTACTGCTAGCGATCGGGGTACCGGCGTTCCTGAGGATGTTACACTCGATCCAGCTGACGGACGCGGCGACCCAAGTGGGAAATATTCTGAGGCAGGCGAGGTATGCCGCGATAAGCCAGAACAAGTCGATCCGGTGTATTTTTCAGCCGTCCAGCACGAACCCGGGAATGACGGTATTCTGGGTAGATTCGAACTGGAATGGGGCTCCGGATCCGACGGAACAAATGATTTTGCTCACCGGTGGAGGAAATTTGGTTGACCCTGCGAGTGTTCCGAACACGCCCGGGCTGATCACGCAGGCCGCGGTTGGGAGTGCCGGGACGATCCCTCAGGTGCCAGGTGGCGGCACCATAGCGTTCGATGGCAGAGGAGCGGTAACGTCGCTGAAAGTGAACATATTTTACCTGGCGAACGCAAATGCGCCAGAAGTAGGATTTTGCGCAGTGCTGCTCATGCCGACAGGGTCGCTGCAGATATGGTCGGCGGACACGAGTGGGAACTGGACGGCGATGAGGTAAGGACTTGTAGCTAAGATGAGAGAGCCGAAAGAAACGAGTCGAACTAAAGGGCAGCGTGGCTTCACGCTGACGGAGATGCTGATCGCCACGGTGGTGGTGCTCGTGGGGTTGGTGGCCGTGGCGCAGTTGGTGCCCGCTTCAGTGATGATCAATGCGAACAACCGGAATGACGGGACGGCGCTGGTGTTCGCGCAGAGGCAAATGGAAGCGATGCGGGCGCAGCCGCTGGGGGCAACGACGTTCAGTGATCCGCAGGGTGTGTATTGCTACCCAGCGGGACAACCCTGTCAGTTGGGAGATCCGACGCAACCAGGCGCCGTGGTCGGCAGTCCAGTTGCAGTAAGCATCACGTCAAACTTACCGCTGATCGATTTCACCGCCACCCCTGTAGCGGGCTACAGCTTCACGTACACGGACCCGAACGACCCATTCGGGGCAACGTATGATGTGCGGTGGGCGGTGGTTACGGCAGTCAACGGGCAAAATGTGGTGATGGGAAAACGCATCATTCTAGGCGTGTTCCGGCGAGGAATGCGGGCGCCGACATTACCGATAACATTGGACACGATGGTGGCGAAGTGAGGCGGGGAGCCGAAAAACAGGGGCGGGGATTTTCGATCCTGGAGTTGCTGATCGCCATGGGGATTTTCCTGGCGATTTGCGCCGCCATGTTTGAATTGCTGCGAATGTCGCAACAGAAATACAGCGGCGAGACGCAACTATCGGCTGCCTATCAAGACTCGCGGCTCGCGATGGATCAGATTGTGAGGGATTTCAACATAGCGGGATATCCGCCCGTGGACATGTTTTCCGTGCTGCCGTCATTGAGTTCGCAGTATGCGATCACGCCGGTTGCTTGGATTCCAGGTTACACAAGCGTTCCGCCGATTCCATGCAACCTTGGCCAGCCGGGTGTAGGGGGCGGGTCGTGCGGGCCGACGGTCTCGGGAAATCCGGGAGACTATGACTTGGTGATCGAAACGCGCATTCCGCCGAGCCCGGGTGACCCGCCGAACCCCCCTGTAAGTTGGATCGGCTACCACTACGATCCGAACACGCTCACGCTTTTTCGTGCCGTTGTCACGCCAAAGACGGCGGGCAGTGCACCGCCGTCTCCCAACCAAGTGGCAAGTCTCGGAACGCCGCTCCTGAAAAACGTGGTAAACAATCCGGGTAGCCTCATGAGTCAAATACTTGCTAACTATCCGAATATGTTTCCAACCGGGCAGGCACAGCCCATTTTCCAGTACACCTGCGACAACCCACCCGCAAGTCCCACTCCTTGCTGGAAAGCGACCGTGACCAACAATTCGCCGAAAAACATTCGGGATGTGGACGTAACCTTGATTGTCAAGACCCCGCAACAGGACCTGCAGACGCAGAGTTTGAAGCTCGTGGAACTGTTTGGAAGAGGACACCGGTCGAATCCGGTGAATTAGAGCGGGCTGAAGCCCAGCGTTACGAAGGAACGGCGCACGAAAAGAAGAAGTGGCGGATGAAGACAGCAAGGAAAATGGGGCGGTCACGGAAGCAAGCGGGGACAGCGTTGCTGATCGCGATTTTTGCGCTCCTGCTGATCAGCGTGGTGGGGATCGCGCTGCTGGTTTCGACATCAGCCGACACGGCGCTGGCCGGCAACTACCGGACTTCAACGGGTGCGTATTACGGGGCGCTCGCGGGACTGGAAGAAGCGCGCGGAAGACTGCTGTGGAAGAATCCAAATTACATTAATAATGCCGGCTCTTATTCGAATCTGCTGAATTCTTCGGGCGTTCCAACGTGGGCACTGACGCAGGTCCTTTACATCACCAATCCCGGACCCGGCGAGACCGTCGACCCTACGAGTTCAACCGCTGCGAATTATCCGGATACGGAATACGGCATGGAGTTTCCTGGCTGGGGGCTGAGCGGTGCCGTTGTTAACACGATTAAATCCGTTTCGCCTGTGACTTCCGCCGGACTGCCGGGACCCAGTTACAAGTGGGTGCGCATCAACCCAGCAACAGAACAGTCGCTGAATATGGATGTTAATGGAGATGGGTCTATCGATGGAGTAGCAGTTCTGTTCTATGACCCCGCCAATGCCAATTCTTTGTATAAAGCGGCGCCCGGCCTGGTGCTGTCCTCGCCGCCCGTGCCCGCGACGCCGCCGACGCCGACCGCAGTGGAGGCACTGGAAATTACGGCGCTAGCGGTGCTTCCAAACGGGACCCAAAAAATTCTTCAATATGTCGTTGCCCCACTAATCATTTCCGCGCAGGTTTCGTCCAACTCCGCCACGCCATTTGGCGCGAATTTTCCGGCCGCACTCACGCTCGCCGGCAATGGCGTCAGCTACACAGGACCGCAAACGACCAGTTTCACCATCAACGGCCAAGACCAATGCGCCATGAACAATCTCTATTATTCAATTGGATATACGAACAGCGCTGATGGAGCAGGAATCGCCGCGGGAGCGGCTGGGCCTGGCCCTGCTCCGGGATTCGCTAACGACTACCAAGGTTACCCGGCGAGCGGCGCGGGGTTGCCGCCGCCTACTACTAAAGGGCTTGCAACCATTGCGAATGTGAACCCGAATCCCTCAAACGCATTGCTCGCCCCAAGTTGGATGACACCCGCGTCGCTCGATTCGATGGCGCAAGACATAACGAAGAGCGCTGATGTGGTGATCGATGGGGTGACCAGCGGACCAGCCCACGGAAGTAATTTGCCGACGATGTCGCCGACGACACCGATGACGGTGGCGGTCAACGGCGATTTGGATTTGACGACCTGGCATGGCATCGGATATGGGCTATTGCTTGTGACTGGAACGCTGACGTACGACCCGGATGCAACGTGGGAAGGACTGGTGCTTATGATTGGGCAGGGTACGTTTGTCTCGACGAGAAGCGGCCTGAACGGCTTTGATGGAGCGGTTTTTATGGCGCAGACGCGTGACAGCTCGGGCAACCTGCTCAGCTCGCTCGGCGCCACTTCTTTCAGTCAGACCGGTTCCAGCGGCAATTTCGGCCGAGGGATCAACTACAACAGCTGCTGGATCAGCGGGAATCCTGGCAACCCGACCGTTCAAGGCGTGCGCGGTCCTCTTATTAACGGCCCACTGTCTTACAAGGTGCTGTCGTTCCGCGAAATCAACCTGCAGTGAAGCAAATCCCTTCTGCCTTGCGGGCGTGAAATGACCCGGCATCGGGGTATACTAGGCTGATGCGACATGGGGCGCGGGAAGCGCAGAGGCACGGCACAACGGTGTTGTGCTTGCGCAAAGACAGCAAGGTGGTTCTGATCGCGGACGGCCAGGTGACCATGGGCGATCACGTGTTGAAACACACGGCTAGAAAAACCCGGCGGCTTTACAACGACAAAGTGGTGGCGGGATTCGCGGGCTCGACCGCCGACGCTATTTCCTTGTTCGAACGGTTTGAAGGCAAACTGCAGGAGCACTCAGGCAATCTGCAGAAGGCCAGCGTGGAACTGGCGAAGGAGTGGCGGAAGGACCGGGCGTTGCGGCATCTGGAAGCGCTGTTGATTGTGGCGGACGGCAAGGCCACGTTTGTGCTGTCTGGAAACGGCGACGTGATTGAACCGGACGACGGGATCTGCGCGATCGGCTCGGGTGGAACCTACGCGCTGGCGGCTGCCCGGGCACTGATAAAACACTCGAAGCTCGGAACCAAGGAGCTGGGGCTCGAGGCCATGCGGATCGCGAGCGAGATTTGCATCTACACCAACGGGAACTTCACGGTGGAGGAGCTGTAGGAGGCTGAGGCGTAAGCAGAGAGATTCCTCGCTTCGTCTGCGTGTGCAGGCAGGCTCGGAATGACGGGCGGAGGTAACGGCAATCTCCTCTGAAGGATGGGCGCGTCCTCGGGGCTCGATAAGGAATCAAACGTACATGGCAACTAAATCGGAAAAAGAGATCACGCTGGTTCCAGCAAATGAAGACGGACGGCCGGAAGACGAGGCAATGCTGCCGGCGCTGGACGACATGACGCCGCGCGAAATCGTGGCGGAGCTGGACAAATACATCGTAGGGCAAGCAGCGGCAAAGCGGGCGGTGGCGGTGGCGTTGCGCAACCGGGTGCGGAGACAAAAGCTGCCGCCGGAGATCGCAGAGGATGTGCTGCCAAAAAACATCCTGATGATCGGGCCGACGGGCGTGGGGAAGACGGAAATTGCGCGGAGGCTGGCGCGTCTGGCGGGATGCCCGTTTGTGAAAGTGGAGGCGTCGAAATACACGGAGGTCGGGTACGTGGGGCGCGACGTGGAATCCATGGTGCGCGACCTTGTCGAGACGTCGATTGATATGGTTCGGGAAGAAAAGCTGGACGAAGTAGCGGACCGTGCCGAGCAATCGGCCGAAGAGCGGATTCTCGATCTGCTCTTGCCGCCGCCACCTTCACCAGCGGCGGGCACGCCGGAGAGTGAAATCGCGGCGCAGCGCGAGCAGTCGCAGCGGACACGCGAAAAGCTAAGAGCGCAACTGCGAGAGGGGAAACTGGACCAGCGGATGGTAGATCTGGAAGTGCGGGAACGCGCGATGCCCTCGTTCGAAATCATTTCCAATCAGGGAATCGAGGATATGGACGTCAACCTGAAGGACATGCTGAGCGGGTTCTTCGGGCAGCAGAAAAAGAAGCGGAAAATGACGGTTGCGGATGCGTTCGAATACCTGATCCAGGAGGAAGAGAACAAGCTGCTGGACATGGACCAGGTGACGCGAATCGCGGTGGAACGCGCGGAGCAGATGGGAATCATTTTCGTGGATGAAATCGACAAGGTGGCGGGGCGCGAGGCCGGGCACGGGCCGGATGTTTCACGCGAAGGCGTGCAACGCGACATATTGCCGATTATCGAGGGCACAACGGTCAACACCCGCTATGGAATGATCCGCACCGACCATATATTGTTCATTGCGGCGGGGGCGTTCCACGTAACCAAGCCCTCGGACCTGATTCCGGAACTGCAGGGGCGCTTGCCGATACGAGTGGAGATGCAGCCCTTGAAGGAAGAGGATTTCATACGGATTCTGACGGAACCGAAGAACGCGCTGATCAAGCAATATATCGCGCTGCTGGACACGGAAGGGGTAAAGCTGCAATTCACGGAAGACGCGGTGCAAACGATCGCGCGGTTCGCGACCAGCGTGAACGAGCAGACGGAGAACATCGGGGCGCGCCGGTTACACACCATCCTCGAAAAAGTGCTGGATGAGCTTTCCTTCGAGGCGCCGGACCTGAAGAAGAAGACGGTGAAGGTGGATGCGGGGTACGTGAACAAGCAGCTGGCCGACATCGTGAAGAACCAGGACCTGAGCCGTTACATCCTGTAGCAGCGTGACTGAAATCGTACGAGGTATGGTTGCCCGCGGAATCCGGTTTTCTCCGAGTTTCGACTGAAAGCAGATCCCTCGCTTCTCCTGCCTGCGGCAGGCAGGCTCGGGATGACGCGATGGGCGTTCCCGTTTCCCTCGGGAAGGCATCGGGTGCGTAAGTTGAAATATGGAAATTAGAACAGGGGCGGAGTCGCAGGCGCCCAGGCACGCATCTCTGTTCCTTGCAGCTTTCCAGGTGATTCTTTGTGTGTGCGCGTTCCTCGGGGGATGTGGAGCGCCTGGAGAGCCCGTCCCACCTTTGCCGCCCATTCCCGTTGCCGTGAGCGACCTCTCCGCGAGGCAGGTGGGCAACAGCGTTCTGCTGACCTTCACACCGCCGAACAAGACCACGCGCGGCGAGCGGCTGGCGGAAATGCCGACGCTCGAAGTGTTGAGGGGTTCGGTCGGCGAGGATGGAAGGCCGGAGCTAAAATCCTTCCGAGTGGTGGATACGGTGCCGGGAACGGTTCTGAGCAGTTACGTTCAACAAGGAAAGGCTGAGTTTCCAGAGCCGATTTCGGCACAGGAGATGCGCACGAATCCAGTAGAAAGCGTGGCTTACCGGATACGCACACGCGTGAGCGAGAGAAAAGTGTCGGAGGATTCGAATGCGGTGACCGTCAATCTCTACCCCGTGCCTGAAGCGGTCGGGGCGGTGGACGCGAAAGTAACGGAGAACGGGATTCAGCTGAAATGGAGGGCTCCGACCCGCAGTTCGACCGGCGAAGCGATTTCAGGGGTAAAGGAATATCACGTGTATCGAGGGGAACTGGAGGCGGGGACGGCCGAGGGCGCGTCTAAGGATCTGCGCCAGGCGAAATGGAAATTGCCGCTGCTTCAGTTAGGCACGACGGCGGCGCCGGAGTACGAGGATCGCGGGTTCGACTACGGGAAGACGTACGCTTATGTGGTGCGAAGCGCGGTGCCGGCTGGTGGGGAGCTACTCGAATCAGGGGATTCGAAGGCGGCAATCGTAACGCCGAAGGACATTTTTCCCCCGACACCACCGCAAGCGGTGGTGGCAGCGGTGCTACGGGGGCCGAGCGCCGAGTCGTATGTGGTGGATCTGTCGTGGGGAATAAATGTCGAAACCGACCTGGCGGGATATCGCGTCTATAGAAGTGAGGGTGAAGGGATAGGTGGGGAGCTATTGACGCCAGATCTTCTGTTGACACCCGCGTATCGAGACGCTAGCGTGCAGAGCGGTCATAGCTACTGGTATACGGTGACGGCGGTGGATCGTGCGGGGAACGAAAGCGGGCCGAGCCTAATGGCGGCTGCCGAGATACCGCAACCTTCCCGATAAGATTGGGTTCAAAGACAAGGGAAAAAGCTGGTGGGGAGCGTCCAGCACCCATGTCCGTTTTCGGCAAGCCTTCCGGCCGTTTAAGTATTTTGAGGAGCGCACCCGTGAGGACGGGGATCTACGCCGGTGTCTGTCTCTCCTTCATTTTTGTGCTGTGGGTGCTGGTGGCGAATCGTGTGCCAGAGCTTGAGCTCTTTGCGCGGGAGAGGAACATTGCGGCGGTAGCGCTGCTGGTGCTTTTTGCGAGCGTGCCTTTGATGCGGTTCTACCGCTCTCCGTTAAACCTGCTGGCTTCGGGGATGCTGGGATGGAGCCTTTTGACCATCACCTATCTGCTGCTGTGCGTCAAATTTGTTGCGCTGGACCAAAACTACAGCTGGCTTCATGTCTTTATGCTGGGGGCGGTAACTTATTTCATCTTTGCGACGCTTTCCTGGGTTGGTACGATCGTCTGGAAAGTGCGGACGAATGACATTTCCCATAGCCAACACTGAGCGAGCACTTACGGAATGAAATTTTGCCGGTTTTATCCTGCTGGCTTTGGCGGAGCGGCGGATAGCGCGCCGCGCTATGGACTGTTGGAAGACAATCAAGTCAAGGAAATCACCGAGGCACCGTGGCGGGAGTGGGGCAGAGGGACGCGCGCCTGGCCGATGAATGAGGTGCAGCTTGCGGCTCCGGTGGAACCAAGCAAGATTGTTTGCATCGGACGAAACTATGCGGCGCACGCGGCAGAGCTTGGGAATGAGATGCCGAAAGAGCCGATGATGTTTTTGAAGGCGCCATCCTCGGTAATTGGGCCAGGGGAAGCGATTGTGCTGACGAAATACTCGAGCCGCATCGAGTACGAAGGGGAGCTTGCGGTGATCATGGGCAGAAAATGCGCGAATCTCTCGGAGGCGGAGAACCCTTTTGAGTACGTGCTGGGGTACACCTGCCTGAACGATGTGACGGCGAGGGACCTGCAAAAGAGTGATGTGCAGTTCACGCGGGCCAAGAGCTTCGACACATTTTGTCCGATAGGCCCGGAGATCGAGACGGAAATCAATCCTCGAGACGTTTTGGTCGAGACCTTTGTGAACGGGGAACGGCGACAGTCGGGAAATACCTCTCTGATGGCCTACCCCGTGGAGTTTCTGCTGCGGTGGATTTCGCGGATGATGACGCTGATGCCCGGTGACGTGATCGCGACGGGCACACCGGCAGGGGTTGGGGCCCTGCTTGGAGGAGAAACCGTAGAGGTCTCTGTTGCGGGTGTTGGCGTGTTGCGCAATCCGGTGCATGCTCGGCGGAGCTGACTTCGCAGGCATACGGGCCTTTCGGTAAGATAGGAGGCCGTGGGGAAGACGTGGGCAGCGCGTTCCTGAGCTGCTGTTCCACAAATTCTGCAGAGTGAGGGGAAAGGCGTTGAGAGAATTGCTCGCCGATTGGAAATTATTTCTGGTTTTGGGGGCCGGGAGCATCGCGGCGATCGCTTTACTGGTTTATGCGTTTGTGCGGCCAGCGACTGACCCCGAGGAAGCAGAGCGCAAGCGCCGGTTGCATCTGAATCACATAGGGCGAATCGCGGAAGGTCAGGTCGTGGAACTCGTGGAACAGGCGGCGACGGGGGCGGAGGAGAAGAGGGGGCTGCTGAAGCCGCGAGCGCGTCCGTTGATGGACCTGAGGCCGCGGCACCTGGTTTCGTACAGTTATTCGATATCGGGCGTGACCTACCATACGGCGCAAGACGTAACGGGCCTGGAAAGCCAAGTTCGGTTTGACCGGCTGGTAGCCGGGCAGCAGGCGAGCGTGAAGTACGATCCTTCGAATCCGAGCGACTCCATCCTCGTGGCTGACGACTGGTCAGGTTTGCGATAAGATGCGGTGCTTCCTGCTGCGACCCCCTCACGGAATGATGTGAGAGATGTTTCTCTCTCCCGGACATTGCCTGAAGAGGGATCCTCGCTTCGTTTGGAATGACAGCCAAACGTCCTGTTTTCGTAAGCGGTGAAGCTGCGCCCTCCCGCAAACGTTGACTACCTCTGGTGGTCTTACCGGATGCGAGCCAATATCCAAGTGAATGCGTTATGCTTTGGCAGCGGCAACAAATGGCCCGCCTATGAAACATGCATTGCTCGCGATATTAACGACGCTGTTGATTGTGGCCATGACGCTGAGCGCGATGGTGATCCTGGTGCGCGCAACGCTGTATGTGACGGCGATTCATTCGCCGCTGCCACGCGCGGGAGCGATGGCGGCGGAACTCCTGCTGGGGGTGGTTTTATTGCTGGGCACGGTGTGGCTGGCCACTCATCTTGCAGTACTGATCTTCGGCCCGAAACAGATTCCGCCGAATGGAGGGCCTCTTGGCTGACAAGAATCGGGTGACGTGGGAAACGACAGGCAAAGCGGACCGCCTCGAACAATTGCGCCGAATGTCGGCGGAAGCGGAGGCCGGCGGCGGCCCGGAGCGCCGGGAACGCGAACACAAGGCGGGCAAGCTTTCGGCGCGCGAGCGAATCGGCCTGTTGCTCGATGAAGGGACCTTTGAGGAGCTGGACAAGTTCGTGCGGCACCGCTGCGTGGATTTCGGGTCGCAGGAAAACCGGCCGACAGGGGACGGATTTGTAACCGGTTTCGGTCGCATTGACGGACGGCTGGTGTATGTATTCGCACAAGACTTTACGGTGTTTGGCGGCTCGTTGTCTGAAGCGAACGCGCAAAAAATCTGCAAGATCATGGACCTGGCGATGAGGAACGGCGCTCCGGTGATTGGGCTGAATGATTCGGGTGGCGCGCGCATCCAGGAAGGCGTGGCGTCGCTCGCGGGATATGCGGACATTTTTCTGCGGAATACGCTGGCAAGCGGAGTGATTCCACAGATCAGCGCGATTCTGGGTCCGTGTGCCGGGGGCGCGGTGTACTCGCCGGCGATTACCGATTTTATTCTGATGACAAAGGAAACTTCGTACATGTTCGTGACCGGACCGGATGTGATCAAGACGGTCACGCAGGAGGAAGTCACGAAGCAGGAGCTTGGCGGGGCGATGACGCACAATTCCGTGAGCGGCGTGGCGCACTTTGTTTCGAACGACGATGCGGATTGCTGTGCGATGGTCCGCGAGCTGATGAGTTTTCTGCCTTCGAACAACCTGGACGATGCCCCGCGAAGAGCGACGACTGATCCGGCAGACCGGCGCGAGGAAGCGCTGAACGACATCGTGCCCGAGGATCCGTTGAAGCCATATGACATGAAGGACGTGATTCACGCCGTTGTGGACGACGGGTATTTCTTCGAGGTGCACGAGCACTATGCGAAAAACATTGTGGTGGGATTCGCGAGATTCGACGGGAGGCCCGTTGGAGTCGTGGCCAACCAGCCCGCATTTCTGGCCGGCACGCTCGATATCAACGCGTCGGTAAAGGGCGCGAGGTTCGTGCGTTTCTGCGACGCGTTCAATATTCCACTGATTACCTTCGAAGATGTGCCGGGATTTTTGCCCGGTACGCAGCAGGAGTACGGCGGCATCATCAAACACGGGGCAAAGCTGTTGTTCGCATTTGCCGAAGCGACCGTACCGAAAATTACGGTGATCACGCGGAAGGCCTACGGCGGCGCATACTGCGTCATGGCTTCGAAGCATATCCGCACAGACGCAAACTTTGCCTGGCCAACAGCGGAAATTGCCGTGATGGGCCCGGAGGGCGCGGTCGACATCGTGTACAAACGCGAATTGAGTAACGCCCCGGAATCAGAGCGCGCGGTACTACGGCAAGAAAAGATCGCCGAGTTTCGGAACCGCTTCGCGAATCCGTTCGTGGCTTGCGAACGGGGTTATCTTGACGGCGTGATTGAACCGGCGGAGACGCGGCAGCATATCATTACGTCTCTGCGCGCACTGGAAAATAAGCGCGACATGAACCCGAAGAAGAAGCACGCGAACATTCCGCTATAGGCTTGCCGCCAGTGGCGGCATTTGGTAAACTCGGTGCGTTGTTGGTGCAGGCGTTTTGGCTCTGGCCTGCATCGGGAAAAGAATATGTTCATGCCTCGTATCATCCCTGCCCTTTAATCCGCTCTTAGCGCGGACCTAATCCTTTTCCGGTTTTCCTTTTATTTTCTCTGGCAGTGCGAGTGTTGCATCGGCAAACGGGCTCGCGCAGAAATACACAGGAGTATATGAATTCGCCAGAAATTGTTTTGGCTTCGCCTCCGACGGGCTTCTGGGGCTCGATTCGCGAGGCGCTGCGCGGGTCGCATCAGGACTTTACGACAGGAAGCCTGAACCGCGCGGTTGTGTTGCTGGCCATTCCCATGGTTTTGGAAATGGCGCTCGAATCGCTGTTCGCTGTCGTGGATGTGTTCTGGGTCGGGCGGCTGGGCGCTAATGCGGTGGCGACGGTGGGGTTGACCGAGTCTCTGCTCAGTCTCGTATTTGCCGTGGGATTCGGGCTGGGAATGTCGACGACGGCGATGGTGGCGCGGCGGATCGGGGAGAAAGACAGAATGGGCGCTGCCACGGCAGGCGTGCAGGCCATTTTCATCGGGCTCGCTACCTCTCTAGCCTTCGGGATCCCCTGCTACGTTTACGCGCCCAGATTGCTCGGGGTGATGGGAGCGTCGCCGGAAATCGTGGCGCTGGGATCAGGGTACGCGCGGATTGCGCTGGGCGGCTGCGGGGCGATCGTGATGTTGTTTCTGAACAACGCCATCTTCCGCGGGGCAGGGGACGCCGCGGTGGCGATGCGTTTGCTTTGGGTGTCGAACATTATCAACCTGGTGCTCGATCCTTGCCTGATTTTCGGGTGGGGCCCGTTTCCAAAGCTGGGTGTGACGGGCGCGGCGATGGCGACCTTCACGGGCCGCAGCATCGGCGTGCTCTACCAGTTTTACCGGTTGCTGCGGGGGACGGAACGCATACACATACTGGTCAGCCAGGTGCGCGTGAATGCCGGTGTGTTGCTGCGGTTGCTGCGAGTTTCGTTGACGGGAATTCTGCAATTCGCGATTGCGGACGTGAGCTGGATCGGGCTGGTGCGAATCGTCAGCGTGTTTGGCTCGGCGGCGCTTGCCGGTTACACCATTGCGATCCGCATTCTGATTTTTGTGTTGTTGCCGAGTTGGGGCTTGAGCAACGCTGCGGCGACGCTGGTGGGACAGAACCTGGGCGCGAAACAGCCGGAGCGCGCGGAGCAATCGGTGTGGCGGACGGGCTTGTACAACATGCTGTTTCTCGGAGCGGTCGGTGTGTTTTTCGTGATCGCGGCGGAACCGGTGATCCGCTTGTTCACGAATGATCCCGCCGTGGTGCCGCTGGCCGTATCGTGCTTGCGGATTCTGAGCTATGGAAATATCGGCTATGCCTACGGGATGGTGATGCTGCAGGCGTTCAACGGGGCCGGAGACACCGTGACGCCGACGATCGTGAATCTCTTCGGCTTCTGGCTGCTGGAGATTCCGCTGGCCTACGTGTTGGCGATTCCCGCCAAGTTCGGGCCGACCGGAGTCTATTATTCCATTGTGGTTGCCGAGGCAGCGATCGCCGTGGCCGGAGTTTTGATATTCCGGCGCGGGCGATGGAAGGTGCAGAAGATTTGATTGATTCCGGGCGTTCCGACGCCCTAGTTCTGGTTTGCGTTCACTTCAGGAGGAATTCCTGAAGGAACGCGACGGTAGCGTAGAACTGGTAATCCTGGTTGGGCTTTTTCTGGAAGCCGTGACCTTCATCTTTGCCCATGATGTACCAAACGGGTGTTCCCTGCTTTTTGAGGGCGGCAACAATCTGGTCGCTTTCGCTGACGGGAACGCGCGGGTCGTTCTTGCCGGCAATCACCAACATGGGCTTTTTGATTTTTTCGATGTTGTTCATCGGGGCAATGCGCTCGAGGAACTCGCGCATTTGGGGGTCGCGTTCGTCGCCATATTCCACACGGCGGAGGTCGCGACGATACGCCTCGGTATGTTCGAGAAAGGTCACCAGGTTCGATATGCCGACAACGTCGATCGAGCAGCGAATGCGATCGCTGTAAAAGGTTGCGACGGCCAGCGTCATGTGGCCGCCGTAGCTGCCGCCGGTCACGCCAATACGGGCGGCATCGAGTTCGCGTTGCGCGGCGATCCAGTCGAACAGCGCGTTGATGTCCTTGTAGGTGTCTTCGCGAAGGAAGCCATTGTCCAAAAGGGTGAAGGATTTGCCATAACCGGTAGAGCCGCGGACGTTCGGATAAATGAGCGCGATTCCCATTTCGTTGAGAAGGTAGTTGTAGCGGCCGAGGAACGTGGGGAGAGATTGACCTTCCGGTCCGCCGTGAATATTCACCACGACGGGGCGTTTGCCGGTAAATTTAGCGGGCGGGCGGTAGAGGAAGCCGCTGATCCTTTTGCCGTCGAAGGTTTTCCACTCGACCAGTTCCGCCGGAGGAAAATCGTTTGCAGGCACGGCGGTTTCGCTGTTGGTCCAGCGTTCGAGCTTTCCGGTCGTAACATCCTCAGAGTAGACGTCTGCGGGCCCTTGCGAATTTGTCAGCGTGAAGGCAAGGTCGCGGCTATTCGGGTGCCAGCGGACGGCGCCAATCACCCCGGAAGGCAGACTTTTGTGTTCATGGAGAATGCCCTGGGTGGCGGTGTTGAAGTCCCAAAGAACGCTGAGGCCGTTCTGATTAGTGACAAAGGCGATGCGCTGGCCGTCATGAGAGAGGTCGAAGGTGTCAACGTCCCAAGGAATTTTGTCTGTCAGGTAATGGTGTTCCCTCGTCGCCAAGTCCACATACCCCAGGCGGTGAAATTCCGAATCCTTGTCGGTGGTGACGTAGATTCCCTTTCCGTCCTTCGAAAATCTCCCTTCGCCGTAGGAGACTTTCTCTTTGACGTCTCTCGGCGTGAAGAGAGTTTTTGCGCCAGTCTTTGTGTCGACGAGCCAAAGATAGGATTCGTTGATGGAGATTTCTTCGAGGAGCAGGATTTGCGAGTCGTCGGGAGACCAATCGAGGGGCTGCCACCCACCGCCGGTCAACTGCGTGAGAAGGCGGTTGCTTTCGGTTGGATCGGCCGGATTCATCACCCACAGGTCGGTGTCTTTTCTGGTGCGGCGGGTTGAAGTATAAGCGATTTTGTCGCCGCGGCTCGACCACGGGCCGAGGGTGTTGCGCGACTTGCCGTCGGTAAGAAGAGTGATCGCGGCGTTTGCCATGTCGTAGCGGTACAGCTGATACCATTCGCCGCCTCCGACATCTTTAGAAAAGACGATGTAATCGCCGGCGTTCGGGTGAAAGCGACCGACACGGACGGCGTCCAGGTAAAACGTGATCTGCCGACGCTCTCCGCCGGGGGTGTTGACAAGATGCAACTGTGGCGTTTCGGCGAAGCGGGTATTGATCAGAATGGAGCGGTCCGTGGGATGCCAATCGACCACGGCCGCGCTGCGATAGGCTCCGTAGCGGCCGGCTGTCTCGGCCACGCTCGCTGAGATCGGCGGCACGCCTTCGACCATAAGGCTCTCCGGTGGCGGGACGACGGCTTCCTGGCTGAAAACCAAGGAAGCCGTGAAGAGCAAAAAGCCGGCAAGAAGCAGAAGCGGTTTTTTCATAGATCTCCCTTGATCTAGCGGGAATTTTTCATCACAACGGAGGGCGGATGCCTGACACCAACGCAACGCCCTCTCGACGCTATTGGCTGCCACGCTCGTCGACACACCTGCGGCGCATCGACAAACGGCTCATTTCATACACCGGAGAGCATTGGACACGCAAGTGACAGGTAACCTTGGGCGACATTTGAGCGCATGGTAGAATCCGGTTGATTCAGCAATCCTCTATGTTCCGTAAAATCCTGATTGCCAATCGCGGAGAGATCGCCGTGCGCGTCCTGCGCGGGTGCCGCGAGCTGGGAATTCAAACCGTGGCTGTGTTCAGCGAGGTGGACCGTTCGGCGCTGCACGTACGCCTGGCCGATGAAGCGTACCCCATCGGGGCAGCGGCTTCGCGCGAAAGTTACTTGCGCATCGACAAGCTGATGGACGTGGCGAAAGAGTCCGGCTGCGACGCGCTGCATCCAGGCTACGGGTTTCTTGCGGAAAACCCGGGGTTGCCGCGAGCTTGTACGGATGCGGGCATCACGTTCATCGGGCCCCCGGCTGAGGCGATGGAGGGTATGGGCTCAAAAACCGCCGGGAAGCAACTGGCGCGGCGAGCGGACGTACCGACGGTGCCGGGGACGAACGATCCGATTGCGAATCCGGAAGAGGCTCAGTCGCTGGCGCGGAGCATGGGTTATCCGGTTTTGCTGAAGGCAGTGGCCGGTGGCGGTGGCAAAGGAATGCGCGTGGTGCCGAATGACGCGGCGTTTGCAGGGGCGTGGCGCGACGCAGCGTCGGAGGCACTGAATGCATTTGGAGACCCACGCGTGTTTCTAGAAAAGTACCTGGTGGGTCCGAGGCACATCGAGATACAGGTTTTGGGGGATGCTCACGGCCGGGTAGTGTCCCTCGGCGAGCGCGAATGCTCGGTGCAGCGGCGGCATCAGAAGGTGATTGAGGAAGCGCCGTCTCCGGTAGTCACGCCGGAAGTGCGGCGGAAGATGGGGGAAGCGGCGGTGAGGCTCGCGCGAGCGGGGGGTTACGTAAACGCGGGCACGGTGGAGTTCCTGGTAGACAAGGAACTGAATTACTACTTTCTGGAAGTGAATACGCGGCTGCAGGTGGAGCACCCGGTGACGGAACAGGTGACGGGGCTTGACCTGGTGAAGCTGCAAATCGCGATTGCCGCCGGGCACCGGCTGCCGTTTGCGTGGGAAAGCATCACGCCGCGGGGGCACGCGATGGAAGTGCGGCTGTATGCCGAGGACCCGGACAATAATTTCTTCCCTTCCCCCGGGAAAATCATAGCGAGGCATGCGCCAACAGGACCGGGAATTCGCCTGGATGAAGGAGTTTACGAAGGTTTTACGGTCCCGATGGAATATGACCCGCTGCTCGGCAAGCTGATCGCATGGGGCAACAGCCGCGAAGAGACGATCGCGAGGCTTCGTCGAGCCCTGGACGAATACACAATCACAGGGATCCGTACGAACGCGGGCCTGTTCCGAAGGATTCTAAGTGAGCCGGAGTTTCTGCGCGGAGAAATCCACACGAAATGGCTGGATGAATTGCTGGCACGCCCGCGCCCGCCGGCAGTGCCGCCTCGCGAGGGCACAGAGGAGGCTGCTGCGATTGCGGCGGCGCTGTGGCTTTTGCTGAAGGGGGAGAGTTCGACGAGCGGCAACTGCGGGAAGCGGGCGATTTCATCGCGCTGGAAGTTGGAAGGGCGGCGGCAACAAATGGACCACCTGCCATGAAGTTCGAAATCCAGATCATCGGGATTACCGGCCAGCGAACGCACGTAGTGGAACTGAAGAAGAACGGCACGGGTTACCGGGCGCAACTCGATGGAAGAACCGTGGCTGCGGATGCAACAGAGGTTTCGCCCAACACCATATCGGTGCTGCTCGGCGGACGAGCATATGAAGTACACGTGACGCCAGCCCTCCACGGCACGCTGAAGCTCCAGTCGGGGCCGAATGAGTTCACGGCAGGTGTTCACGATCCGCGGGCATGGCGCGGCCGCAAGCAAGGCGCGCTCGAAGCAGAAGGGCGCCAGCAGATCGTTGCGCCGATGCCAGGAAAGGTGATTCGACTACTGGTGAGCGCGGGGGACGATGTTGCGGCAGGCCAGGGGCTGGTGGTCGTGGAAGCGATGAAAATGCAGAACGAGATTCGCTCGCCGAAAAGAGGGAAGGTCGAGAGGGTGCTGGCCAAGGAAGGGCAGAACGTGAATGCCGGCGAGGTTCTGGCGTGGGTGGATTGACCTGCGGGACGGTTCGCTTCCGCTGACCGTCTCTGGTCATCCTGAGGCGCGGTAGTGTGATTGACCAACGACTCGGCTACTGCGTGTTTACTGAAGTGGAGGGCGCCGCCGGTTTGACTGCGGAAACAGGGGGAGGGGGCAAGGTAGACCTGGCAGCGTCTGGTAGTTTTCCAGCGGCTTCAACGACCTGTTGCGCGAGGAAGTTGGTGACGTGCGCTTCGTCGCGGGCAACCGCGAGATAAGCGTTGCGAAGAAGTTGTTCCTTGCGGTTGCGGAGAGTGTCGCGGATGGTCTGGCGGACCTGGGGGTCGTTCACCCCGCGAAGGCCAGCGGCCTCGCGAGCGACTAATTTAAGGATGCGGATGCTGTCTTTGAGAACGACGGGTTGACTGACCTGACCGGGCTTCATAGAGAGAACGGTGTGTTTCAAGGCGGGATCGGACTGGTTTAGGGCGGATTCGGGGATGTAGCCGAGGTCGCCGCCGGTGGCGGCGGTGTTGGGATCTTCGGAGTAGTCCATCGCAAGCTGAGCGAAATCCGCGCCACTGTTCAGCTTATCCATCAACATTTTGGCTTTGCGCTCAGCCTCGGCTTCGTTGGTGGCGTCGTCGTTCTTGCGATTGCGAATCTGAGGATCCTTGCGGGGAGTAATCACAATCTGGAAGATGCGGAACTGGGGCTCGGCGACGTTAAACTGATTGTGGTTCGCGTTGTAGAAATCGGTCACTTCCTGATCGGTAATGCTGATTTTGGCGGCCACTTCGCGATTGAGGAGCTTCTGGATGGAGAGCTGGCGGCGAAGGTCGCGCTTGAGGTCGTCGACACCCATCCCGCGCGAGCGGAGCTGGCGCTGAAATTCCTCCTCGGTGAAAGGGCTCTTCAACTCCGTGAATTTGTCCTCGACTTCGCCATCACTGGCTTCAAGGTTGAGCTTCTTGGCGCGCTCCAGAAGAATTTCATTGTTGACGAGTTGCTCGATGACATTGAGCTTGAGGGAAAGAGCCTCTTCCTGGGAAGGCTCCTGACCTTCGGGATTGACCTGGGAGCGGTAGTATTTTTCGACTTCGTCGCGCTTGATTTCGATGCCGTTGACCATGGCCCAGACGTCCGGCGAGTGCCGCTCTTGCTGCTTGCATCCAGCCAGCAAGGACACAACAACGGCCAGATGCACGAAGGGCGCGATGTTGCGAAGCCCAACGAATCTCTGCAATCTGGACGAGGGATTCAGAGGCAAATTCAAAGTTTTGACTCAGGCAGCTTTCTTCACGCGACCCAAACGAATGCATCCGGTGCAGACACGAATGTGCTTGCGAACTCCGTCAACGACGGCGCGAACCCGCCTGAGGTTGGGGTTCCAGCGGCGCCGGCGGGTGTTGTTAGCGTGGCTGACCACGTTGCCGTAATGCGGCGCTTTGCCGCAAATTGCACACTTCACTGAGGTGACTCCTTTTATGCTCCAAAGGATTGAAAAGCGAAGCCTTAATTTTAGCAGAAGAGCCGAGAAACGCAAAGCGTATGGAGGCAGTGAGGTTGTGGGGATTCCGAATTTTGCTGCTTGCCTGTGAGAGTATGGCATCTTTGGCGCCGTACTTTGCAAAGAGAGCCAAAGGGAGCCTATGCTGCGGCGGGAAAGGAGCGGCACCCATGAACATGACAGGAAATACGATGCTCATCACCGGAGGTGGCACGGGCATCGGACGCGGACGGGCTGAGGAGTTTCATAAGCTCGGAAACCAGGTGATTATCGCAGGCCGACGCCAGGCAGTGCTGGACGCGGTGACGGCTGCAAATCGAGGAATGAAGGCGGTGGTCTTCAGATGTACAGAATCTGGACGAAATTCCAAAGTTCGCGGCGGGGATGGCGAAGCAATACCCCCCGCTAAACGTTCTGATCAACAACGCAGGAATCATGAAGACGGAAAACCTGCGGGACGGCGGAGAGAACTTCGCAACCGCCGAGTCAATCGTGACGACGAACCTGCTCGCGCCGATGCGGCTGACGGCGGCGTTGGTTCCGCTATTCAAGAAGCAGAATCATGCGACCGTGATGACGGTATCTTCCGGCCTGGCCTTTATGCCGATGGCGATTACACCGACGTATTGCGCGACGAAGACGAAGGCGGCAATCCATTCCTACACGGAGTCGCTTCGTTATCAACTGAAAGACACGCAGATCGAGGTTCTCGAACTCGTGCCGCCGTACGTAGCCACGGAGTTGCTGGGAGCCCACCAGGCAAACGCCCCCCGCGCCATGCCGCTCGATGATTATCTCGCCGAGGTAATGGAGATTCTGAAGGCGCAACCGGAGGCGAAGGAGATCTGCGTGAAGCGAGTGGACCTGTTGAGGTATGCGGCGGCACAGGGACAGGCCAAATACGACGAGATATTTGAGGGCTTGAACAGCGGCGTGGCCTCCGCGACGGGGCAGTAGCAGGTTCGAAACGCCATGCATGAACAGCAGCGAGAGTCCTTCGATAAAACGTGGGGCTTCGTCGCCATGCCGGAAAATCCGAGGCATTTGAAGGCATTGAACGATTCGACGAGACGTGCGCAAAGCTGTTGTTCCCAGCAGCTTTGCTATACTGGTCCGTTCCATACGAGGTGACAAAGGTTGCCACTCCGCATATCGATCGTGCAGTACCTGAATACCGCCCCGCTCGTCAGGGGATTCACACACGGGCCTCTCCGTGGGAAATACGAGTTGTCGTTCACGGTGCCAGCGCAGTGCGCAGAGGCGCTGCGAACGGGAGCCGCAGACGTTGCGATTATTCCCGTGATCGAGTACCAACGCATGGACGATCTGGTGGTGCTGCCGGATCTGTCGATCGCTTCGAAGAAATCGGTGCGGAGCCTGTTGCTGGTTTCGAAGAAGCCAATCGAAGAAGCGGCACGGATTGCGCTGGACCGCAGTTCGCGCAGCACGCAAGTACTGGTTTGCATTTTGTGCGCGAAGCGGTGGGGAATTGCGCCGGAATGTTTCGAGGCTGGCCCGGAATTGCCGGCGATGCTGGAATCAGCAGACGCGGCGCTGTTGATCGGCGATCCAGCTTTGCGATTGGCGCTCGATGGCGAATCTCACGGGAAGCGGGATGCGGCCGGAAGAATCAGCTTTCCAGGCGAAATAGCCGGATTGCCGAAGGGCAGCGCTGTGTTTATCTACGACGTGGTTGAGCAATGGCAGGCGCTGACCCGCCTCCCCGCGGTACTGGCAGTGTGGGCTGGAAGGCGGGCCGCGATAACCACCGATGTGGTTCGGGATTTCCAGCAATCGCTGGCGTTCGGATTGGAACACCTCGATGAAATCAGTATGGAGGGGGCCCGAGCGCTTGCTTTGCCGGCAGCGAAATTGCGGCGTTATCTCGAAGAGAATATCGACTATACGTTGGATGACGAGAATCTTCGGGGACTCGGGAAGTACTTTTCCTATGCCGCAGAGCTCGGAATCATTCCCGAGGTGAGAGGGATCGTGCGAGCGGCCGAAGCCGGCGCTCCGGAGCTGTACTCGGATTTCTTCGCAGCACGAAGACACTAAGCTATTTCCTGGGATATTAAGCGAATTCTCTCGAAGAAGGAAATCGAGCGTGGAAATCACAAAACAAGAAGCGCTGGAGATGCTGGAATCGGATGACCTGGTGGGGATCGGGATGGCCGCGCACCAGGTGCGGCTGAAGAAGAACGACCCACGCATCGTGACGTACCAGATCGACCGCAATATCAATTACACAAATTTCTGCACGGAGTACTGTTCGTTTTGCGCTTTCTACCGGCCGCTCGGGGCCAAGGACGGCTACATCCTGCCGTTCGAAACGATTTACGAGAAGATTGACGAGATGCTGACCTTGGGTGGCA
>Ga0306920_100001999_pt1 | contig 25502 bp, 33 predicted proteins | sample flu12Cox44000170_FD_204666 | JGI IMG/M metagenome (GOLD analysis project Ga0306920, IMG submission 204666) | Lab enrichment of tropical soil microbial communities from Luquillo Experimental Forest, Puerto Rico - flux4day.12C.oxic.44.000.170 (v2)... | ecosystem: Environmental > Terrestrial >...
GACCTACCCGAGGACCGTGCCGTCATGGATCACGGCCAGGGGTACGAGGTACGGCTCACCGAGAGCGCGATGGGATTCATCCGTGCGTGCGTCAGGGCGTCGGCTGACGGTACGCTGCCCGGCGCGGGTCATACCGGCGGTCTCCTGCTCGGCCAGTTCGACGATTCCTGCCGGATCGCGTGGGTGTCCGAAGCGACCGGATTGCCTCCGGGCAGTACCGCGGATCCGCTCCGGGTAAGCCTGGACGCGCCGGACGTCCGCGACGCCTTGACCGACCGCGACAGCAGTAGCGCAGGCATGCTCAGGCTGATCGGTTTCTGGCACACCCACCCGGGCGGCCCGGTCACCCCCAGCGACATCGACCAGGAAACCATGCAGGCCCTGGTCGGTGGGCCCGACTGGCATTCGGCGATGATGCTGCTCCTGGTCCTGGGCGTGCCCGAGGACGGATCCGTCGGCGAGCCGCCGTCGCCGTGGACACCGGATATCCACGCGGAGGTCTTCACTACCTGACCCACGACGCGAGGGGTGCCGATGCGCAGTTCGCCAGCCTCTTTTCAGGGACGGCCTGGCGATGGCTGCGACCCCGGACGGGCCCTGAGCACCCAGGCCGAGGTCACTGTCCGGTATGCGCGCCGGTACCCGGGATGGGCAGGGCGTTCGCGGCGGCCAGGTTGAGGAACTCCGCGGCCCGGCCGAAGGTGTGCCCGATGGGGTGGCCCGCCAGGTACGCCTGGTAGGCCCGGTACCGGGCCAGTTCCCACGCCCGCCCGCGCGGGGCCAGCGAGGCGAGTGCCGGTTCCGGAACCGGTTTCCAGCTCCAGCTCGTGATGCGCCCCCGGCCCGCGCCCGGCCCGCCAGCCTGGATGAATCCCGCCAGGCTGGCCTCCTGGCCTATGTGGTTCCTGACGAATCGCAAGCCCGCCAGGGTCTCCTCGATCAGCCTGCGCTGGACCGGAGGCTGGCTGGCCATGCTGCGGTCATAGGTGTCCGGGTGATGGCGCACCAGCGTGGCGTCGACCAGGGTGACCTGCCACACTGCTTCCCCGATCGCGGTGACCGCCCGCGTCCGGTCCGATGCCCTCATCGTGGGCAGCCGCCCGATCGTCTCCGTCATCGCGGCGACAGACCACTGCAGTGCGCTCGCCTCAGCCGCCGGATCGCCTCTATGCTCGCGATTCCACGCCGCCCGGCAGCGGGCACCGCAGAAGCGAGCGTGCTCGCGGCGCGGCGCGAACACAGCGCCGCACTGCTCGCAGTTACGGGTGTCAGACGCCGGCCCGTACTCCCATCTCAGAGCTCGGCGCTGATGGGCGGGACTTCGCAGTCCAGCGGACGGCTGCGACGACGACGACCGGACCGCGGCGGCGGGTCGGTGCCGTAGCGCTTCGGGCAGGCTGCCAAAGCGGGGGATGAGGCGGTACAGGCTGGTCAAGGCGAAGATCCGGAAGACCACGCCGTCCGTCGGGAATACCAGCCGCAGCCCGCCGCCTGCCTTGCGGGCCTCCAGGTGCGCCTGGACCAGGACGCCGAACCCGGAGGAGTCGCAGAACTGGGTGCGGGTCATGTCCACCACGAGCGTGGCCTGACCCTGGGCGGCTGCTTCCAGAAGAACCGCGCGGAGCTGTTCGGCAGTGGTGACGTCGACCTCAGCGGGAGCTGTTACAACGGCTACGCCAGCGATCATCTCGATGGGATACCTGCCGTCAGGCATCAGTGCCCACCTCCCCGCAGGATGCAGTTCCTGCCCGGGGACCGGGTGGGTCTGCGCGGGGGCGGGCGAGACAGGCGGCAGCCCGGAGCACCGGGACCGGCTAGCTCGACAACCGTGATGTGATGTTACTGCGAGTGATAGCAGCCGTCTAGCCCGTGAACAGCCGCTAACTCGTAGGACAGCAGCGGGCCGAGCGGCCCGAGGTCCAGGTTCAGGTCCTCCGGCCCGAGACCGAAGTGCTCCCTGAGCTCGGCCATCCGCGATTCCAAAGCCATCAGCGTCGACCCGATGCGTTCGATCTGATCGTCGGACAATGAGCCGTCCTCCACCCGCCGCAGGGCCTGGCGCTCCATCAACTGATGCAGCAACTCCACGATCGTGAGGACCAGCGTCGCCAGTCCCTTCTCCACCGCCTCCGGATCCCCATCGAGCCGCAGCCGCCGGGCCGGGTCAGCGGTCATCGTGGTTCTCCATCAACGCGCTGACCGACGTCACCAGGGCGCGCAGCGAGACGGTGACCAGGTCCACCTCGGCGATGGACAACGTGACTTCTCCGGAGATGACCACCCCGCCGGCCAGCACCCGGTCCAGCAGGTCGACCAGGGCGATCCGCTGGTCCCCGATCGCCGGGCTGAGCTCCGTCACCGCCGCTCTCCGCTCGTGTCAGCAGCGCCGGCGAAGGAATAGGCCGGCCAGGGTCCGGTCAGGCCGAGCCGCACGGACCGGTGCCGGCCGGTCAGGTCGTTCACCATCGCCGCGAACTCATCGGCCCGCGCATCCGCCACCAGGTACGCGGCGTTGAGGACCATGGGCGCCGCCTGCCCGGCCAGACCGGGCGCCTGCGGCGGGTAAAGCCGCGTCGAAACCGCGAGCCGGCTCAACTCGGCGTGGACCGCTTGAGCGCCGGCCATGGCTTCCTCGCGGGCGTTCGTGCGCGTGGTCAGCCGGGCCCGGCGCCGCTGCAGGTAGGCGGTCCCGGGCCTGCTGGCCGGGTCTTCCCGGTCGCCCGGCGGACCAGGTGGCTCCGGATCGGGCCCGGGATCAGGCCCGGGATTAGGCCCGGGATCAGGCACCGCTGCGAAGGCCTTGACCCCCCATTCGCGGCGCGCGGCGAGCCGGGACAAGACGTCACGAAGATCAGCCGCGCGGTCCTGCAGCATCGTCAGCACGCTCGCGTCGGAATGGTAGACGGTGGCCAGGCGCATGGGAACCACCGGGCATCGCGTGCCGACGGCTTCGATGACCGCATGGTGCGCCCGCGCCGTCTGTTCCAGCCAGTCGAGGTCCTCCAGGTTCCGGCGGAGCGCGGCTTCGCCGAATTCCCGCTTGTCCACGTCGCCGATGAGGGCGGCGAGCCCGGCCGCCCGGAGCGGGCGCACCGGGTCCGCGCCGACGCCGGTCAGTTCGCCGTCCGGCGGGGCCGCCGTCTCGTCGGTCACCGCGTACAGCCACACGCAGCGGCTGTCAGCCGCCATGGTGTTCACCCCGTTCCAGGGCCCTGATTCGGCCGCGAAGCTGGCGATTCTCCTCCTCCAGTTCCCGGCCGCGGGACCGGTCCCCGGCGTCCGCGCTGAGCCATGGATCGCTCTCCCACCAGTTGATGCCGACTTGCCTGGCGGTATCGAGCGAGGCGATCACCAGGCGCAGCTTGATGGTGAGCAGTTCGATATCGAGCAGGTTGACCCTGATGTCACCCGCGACCACGATCCCCTTGTCGAGGACCCGCTCCAGGATGTCGCCGAGGTTGGCGGGCTGGGGGCCGCTGATGGGCCCGGGGCTCAGGGCCGGGGAAGTGGAGGGGGCCAGACTGCCTTGGGTCATGTCACACTTCCTCGGTGTCGCCGCGGCCGCGGGCGTACCGCCTGACCCTGCGGTAGGACACCAGCTCGCCGTCCGCGTCGATGGTGGTTTCGTAGGTCGCGAGAATGTCCGCCGACGATGGGATCCGCTGGTCCTCGATGAGCTCGATGCCGACGGTCCAGCCGTCCTCCGTGCGTTCCACCTGGGTGACGCCTGCGGGCTGTTTCGCGGTGAGTTGTGCGATCTCGCGCAGCGCCGCCTGGGCGGCCTCGCCGGCCGTCATGGCCGGGCGACTGCGCCCGGACGGCCGCCGCAGGCCGCCGGCCGGGGACTCATCCTCGAACTCGGCCTCAGGCTCGTCGACGTCGAGAAACTCATCTTCTTCAGGAGCCAATGGTTCGGCTTCGAACATCTCCCGCTCGTCCTGGTCGGCTGGCTCCCGGCGGCGGGTGCTGGTCCGGCCGGCGCTGCCGCTGCGGACCTTTCGTCGTTCGGCCATGTCAGTCAGCCCTTACCGGCGGAAGCGGCCACGGTACCCTGCTGAGCCCGGGCGAACTCGGCGAAGGCTGCCTGCTCGTATTCGGCCGCTTGCTGATCGGAAATCTCACCGGAGGCCCGGGCCCGGTCGGCGTGCTCCAGTTCGCGCCGGAGCGTGGCCGGGTCGGCCCTCTCCCGTTCGACCTCTTCGGCGATCAGGGTGGCCATCTGCACGAAGCTGCGCACCGGCAGCATCGGCAGCCGGAACAGGAACGTGAACAGGTTCATGTCAGCCTCCTGCCGCGGCCGGGTTGCCGACGAAGTCGTAGGGGGCCATCGGGCCGATGATGGTGAGCTCCACTCGCCCGGCCCACCGGCCGCCGAGATCGGTGAGCACTCGCTCGAGCTCCGGGATCCGGTCGGCTTCCACCAGAAAGGCGACGTAGACGGCGTCCAGTTCGCTGGTCGCGACGCGGACGACGCTGGCCACGCAGTGGTCCTTCATCGCGGACAGCAGCAGGCTCGTATCGGCCTGGCGCTTGTCCGCGACCGCGTTGTTGATGAGCTCGCCGAGCTGGATCCTCGGCCCGCGGGTGGCATCGGGGTCCGCCCCGCGGATCTGGTCTCGCAGCCGCGCTGCCGTCGAGTTCCCGGACAGGATCTCGTCCAGGATGACCGACTCCGCGTACCGGCCCCTGACCACGAACTGGGCACACCCTTCGAGCTGCCGCAAAGCCGCGGCGAACTCGTCGTGGTTGGCTTCGAGGAGTTCCTTCGCTACCGCGTCCTTGCTGGTCAGGACCGCTCCGAAGCGCAGCGGCAGGACCGGTGCCTCGGTAACGATCGCGTCGAGGATCTCCTCGTGCGTCTGCAGGTCCGCCGGGGTCCCCAGCGGCCTGGTGATGTCCACGTCGCTGACCAGGGCGGCCAGGTCTCCGGCCCGCACCAGCCTGATCTGGCCGGGCGGGTCCCCGACGCCATGGACCCCGGCGTTCAGCTCCACGTCCCCGGGCACCATTCCGTACACGTAGGTGCCGGTCTGCTGCCCCGATTCGGCCCTCGACCGTTCTTGGGTCGACGCTGGCATGTCAGTCCTCCTCCCGTCGGCCGCGGCGTGCGCCCTGTCGCTCCCGGTTGCCGTTGTCCGTAAAGTCCCGCAGCTTGTCGGTGGCGGCGTCGAGCACGCCCTTGGTCTTGTGCCTGGCCCCGCCCTCCTGCATCTCGCCGACCAGCCCGGGCAGGCCCTGCTTCTCCTGGCTGATGTCCAGGCGGTTGACCGCCTCGGCGAAGCGCAGGTACGTGTCCACGCTCGCTACGACGACGCGCGCGTCGACGGTGAGCACCTCGATGCCCACCAGCGACACCCGCACGTAGGCGTCGATCACGAGCCCCTTGTCGAGGATCGTCTCGATGACGTCGGCCAGCCCGGTGGGCGATGGCCCGCGGCTACCGCCTGCTTGCATGACCGTCATGTGCTGCCTCCCTTTTGCGCTCCGGCGCCCGCTCGCTGCCGCCGCCCGTTACTGCTGCTTTCGGCCTCCGATGACCTGGTCCGGGACGGACGGCGGGTGCGGTTCGGCACGCTCCGGCCCGAAGCCGCCCGGCGGTTACCGGTGTCCTCGTCCGAAGCGGGCCGGCGGTTGCCGTTGTCCTCACCCCGGCCGGAGCCGGACTGCTGGGAGCGTTCCTTCTCTTCCCGCTCTATTGCGTCCTCGTGGCTCTCCACCACTTCGCTGTCGTGGATGGTGCCGCGCCAGCCCTCGAGCTCATCGGCATGCAGGACGCCTTCGGTCATGATGTGCCGCCGGAAGTGCTTGAACTCCAGCCGGGCCCGCCTGCCCTGGGCCCGCCACAAGTTCCCGGTGCGCTCGAACATCCCCTGCGGGTGGTACTCGAGGACCAGCAGGATGCGGGTCAGGTTAGGCGCCAGCTCGTGGAAGGTCACTGCCCCGTCGACGTGGCCCTTCTGGCCCTTGGAACGCCAGATGATCAGCTCGTCGGGCACCTGCTCGACGACCGTGGCCTCCCAGGTGCGGTGCGACCAGAAGACCTGCGCCTTCCAGTTGGTCTTGTTCTCCTCGTTCTTGTTCGCCTCGACGTTCTCGACCTTCTTCGTGAACTTCGGGAACTCGCTGTACTGGGTCCACTGGTTGTAGGCGACCGTGACCGGGACGCCCACGTCCAGGGACTCGACGATGTTGGTCAGCTTGAGCTTCCGGCTCCCGCCGCCCTTGCCGCCCCTGCCGAACAGGCCAGCGATCTTCTCCTTGAAGCCGGCGAACCCGGCGCCGAACATGGACCGGGCCGGGGACTTGCCCTCGGCGAGGTTCCGCGCTCCGGTCAGGGCGGCCATGACCCCGGGCCCGCCGCCGCCTTCGACGTATTCGGTCAGGCGGCCGGCGGCGCCCTCGACCTTGTCCCGCACCGAGGCGACGGCACGGTCACCTAGCGCGCCCGCCAGGCTGTGGGCCTCGGCCTTGAGCCGGTCCATCACACCGTTGCTCGACTGGGATTCTTCGCGTGCCATGCCGGTCACCTCCTCGTCCGGGCCACGGGCGAGCGTGAGCTCCTTGAGCGCCGCGGCGCGGGCTCCTCAGCCTCGTCCTCGTCGATCTCGTCGACTGCTTCGGGCTGGTCCAGCTCGTCCTCGTACGGCTCGTCGTCTTCGTACTCGTCGGCCGGCTCTTCGGCCTCGTCAGGCTCTGCCATCTCGGCCGACTCCGCTCGTGCGGTCCGTCGGGGTCGCCGGGAGCGGCCGTTGTGGCGCTCTTCCTCGTCCTGCTCGGGATACTCTTCGTCCTCGGCCCGGCCACGACGTCGCAGCCCGCTGATGGATCCGCCCGCGCGGCCCACGGTCGCGCCGGCCTTACCGGCCGCCTGGCCGGCGCCGGCCATGGCGGCTTCCGGGTTCCGGAAGCCCTCCGCGCGGTCGTGCAGGGTGTCACTCAGCGAGTCGATCCGGCTGCTCACCGCCGTGGTGGCGGCGGCCTTGCCCGCGTCGAGCAGATCGCCGCGGATGGTGGACACGATCTCGTTCACCTGCGGGCCGAATGTGCTGGCGATATCGGTCGAGCCCAGCATCTTGGCGCCGCGCTTCAGCACGGCCGGGCCCAGTGCGGCGAGCCCGCCGGTGGCCGCCCCGATGGCGATCATCGTGGCCATGCGCATCTTGCGCCGTCGGCCGAGGATGTAACCCACTCCGACGGCCAGCGCAACCTGTGCGCCGCCTTTCATAATTACCCCTTCCTGGCTGCTGCGCCGGGATTGGCCCGGCTCCAATGGCCGGGACATTCATCACGGGTGTTCGGGAAAGGCCGACGCCTACCCGAGGCATCCGCGCCGAAACAGCAAGGCGGGCGAAATCGTGGCTAGTAGGCCCTTCACCAGCGGGCGAAATCGCGTCAGGATGCTCTCATCGATGTCATGAAGCGCGAGGGAAACCGGGAAGTCACCCCGGGGGCGCTAGGGGAGGGAAGCAAGATGAGTTACCACATCACCCACCAGTTCGAGGGCGCGACCGGGCCGTATCGGCGGGCCGTCCACTAGCGTCGCCGTGACTGCCCACGGTCCTGAGCCCAGTCACTCACCGGGCGGTGAGCGCGGCCGCCCGCCGCGCGGGGTCGCGTGCGCCGAGCACGTCTTCGCCGCTCACATTCGCGCGGATCCCGCGCTGGTCTGGACGGCGCTGACCGACCCGGGCCAGACCACCGGGTTTCTCTACGGCCTGGCGGCGCACTCGACGTGGGTGCCCGGTGAGCCCATCGAGTTCCGCCTCGACGGCCGCCCGGCGGCGATCGGCCGCGTCCTGCACGCCCGGTGCCATGAACGGCTGTCCTACCTGCTGCAAGCCGGGCCGGGTGACCCGCCGGTCTACCTGACCTGGCTGCTGCGGTCAGCGCCGGGCGGGTGCGTGGTCCGGCTGGAGATCCACGAGATCGACCACGCCGATACACCGCCGGACGCGGAGGATGTCTGGCTGCCCGTCCTTGCCGCGCTGCAACACCTGGTGAACCCGGGCTGCTAACCGTCGCCGCGCGGCTACGCCGCCGGGTCGTCCGGCACCCGGCTCAGCGCGATGCCGAAGTGGTCCCGGTATGCCGCCAGCAGCGCGTCGTCGGTATCCAGTTGCTGCTCAGTCCGGATCCCGCCCTGGGTCTGGATAAGCATCCGGCCGCTGATGGACACCCGGCCGCCCGGAGTCAGCCTGGAGCAGATCGTGCTGCGGGTGAAGTGCGACTGCGGCGAGGTCTGCTGCCACCAGCAGGTCGGGACGCAGTCCGCGAGCGACCGCTCGCGCGTCTCGAGACGGTACTGAGGCTTGCCGTCCCGCAGCACGTCGATGTCTCCGGTCTCGGCGTCGGCGAGCCGGAACCGGCCGGCCGGATCGTCCTGGTCATCCCTGGCCTCCAGCAGCAGCGGATAGTCGCTGTGGCTGCCGAAGCCCACGTCGGCGAGCCAGGGCCCGCTGCCGTCGGCCGGGCGCACGACGAGCGCCAGATGATCGAACGGCGGGCTCAGGCCCTCCTCCCCGTACACTCGGGCGGCGACCCGGCTCACCTGCGCGCCGAGAGCCTCCAGCAGCAGCGCGAACGTCCCGTTGAGCTCATAGCAGAAGCCGCCGCGGCGACGGCGCACGATCTTGTCGATCAGGTCGCGCTCGTCGAGCGAGATCGGCTCGGCCAGGTGAATGCTCAGGTTCTCGAACGGCACCGTCAGCTGATGCGCACGGTGCAGCGTGCGCAGGCCTGCCGCGTCAGCAACCGCCGGCGTGGTGACACCGACGCGGTTCAGGTAGGCCACCACTGTCTCGTGATCCATCGGCCCCTCCGGGTAGCGCAAAGCCGCGGGCGCTCAAGATCAGCGACGAGGCCGGATCCGCCTCGTTCTGCCGCAAGTTCACTCATGTATTCTATCGCCAGTAAAAGCTCGCGAAAGAGGACAAGGCTGATGACCGTCCTGGTCGGCCGCCGAGAATCGTTCAATGCCGCGCACCAGCTATGCGATCCGGATCTGTCCGATGACGAGAACCGGCGCCTGTTCGGGAAGTGCGTGAATCTGCACGGGCACAACTACGTCCTGGAGGTGGTGGTGGCCGGCGAGGTTGATCAGGCCACCGGCTACGTTCTGGACCTGAAGTTCTTGTCGGACGTCATCAGCCGGCAGGTCATCCGCGACGTGGATCACCGCAACCTGAACACCGACGTCCCGTGGCTCAAGGGAAACATCCCCACCACAGAAAATCTGGCCCAGGCCTTCTGGAGGCGACTTGAGCCGGAGCTCCCGGCGGGCCTGCTGCGGTCGGTCCGCGTCTGGGAGACCGACAAGAACTGGGCTGAAGTCGATGACCGGGGCTGAGGCCCAACCAGTATCGGAACGGGCCGTGGCTCACCTCGCCGCGGGCCGGGAGCTGAGAGAGCGGTATACGGCCGCGGACCTGGCCGTATTCACCCGCGATGAGGCAAGACGGTTCGTCCCGCAGGGGGACGGTGATCCGCGCAGCAATGTCGTCCTGGCCTGGGAACTGCTGTACCGGCTCGAACCGGAGCTATATGACCGGCTGGCCAGCGTCGAGCGGCTCCATCCCGGGGTGGTGGGCTGGCTGCCGTGCCAGGTGGACCGGATCGCGGAGGTCGGCGCGGGCACCGGGCGGCTGACGATGGAACTCATGACGCGTGGGCGGCACGTGGTGGCGGTGGAGCCTGCGCTGCCGTTGCGCCGGCTCCTGCGGCGGAAACTCGCGGCGGCCGGACATGGCGGTAGGGTCCGGGTGGTCCGCGGGTTCTTCGACCAGTTGCCGCTGCCCGACGATTTCGCCGATCTGGTGGTCGCCTGCTCCGCCTTCACCCCTTCGCCTGGGCACGGCGGCGACGCCGGCCTGGCCGAGATGGAGCGGGTGTGCCGGCCGGGCGGGTGCGTGGCCATCATCTGGCCGAACCACCTCGACTGGCTCACCGCCCGCGGCTATGAGTACGTCAACTTCCCCGGCCCGATGTGCGTGGAGTTCGGTAGCTATCGCGAAGCCGTGGAGCTCGCCGAGATTTTCTACCCCCGGGCGGCCGACGCCGTCCGGCGACGCGGTGAGCGATGCGTTCCCTTCGAGGTACTGGGCATCAATCCGCCACGCGACCTGGCCTTCAAAGTGATGCCGGCATGAAGATCGCGATCATGGCGCCGCTGGTGACGGCCATCTGCGAGCCCCAGCAGGGCGGCTCGCAGGCGTTCGTGGCTGACCTGGCCCGCGGCCTGACCAGCCGGGGACACGACGTGCACGTCTACGCCGCTTCCGGATCGCAGATCCCCGGAGTCGAGGTGATCGACACCGGAATCGATCCGCGATCCCTGGCGGGCACGCTGTACCGGGCGTTCGGGCCGGATAAGCCAGCCGACGCCGGCCCGGCGGCTGCCGCTGAGGCGGCCTTCACCACCGCCTACATGGCCATGCAGGTCATCCGGTACGACGTGGTCCACAATCACGCCTTCGACGCGCCCGCCGTCAGGCTCGCCACCGCGTTGCAGGCCCCGGTGGTGCACACGCTGCACCTGCCGCCGGACCAGGCGGTTTCGGCGGCGCTCCGGCACGCCGCCCGGCGGCATCGGCCGCCGGCCGTGGCCGTCGTCTCGGACTTCCAGGCCAGCGCCTGGAGCCGGGTCGTCCCCGTCGACGCGGTCCTGCCGCCCTACCCGCCCACGCGCGTCATTCCCTGGTCGGCGGCGCCCGGGGCGGGCGCGCTGTTCGCGGGCCGGCTGAGCCCGGAGAAGGGCGCGGCCGAGGCCATCGACATCGCCCGCGCGGCCGGCCTGCCGATCGACGTCTACGGCGATGTCTATGACGCCAGGTACAGCCGGGAGCAGATCGACCCGCGCCGTAGCTGGCCCGGGGTGGTCGTGCACGGGGGAGTGCCCCGGGCCTCGCTGTGGCAGGCCATGGCCCGGGCGGCCGTGGTGCTGTGCCCGTCTCGCTGGGACGAGCCCTTCGGGCTGGCTGCCGCCGAGGCGCAGGCGTGCGGGACCCCGGTGGTCGCGTTCCGGCACGGCGGCCTCGGCGAGGTGATCATGGACGGCGAAACTGGTTTCCTGGTACCGCCCGATGACCTCCCGGCCGCGGCCGAAGCGGTGTCCAAGGCGGCCGGGATTTCCCGGGCTGCCTGCCGCGAGCGCGCCGAGAACCGGCTTGACCTGGATCTGAGCCTGGACGCGCACGAGGGGCTGTACCAGCGGGTAACTGATGGGTGATCACATGCACTGGCTGCAGGGACGGGTGGCGGTGGTCACCGGGGCCAGCCGCGGGATCGGGGCCGCCACCGCCACGGCCGTGGCGGCGGCCGGCGCCCACGTCGTGCTGGCCGCCCGGGACGGCCCGGCGCTCGAAGTTGTGGCCGGGCGGATCAGGGACGCGGGCGGCCGGGCCACGCCCGTGCCGGCCGACGTGAGCCACGAGGCCGCCGTCGAGCGGCTGTTCGCCGAGGTCGCCGCCATCGGGCCGCCGGGTGTGCTGGTCTGCGCGGCCGGGGTGCTGACTCCCGTGCCGTTCGGTAAGACGACCTTGGCCGTGTGGCAGGAGACGCTCGGGATCAACCTGACCGGTACCTTTTTGTGCTGCCGCGCGGCGTTCGCCGCCATGGCTCCCGTCGGTGAGGGCCGGATCGTCACCATCGCGTCGCTGTCCGGTGTGTACGCCACCGAGAAGTTCCCGGGGCTGGCCGCGTACAACGTGTCCAAGTACGGGGTCATCGGGCTCACCGAGGCGATCGCGGTCGAGGGCAGGGAGCACGGCATCAGCGCCGTCTGCCTGAGCCCGGGCGCCGTCGACACCGAGATGCTGCGCCGGGCCAATCCAGCGCTGCGTCCCGGCCTGACCCCGGACGATGTCGCGGAGTTGATCGTCGCGCTGCTGGACAGCCCGCTGGCCCCGGTCAGCGGGGCGAATATCCCGCTGTTCTCCAACGCCTAACAGCGGCGCGGCGGAATGCCGCGACGCTCGGGGGGTCTGGGGGTCGTCCCCCCAGGAGCAAGCAGAGCCCGGGTCAGCGCTGGGCCAGTGACCTGCTTTAACCCACAAGCCCACCCAGGTCGGTGCGGTCATCGGCCAGCACGCCGGGAGCCGGCCGGGCTCGAGCGGCGACCAGGCGGGCGCAGGCTGCCATCTCACCGTCGAGGTCCAGTTCGGGATCACCGCCGCGATCGAGGCCGACGGCGGCCCGCACTACGCCGTCTACCAGGTAAAAGCCGATCAGCTTGGCGTCGGCCACGCTGCCGCGGACCACGAACTCGTCCCACTTGGTGACGTGGCCGACGTACTCGATCTTGTGCTCGTACTGATCGGACCAGAACGTGTAGAGGTAGTCGTAGGGGGCCGTCGAGCCGAGCATGGACCTGGCCGCGGCGGCGCCTTGTTTCTCCGCGTTGTTGTAGTGCTCGACCCGTACCCGCCCGAATAGCGGATGAAGATGATTCGCCATATCACCGGCCGCGTAGACATCGGGCGCACTGGCCCGGCAGAGCTCGTCGGTCAGGATCCCGTTGTCCTGCGCCACCCCGACGGCCGGGACGTCGGGCTGGATGCCGACGCCCGCCACGGCGAAATCGCACGCGATCCGGTGACCGGTGGCGGTCACCACCGCTGCCAGCCGCTCGGTGCCCTCGAAGGCCGCGACCTGCTCTCCGGGCCGCAACTCGACGCCGTTCGTGCGGTGAATCGCACTGATCAGCGCGCCGACCTCGCCGCCCAGGACTCGCTCCAGCGGATCCCGGCCCGGGAAGATCGCGGTCACCCGGACTCCGAGGTGGGTCAGCGAGGCGGCCACCTCGCAGCCGATGAATCCCATGCCCACCACGACCGCGCGCCGCCCTGGCACCGCCTCCTGCTTGATCGCGTCGCACTCGGCTACCGTGCGCAAATAGTGGATCCCGGGCAGGTCAGCCCCGGGAATCCCCAGCCTCCGGTTGCGCCCCCCGGTCGCGATCAGGACCTTCTGGTAGCGAAGTTCTTCACCCGAATCCAGGGTGACGGTGTGCCCGGCGGGATCAACCGACACCACCGCGGCACCGCTGCGCCGCTCGACATCGTGGTGGGCATACCAGCCGGCCGGCCGGACGTACCAGCCGTCGAGACTCTCCTCGGACCGCAGATAGGTCTTGGACAGCGGCGGACGGCCGAAGGGAACACCCGGTTCGCGGCTGATGAGCACCACCGGTCCGGGAAAACCCTCGTCCCGGAGCGTGGCGGCCGCATTGCCGCCGGCCATGCCGCCGCCGATGATCACGATCGGGAGTCCGTTGCTTCGCTCAGCCACGTATCACATTCTGCCGCCAGCGGCCGCACCGGCGGCTAGCTGGCGGGCGCAGAAGGGGTGATTCCAGCCGCGGCGGCGATTCTGGTCGCCTCCGTCGCCGGATCGCCGCCCTCCGGCACACTGATGACCAGGCGGCTGAAGCGTCCCGATGCCAGGTCCACCCGGACCGCCGGCCGATCGCGGTGCAGGATGCAGAAATCGTAGCCAGTACCATGCCGGCGGGTGCCGAGCACGGCACGCCCGGTCAAGCTGATTCCCGCCATCCGCCACCCCCGCAGGCCCAGCCACGGCTTGGGATCCGGCGCCACCGAGTCGATGGCGGACAGGCGGACCCGGATGTCACCGTGGAAACTCCACATCTTCTCACCCGGGGTGAGATGGACTACCAGGTCCCTGTCGTCGACGATCAGTTCGGCCATTTGGGTCGAGGATACGCGTCGTTAATCGTTTGCCGGGCACCATGCGCGTCGCTGATGATGGCGGCCATGGCCACGAGCCGGCGAGCCGACATGTTCACCGCGGACGGCAAGCCGTCTGACGACGACCCGCGTGAGAACCGACCGAGGTTGGGCGACGAGCGCGGCACGCTGGTCGAATCCCTGCGCTGCCAGCGCCTCACGTTGGAGATGAAGTGCTCAGGCCTTGACGCGGAGGCCATGGCGCGGCGTTCCGTCGAGCCGTCGACGATGTCGCTCCTGGGGCTGGTGCGACACCTGGCCGAGATGGAGCGTGCCACGTTCCGGGTGCTGATGGCAGGCCAGGACGTGCCCCGGCTGTTCTGTTCCGACACCGACCGTGACGGTGACTTCGATGGTGCGGTTGCCGACTCCCGGGTGGTCGCGGAGGCGTGGGACGCATGGCGTGCGGAGGTGGACTTCGCCACGCGGTTCGTGGCCGAGGCGCCCAGTCTCGACATCACCGCCGACGATCCGTTGAATCAGCACGGCAGCGGCGGGGGGCCGATGTCGCTGCGCGAGGTGCTGGTCGGAGTGATCGAAGAGTACGCCCGGCACATGGGTCACGCCGACCTGCTGCGCGAGCGGATCGACGGCCGTCTCGGCCAGTAATCCTCTTGCCGCCCGCAGCCGTGCGCGGTCAGCACTCACGGACCCCTCAGCCTCCTCCGGCCGGCGGCTGATTCTTGATTGATTCCAGAATTTGAGTCATCCTGGGGAGGGTGTCGGCGGCTTCGGACTTCGAGCGCGTGCTGCGCGGTGCTTCGCTGCGCGTGACCGGTCCTCGGGTGGCCGTGCTGAGGGCGGTGCACGATCATCCGCACGCCGATACGGACTCGATCTGCGGCGTCGTGCGTGAGGATCTCGGCGTGGTGTCCCTGCAGGCCGTCTATGACGTGCTGCGGGTGCTGACTGACGCGGGCCTGGTGCGGCGCATCCAGCCGGCGGGCTCCGTGGCGCGGTACGAGGCGCGGGTCGGGGATAACCACCACCACGTCGTGTGCCGGTCGTGCGGCGCCATCAGCGATGTCGACTGCGCGGTCGGTTACACCCCCTGCCTGACGGCCGCCGACGCCTTGGGCTACGAGATCGACGAAGCCGAGGTCACCTACTGGGGCCAGTGTCCGCAGTGTGCCACGGCCGTGTCGGCCGCATCCGGCGGGTGATCGCAGCCGCGCAAGGGTCAAGAACAAATCAGCCAGGACCATGAGACAGCGATACAGGAGGAGGACCGACGTGTCCGACCACGGCAGCGAGAGCGAGAACCCAGTAATCCCCTCCCCGGCTCCCACGGCGCACCGGCCCAGGACCAACCGGGACTGGTGGCCGAACCAGCCGAACCTGCAGCCTCTGCGCCAGCCCTCGTCCCGGTCCGACCCGATGGACGCGGACTTCAACTACGCGGCAGAGTTCAAGACCCTCGACGTCGAGGCGCTCAAGCGGGACATCTTCGAGGCGATGACAACCTCGCAGGACTGGTGGCCGGCCGACTACGGCCACTACGGGCCGTTCTTTATCCGGATGAGCTGGCACGCCGCGGGCACGTACCGCATCCACGACGGCCGCGGCGGCGGCGGCCAGGGCGCGCAGCGCTTCGCCCCGCTCAACAGCTGGCCCGATAACGCGAGCCTGGACAAGGCACGCCGGCTGCTGTGGCCGATCAAGCAGAAGTACGGCCGGAAGATCTCCTGGGCCGACCTGATCATCTTCGCCGGCAACTGCGCCTACGAATCGATGGGGTTCAAGACGTTCGGCTTCGGCTTCGGGCGCGAGGACATCTGGCAACCCGAGGAGATCTTCTGGGGGCCCGAGGACACCTGGCTCGGCGACGAGCGCTACAGCGGCGACCGGCAGCTCGCCGAGCCGTTGGCCAACGTGCAGATGGGCCTGATCTACGTGAACCCCGAGGGACCGAACGGCAACCCGGATCCGCTGGCTGCCGCCCGGGACATCCGGGAGACGTTCCGCCGCATGGCCATGAACGACGAAGAGACCTTGGCACTCATCATCGGTGGCCATACGGTCGGCAAGACCCACGGCGCGGTCGATGCCAAGTACATCGGACCAGCGCCAGAGGCGGCCCCGATCGAGCAGCAGGGCCTGGGCTGGAAGAACACCTACGACACCGGCCATGGCCCGTACACGGTCACCGGCGGGCCCGAAGGCGCCTGGACCAACGAACCGACCAGGTGGGACAACGGGTTCCTGGACAACCTGCTCAACTACGACTACGAGCTGACCACGAGCCCGGCCGGGGCCAAGCAGTGGCGGGCGAAGAATCCCGAGGCGCAGGGCACGGTGCCCGATGCGTTCGACCCGGCCAAGCGGCACGCGCCGATGATGCTGACGACGGACCTGGCGCTCAAGGTGGATCCGGTCTACGCGCCGATCGTGAAGCGCTTCCACGAGAACCCGGACGAGCTGGCGGACGCGTTCGCCAGGGCCTGGTACAAGCTGCTGCACCGCGACATGGGACCGGCTTCGCGCTACCTCGGCCCGTGGGTCCCGGAGCCGCAGCTGTGGCAGGATCCCGTCCCCGCGGTCGATCACGACCTGATCGGCGAGGAGGACATCCCGGCCCTCAAGGCCAAGATCCTCGCCTCGGGGCTGTCCGTCTCCCAGCTGGTCTCCACCGCCTGGGCGGCGGCCGCGAGCTTCCGCGGCACCGACAAGCGCGGCGGGGCGAACGGGGCCCGGATCCGCCTCGAGCCCCAGCGGAACTGGGAGGTCAACAACCCGGCCGGACTGGCCACGGTGCTGCAGGCCCTCGAGCAGGTTCAGCAGGATTTCAACCAGGCACAACCCGGCGGGAAGAAGGTCTCGCTCGCCGACTTGATCGTCCTGGGCGGCTGCGCGGCCGTCGAGCAGGCGGCGAAGAAGGCCGGCTACGACATCACCGTCCCGTTCGCGCCGGGACGCACCGACGCCTCGCAGGAGCAGACCGACGTGGAGTCGTTCGCCGTGCTCGAGCCTACGGCGGACGGGTTCCGCAGCTATCTGCAGTCCGGGCAGAAGCTGCCGCCGGAGACCCTGCTGATAGACCGGGCCAGCATGCTGACCCTGACCGTGCCAGAGATGACGGTCCTGATCGGCGGCATGCGGGCCCTGGGTGCCAACTTCAGGCAGTCCCGGCACGGCGTCTTCACCGGCCGGCCCGAGACGCTGACCAACGACTTCTTCGTGAACCTGCTCGACATGGGCACGGAGTGGAAGGCATCGGCCTCGGCTGAGAACGTGTACGAGGGCCGGGAGCGCTCCTCCGGGGAGGTCAAGTGGACCGCCACCGCCGTCGACCTGGTGTTCGGCTCGGACTCCGAGCTCCGCGCCATCGCGGAGGTCTATGCGTGCGACGACGCGAAGGAGAAGTTCGTACGTGACTTCGTGGCCGCCTGGGACAAGGTCATGAACCTCGACCGGTTCGACCTGGCCTGACCCCGAGGTCCAGGCCGGCCGTTCACCGGCCGGCCTGGACCTGGTAATAGACTGCACCGATGCCCAGCCGAGCCGAGATCGTGTCGTTCGACGACTCGCCGCCGCCCCCCGGAGCCCACCCATGGGTGTCCGGCGCCGCCCCGGCCGTCGGCATCGAGGTAACCGATCCCAACCCCGCCTGGCCGCAGTGGTACGACGACCTGGCCGGGCGGATCCGGGCCGCCCTGGGCTGGCGGGCGCTGCAGCTCGAGCACATAGGCTCGACCGCGGTCCCGGGGCTGGCGGCCAAGCCCATCATTGACATCGACCTGACCGTCGCCGACCCCGACCGCGAGCGGGATTACATACCGGCATTGGGGACGATCGGGTTCCGGCTGACCATCCGCGAGCCCTGGTGGTACGGTCACCGGGCCCTGGTGAGGGATGAGCCGTGGTGCAATCTGCATGTTTTCGGATTCGACAGCCCCGAGCTGATCCGGCACCGGATCTTTCGTGACTGGCTACGCGGCAACCCCGAGGAGCGCGCCCGCTACGCCGCCGCCAAGCGGGAGGCTGTGGCCGCGGCCAACGCGCGCGGAGAGCACGTCATGCAGTACAACGCCCGCAAGCAGCAGGTCGTCCGGGAGATCTACCACCGGGCATTCGCGGCTGCCGGCCTGCTCGAGAACTAGGGCCGCGGCGCGCGCCGCCTGATCGCCGCCTCGAGGTTGTCGAGCTCGTGGCCGCGATGGGCGCGGTGCTGCTGCGTCCAGGTTTCGTCGTGGAGGGGATCGACCGTCATGACCACGTTCGTGCGGTCACCGGCGGGCTCGATGTCGATGGTCGTCAGATGCTCATACGGCTCGTGGTCGGGCACGAAGTCGATCACTGACAGGTAGGCGAGTCGGGTCGGCGGTGCGACCTCGGTGAACGTCTTACGCAACTCGGTCGAGACTGGATTGCCGGTGTTCCGCATGAACGCGATCTGTTCTGGCGCGGTCGCGGTCATGGTGTACCGCAGCTGACCGCCGGGCGTGAGCTCGAGCTCGCTCACCCGGGTTTCGAAGCCGTCGGGGGCCCACCACTCTTGCAGGCCCGCGGCGGTGGTCAACAGCTCCCAGACGAGCTCCGCTGGAGCGTTGTACGTGCGTTCGAGCCGCGCGGCGTTCGGGTTGGGCGTGGGTTCGGTGGTCATCGATCCTCCTCGGTTGGTCGCGGTCCAGGATGGGTAGGTCGGCGCATCGGGCTGCGTTCAGCCCCAGCGACTGATTTCGCCGTCGGGGTAGGCTGCGAACGCGTTGCTTTCGGCGCCAGTCTTGAGGCTGGTGAGGTAGGCGCCCCAATTGGTGCTGCATCCGCTCATGAATTCGCTGGCCTGTTGCCAGTCGGCGTGGGTGAACAGAAGTGTGGTACCGCCCTGGCCGTTGGCTCGGAGAGTAAAGGTGATCCGGGTGTCGATCCAGCTGTCGGGTCCCTCGGTGACCCGCCACACCACGTCGTCCGGCGTGTCGGTCAGAACCTGCATGACGGCGGCGGGCTGTTCGGCGTCGCCGAAGTAGACACTGAATCTGGAGCCGGCGGTGTGCTCGCCGGTAAGCGGCCGCCCGGTCCACCAGCGGGCGATGCCATCGGTGCTGGCGATGAGGTCATGTACCCGCGGTGGCGGGGCGTCGATGCTGATGCGGTGCAGGATGTCAGGCATGGTGGGTCCCTTCGGTTAGACAGCGACGAGGACGTCGGCCGGTTCGGTGTGGGCGCCGCGGATCTGCAGCAGTGACGAACGACCGGGTGCCGGACGGACACCACTGCTAGGAAAATCTGTCGCGTTGCTGTCCGCCCACAGCGACGCTGTTCGTCTCATACTCGAAACCGCACCGACCCGTGACTGGAGGACTCATGCAGTACGCGTTGTTGACTTACGCACCGGCAGAGGACACGGACCGGGCCGCGCGCCCGATCCCGGGTACTCTTGCCGCGCTGCTCGGCGGGCCGGACGTCACCGGCTGGGCCCGCCTGCATGCTGAGGAGTCGGCGACGACGCTGCGCAACGACGAAGGACGGATGCTGCTGACCGATGGACCGTTCATCGACAGTAAGGAGTACCTCGCCGGCCTGATCCTGATCGAGGCCGACCACCTCGACGGGGCACTCGCCATCGCCCAGGAACTGCTCCGGGAGACCAGACCCGGCACGGCGATCGAGGTGCGGCCCATCCTCGACGGACGCTTCCGTGGCGCTTGACGCCGTCTTCCGCGACCAGTGGGGTCGCGTGCTGGCCACGCTGGTCGGGATCCTCGGCGACATCGAGCTGGCCGAAGAAGCGGCCGCCGAAGCGTTCGCCATCGCCGCCGAACGCTGGCCACGCGACGGGGAACCGGCCAACCCCACCGGCTGGTTGATCACGACCGCACGCCACCGCGCCATCGACCACCTGCGCCGCCAGCAGGTCCTGGCCGACAAGACGAAGCTGCTCGCCCGCGATCTAGAGGCCGGGCCCCAGCCACCGGAGGCTCTCATGGACGACGCTGCCACCATCCCGGACGAGCGGCTGGAGCTCATCTTCACCTGCTGTCACCCGGCGCTCGCCCTCGAGACGCAGGTGGCGCTCACCCTGCGCACCCTCGGCGGCCTGTCCACCGACGAGATCGCGCTGGCGTTCCTCGTCCCGTTCGAGACCATGAGCAAGCGACTGACCAGGGCCAAAAACAAGATCCGCCACGCGGGCATCCCGTTCGCCGTGCCGCCCGATCACCAGCTACCCGACCGGCTGGCGGCCGTCCTCGCCGTGGTCTACCTGATCTTCAACCAGGGCTGGGGCGACGGCCGCGTCGACCTCGCCGGGGAAGCAATCCACCTCGGCCGGGCGCTCGCCGACCTGATGCCAGACGAACCCGAAGTACTCGCGCTGCTGGCGCTGATGCTGTTGCACGACGCGCGCAAAGCGGCCCGCCTGCACGACGGGCAGGTCGTCCCCCTTGACGACCAAGACCGTACCCGGTCGGACACGCGGCAGATCGACGAGGGCCGGGCGCTGCTGCAGCGGGCCATGGCCCGGGGGAGGACCGGTCCCTACCTGGTCCAGGCAGCCATCGCCGACCTGCACCTGCATGAGCCCCGCGACTGGCGGCAGATCGCGGCCCTGTACCAGACGCTCGCCCAGCAGACCGGCTCTTCGATCGTCGAGATGAACCGGGCCATTGCCGTGGCCGAGATCGACGGGCCCGAAGCCGGCCTGGCCATCCTCGACCGCCTCGACCTCGACCGCTACCGCTACTTCCACTCCACCCGCGCCGAGCTCCTGCGTCGCGCCGGTCGCGACGGAGAGGCCCGCCACGCCTACCGCCGGGCGCTCGACCTCGCGCAGACCGAGCCGGAACAGCGCTTCCTGGCTGGCCGGCTCGCCGAGACCACACCTCCGCCCGGACCGAGCGCTGAGGAGGCCTGACCTCCGCTGGCCGCGCGTTCTACGGGACCTTCCACTTCAGGCGGCGAACTCGAGGACCTGCGGGATGAACGAGTCGGTGCTCTGCAGCGCGGGCCGGTGCTCGCTGTCGACGCTGAACTGCATCACGCAGGCCGGGACTACCTGGGCACCGCCCTGGTGTTCTCCGGCATAATCACGAACCTGAGCTCGCCCGACCCGAGCAGGCGGCAGTGAGGGCTGGTATTGTCGAGTAACTAAATAGGAAACTGCAAGCGTAGGCGAGAGGGGTACCACGCAACATGACCACGGTCACCAACGGAGTAAACGTCCAGGCCCTGCTGGAAGCACGCGAAGTTCTGAAGGGCGCGCCCGAGGCCGCCCAGTTCACCTGGCGCGCGTCCGCCAAGTGGCAGAACGGCGTCCACAGCCAGATCAAGGTCCAGAGCTTCTACGGCCTCGGAGAAGAGCACAGCCACAAGGCGGAGTCGGTGTTCGAAGCTGACCACCCCGAGGTCTTCGCGGCGACCGACAACGGCATCACGCCGATCGAGTACCTCATCGTCGGCCTGGCGAGCTGCCTGACGGCAGGCGTGGCGTCCGTCGCGGAGAACCGCGGCATCCAGCTGCGCTCGGTCGAGTCGACGGTCGAGGGCGCGCACGACATCCGCGGCATCCTCGGCGCCGACAGCGACGTCCGCAACGGCTTCAACGACATCAAGGTGACCTTCCACATCGACGCGGACGCGTCGAAGGAGGACATCGAGGCGCTGGTGGCCCAGTCCCAGAAGCGCTCCGCGGTGTTCGACGCGCTGACGAACCCTACGAACGTCACCGTCGAAGTCGCCTGAGGAAGAGTCATCGAGCGCGTAACCACGGTCGTCATCGGCGCGGGGCACGCGGGCCTCGCCGCCAGCCACTTCCTCAGCGGCCGCTCGGTTGACCACGTGGTGCTCGAGCGCGGCGAGGTGGCGAATTCCTGGCGGTGCGAGCGGTGGGACTCCCTGCGGCTGCTCACTCCCAGCTGGCAGAGCCGCCTGCCGGGCCAGCGCTATCACGGCCCGGATCCCGACGGCTACATGACGATGGGAGAGGTGACCGAGTTCATCGAGCGCTTCGCCGTGGCCTCGCGGGCTCCCGTCCGGACCGGCACGAACGTCACGTCGGTGCGACGCACCGAGGACGGATACCAGGTAACCACCAGCCAGGGTGATTTCTGCTGCCCGACCGTGGTCATCGCGACCGGCGCCTGCAATCAGCCCACGGTGCCGCCGTTCGCCGCAGCAGTGCCCGGGCCCGTCGAGCAGCTCACGACGTTCGACTACCGCGACCCGGCCAAGCTCCCGGAGGGTGGGGTGCTTGTCGTGGGGGCATCGGCGACCGGCGTGCAGTTGGCCGCCGAGCTGCAGCGGTCGGGCCGGCCCGTAACGCTCGCGGTGGGGGAGCACGTGCGGTTGCCGCGCACCTACCGCGGACGTGACGTGCTGTGGTGGATGGACGCGTCGGGCGTGTGGGACCAGCGATACGACGAGATCGACGATCTCACCCGGGCCCGGCGGCTGCCCTCGCCCCAGCTCGTCGGGACTCCGGAGCGGACGACGCTCGATCTCAACGGGCTCGCCTCGATGGGCGTCGAACTGGTAGGCCGCTGGGCGGCGGTTCGTGACGGCCGCGCGCTGTTCTCCGGCGGCCTGCGCAACATGTTCTCGCTCGCGGACCTCAAGATGAGACGCCTGCTCGACACGTTCGACGAGTGGGCCGGGATGCACAGGCGTGATGCTGAGGTCGGATCTGCCGAGCGCCTCGCGCCGACCCGCGCACCCGAGTCGGCCCGGCTGCAGCTTGACCTGCGAAGCGGCGAGATCCGCTCGGTCGTGTGGGCAACAGGATTCCGGCCTGACTACTGCTGGCTCGACGTGCCTGCCCTCGACGCGAAGGGCCAACTGCGCCACGAGGGCGGCGTGGCCGACAGCCCGGGACTGTACGCGCTGGGGCTTCCCGTCCTGCGGCGGCGCAAGTCCACCTTCATTTACGGGATCGAGGACGACGCGCGTGAGGTGATCGATCACCTCACGCGGTACCTGGCTGCGCAACGGCCCTCCTGACCACCGGGTCCTACGTTCCCGTGAGCACCGCGATCTTATGCATCGCCGATCCCTTCGCCGTCAAGCAGCCGCTGCGCGAGCCGGTCGCGATGCTCGGACGGGCTGCCGAGGAACTGCTCGGTCGACTTCGCCCGCCGGTAATACAAGTGCGCGTCGTGCTCCCAGGTGAAGCCGATGCCGCCGTGGATCTGGATGTTCTCCGTCGCCGCGTTGGCGAACGCGTCGGAGCAGTAGGCCTTGGCCAGCGACGCGAGCAGTGGCAGCTCATCCGAGCCGTCGGCCGCCGCCCACGCTGCGTAGTACGCCGCCGACCGCGCCGACTCGACCTCGAGCAGCATGTCCGCGCACTTGTGCTTGATCGCCTGGAACGAGCCGATCGGCCGGCCGAACTGCACGCGCAGCTTGGCGTACTCGACACTCATGTCAAGGCACTTCTGCGCCGCGCCGACCTGTTCAGCGGCAAGCGCGATCGCGGCGAGCCACAGCGTCCGCTCGAGGATGCCGGCGGCCGCGCCCTCGTCCGCGATCAGCCGGGCCGGCGTGCCGGCGAACTCGAGCGCCGCGACCTTGCGGGTCATGTCGAGCGTCTCGAGCTTGCGTCGGGTGAGCCCGCTCGCCGAGCCGTCGACCGCGAACAGCGATGGGCCGCCGCCGGTCTGCGCGACGACGAGGATCAGCGACGCGATGTGCCCGTCGAGCGCAAGCGTCTTCATACCGTCGATCGTGTAACCCTCGCCGGACCGCTTCGCCGTCGTGGACAGCGATCCCGTCCCCCATCCGGTCGGGTTCTCCACCCATGCCAGCGTGGCGATGGTCGAGGCGTCGGCGATACCGGGCAGCAGGTCCCCTTCCGCCGCGTCGTCGCCCGACTGCACGAGCGCGGTGCCGGCGAGCACGACCGAGGAGAAGTACGGCGCGCACAACAGCGCCCGGCCCATCTCCTCGAGCACGGCGATCTGCTCGATGAAGCCGTAGCCGCTGCCGCCGTACTCCTCCGGCAGCGCCAGGCCTTGCAGGCCGAGCTGTTCGGCCATCTGCCGCCACACCGCCGGGTCGTAGCCCTCGTCGGTCTCCATCAGCCGGCGAACTTCCGCCAGTGACGACATCTGCGCCAAGAAGCGCCGGACGCTCTTGCGGAATTCGTCCTGCTCTGCGGTGAACGTCATGGACATGTACAGCCTCCCGCGCCTTGACGTTGCCCAAGGGTAAAGCTACTTTGCAACGGCTTGCCCGCATCGTCGCCCCGGCCGACCCGACGGTGCTAGAGGTCGCGGAGCCACGAACGGGAGGTCGCGTTCTAGATGTCAGACGCAATCTGGGTTGAGCAGGGTGGCGTCGCAGCAACAGTCGGCGACCATCATGTCGCGACCGTCGAGCTGCGCCGACCGCCGAACAACTTCTTCGATGTCGCGATGATCCGTCGTATCGCGGACCTGTACGACGCGCTCGCCGCCGAGCGTGACGTGCGGGTGATCGTGCTCGGTGCGAGCGGCAAGCACTTCTGCGCCGGCGCCGACCTTAGCTCGGGTAGCGGCACGACCGGCCGCCCGGATGAGCTCTACCGCGAGGCGATCAGGCTCTTCGCGGCCGAGCTGCCGGTTGTCGCGGCGGTGCAGGGCGCCGCGATCGGCGGCGGCCTCGGCCTGGCGTGCTCGGCCGACTTCCGGGTCGCGACGCCGCAGGCGCGGTTCGCGGCCAACTTCGCGCGGCTCGGGTTCCACCATGGCTTCGCGCTGACTGCCACGCTGCCGGCCATCGTCGGGCCACAGCATGCGCTGGACCTGCTCTACACCGGGCGCCGCATCGACGGAAACGAGGCACACCGGCTCGGCCTCGCCGACCACCTCGCCGACCCGGGCGAGCTGCAGGCGACGGCTCACAAGATCGCGCGCGACATCGCGACAGCCGCGCCGCTCGCCGTACGGTCCATCCGCGCCACGATGCGCGCGCCGCTGCTCGACGCGGTACGGCAGGCGGTCGGGCGTGAGGCGGCCGAGCAGCGGCGGCTGCAACAGACGGCCGACTGGCGCGAGGGTGTGCGTGCCTCGCTGGAACGTCGCGAGCCGAAGTTTGTGGGGGAATGATGACCGAGGACGTGCATGCGGCGCTGCTCGACTGGCTGCAGGACGCCTGGGACCCCGAGCTCAGCCTGGTCGAATGGCGCAAACGACTCGCGCAGGCCGGCTGGGCGACACCGACGTGGCCGACCCGCCTGGGCGGCCGTGACCTGCCCGCGAGCGCGGCCGGGCTGGTTACCGCAACGCTCGCGGAGTTCGGCGCCGTCGGGCCGCCCGAAGGTGTGGGAATGTCGCTGGCCGCACCGACGCTGCTGGAGCACGGCAGCGACGAGCTGCAGGCGCGGTTCCTACCGCCCACGGTTACCGGCGAGATCACCTGGTGCCAGCTGTTCAGCGAACCGGGCGCAGGCTCTGACCTCGCCGGGCTGACCACGAAGGCAGAGTTCGCTGACCGCGAGTGGCGCGTCAGCGGGCAGAAGGTGTGGAACACATCAGCACACCATGCCGACTACGGGCTGCTCATCGCCCGCACCAACTGGGACGTGCCCAAGCACCACGGCCTGACCTACTTCGTCCTGTCGATGAAACAGCCCGGCGTCGAGGCCCGGCCGCTGCGCCAGGCCAATGGCTACGCGTCGTTCAACGAGGTCTTTCTCGACGAGGCACGCATCCCGGCCAGCTTCGTCATCGGCGACGTCGACGGCGGATGGCGCGTCGCGCTGGCCACCCTCGCGCACGAACGTCGCGCCGCGATCCTGTCACTTCCGATCGTGCCCCGCGAAGGACGCGTGTGGCGGGAAGCGACCGA
>Ga0306920_100002000_pt1 | contig 25502 bp, 26 predicted proteins | sample flu12Cox44000170_FD_204666 | JGI IMG/M metagenome (GOLD analysis project Ga0306920, IMG submission 204666) | Lab enrichment of tropical soil microbial communities from Luquillo Experimental Forest, Puerto Rico - flux4day.12C.oxic.44.000.170 (v2)... | ecosystem: Environmental > Terrestrial >...
GCCCGCGTGAGCAGCGCCACATTCTCGCCCGACGGGCGGCGCATCGTGACGGCGTCCTTCGATAAGACCGCGCGCCTCTGGGACGCCGCGAGTGGCAGGGAGCTCTTGGTGTTGAGCGGACACAAGGGCTTCCTGGGCAGCGCCGCGTTCTCGCCCGACGGGCTGCGCATCGTGACGGCGTCCTCCGATAAGACCGCGCGCCTCTGGGACGCCGTGAGCGGTGAGCCGCTGGTCGCGGACTACTACAAAGGGCTGAGTGGACACACGGGCTCCGTGGTCAACGCCGCCTTCTCGCCCGACGGACGGCGCATCGTGACCGCGTCCTCCGATAAGACGGCGCGCCTCTGGGATGCCGCGAGCGGCAAGCAGCTCTTGGTGCTGAGCGGACACACGGGCGGCGTGGTCAACGCCGCCTTCTCGCCCGACGGACGGCGCATCGTGACGGCGTCCTGGGATAACACCGCGCGTATCTGGGACGCCGCGAGTGGCAGGGAGCTCGGGGTGCTCAGCGGACACACGGGCTTCGTGAACAGCGCCGCGTTCTCGCCCGACGGGCGGCGCATCGTGACGGCGTCCTTCGATAACACCGCGCGCCTTTGGGACGCCGCGAGTGGCAGGGAGCTCGGGGTGCTCAGCGGACACACGGGCTACGTGGAAAGCGCCGCATTCTCGCCCGACGGGCGGCGCATCGTGACGGCGTCCTTCGATAAGACCGCGCGCCTCTGGGACGCCGTGAGCGGTGACCAACTCCAGGTGCTCAGCGGACACACGGGCTTCCTGGCCAGCGCAGCGTTCTCGCCGAACGGGCGGCGCATCGTGACGGCCTCAGACGATAAGACGGCCCGCCTCTGGGACGCGCGATCTCCTCCCCCTCTTGAAGCTCAGCTCGGGTGGGCTGAGGCGGCGCAGTTCGATCTGCTGTCAAGACTAGAGAGATTCCGGCTCGGGCTACCTCTTCCGACAGACGTCCGCCGCTGGCCGGCTGACGAATCTAAGTGCGATCAATCCGCGGCGTCCCCTTACGATCCAGATCGCCGTGCACCGGGTGTTACGGTCGACGAAGTCGCCGCCGACATAGCAACCGCGGCGTGCTCTCAAGACAAGGGAGGCGGGCACAGCACAGCTCGCTCGGTCTACGAACACGGGCGGGCGCTGATGGCAAAGGGCGACTTTTTGGGGGCCAGGCGGGATTTCGAACGAGCGCTCGCCACCGGTTATCGCGCGGCAGGCATCGATCTCGCGATGCTCCTGTTGCAACCTTCCGCCGAAAAGCTCGACGCCCCCAGAGCAGTTTCGCTGTACGAGCAGGCTTGGGCTAACGGCGTGGCGATTGCGGCCTTTGAGCTAGGAGATCTCTACGAGCATGGCTCGCCGCTTGCCGGCAACCGCACCGGACACTGGATCGCTCCCGATGAAGGCCGAGCCTGGGCGTGGTACCAGAAGGGGGCCGAAGCGGAGGAGCCCAACGCACTGGCGCGCTTTGGCGAGAAGGAAAACCACATGGCTCGTGCCGCGGAGACCTCTACGAAGAGAAACGCCGGTTTGCTCCAAGCCTTTAGATATTACGCGGCTGCTGCCGAGCGCGCGCGACTCGAGGATTGGCCGGATCCGGCTTGGAGAGATTGGCGGTACCGTCGAGCCTCCCTCGCGCGCTTGCTAGCGCGCGAGGGCATGATGGAGCAAGTTGCACAGGAGTACGACGCTATCCGCAAGCAATACGCGCGCCCACGGACTCTTTGGCAACGATTCGCGTCGTTTGCAGGCATGGGGTGATCAAGGCTTCGTGGCAAGGAAGGACGGTTCCCCCCGCGCATATCGGGCTATTCCGACGTCACGCAACAGCTAGATATGACAAAGGACGTTTCTTCCAGAGATAGATCACCCTAAAAGGGACCAATCTCACGCCGAAGTTCCTTGAGCGAATCGCCGGCACCGGCAGACGCCTGTATCAGTTCACCGCTATCGACGACTGCACTCGCATCCGAGTGCTGAAGATCTTCGACTCGTGCAACCAGACCTCAGCGATCCGCTTTGTGGATGAGGCTCTTCGACGGTTGCCCTTCCGTGTGCTGGTCATCCAGACTGACAACGGCGCTGAGTTCCAATCCCGTTTCCACTGGCATCTCGAGTCCCTGGACATCCGCCATGTCTACATCCCTGCGCGAATGGGAGGACTACTACAATTACCACCGACCGCACGGAGCTCTCGACGGGCAGACCCCTTACGAGCGGCTCCTTGCGAAGACCGCCAGGGTGTCACCTGCGTCTTGAGACCCTACAATTGATTTACTGGCGCGCCCGGAGAGATTCGAACTCCCGACCTCCTGGTTCGTAGCCAGGCACTCTATCCAACTGAGCTACGGGCGCGCCGATAGCAAGACGTAGCGGAGACCGTCACGGAGAGTCACCGCAAAAACATATCCTTCCTCGAGCTGGCCACCCGCGCTGCTCTTGCAGCGTGATCGCAGCCTTCCCGGTGCCGCCCACGGCGGCCCTGACCTATTCGGGGCGCGCATCCTACCACATCGTGCACAGCATTGAGTTTGCTCATTAAAGTGTCCGAAGCTGCAGTCCCCGCGGGCACTTAGAGCGCACCAGTGGTCGCCCGGCTGAGTTCCAGGGCCGTACGCGTATCGGGGTGGTCAAGGCCAACCGCCTTCTCGAGCTCTTCGGCAGCAGTGCGCGCCGCCGTGCGGGCCTCCTCGTCCTTGCCCTCGGCGCTCAAGGCGCGTGCCAGACGCATCGCCGCTGCCGCGGAGCGGGTGGCGTTCCTCAATGCACTCTAGGGGCAAGCGGCTTGCGGATGGCGACGTCTGCGGGCGCCGCCATCCTCTGCCGCAGTCGTATCAGGCGACCACTTTGTCGTAGATGAAGAGCACGATCAGCGCCCCGATGACCGACATGATGATGCCCGCCGGATGGAACGGGGCGCCCTCCGGAGGCTTGTTGAACAGCCGGGCAACGAATCCTCCAACGAAAGACCCGACGATACCGAGAATGCCCGTCAGGATTAGACCCATGTGGGCGGCACCGGGGTAGATCGCCTTTGCGATGATGCCGACGACGATTCCGATGATGAACATCCATAAATAGTGCAGCAAGGTCGTTCCTCCTCAGTTTGTTTGTTGTCCTCTGTTGGTGTTATTCCTTGACTGTCCCATCGCCGCGATTCTAACGGCAGGTCTGGCGGCTGCGATAGCGCGCCTTGTTTACACGCACGAACACGAGCGCGGGCTCAGGCTCGGGCTCGGCGCCGACAACCTGAGTCAGAGGCTCTGCAACGGTCACATCCCACGGCAAGCCCTTCTCGTTGCAGCACCCGCCCCCGGGCAACGAAAAGCATGGGCTGGGCCATTCTCACCCTCATCAACTGGCGAATGCACGGCAGAAGAACTGCCGCACGTCCGCGACGAACAGCTGCGGTTGCTCGAGCGCGAAAAAGTGACCACCGCGTTCGGACTCGGTCCAATGCACGATGTTGTGATCCCGCTCGGCAAGCCGGCGGATGGCCATATCCTGCGTCAGCGATACCAACACCCCGATCGGAACTTCGCTTCGCGTCCTGGGTGCCCAGGCGTGCGGGTCGTGGAGGGCCTCGTACTGCAGGTTGGCAGATGATCCGGAGGTCCGGGTGAACCAGTACAGGCTCACGTTCGTCAGGATGCGATCGGTATTGGCGATATCGTGAGCGAAGCGCGTGGCCGGATCGGTCCATTCCTGGAACTTCTCGACAATCCAGGCGAGTTGCCCCGCGGGAGAATCGGTAAGGCCGTACGCTGGGGTTTGCGGCCGAGTGCTCTGAATGTGCAAGTACCCCGCCATCTCCTGGTGGAAACGCTTGTGCCGCGTGAGGCACTCCTGCTCGCCTGCGGTGAGGCCGTCCCTCTCGGTCGGATCGCCGGAAGGGGAGGTGACGAGCGCGTTAACGTGCACGCCGATCACGTGCCTTGGAGCCAGCCGCGCCATCTGCAGTGCGATCAACGCGCCGACATCACCGCCCTGGAGTCCGTAATGCACGTACCCGAGCCGTGCCATCAGCTCGGCGAAAGCAATCGCAATGCGGGCGTGTGTCCACCCCGTCTCGCTCAGCGGCCCTGAAAGCGTGTGGCCTGGAATCGACGGGATCACCACGTGAAAGGCTTGCTTACGACCTTCGCCGTGCAGGTGTGGATTGGTGAGGTATCCGATGGTGTCAACGAACTCCACGATCGAGCCGGGCCAGCCGTGGATCAGCAGCAGTGGAATCGCATCGGGTACCCCAGACCGCACGTGCAGAAAGTGCACCGGCGTGCCGTCCACGGTGCTCGTGTACTGCGGAAAGCGGTTGATGCTCGCCTCGTGCTCGCGCCAGTCATAGCTCGTACGCCAGTACTCGGCGAGCTCCATGAGGTAGCCCACCGGCACACCGCGTTTCCAGCCCACGCCCGGTAGCTCTCGCGGCCAGCGGGTTCTGTGCAGCCGATAACGCAGGTCGTCGATTTCCACTTGCGGAACCTCGAGCCGGAATGGGTGGATCGCGGTGTCGGCAGAGTCTGTGTCGGGGAACGTCATCGTTCGCTTGGCGGCATTGCCCATATCGATCCTCTCTTCCCTCGGAGTTGACCGTCCGCCTCTTGGCAATTGGCGGTACACGACGATGGTGTAGAGTAGCGGGTGCTGCGGACAGCTTCTGTCCGCAATTTTTCGTATCCTGCCTTCATGCTCGATACATCGACCCGACTGCTGCGTCTGCTTGCGGTGTTGCAGTCGCGCCAATCCTGGACGGGAACAGGGCTGGCCGAGCGTCTCGAGATCACCACACGCACTCTGCGGCGCGATGTCGACCGCCTGCGCAGCCTCGGTTACACCATAGCCGCCGCGGCCGGGCCCGGCGGCGGCTATCAATTGAGCCGAGGCTCGGTGTTGCCACCGTTATTGTTGAATGACGAGGAGGCCATTGCCATTGCCGTCTCGCTGCGTAGCGCGATGGACAGCTTCGCCGGCATGAGCGAGACGGCGGTCAGCGCGCTGATGAAATTGAATCAGCTGCTGCCCAGCCGCCTGCGCAAGCGAGTGGGCGCTCTGCACGCCGTGACCGTTTCCGTCGGAAGCGGGCCGGTTCTGGATGCCGACACTCTCACCACCGTCGCAGCCGCGTGTCGAGATAATCGCCTGCTCACCTTCGACTATCGGGACCGCGCGGGCCGGGCATCCACTCGAACAGTAGAACCCGTGCGACTTGCACACACGGGAAACCGGCGCTGGTACCTGGTGGCGTGGGACCTCGGCCGCTCGGCATGGCGCACCTTGCGAGTGGATCGGATTGACGGACGCCCGGTCACTGGTGCGCCCTTCGAACCCCGTCCTCCGCCGCCTGACGTGGAAAGATATGTTGCGGAGGCCATCTCCTATGCGCCGTACCGTATCCGGGCCAAATTCAAGCTTGCCGGCGCCGTTGCGGCGCTCGCCGGACGGTTGCCACCGTGGGTCGGCGTCCTCGAGCCGCTCGATGCGACGCACAGTCTGCTCAGCACTGGAGCGGAGAGTCCCGAGGTACTCATCGCCCAGGTAGTGCTGTGCGGCGTCGATTTCGAGTTGCTGGAGCCGGAGGACTTTCGACCCCACCTGCAGGAGATCGCACGGCGCATTCAAATGGCAACACAGTGAGGATCATCTTCGAGCTGTCGCCGGGGTGTCACGCGTGAGCGCGATCATATGTGCTCCGTTCGAGCGCAAGGACGTAGCGCATGGGATTTCCGGCAGCAGTCGCCCGCGAGGGACCCGCACTTTGGACGCGGTCAGCAGCGGTACGGGAGCGGGACGCAGCGTATGCCACGGCGACGATCGAGCTCTTCAGCAGACTGTGGCACGAGCTCGAGAAGCTCAACAATGCCGCTCGCTCATCCAGTGCGCCCGCACGAATCGAGACACGGCTGCTCGCGCTACGGCTCGAGCTGCACCTGCTGGCGGAGACCTGCGACTCCTCTCGATGGCGTGTGATGCTGGCGTCCACACAGCAGGAAGAGCTGAAGTCGGTGATCGAGCGCGTCCTCCGAGCCGTGGCTACTGCGCCCCTTCAGCAGGCGGTACTGGCACAGGCGCAGAATATCCTCTTCGATGCGGTGCTGGACTTGTGCCGGTATCACCTCGACCGATGATGACTCCCGATCCCGGGCCAGGGATGCTCATGCAACAACTCATTCCTGCGGCGGGCGGCGTCGGGCTGCGGCTCAAGCGCGGCGAGCGGCTGCGCATCACCGATCCTCAGGGCGGACAGAGCGGCGATCTCGTTGCGTTCTCCCAGGATGGACGCCAGCGCCTGTCGAACGGGCGTACGTTCGACTACGGCGGGAAAATCTATCTCTCGAGGGGGGACGTGCTGTGGTCCGATCGCAGTGAGCCGATGCTCACCATTGTCGCCGATGACGTTGGCAGGCATGACTTTCTCTATTCTCCCTGTAGCCTCGAGATGTATCGCATCCAGTACGGTGCAACGGGCTACCACGCGAACTGTCACGACAATTTGTGTGCCGAGCTCAGGAAGCTGAGCATAGTGCCGGAGCCGCTTCCGACGGCGTTCAATTTCTTCATGAATGTAGAAGTCAGGGCAGATGGGCAGCTGGTGTTCGCGCCACCCCGCTCTCGCGCCGGTGACTCCTTTGTCGTGTGCGCGGAAATGGATCTCGCGATCGCAGTGTCGTCCTGTCCCGCCTCGACGTGCAACGGCGGCGCTCCGCCGCGGCCGCTATCTTTCGAGATCCTCAGCGAGTGACGTGTCCACAGCCTCGCAATGGCCGACGCTGACGCGGCTGCGCAGCACGTCCCTGGCGTATTACGAGTCCTGAACGCGGTTGGTGTCGACCGCTGATCCTGATGCTGAGCCTCCAGCGAGCGCGCGCCGCTCCTCGAGCCGCTCCCAGCGTGCGAACTTCTCCAGCAGCAATGCCTCGAGCTCCTCGAGGCGCTTGCGGTCGCCGCGCACCTGCTCGCCCCCTAGTCGATGATAGTCGGGTGTACTCATGCGCGCGATGAGCTGCGCCTGCTCGCGCTCCAGCCTCTCGATCTCATCGGGAAGGGCTGCGAGCTCGCGCTGCTCGTTGTAGCTCAGGCGCACGCGCGACTTGGTGGGAGGTGCGCCGGGAGAACGCCCGCCTGTGGCCCGCACTGCCGCCATCTCCCCAGCGGCATCCGAACGGCGCGGTTCCGCTGCCGGTCGCTGCTGCAGGTATTCGCTGTAGCCGCCCGCATACTCGCGCCACAGTCCATTGCCTTCGGCCGCCAGCGTTTGGGTCACGACGTTGTCGAGAAAGCGCCGGTCGTGGCTCACCAGCACCAGAGTCCCCGCGTAGTCCTGCAGCCGCTGCTCGAGCAGCTCCAGGGACTCGATGTCCAGATCGTTCGTCGGCTCATCCAACACGATGAGGTTCGCAGGGCGGGCGAACAGTCGAGCGAGCAAGAGCCGGTTGCGCTCCCCGCCGGATAGCATCCTGACTGGGGACTTCGCGCGCTGCGCAGGGAACAGGAACTCCCCCAGATAACTCACGATGTGCTTGCGCTCCGCACCGGGTTGCACCCAGTCCGAGCCGGGACTGATGGCCTCGGCGAGAGTGGCGTTGGGATCGAGCTGCGCGCGCAGCTGATCGAAGTACGCGATGCTGAGGCGGGTTCCGAGACGTACCGTGCCAGTGTCCGGGGCAAGCTCGCCGAGAATCAGCTGGATGAGAGTCGATTTGCCCGCGCCGTTCGCACCGATCAGACCGATGCGATCCCCGCGCATGATCCGCAGCGAGAGCTTCTCGATGAGCGGCCGCGCGTCGAAGCGTTTGCTCACCGCATCGAGCTCGGCCACCAGGTCGCCTGAACGCTCTCCGGCATCGAGGGTGAGGCGGATGTTTCCGAGCCGGTCGCGCCGCGTGGCACGCTCGAGACGCAGCCGTTCGAGCCGCCTCACGCGCCCCTCGTTGCGTGTACGGCGTGCCTCTACACCCTTGCGGATCCAGGCTTCCTCCTGCTGCCAGAATTTCTCGAAGCGGCGCCGCGCGGTGTCCTCGGCCACGAGCTCCTCTTCCTTGCGCTGCTCGTAGGCAGCGAAGTTGCCGGGGTACGAGCGCAGCACGCCGCGGTCCAGCTCGATGATGCGGGTCGTGATCCGATCGAGGAAGGCGCGATCATGGGTGATGACAATGGCGCTCGGTACCTTGAGCAGCAGCTCCTCCAGACGCTCGATGGCTTCGATGTCGAGGTGATTGGTCGGTTCGTCCAGGAGCAGCAGATCGGGTTGCAAGGCAAGCGCCAGGGCGAGCACGGCGCGCTTGCGCTCCCCGCCCGAGCAGGTCCCCGCGGACGTCCTGCCCGTCAGACCGAAGCGATGGAGGAACTCGCTGAGACGCGACTCCAGGCGCCAGTGCTCGCGCTCATCGCCCGGCGCGGTAGCGCTCGCTACGCCCGCGGCCAGTGCGGCGCTCAGCGCAGCGGGCAGCCGGGCGCGCAGCAGCAGACTCTCGTGCAGGCTGTCCGCTGCGGGTAGCTCCGGTTCCTGCTCGACGTGCGCAAGGCGCAAGCCATCACGCCGCTGCAGCTCACCCTCATCGAGGGGCGTGTGACCTGCGAGTACCCCGAGCAGTGTCGACTTGCCGGTGCCGTTGCGCCCGATCAGCCCCAGCCGCTCGCCAGCCAGTACCGTGAGCTGCGCTCCATCGAGGAGCGGCCGTTCGCCGAAGGCGACGTGCGCATCGCGAAGTGAGATCAGGGACATATCTCGCGGCCCACAAAAACCCGTCTTTGCGACGACGTACGACCTGGCACGACCGATTCCTCAGGACTTATGGCGGGAGAGGTGTCGCCCTACAGCGCCTTGTCCTTGACACTCGGCCAATTGCTCTGCGCTTTCGTGATCGTACCTTCCCGGTCTTTGTTGAATATCTCCAGCGCCTTTTGGTTGTTATTGAGATAGAGCCTGCCATTCACGACTTTGCCGGTGTTCGGATCGACGTCCACTTTCTCACCGAACGCCGTGCCCACCACGCAATAGCCGCCGAATTCGGGAATGTACTTCTTCGGGTCCTTGAGGAAAGTTTGCCGATGCGCTGCCGTCGCGAAGAAGTAGCGCGCGCCGCCATACGAAGCGTAGATCTCAGGTTTTCCCTTGGTTGGCGTTCCCCCCTCGAAATAGGCCACAGGATCGTAGCCTCCCAGGGCGACGCCACTGGCATCGAGATTGATCGGGGATGTCGACCCCGGAACTCCCGCCTGCGCCTCGTTCGCCGCAACGATACCGAACTGTGATGTGACCATCGCCAGTACCAAAAGGAAGGGCTTCACGTATTTGCTGGACATGCGTCTTTCTCCGAATAGATCCGTAATTGTCATTTAAATCGACCGCGAGATTGCTCACAGACGGCAGGCCTCAAGCCGTGACCCTGATCCGAGCGACGCGCCAGCCGTCTGGCTAGGCTTCCCGTTGAGGAAGCCGCGCTCATTATGTTAGCCAAATACGCCATGGCCGCCATCGCCGTGTGTTCGGCCGCGATCTGCAGCGCATCGCCCCGCATCTATAGATACGTCGATGCCGACGGCGTGGCGCATTTCACCGATAAGCCGGACTCGAGGCGATACGAGCTGTTCGATCTGACTCCCAAGGGGTTGACGCGCAGTGGCGATCCTTATGACCCCCGGCTCCTGGCGCGGGCTGCGCAGTACAACGCCATGATCGAGGCGGAGGCGAAATTTGCAGGCGTCGAACCGAATCTGCTTAGAGCCGTAATCGTCGTCGAATCGGGTTTCAATTCCCGGGCTGTCTCGAAGCGCGGCGCAGTTGGCCTCATGCAACTCATGCCTGAGACTGCGACGCGGTTTGGCGTCTTCGATCGCTACGATCCACGGCAGAACGTACGAGGCGGCGCCCTCTACCTTGGCTTTCTAATCAATCGGTTTCGCCAGAACGTGCGTCTGGCGCTCGCCGCCTTCAATGCTGGCGAGGACGCGGTGGATCGAAATTCGGGGCAGATTCCGCCTTTCATCGAGACGCTTGAATACGTCCCGAAAGTCCTCAAGGTCTATCAGGCGCTGACCGACCGGCAGCGTCAGACTACCTTGTCTGCCCTGCCGCGAATCTAGGCCGACGGAACGCCGGTCGGGGTTACGCTCACCGGGAAAACAGTCGTTTAATGCCTCGGGACACGCCACGCCCAACAAAGAACAGACCAGTCAGGAGACATGCCACCAGGAAGATTAAACCGGCCGCGTAGCCCATCCAGTAAGCAATCGCGCCCGTGACGGTCGTCATACCCGGTGCGGTCCACCAGTGGTACCAGGCGAATGCGATGCCGACGCAAACCCAAAGCAGCACGATCAACAGCCATTTGCGTCGTTTGATGAAGTCCACTTCCGGCGCTCCCGTTTCTTTCGCTCGGTTAACGCAGCCCAGGGCAGCCTACTGTACACCTGCGCAAGCTGGCGCAGGATGGTGGCATAGGAGAAGACTGCAACGGGGAATCAACCATGACTTTTACGGAACATCCGCGTTCGCTTGCGCGCGTTGCGGGCGCGTTCTACCTGATGATCATCGCCTTTGCCTTGTTTGGCTATTTGTACGTTCGCGGTCAATTAATCATCCCTGGCGACATGGCTCAGACCGCGACCAACATCGCGGCGCGTGAACAGCTCTATCGAGCAGGCTTCACCCCCGCTGTCGTCGTTGTCATCTGCAATCTGCCGCTGGGCCTGACTCTCTTTGAGTTACTTAAAGTCGTGAGCCGGCCTCTTGCGCTGCTTGCCCTGCTGTTCATCGCCGTCGCGGCAACCATCGAGGCCGTCAACGTATTCAATTACATGACACCGCTGTTCACGCTTACGCTTCCTGAATACACCAGTGCCTTCCGTCCGGACCAACTACAGGCTCTTGCGCGCGGTGCTAATAGGCTATTCGGGTATGGCTTCAGTGTGAGCCTCACGTTCTTTGGCGTGTTTTGCGCGCTCACCGGGTATCTGATTTTTCGATCCAGGTTTCTTCCGGCGATTATCGGGGTACTAATGGTCGCTGCAGGCGTGTATTACTGGATCAACAGCTTCGTGCTCTTCCTCGCGCTGCCGCAGCCCCCGGATCTGCTTCGGTGGGTCACGCTCATCGCCGAGCTGTCGCTGGCACTGTGGCTCCTTATTGTCGGTGTGAACGAGGCGCAATGGCGTGCGCAGGTTCAGGCGCTGCAAAGCGGCGGCGCACAGCGCTAGCCTTGGACTCGGCTTTCGACGATCGCATGACTGTTGACGTCTCCGACACTCTGAGTTAAAACTACTACATATTGTAGTCGTACACTCAAGAAACACCGGCCGCGGCCGCTTGGCAACCGGAACCAGGGAGAATTGCCAGTGAACTACCGCTTCCGCACGACCGGGGTGCTTGCCGCACTGCTGGGAGTGAGCGCGCTCACCGCCCAGGCGCAGAGCACAAGCCCAACCCCGCCCCTGCAGCCGGTGCTGCCCGATGGCCGTCACGATTTCGACTTCGAGGTCGGCACCTGGAAGGCACACGTCAAAACCCTGGTGCATCGGCTAAGCAATGCGAATGATTGGGAGGAGCTCGACGGCACCGTGGTGACCCGAACACTGACCATGCTCGAGGGTTGGAACGAATCGGAGATGCGCGTCGACAGCCCGACTACCCACCGGCGCATCGAGATTCTCGCGGTACGCTGCTATAACCCGGCATCGCGCCAATGGAGCATCTACGGCTCGAGCGTCAAAACCGGCGTGTTTGATCCACCAGTGCTCGGTCAGTTCAGCAACGGACACGGCGAATTCTACGGCGCAGACACCTGGGAGGGACGCGCTGTGATCGTCCGCTACATGTGGCAGGCGGTGAGCCACGACAAGACGCACTTTGAGCAGGCGTTTTCGCAGGACGGCGGCAAGACCTGGGAGGTCAACTGGATCTATGACGGCGCGCGCATCGGCCAGTGACGCAAGAACGCTTCCAACTGTGCAGCTGTGTCAGTTAGTGACTCGAGATCGCTCGTAACTTTTTGAATCTGGCGGAGAGGGATTCGAACCCTCGAAGGGCTTGACCCTTACACCCTTAGCAGGGATGCGTTTTCGTCCATCGCTGTCCATGGCCATTTTAGAAAATGGCCTATTTATATAGGCCTTTTTTCAATCGTCGTCCATGGCTATCTGCCTAACACTTTTCGTACCGTTTCGTACGGTGTAGCCTCCCAAAATGGATCTATCCCGGAAACGCGAGCGCGAGCGGCTGCCCATCCGCCGAGAAGCGTATTGGCAACGACTCGCCGAGGGGTGCCTACCTGGGCTTTCGTCGAGGCCCTGACACGTGGCTTGCGCGTTACCGCGGGGGCAACGGCAAGCAACAATGGCAGCCCTTGGGTGAGGGGCTCGAATTCGATGAGGCCAAACGCCGCGCGGAGGACTGGTTGTCGCAATTCGCGGGTTCATCGATCCGAACGGTGAAGAGAGACACCGTCATTGCGGCGTTACAGACCTACCTTTCCGACTTGCGCCGCCATGATCGGAGTGATGCGGCTGCCACCGCCGAGGGCCGCTTCAAGACTGTGTTTCGATATGACGTGAAAGGGAAGAGCTACAGGGACAAAAAACGTAAATACAATCAATAGCTTACATATCTAGTCGCCTAAGTGCGAGGATCCGGATTTTCGAAGCACTTGGTCTTATAATTGGTGGGCTGATCAGAAAAAGCCGACGCGGTTGGGGGTACTTCCGTGTGGCTGGATACGCTTCATACGGCTGACCGGGTAAATCTGCTCGAGCTTTACGGGCGGAGCGTCATGCTGCTCGAGCTTGGCCGCGCCGCTGAATGGGCGGATCTCTTCGCATCGCACGCGCTCCTCCGTTGCTGCTCGCAGCAGTTCAAGGGCCGAGCTGAGCTCCTCAATCTCGCCCGGCGGATGATTGAGGGGGAATTTGATCTCGCCGTAGGACACCTGACAGCACCGGCTCGCTGCCGCCACACCTTGAGCGATGTGTGTCTCTTTGCCAGTGGAGAGGCGGGAGCGGAAGGTTTCGCGCATCTGAACGTGTTTGCCGCCGACGTAAGCGCGCCGCGGTTGCTCTTCTCCGGGATGTACTCAGACCAGTTGAGCCGGTGCGGTACGGGATGTTGGCAGTTTGTGAGTCGGGTGTTGACGACAAGCACTGCCGTGACACAGCAACGAGCGCAACAGGTTTCTTCTGCGCCTGCGGATCACTCGAGTCCAGCGACGCGCGTGGGAGCTTAGGACACTGCGTCGCGAGCGACACCGCTACATGACCGTGGTTGCCTTCACACGGCAGGGGCCACTGGTTCGATCCCAGTACCGCCCACCATAAAAATCAGTGTGTTACGGTCAAATTCATCAGACGCCGATACGTCGTACGCACACAGGTACGCACATTGAAAAAATTTGCCGCGTCATCGAGACATGAACAGATGAAGCTCTGCGAGATCGACAATGCCGTGCTCGCTGCTCACGAAGGCGGCCGCGATTGCAAGACGGTTCCCGGCATCCGCAGTGCTCGGCGCTTCGGGCGCGTGCTTGCCCGCGCCAAGCGGCGGAAGGCAGCGAAACTGCTCGTTCACTTGAACACAGACGTTATCGCGATTCGAGCTTCGTGAGCGACGGCTTCATCTGCCTCGATCAATCCATTGTGCCGTCCATCCAGACGGTGTCGGGTAAAGGTTGATTCGCGTAGCTCGGAATGATGTAGCGAACCGCTCCGCCGTGAAGCCCTCTGCGTCGACGAAGGTCCAAGTCTTACCTTGATCCGCAGACAGAGCGATCAGAAAGGAGCGCGTACCGGACATGCGTTTGTCGTCGGGAAATTCGATCGCCCGCCCGTACGGCACAAACGCATAGACGCGTACGCCGTCAGCAAATAACTCCTGAGGCGGGGACGTTTCGAAATGCGTGAACCTGACGCCCTTTTGCCTCAAGGTATCGAAGTGGCGTGCCAAGTCTTTCGCGTTCAACTCCGCCGAAAACCGTCCGTTTTGTAGACGATTTAATAGCTCGTAGCTCTTGGCGTCGTAAAGGGGCGCCGCACAGGCGGCGTCGAGTGACTTGATGCAATCCGCCAGGCGCTGCGCATCCCTCGAAGCTGCCGCAAGCGGTTCTCGTGCATCCACCATCGGCGCTTGTGCTCGCGCGGCTGCGGCGCTGAACAGAAGGGCGATCGAACCAAAAAGGTGGCTGCGTGTCGCATATGTGCTCGCCGACGCCACGGACTACAGCACCAAAGCGAATACCGGTTCAACGCCCTTAGAAAGATCGTGCGGGGCAAGGCTTCCGCTCAAGCTGGCAGATGCTCGTTGATGGCATGAGCCCGGGGGAGATTGCCAACGAGGCGAAGGTGAACCGCTCCTACTGCTACCGCATCCAGAAGGAAATGCTTACCACAGGGGAATTGTCTCCAAGGAAGCATGGCTCCCAGCGCGGTGTGTCTCCTGTCTCCGTCCTAGAGAAGGAGACTAGGAGAAAACACGCGCGTCTCCGGGGACAAGACGCGGAGACAAACAGGAGACAACCGGAGACAGGAGGAGACAAAGACGTGACTACAGTAGTCGGAAATAGTCGATGACCGACCCCTCACGCATGCACTTCCACGCAATGCCGCAGGCCAAGCAAGAGGCAGCCATCAGGCGCCTCGCTGCCGCCGGTCAGAGTGCGTACACCATCGCGGCGGCCACTGGCTTGAGCGTCGAGCAAATCCGTCGAGTGCTCGAGGTGGACACGGATGATTGACGCGTTGGTAGGGGGAAGGCTGCACGGCTCGCCGAAGGCCCGCACCGACAAGAACGGCAAGCGGTTTGCGACTGCCGTCGTTCGCGTTTCTGTGCGCGACGGCAACGCCATATTCGCGAATGTCATCTGCTTCGATGAGTCCGCGGTAACTGCGCTCCCGGCGCTTCAGGATGGCGATAGCGCTGCGTTGAGTGGCGAGGCCACGCCTGGTGTATGGACGGCGCCGGACGGCACCACGCGCCCTACGCTCAACTTCCTCGCGCATGGTGTGTTGACTCAGTACCACGTCGCCCGAAAGCGAAAGCTCCTGCGCGGGCTCGAGGACACGGCAATGCCTGGTGAGTTGCCCTTCGGCAACCAGTTCCCGGGAGTCGCGTGAGCCCGGGAATTCAGCTGATAGTGCTAACTACAAGTAACCGGCTGTTATCTCAGGCTTTTCAGGAAAGCGGGCATATCGAGTTCCCGATATGTTCACGCCAGCTCGATTTCCCTGCCGGGTGATAGGCCGCTACCGACCCCGCGATCGCGTCCGCCTTCGCCATGTGGGCCCGCTCGAGCGGTCCTTAGCTATTGACACGGATGCTTCAACACAACAGCGGACGCTGATGGGGCGAGCAGGCTCATGACTCGTGCGAATCTCCACGAGCCGTCGGACTGTCTCTTCATGACCCTCATCCCCTTGCCGTAAATAATCGACTCTTTGCCGCCCTGGGAAATCTTGCCCGAGAAATATCCCCACTCGAATGCCCAGTCTCCCGCGATCTGAACGTCCTGCACTTCCATGTCGTAACACAGAGTGTGCTCTCTCCCACTGCTCATTTCCCAGCGCTTGTCGTCTGCATAGATCACCGCGGCGCCAATTTCTGCCGGACGCGACGCCGTAAATCGAACGGCGTCCTTGTCCCACAGTTTGGCCAATTGGTCCGCACTGTCGGCCAGAGTTGCTTCCTTATCCTCCTGGTGTAATCGCTCGATCGCTGCTCGATCAGCGTCTGAACCATCGCGGGCTGCCGCTTTCGGTTGAGCGCCTTGAGCCGCCGACAGCAGTAACGTCGAGAGCATCGCCGTCGCGGCCACTGCGGACATCTGCTTCATTTGGAGAACCTCACGCACTGACGGATGCCTCCCCGCTGGAGCCTATAGACGTGCTTACCTACTTTGGGAAGCTCGGCCTAACGCGTGGGAAGCTCGCGTGGCCGCGAGGGCGTTCCCGCGCACCTGGCGGCCACTAAACACTGCAAATTCAGCAGGAAAGGCCGTTTACCAGTCCGAAGGCGAGTTGCCGGACTCCGAGAACCTCAAGTCGGCCTACTTACTTCGGTGATCCTGGTTCCCCCGCGACCGTCCGCTTCCGGGAAAGAGCGACTTTGTTTACCAGCCCCGGCGCGATGCCTATCGCTGCCCCGCAGGCGAGTACGCGATCTGGCGCTTTAGCACTGTCGAGCACGGCATGACGCTCCACAAGTACTGGGCCTCTGCATGTCCCCGATGCGCGTTGCGCTCGAAGTGCACGACGGGTGACTATCGGCGCATCGCTCGCTGGGAACATGAGGACGTGCTGGAAGCGATGCAGCGCCGGCTCGATCGGGATCCAAACAGCATGCAGCTGCGGCGTCAGACGGCAGAACATCCCTTCGGGACGATCAAGTCCTGGATGGGTGCCACGCACTTCCTGTGTCGGACGTTACCGCGGGTCGGTGCCGAGATGGGATTGCACGTTCTGGCGTATAACCTGAAGCGAGCAATGAAGATCATGGGGACGCGACAGTTGGTCGCGGCGCTGCGGACGTGATCGAACCGCTTCGCTAGCCACTGCGGATACTGCGCACTTGAAGTGCAATCACCGGCAGCGCTCTATATATAGAACCGCTGCGGACTTATCACACAGCCTCGGCCGAAAACCGGCCGACAGATCAGCGCTCAGTTTCGGAGCTCGCACATCCACGGGTACGGAAGCAGCATGGGTCCCACGTTTGGCGGGGCAAGCTCACGATGGTGGCGCAGAGCCCAAGAAGCCGCGCGCTAGGATGTGCGCGCTGCGAGTGAACGCGCTTCGATGGCATCCAGCTGCGTGGCCATCTCGGGCTTCACCGGAGCGCCGCTGGCCTGCAGCGTCCAACGCCCCGGCGCGCCGAAGTAGACACCCTTGGTGATGGCGCCGTCGGGCATCTGCCAGACTGTCTCAATGGTGGTGCTCGATCCCTGCTTCGCCGGGTCGCGCAGCTTGATGATCTTGCTTGTGACCTCGAAGAGCTTCTTTTCGGGAGTCTTGGGCGTCTCGACCATGTCGGCGCTCGCTTAGCTGATTACGGCACCCAAGGGTAAACCTCTTTTGAGCCGTCGAGGTGCGCGCGAGCAGCAAAATGACTGCTTTCGGGAATGATTGACACCGGACGCGAATGCGGCGCGTGGCCCGGCAACTGCCGCACGGGCATATTCCGACGAGCTACTCGCCTTCTGCGAGCGCGGTACACTGGTGACATGCGTAGGCAACGTCTCTGGTTCAATTCGCGACGCTGCGACCGAACAAGAAGCGAACCAGGAGGTCTTGCACATGCGAATCGGTAGGACCTACTTCCTGCTCATCAGCGGTGCGTTCCTCCTAGGAGGAACGCTAACGGTGGCGATAGCCGGCGAGGAGCGCAGCTCCCCGGAGCGCAGTGTAATCGAGATCAGGCGCTGCCAGACCATCGATCAGCCGGGCTCCTACATCGTGGTCAGGAATCTCAAAGCGAGCGGCGACTGCCTCGTGATCACGGTGGACGGCGTGACGCTCGATCTCAACGGCTTCACGCTCACCGGCGACGGCAGCGGCACGGCGATCAAAGGCCCCGAGGTGCCGCCGAAGACGCTACCCGCGATCCGCACGACGGTGCGCAACGGCCACATCACCCACTTCGCCCGCGCGGCCGACCTGAGTGGCACGGTTGACGCCGTATATGCCGTCTCGAACGGTGAAGGAATCGTCGTCGGCGTCGGGATCGTCAAAGACTGCATCGCGCAGTTCAACACCGGGAACGGGATAGCGCTCCACGATGGCCTGGTATCCGGCAACCTCGTCGTCGCAAACGGCATCGGCATCGCCGTAGACGAGGCGGCGGTCGTGACGGGCAACGAGGTTTCCGGCAACAAAAAGGGCATCGATGCGAAGGGCTTGGGCAGCGGACTCAGCCACAACGTCGTGGACGGCAACAGTGAGATCGGCCTGCTAGTTCAATGCCCCGCAAACTTGAGCAACAACACCGCGGTAGGCAATGGACCGGTCGACGCTCCGATGAATCTCGTGCTGGTGAAGCCGCCGCCCCCACAGCCGCCCTGCCTCAGCTCGGGCAATCTCGCGCCCTGAGGATCGTGACCGGGGCTGAGACCGACAGCACTGCTGCGCGTTAGAGCCGCGAAGGCCCTGTAGGACGGTTGAATGACCCGACGGCATTAACCAATACATACAATGTCCGGATGAGCTGTGTCGGCGCTGACCGTCCGCTTCAGGGAAAGTGAAGGCGCCTTCAAGACCGGCGGCTATTGGCCCCTCCAGAGACGTTCGAGCTACTCCAAAGCAGCCGTCCACAGCCGCAAAGCGGCCGATACTGAGGCAGCGCTTGAGAAGTTCATAACCCCGGGCGGCGATGACTCAGCTGAACCGCCCGCGTTCAGCGCGTCGCCGTTCTCTGGCGGCCTGATCGCCGGGACCTGAGTGCACCACGGTGCGCCCGAGCATTCAGTGCAGGGTGAGGGTCACCGAAATCGTCTCCCGCAGAGTGCTCATCTGGCCCGCGAACTTCAGGGTGTAGGTCGCCTTCGGCGTCGACGTGCGCGTAACCACCGTAACTGTGGACTTCGCGCTGTTGGTGCCATTGATCGTGAGCGAAGCGGGTGAAGCTGCGCAGGTGGCGCCGGTCGGTGCCCCAGTGCAACTCAAAGCGACTGCTCCTTTGAACCCGTTGCGCGGAGCGACGGTTACCGTGTAGTGCACCGGTGTGCCGGGCGTGGACGTTTGAGACGTTGGGGAAGCGCTGATCGAGAAATCCGTGCCCGTGCCCGCGAGCGGCACGGTGTGCGGACTGCCGGCGGCGTCGTCCACGATCTTCACGGAGCCTGAGTAGGGCCCATCGATGGTAGGACGGGAAGAGACGCTGATCATGCAGCTCGTGCCAACGCCAAGGGTGGCGGGGGAGAGCGGGCAGGTGTGCTTTACAACGAAGCCAGAGCTCGGCGTGATGCTGGAGATTCTCAGGCTGGCTATGCCGCCGCTAGTCAGCTTGACGGTCTGGGCGGCGCTCGTCGTGGTGCGAGGCTGACCGAGGAAGCTCAACTTTGTCGGAGAGAGAGTCACGGCACGCGAAGTGTTCGGGATCAGCAGATAGGCCTGCTGCGCTCCGGTGCGCGAGTCGGTTCCATCTGCGACGATCCAGCCGTTGTCGTTGATGCTCACCGGGATGAGGAACCCCAGCCCCGAGCTGCCCGTCAGCGTCACGTACCGCGCGAGCGGATCGCTTTTATCGATTATCGTGTTGAGATCAGTGAGCTTGCCGTTGCTGTAGAGGAATGGCACTACGCCATAGCCTACGCCCGCCTGCGTTCCCATTCGGCCGACTATCTGGCCGGAGGTGTTGATGGCTGTGGCCTGGCTATAGGATGGGCTGCCCGGCGTCAAATCTTCCAGGGTCCCGCCGGGCGAGACCATGAAAGCATGACCGTTGCCGACGCCCGGGAGATCCGAATATCCCACGATGACCCCCGAGGCGTTTATCGCGTAAGCATAGCTCCACAGCCCGCCGGGGAACGTTCCAAGGTCGTGCATGCTGCCGTCCCACGAAAAAGCGTGGGCATTGTTCGACGGATCGAAGGAGTAACCAACGATGATACCTGTGTCATTGATACCAAAGGCTTCGCTTGTAGTGCCGCCGAGTGTGCCAAGATCGGTGACGGTACCGTGAGAGAACAAGGCGGCGTGCTCATCAGCGGTGGCCAGCGAACTGCAAGTCGTTCCCGCGGCCTCACTGTTGGAATTGATGGCGTACGCCTTGCTGTCGTAGTAGAAACCGGACTGGAGACAGCTGCTGCCCAAATCAGTTGGAGCCGTCACTGGATTGGTTGGCCACATAACAGCGTTATATGCCCCGTCGAGGGCGGTGGAATATCCGACGACTGTACCCTTTAGGTTGATGGCAGTGGCGGTCCCTGCGAGGGGGGCTGCTGTGGGGTCTAGAGGAGGCAGCATCTGGGTGCCGTGACCGTTGCTGTAAAAGAACGCCTGCAGATTCGACTTCACATCGAACCCGCTTCCGACGACATCACCCGCGTTGTTGATGCCGAAGCCTTCGCTGATCTCTTCTCCAGACTTGCCGCCGAGATTGCCGACAGGAGTGAGGGTGTACTTCTGAGCAATCCCCGGCGCGGAAATCGCAAGGACGGACAACGCGGCGAGCGCTACAAAGGAACCCTGCCGTGAACGAACACGGGACGTCGAACTCATGACTTTATTCTCCCTTTTATAGAAAACGCCGCAGGCGCTTCCAAATCTCAAGTGACGCGTACGGAAACATTTCGATCTTTGGTTCGCGGCTCTTGTTTACCGAGCTGTGCGACATAATCTAGCAGGCCAAAGTGAGGCCTGTCAGCGCGATTAAGCCATTAGGGACGAAGATCCGTGAATCACGTAACAAAACGAAAGCGCCGCCCCATAGCCTTGAAAGCCTTAAAGGTCGAACCCGCACTCGATCCACTTCGCAAGGAACCGCGCTTCCAGACGATCGAGCGGCAATTGAAGTTCCCTGACTGACTGAAAGCAGGCGCCGCGAATCTGTTTCCAACGGGTCTCCATGTCCGCTTTGCGGAATTCTATGTGATCGAGCTGAATGACCACTCCTGGCCGAACTGAACCGGATGCCATTCGCAGCCGATTGTCGCCGACCGCCAACGTCGCAGCCATCCGTGGCAACCCCCCGCTCCGCGGGCTACTCGCGACTGAGGGTACTGCGATCCTTCGTCGCTGCACGCTCGCGCAGGCGCACAGGCTGTAGGGGCTCTCCCCGTTCGATATCGTCCGCGAGCGCGCTGCGGACCTGCCACACTCGTCTTGTCCGGCGCGCACACGCAGACGAAGGACGGTAAGGTACTGATGCCTGCCTTTGCAGACGCCTACTCCAACACGGAGATTCCTGCGGTCGCCAACTACGTGACTGCCCGCTTCGGCGCCGCGCCGTCCCAATTGACCGCTAAAGACGTGGCTCGCTTTCGCCAACTGTCATCGCGCTAGGTCGCCCATAAAAGGATCTTGACCTATCTCATGCCCAAACCACGCGTGTGGTCGTGCGTACCGGCTCCTCGCTGGTTGAGCGTTTATCTCGCCTGCGCGCGCGGACCGTAGATCCTGACGTACTGATATGCGGCGTCGTCCCCACGGACGATTGGATCCTGCTGAGCGTCCCTTCAGCGTCCGCACGTCGTCCAAGCTTGTTATAAGCGACTGCCAAACACAGCTGCATGTACAAGTACTCGCGGCCGAAAGTCGCTGCTCGGATGCGTGCCGGACATGTTTGCTCTGCAGAGGGAAAGGATCCCGTTCCTGCGGCCGACGTCAGTCCGGCAGCCCGGCAAGGCGCAGCGAGGAAACGAGCTGCTCGGCATCGGCGGGATTCTTGAAGGGCTCCCTGCTCATGAATTGCGCGATCGAGAAGTCTGGCCGCAGGGACAGACACGCGGCTACGCTCGCTCGGACACCGGCCATATCGCCCAAACGGGCATGACATGCGGCCGTGAGTACGGCATTTCTATATAGGCGATCGGACGCTTGGCCGAGCCACAACAGCGCATCCGCATAGCGACCCAAGTTCATGCAGGCGAGGCCAGCTTCCTGACAGTACCAGGGCACGTTGAAGTACGGGTCTAGTTCTCTAGCCTTCGCAAACCAGTTGAGCGCTTCCTCAGAGTCGCCGGTATAAACGAGACAGGATCCGAGATCGGCGGCGTTCCATTGGTTGTTCGGATTGATCTCGACCGCTCGCCGCAAGTATTGCACCCCCAGTTCGTAGTGCCGCTGCAGTATGCACACGTGACCGAGGATCGCGTGACACGTACTCTCGCCATCGTCGAGCTCGACGGCCCGCCGCGCGAGGATGCACGCTTGCTCCAACACACTGTCCATGTTGCCTGGTTGATAGCGCCATCGCCGGCAGAACATTGCCGCGAGCAACGTGTGTGCGAGCGCATAGCCGGGGTCAAGTTCGATGGCCTTCTCGAACAGTCGTGTAGCCTCCGCCGAGCCCATCGGATCGTCCCAGGACAGCGCATTGCCCTTCAGTACGCACTCGTAGGCCGCCAGACTCGTGGGCGGCTTGCGTGCGGCGTGCTCGGCAGCCGAGACCTCAACCCGACCGACGAGCGTGCTAACGATCGTCTGGACGACCCGGTCCTGAACCGCGAAGATCTCCTCAAGTGCGCGGTCGAACCTTTCGACCCAGATATCGCAGCCGGTCTTAGCGTCAACCAACTGCACACTGATGCGTATGCGTTCACCCATTCGGCGCACGCTACCTTCGACGACGAAGCGAACGTCCAATTCACGGGCGATCTGCATGATATCGAACGCGACGCCGCGGTACCGAAACGACGCCGAGCGCGAACGCACCGCTAACAGGCGCCATCGCGCCAGCTCGGTTATGAGGTCCTCGGTGATGCCGTCACTGAAGTACTCCTGCGCCGGATCACCGCCCAGATTTGCGAACGGTACGACCACAATCGACGGTTTGTCCGGTACGGCCGCGGCCGCGTCGCCTGAGGGCTTGGCGTGCGGCTCCACCCAGGGCGACACGGGTGCGATAAGTCGATAGCCCCGACGCACGACGTTGACGATGTAGCGGGGGCTCTTCGGATCGTCGCCGAGGGTCCGACGCAGCGCGGCCACGGCCGCGTAAACCGAATCCTGGCTGACAACCACGTCTTTCCAGACCCGATCCAGCAGCTCCTTGACGCTGACCACCTCGCCGCCGCGCTCGGCGAGGCACATCAGCAGCTGCATTGCCTTGGGTTCGAGCTTGATCGTGCGGCCGTCCTTGGAAATCTCATCCAGCGCCGGATCAACCCGCAGGTCAGCGATCCGAAGTAAGGAACGAGCTGCTGAAGTAACCAGTGGCATCGTAACCTGCTGATTGGGCGGTCATTTATTGTTTGAAGTCCTTTCTCGAGGACACTCGTAATTCTACACAAGCCTCGCGCGTCTGCGGTGACTGCGCCGCGTTCGGCACACCCCTGTTCTGGTTCAGACAATCCCTAGCTCACTTTCAGACCCCCATCAGGACTCCCGGCGCGGCACGGAGCACTGTTTGCCTCACGACGCCAGAGAGAAATCCCCGCCCTTCGGGCAAATCGAATCACCCTTTATCGACAATTCAGGAGACCACGGTGAATACTTCAACCGCTTCGCCCGGCCTTGGCGGCCTTACGGTCCTGATCGCGCTGCTGGCCCTCGTGCCAGTCCGGGCACAGACAGCCGACTTCCCGTCGGACCACGTGCTGGAAAGCCTCACCATGAAGGTCTCACTCAGTGACCTCGATCCGACTACGGACCGCGGGTTTCAAATCGCCTCCGAACGCATACACCAAGCTGCACGGCGTCTCTGCGCTCGGCTGCAGGATGTGCGGAATGTGCAGGATCTCGGCCATCAGCCAGCCTTTGTGCGTTGCGTCGATCGGGCAGTGGCAAGTGCCTCGGCAGAACTGAGAGCGCATCGAGGCGCAGGACCCGCTCTGGCCTCAATCCCACCGAAACAAGGGAAGTGATTGCGCCGCTGGGCACACCGGGCGGCAAATCAGTTCGGCCTAGCCACCCACGCGGGCCGAGTGACGCCAACCAACGACCAGGGCCGATCGCGCAATCCAATTGACCTCGTATCGAGTGTCTGCTCTCTTGTTTTGAAAGGCTGCTATTGAGCAGCCTCACCGGCGCTGAAGGGTCGACTGCAGACAGTTCAACGCGAACTGTCCCAGTTCGGCCAACACCGGACTGTCGACGGGACCGTTCAGTTTTCTCATAGGGACGTTCGCTCAAGGGCTCGATAGCCGCCGCCCTCACTATTGATCCCTCGCGGCACGCTTTGCACCGGTACCTCGGAACCTTCAGCCTAACGCGCGTCGGCGCAGCCAAGAGCCCAACGTTTCGAAGACTCCTGGGGCCATCCTCGCTCCGGAAGGCATCTCAGCAAGTGAATGGTTCGCATTGGGAAAGACCTTCACAGTAACGTCTCTGTTTCCAGCCACCGAAAGTACTTCTCGCATACTGTTCGCTGCGTCGGGCGCATCAGTTGATTGGTCGAGTTCTCCGAATACCCCGAGAGTTGGGCAGGCCACGTGCTTCAAGGCAGGTAATGGACTAAATGCCAAGATATGATTCCAGTCCCAGCGCATCTGCTCTAGCGAGCCGAAACTGCGGCTCCACCAAAACAGCCAGGGCTTGTTTTCGTTTATCACCCTCTCTCGCTGTTTAAGGAACAGCTCGTAGTCCTCGCCAGTCTGCGCAACCCTCATCCAAAGCTTGTTAAATGCTGACGCCTCCTCGATTTCCCGTTCCGTGCTGCCTCTCGCTCGCAGCTGCGCTGCGCCTTGATAGAGGATCGTTTGCCAAATTTGCTGGATCAGATGAGCGATAACAGAGTTGCCGTGGGACTCTGTCGACGATGATGGGTGGTTTGGCAGCGCAATGGCTCACGTACTTTCTGCCGCTGGGTACTATCGGCCAAACCCTGCCGTTCGCGACCTGTACACATGATTCCGCAAAGCGGCCCTCCAGCTGCGCTGTCGAAGAGGGTGGTCCCAAGGGGGTCGATCGCCTCTGGAATTACTTGTCCACCATCAGCCCCCGCATGAGTTCCACGTCACGCGGGTCATTCGCAGTATTTGCGCATTCCAGCTTTACCTCAGGAATGGCTGCCACTCGATCTGTGTCGCGCCGTCTCCCTACACCTTCAGGAATGCCGGTGCCGCACAGTTCGGGCATAGTAGAACGCATACGCCATCAGATTGGCCAGGACGATTGTGACAACAATCTTTGTCGCAAAACCGAGCGGATTCGGGTCGTCCACGAACGGGTAGACGCTGGTCGCCATACTGAAGGTGACGGCGCAGAAGCCGATTCCGCACAGAACTTTGACCCACTTCGGAATGTGTTTGCGCAGTTGCTTGGCACCGAAGATCGGAATCGCAAACATGGCGAGATAGGCAATGCCGTAGAAGACATTCGATGCGTTGTTCAGCACGGCGAACGCCACGGCGGCGCGGGCACCTGCGAATGCAAGTGCAAACGAAGCTGCGATAATCAGAGAAGTGACCAATATGGAATTGGTGGGCGTCCGGTAGCGCGGATGAAGACGCGAGAACCAGGATGGAACCAGGTGGTCCCAGCCAGCAACCATCGGGAGGCGAACTACGCCGGTGAAAAGTAGGCTGGCCGCTCCAAGGATTCGAAGTTGCAGCAAAAGAATAACGAGCCGCGCAAGCATGTCGGCATATCCACTTTCACCGAAGGCCAAACGCAAAGTTTGCGGAATGGGCGCAATGTAGTTGATGGCTGAGCCGCTGAACTCGTGGAATGCGAGCACAGATGCCGTGCCAAGAGTGAACATGAGAAATATGATTGGTGAGGCAATGAGAATCGAGCGACCAATATCGCGACTGGGCGCCTTGGATTCGCCAGCCATGATGGCGACGTACTCCAGACCCGCGGCCGCAAAGAGCGTCTGACCAATGAGCGCCAGAGACACCGGGGAAGTGTCGGGC
>Ga0306920_100002003_pt1 | contig 25489 bp, 29 predicted proteins | sample flu12Cox44000170_FD_204666 | JGI IMG/M metagenome (GOLD analysis project Ga0306920, IMG submission 204666) | Lab enrichment of tropical soil microbial communities from Luquillo Experimental Forest, Puerto Rico - flux4day.12C.oxic.44.000.170 (v2)... | ecosystem: Environmental > Terrestrial >...
GAACTACCGCGATCAACGGCATCGGCGTCAATGCCGTCCACGTCGCAGTGCGCCAGGCCCGCAGCGATCGCTGCGTTCTCTACTTCCACGGCGGCGCCTATGCGATCGGAACCGCGGCGCTTCTGCGGGATTTCACCTGGCGGATCGGCGCGGCCGCACGCGCCGGTGTGCTGTACTTCGATTATCGGCTGGCCCCCGAACATCCATTCCCAGCGGCGCTCGAGGATGCCGTCGCGATCTATCGCTGGCTTGCCGGACGGTTCGATCCCCGACGAATTGCCTTCCTGGGCGACTCTGCAGGTGGCGGTCTCGCGCTCGCGACACTCTACAAGTTGCGCGAGGAGGCTGTGCCGTTGCCCGCAGCTGTGGTTGCAGTTTCGCCTTGGACCGATTTGGCACTGACCGGGCCATCGTTGCAGTCAAACGCCGCCGCCGATCCGACCCTCAACGTCGCCGTCCTTCCTACGCTCGCGAACGACTATCTCAGCGGCGCCGATCCGCGCAATCATTATGCCTCTCCGCTTTATGGCGATCCCTCCGGGCTGCCACCCACGCTAATCCACGTCGGCAGCGACGAGATCCTGCGCGACGACGCGGTCCGCATGGCCGACAAGTTGCGGGCGGCGGGATGCGAGGTCGAAATCGAAGTGTGGCCGCGCATGCCGCATGCCTGGCACCTCTACGCCCGCATTCTGCCGGAGGGCCGTCGTGCGATCGAGCGCATCGGCACATTCCTGCAGCAGCGGCTGTAACGTTTCAGGCCCTGCCGCGCGTGGCATTCGCCAAGTACTGCATATCCGGTTCCGGCCGCCGGCCGGCGAACGTGAGCACGAGCTCGGTCGCGCCGGCCTCGCCATATCGCCGCGCCTGGGCGAGCGTCTCCTCCGCGGTGCCGGCGATGGCAAAGGCTTCGACGAAACGATCGTCGAGCACGTCCGTGGCCCCTTCGCCCGCGCGCAAGCGCGCGGCCGCGTCCGCGAAGTCGGACTCCGACAGCGCCTTTGCCCGCAGCATCGCCGCCTTGGCCGCCGGCACGCCCTGGGCGAGCGCCCAGAACGACGGCAGCATCTCGCCGATCGCCTTCTTGGCCAGCGCGTAGGCTTCGGCGCGATCGAGCCGCACTGCGCACGGAACGTATTGCACGACCTCGGCCGGCATCGGGTGGCGTTGCGCTTGCCGCGCGGCATCGCGCAGAGCGAGCGCCGCCGCTTGCGTAAATTCCGCCGGGCACATGTTCGAGATGATCAATCCGTCGGCGATCTTTCCGCACAGCGCGAGCGCCTGCTCGCCCCTGGCCGCCATCAGCAGCGGCATGTCCGGTCGCCGCGGCGGATAATCGAGTTTGACCTTGCGCGCGGAGAATACGCCTCCGGCATAGTCGACTTCCTCGCCCTTGAGCAAGGCGCGCACGATAATGATTGCGTCGCGCACTGCTGCGAGCGGGCGATCGGTGCGCAACCCCATGCGCTCGGTCGACGCCGCGATCCCAGATCCGATGCCGAGCCGCACCCTCCCCTGCGCCAACTCGTCGAGCGCGGCGATCTCCATCGCGATCAGCGTGGGATGCCGGTTGTAGGGATTGAACACGCCGATGCCGATGCCGATGCTCTGCGTCGCCGCGGACGCGGCCGAGGCCGCTGGCAGTACACCGCGGCCAAACGCGTTCTCGGCGAACCAGACCGAGTGGTATCGGTTCGCGTCGGCCATTTTGGCGATTTCGATGCAGCGGCGCGGATCGATCGCACCGGACAGACGCACGCTCAATTTCGGCAGCCCGGCCACCATAGTCACCCTTCAGCAAGTTCCGTTCGCAAAAACTTTCCTGCAAAGAAAATGGATGCGCGAGTCATAAGCGCGTTCACGCGCGTCTTCGACGCGCTTCTGCCCGCGCATGACGACAATCACACCCCGCCTGGCCGTTCGCCCGAGCTGGCTTCGGAAAAATGTGCGTGGACAACGCGCCAACCGCCGGCTTCCTTGCGAAACGCCATGGTGGAGCGGGTGATGAACTCCTCGCCGCCGTAATGAATGTTCTCGGGGGGCGGCGCCCTGCCGGTCCACTTGCGTTTGGTGCGGCGATGGCACCAGATGACTGCCATGTCATTAGAGACGATGCCGCCGACGTCGAACGGCGTCCAGTAGCTCGACGCCACGTTCTGCCCATAGAATTTCCACAGCCGCAGCCAATGCTCGCGGCCCTTGTAGGTGTGGCCATTGAGGTTGAAGAAGGTCGCTTCCGGCGCTCCGCTCCAGATCGGCTCAAGCTTTTGCCAATCGAAGCGGGCATTGGCGTCGATATAATCGGCGTGCAGCTTGAGGATCTGCTCGCGGTCGTGCTTGGACCCGCCGAAGAGATTGGCCTCAGACATGGTTTCTCCAGTTCGAAGCGCGAATGGGAATTCGCCCTACGCCCCGCGCGCCACTTTGCACAAGGGGATGTTCCGCAGCAAATCGCCTTAAAGAGCTAGATCGCGCACGCGAGCCGGCCATGACGATGCCCACGCCAAGATTAGTGATGTTCACACTCGGAGGGACTGTCGCCTATCTCGGCCTCGCCATTCTCGGATGGGGCGGGTTTACCGCCTTCTTCTCGCACGCGTCCTTGATCGCGCTTGCGATCGTGCTCTTCGTGCTGTCCGGCGTCGCGCTGTTCAGCGAGGGAAATCTCAGCCCCGGCGAGCGCGAGGATCGCAGCAACCGCTGGGTGCTCGCACCATTCGGGCTGATCGGCCTGTTGCTGGCCTATGTGTCCGCCTACACCGACCGGATAGAATTCTGGACCATCGACGGCGAGACCGTGCGCTGGCTCGGCGTCGTTCTCTTCGCCGCCGGCGCGCGCTGCGCATCTGGCCGGTGTTCGTACTCGGCCGTCGCTTCAGCGGATTGGTCGCGATCCAGCCCGGCCATACGCTGGTCACGCGCGGCATCTATGGCGTCATCCGTCACCCCAGCTATCTCGGCTTCCTGGTCGGCTCGCTCGGGTGGGCACTCGCGTTTCGATCGGGCCTCGGCGTGCTGCTCACAGCGCTGCTCATTCCGCCCCTGTTTGCGCGCATCGGCGCGGAAGAGCGGCTGCTGCGCTCGCAGTTCGGCGCCGAGTACGACGCCTACCGCAGCCGCACATCGCGGCTCATTCCAGGCATCTACTAGCCGAAGCATGCAATGAGTTTGGCCAGATCCTTGCGAGTCGTGCGGCAAAATGTCGGATTCATCCCGCGCGGCGAGGGCACGACCTGCCTCGTTATTAGCTTATATTGCCGATACGGAATGCGGCACAAAGGAGAGCAATCATGCGCGTGATTGGTCTTGCTCTGCTCGCTCTTGCAATCGATACCCTCCTGCCGACGCCGTCGGATGCTGCCGGCAGAGCCTGGTGTGCCACCTATTCTCGGCAGGGCGGCGTCAGCGAGAATTGCGGTTATGCGACGCTCGCGCAGTGCCGGGCGCAAGTGTTGGGACTCGGCGGCTGGTGCCGCCCAAATCCGTTTCCTGGCACGGCGTTTGGGACGGGTGGCACTTGGTCATCCGGGCCGCCACGACAGAGGCGGGGCTATTAAGGGTATTAAAAGCGGAACGGGTGGCCGCCCTGGGCGTAGAAGTCATTGGGCTTCTGGCCATTGCCGTGTTCTCGCCGGTACCCGATGCCAAGGACGTGTCTCCTCGGCCACACCGGCGAGGCGTCAGCCTCAGCCGTTGAATTCGATGATGTAGAGGCCGGCGTTGTAGTCGGTGCAGTAGAGGAGGCCGGCGGCGTCGACGAACACGTCGGCGGATTGGATGACCCGCGCGCGATTGGGCCGGTGATCCATCATGCGCGCGGGCGCCGGCGGCACCAACGCGCCGACTTCGTTCGGCCGGTACGGATCACGGATATCGAAGGCCCGCACGCCCGCATTTTGGTAGGTGGCAAAGATCAGCTCCGAGCTAACGAAGCTACCCGGCCGGTTCTCATGAAGATTGTGCGGACCGAAGTGGCCGCCCCTACGCACATAGTCCGCTTCCGCCGGCGTGGGGAAGGTGGAAATGCTCACCGGATTTGCCTTTGTCCGGTTGTCGAACACCCAGATGAGCTTGAGTCCATCCTCCTGATGATCGAGCACGGCTTCATCGAGGGCGAGAAGCAGATCGCGGTTCGGCAGCGGCAGGCAATTGTGCGTGCCGCCACCAAACGGCGGCGACCAATTGCGATGGGTAATGAGCTTGGGCCGCGTGCGATCGGAAACGTCGATCACCACCATGCCAGCGTCGCGCCAGGCCGCGTAAGCGGTGTCGCCATCAATGATCGCGTGGTGCAATCCGTAGCGGCTGGTGGCGGGCCATGACGGCGTCTCGCCGGCGGCGGCATTCATGCCGGGGATCCAGTAGCGCCCGGCCTCGCGCGGATGCGCGGGATCGCGCATGTCTACCGTCATCAAGATGTAATCGGTGAAGCCGTCGAGCAGCGCGGAGAGATAGGCCCAGTCGCCCCCGGTGTGCCAGATGCGATGAATGCCGCCGCCCGCGACCGGCATGAAGCCGATGCGCCGCGGCGAGGCGGGTTGGGAAATGTCGTAGACCGCCAGCCCCGCGGTCCAGTCGCGCGCGGCGCTCTTTTTCTCCGCCGTTCCCACCACCGTGCCGAGTTGGCCCTTGTAGTAGGCCTTCTCGTCGGCGAACTCCGCGGCCGCGAACATGTCCTTGGCATTGATGACGAGCAGCAGATCGTCATGGGTCTGCAGGTGGATATTCCAGGTATTCGGCGGCGCGGGGAGATAGTTCACCGCGCGCGGGCGCTTGGCGTCGCGCACGTCGATGACGCTGAAGCCTTTGGAGAACATGTGGCCGATATAAGCGTAGCCACGATGCACCATGATCTGTACGCCGTCGGGCCTGCCGCCCTGGTCGCAATGGGCGATGATGCGCATATTGCGCGCGTAGTCCGGCGTCGGCAGATCGTTGCTCATTGGTAGGCTGCCAAGAAGTTTGGCACCGCGATCCAATCCATCATGGCGCGGTGGTCCTGCAACAGCTTCCACATCGCGCGGTCTTCGTCGGTTTGCAGATTTACCCCGAGATGGGTGCCGAGCTTGCGCCCGTGCAACATGATGCGTTCGCCGATCGGCTGGCGTACTCGATTATAAGCCGCAAGGCCCGCGTCGATATCGTCGTGACTGGCGAGCGCCGCGGCCAGCGCCTGGGCGTCGCCGCCGGCCTTGGCCATGCCGAAGCCCATGTGCGGGCGCGCGGATGAGGCAGCATCGCCCACCAGTGCAACGCGCCCGAACACCAATTGCGGGGTGGAGAAATCGTAAATCGGCGTGAAGAACGGCTGCATGTTGGCGAGGCAGTCGAGAAACTGCGGCGGCATGATTTCTCGCGCGTCAGCACGCATTTGCGCGATCAGGTCCTTGCGGATGAGCGGTGGCGGCACGGAATAGTCGTGCTGCTGGCCGTGCTCGTCGACGCACATGCGCCGCAGCTCTTGCGCATCACCGACGCGGTACCAGATGAAATTGTAGCGACGGTGTCCTGCCCGCAAGTCGTTGTTGAGGCCGGCGATCGGATACCCGATGACCTGCTGCCGCTCGGGGAGGAAGAAAGTGAAGTAAGGAAAAATGCTCGCGCGCGTTGCCGGCGCGAGATCGGCTTCTCTCGGCGCCCCGCGCCAGATGTAATAGCCGGAATAGGTCGGCTGCGCCGCGGGCGCGACCTGCTCGCGCACGCTCGAGCGGATGCCGTCGCCGCCGATGAGGAGATCGGCGTGCTCGCGCTTGCCGCCGGCGAAGTGCACGAGCACGCTCGAGCCGTCCTGCTCGACGCGCTCAAAGGTGTGGCCGAGGCGATAATGCGCCTCCTCGACGGTCGCGCGCATGAGCCGTTGCAGCCGGTCCCAGGAGGTGAGAATCTGCGGCAAATGCCTTTCCGCGATGACGCGCCCGTCGCGATCGAGCGTGATGCGTTTGTCGACCTCGACGCCGAGATCGCGGGTGCCGGCCCCGCTTTTGTCCAGCGCTTCCAATAGTTCCGGATGGGTGGTGATGCCCGCGCCGCGGCCCACGAGCTCGACGGGCGAGCGTTCATAGACGTCGACCTGCCAGCCGGTCTGACGGAGGAACGCCGCACTGAACAGGCCCGACATCGAGCCGCCGATGATGATCGCACGCGGGATTCGGCGTTTGGCTCGCATCTCGAACTATGGGGCTCGATTCAAACTGAATGTCAAAGCGCAGTTTTGACGATTCGTCCGCTGGGCTCGACATACCAGCGCTCGCTGTCGAATGGCTTGCCATTGAGCCGGGCAACGAGCCAGTCGGCAGCCAAGGCCGGCGGAAACGGGCCGAGATTGGCAGCGGGTACATTACCCACCGAATGCCGGCTATCGGCATAGATGACGAGCTGGCGTGGTCCTGACATCGCACGGATCATGCGCTCGGTATGCGTGAGCGGGCTCAGTTCATCGGCTTCGCCCGCGAGCACCAGATAAGGCGTTCGGATCCTCTCGGCGTGGCCTTCCCAGGTCAGCGTCTTGGCGAACTCGTCGAACTTCGACTCGTCGGTGTAGTTCGACATCCACATGAAGCGTTTCTTGAATGTCGGCGATGCCTCCTCGAAGATCGTGTGGCATCCGGGCTCGAGGCAGGTGGAAATAACCGCTGTGGCGGCAATTCGCGGTTCGTTTGCGGTCAGGATCGTCCCGAAAAACGACCCGAAGCTCGCCCCAGAGACTCCGATCTTCTGCGCATCGATCTCGGGCCGGCGGAGGAGCCAGTCCACCACCGCAGGACCGGCGTCGATCCAATTCTGCATCGAGACATAAACGCCGAGCAGCGGACTTTCATACTGCCCCGGTCCGTCGATCGACAACACCGCGACGCCGCGCTGCATCCAGCGGTCGTTCGCCAGCGCTACATTGACCTCCTTGAAGCTGTCCATGCCGGGAATGGCGATCACCACCGGCACCTTGCCGCCGCTGTAGCCGGGCGGCAGGTGAAACCATCCCGGAATAGATTTGCCCTTGAACGGGATCGAAACCGCCTCGATCTTGTGGTCGGCGAGCCGCGCATAGTTGGCGAAGCATTCCCGCTTTTTCTTGTGCAGCTCCATGTGCTGCTGTCCGGAATCGTCGTACGGCCACTCGGCAGCACCGTAGTGAACAGCGGCCATGTACCAATTGTCTCGCCCGGTGACCGGATTGCCGTCTGCTTCAGCGGCGCGGGCCTTTGCCTCGCGGCGCTTGGCCGTGCTCTCGAACGCGGGACCGATATCGGCCATTTTTTGCACGCGTGCGCGAATGGCGGCGAAATCAGCGTTGGCTTCCACCCCGCATGGCGCGGACAGGTAAATCGACCGCGGCTGGTCCCAGTCGATGCCATTGGCGCGGATGATATTGTCGAGCGCCCAGCGCTGTTGCGAAAAGCGCTTAGTCGTGGCTTCCGCCTCGGCATATGCGACGCGATGGGGCAGTGTCAGCGCTGCTGCGGCTCCTGCCACGGCAAAAGAACGAATGAACCGGCGTCGATTCATGACCACACCTCCGATGCTTTGACTGGCGGCTTATCGGCTGAGCAAGGGCTGAATGTTAATTTGGCGGGTGGTTCTTCGCCAGATCGGCGGGGCCGCCGCAAGTCAGGCTTAATGTCCGCGGCCGGTGCGGCGCAGGCGGCAGGATCGATTCAGCACAGCGAAATGCATGTTCGCGGCCCGCGGCCGTCTATGCGTTTCCCTTCAGCCGCTTGAGGCTGTCGAGATAATCCGCAATTCCGTGCTCAAGGTCGTACTGCGGGGCAAAGCCAAGCTCGGCGCGTGCACGAGAGATGTCGTAGACGCTCGATGCGGGATAGGGCATGCCGAGGAAATTGAGCCCCGGTCCAATCTCGATTTCGGCGTGCGGCAGATGTTTGCGCACGACGCGCGCGACGTCGTTGAGCGTGATGCCGACGCCTGTGCCGATATTGTAAACGCGGCTCTTCGGGTTTTTCGCCATGCAGGCGAGATAAATGCCGTGGGCGGAATCCTTGTTGTAGATGAAGTCGTCCTTTTCGTCGCCACCCTGGGGAAGGCGAAACGGTAGCCCGTTGGCGGGATTCTCCACGATCTGGCTGGTCACTCCCATCTTGCCGTGGCGCGCAGTCTTCCCTGGTCCGTAGGTGGTGGCAAAGCGCAGTACCACGACATCCATACCCATATTGGCCTGGTAATAAAGGCCGACCTGCTCGGCCATCAGCTTGGCGGAATCGTAGATGCGCTTGGGATTCTTCGGGTGGTCTTCCGGCACCGGCTTGTAAGTCGGCGCGCCGTATTCGCCCAGCGCCGGCCCATAGACTCCCTTCGCGCTGGTATAGACCACGCGCGCGACGTCGAACGCGCGCGCAGCCTCCAGCACGTTCACCATTCCCATCACGTTCACCTGAACGCTCAGCGCCGGGTTTGCCGCCGAAACCGCGCCGACGAAGGCTGCGGCATGGACGATGTGTGTAATGCGGTGGCGCTTGATCACGTCAAGCAGGCGCGGCATGTCGAGCACGTCGCCGAGCTCGATGTCGACCTCGTCGAGGATGTCGCGAATGAGCCACTCGTCGCGATGGCGGGCGAAGATGACGGGGCGGTGCCCTTCCTGCACGAACCTGCGGCTCGCCTCCGCGCCGATGACGCCCATCCCGCCGGTGATCAGGACTTTCATGCGCGCTCCCGACTACCACGCGTTTGTTTGCCGCGCATTCGGAGATCCTCGCCCCGCGAGCGTTTGAGTTATCTCACCGTGCCGATGCGGCGCCGGTGATCGGATGACCAATGCCCAGTGGCACGGCATCGATCAGCACGAAGGCGACGCGGGCGCGCTTGTCACTGCGGTTGGCCCAGGCGTGGTTGGTGCCGCGCTGGACCATCACGTCCCCAGCCTTCATCTTCACCGTCGAATCGTCCATGTCCATCTCGATCTCGCCCTCGAGCACGATCACGTAATCGATCGTCTCCGTGCGGTGCATCCGTGGCGTATTACCGGGCGGGAAATCGATGACCGCGAAGCGGGTACCGTCCGCCGGCGGCGCGGTGCCCATGATGCGCGCCCCCAAATCCTCGATCTGTTCTCCAATCGCGATGTCGGCCGGCGTGCGGTCGGTCGACCAGATGAGCGTCGAGACCGTGCCCGCACTCGGATGCTTGGCATTGGTGGCCGGGCCCCGCATGACCACTTTGGCGACATGGTTGGCGTCATGGCCGGTCACGAAGCGGCGAATGGGCGGGTATGGCGAAGTGGCCATCGTTTACTCCGGTCTGCGTAAGTACTGACCCCGTGCTGGCCCGAGAACGTTTCCGCCATGAAAGACTGGAACGCCCCGCAAGAACGTTGTCTTGACGCGACCCGTGAGCTCCAGCCCTTCGAAGGGTGAATAGCCCTGCTTTGATTCGGACTCGTTAGCATGGACCACGAAGGTGTCATGCGGGTCGACGAGAGCAATATCGGCATCGTAACCCGGGGCGATGTCGCCCTTGCTGGACAAACCAAACCGCTGCGCCGCGTTCCAGCTTAGAACCTCGGCCATGTGGTTGTAGGACATGCCGCGCTTGCTTCCTTCGCTCAACGCCCCCGAGAGCAAGTACTCGGTGCCGCCAAAGCCCGTTTTGGCGAGCCAGATATTCGACGGATCGTCCTTCGACCATTTCTGCTCGGCCGAACAGCAGGCGTGGTCGCTGACGATCCAGTCGATCTTGCGGTCGAGCACGGCCTGCCATAACGCCTCCACGTCATCTCGCGGTCGGATCGGCGGATTCACTTTCGCTTGGACGGCGCATTCGCAATCGGTGTCGAGCAGCAGGTGCCCTACCGTCACTTCCCGGCGAAACGCGATGTGCGGAAACACCTGCTGCATGATCCAGGCCGCATCGATCGCTTTGCGCGAGCTCAGGTGGAGGAGATTGATGTTCAGACAGTTGGTTTCATTGGCCAAATAGGATGCGATCCAGATGGCAAGCCCTTCCGAATGCGGAGGGTGGGCGGCACTGTAGGCGTGCAAGCCGGTCAACCTACCCTCTCGCTCGACGATTTTCGTGTAGGCGTTGAGGATCTCGGCAAGCTCGCAATGCAGACTGACGCTGATAGCCGCGGCAAGTTTGGGATATTTCATCATCAAACGCTGTGCTGAGCGCATGATGAACTCGAAATGCGCGATGTCATAGCGCTCTTCGGGACCGATCATCAGAAATTCATTCTGATGGGCGGATCGTCCGTGCAGGCCATATCCTCCATAAAACATGAATATCTTGAACGAGGGGACACCGTGGTCGAGGACAAGATGTTCCATTTCATCGATGTGCCCCGGCTCAATCGGGGCCACGTGATAACCATAATCGACCCAGAATCGCCCCTCGGATTGCTTGAAAACTTCAGGCATGAACTCCCGGTATGGACCGCCGCGGTTCAAGTAATAATGCCCCGTTCGGATGTAGTTGAGGCTTGAGGTCACCCCTCCCATCGCCGCCGCCTTGCTTTCCGAAACCGCGTCCTGGGCGAGCGGCGCATAGATGCCGATATGCATGTGGGCATCAACACAGCCCGGGAACGCCAGAAAATTCTTCGCGTCGAAGACTTCTTTGGCTTGTTCTGCCCGGATATCGGGCGCGAGACGCGCGACCTTTCCGTCCTTGATCGCGATGTCGAGGGCATCCACCGACGTCTTGTTGGGGCGCACCACTCGGGCATTCTTGATGACAAGGTCGAATGACTTTTCCATTACATGGCTTTCCCGTGCGATAACAAACATTGACTACTTCTCAGCTAGACGATTTCTCCGTTGAGAACCCTGCGTAGAGTGGGGCTTGGCGACTTCACTGACGCGTGTCTCTTTTGCTGCCGCAGATTCATATCGTTTGCCGACCGCGAGCATCTCCGGGGTTCCGATCAAATCATTGATGCCCGCGAAGTCGAGCATGCGGGAACGGAACGGCTCGGAGCTTCCACGCGCGGCAAGCGATCCGTAATATTCGCGCGCCATGTGCGCCAGCGCGCGCACGATGCCCCCGGGGAAGATCACCAGGGCGAAGCCCATCGCCTCAAGTTCTGCGGCCGACTGTGAGGGGGTCTTGCCGCCCTCGACCATATTCGCCATCGCCGGGACGTCACCGAGCGCCGGCGGAATGCGCTCGAGCTCCACGCGCGTCTTTGGCGCCTCGACGAACATCACATCGGCGCCTGCATCACGATAAAGCGCAGCGCGCTCGATGGCGCGTTCGAAACCTTCGACCGCGATCGCATCGGTACGCGCGATCACCAGCGTCTCGCGCGAGCGCCGCGCATCGACCGCGGCGCTGATCTTGCCGGCCATCTCGTCCGCTGCGATGAGGACCTTGCCCTCGAGATGGCCGCAGCGTTTGGGAAAATCCTGGTCCTCCAGCTGGATTGCGTTCGCCCCCGCGCGTTCGAGCAGGCGCATGGTGCGCGCCACGTTGAGTGCGTTGCCATAGCCGGTGTCGGCATCGACGATGAGATCGGCATCGACGCGATCACGGATCATCCCGACGGTCTCGACGACCTCGCTCATGCTGACGAGACCGATGTCCGGTCGGGCGAGCCGCGTATACGAGATCGCTGCACCGGAGACATAGAGCGTCGTGAAGCCGCTCTGTTCGGCGACCAATGCGGTGAATGCATCATAGACGCCGGGAGCGACTACGATCGGCTTTTGCCCGAGGCGGGTACGCAGGTTCGCCACTTCAGCCATTGTCACAATCCGAGATAGGCGCGTTTGAGGTTCGAGTCATTGCGGATATCGGCGGCGTTCCCGTGTAACACGACCGTACCCCCTTCGAGGATATAGGCGCGGCGCGCCACCTCAAGGCACTGCACCACGTTCTGCTCGACCACGAGGACTGCGATGCCTTCGGCATTGATGCGCCCGATCAGGGCGAACAACTCCTCGACGAGCAGCGGGGAGAGGCCGAGCGATGGCTCATCCAGAATGAGCAATTTAGGTTCGGCCATCAATCCGCGGCCGATCGCCAGCATCTGCTGCTCGCCGCCAGAGAGCGTGCCGGCGCGCTGTGACCGCCGCTCGGCGAGGCGCGGAAACAGCGCAAAGACTCGCTCGCGATTCCTCTCTCGTCGGATGCCGCCCCGCCGGTAGCTGCCCAGATCCAAATTTTCGTCGACCGTTAGGTTAGGAAAGACGCAACGCGCCTCGGGGACGTGGATGAGCCCACGCGCGACGATCATCGCCGGCTTCTCGCGCTCGATCGCGCTGCCTTCGAAGCGGATGGAGCCGTGCCTTGCGCGCAGCACGCCGGAGATCGTGCGGTTGAGCGTTGACTTCCCTGCTCCGTTCGATCCGAGCACGGCGACGATCTCGCCGGCGGCGACCTCCAGGTCGATCCCGCGCAGCACCTCGATCGCGCCGTAACCAGCGGCGAGCCCATTGACCGCAAGCAGCGCGTCAGACATGCGCGCCTCCCGCGGCCGAAAGGCGCGCTGCCGCACCATGACCGAGATAAGCCTCGATCACCTGCGCGTTGCCCACGACAGCCTGCGGCGCACCTTCGGCGATGATGCGGCCCTCCGCCAGGACGAAAACGTGTTCGGCGAGGCTCATCACCGCCTGCATCACATGCTCGATCATCAGGATCGTGATGCCATTATCGGCAAGCGCACGGATGACCGGCACCATGGCGGCGACCTCCCGCGGGTTGAGGCCGGCAAGCACCTCGTCGAGCAGAAGGAGCTCGGGCTCGGCCGCAAGCGCTCGTGCAACTTCCAGCCGCTTGCGACCTGCGACGGTGAGGCTCGCCGCCGGACAGCCGAGGAGATCGCCGAGGCCAACGGTGCGTGCAACGTTGGCGGCGGCGGCCAGCGCGTCAGCACGCGAACGCCGCGATAGATGAGCGCCGATAGCGATGTTCTCGTGCACGGTGAGGCCGGCGAACGGTTGCACGATCTGGAATGTGCGAACGATCCCCCGCCGCGCGAGAAGATGGGGAGGCAGGCCGGTAACGTCCGCGCCGCGGTAAAAGATGCGGCCTTCGCTCGGCGCTAGGAACCCGCTGATGAGGGAGAATAAGGTGGTCTTGCCGGCGCCGTTGGGCCCGATCAGTGCCGTGATCCGGCCGACTTCGACGGCAAACGAAGCGTCATCGACGGCGAGCAGGCCGCCGAAGCGCTTGAATACGCGCTGCACGTGAAGCAGCGGCTCAGCCATGAGCGCGCTCCACGACCGATGATGCCCAGCGCGCAAAACGCGAGCGCAGATCGGCCAGCACGCCCGCAATCCCGTGCGGAGCAAAGGCTACGATCAGAACGAGCATACTGCCGTAGATGGCAAGATCGAGCCCGGGCGCGTCGCCGGTGACGAGTTTGGTCAATTCGCCGAGTATCTTGACAACCAGCGCACCCAGCAATGGTCCGAAGACAGTGCCGATGCCGCCGACGATGGACGCGAGCAGGGCCTCGATGGAAATCCACGGTCCGTAGGCAATGCCGGAGTCGATAAACAGAAAATACTGCACATAGAAACCTCCGCCGGCGGCGGCGATAGCGGCGGAAATTGTCATGGCGGCGAGCTTGACTCGCGTTGTGTCGACGCCGACCGCTTGGGCTGCATCCTCGTTTTCGCGCACGGCGACGAGCCACGCGCCGAAACGGCTCTGCTCGATCAGCCGCACGATAACGAGCGAAATCGCGACCAGCGCTAGGATGATCCAATAAAACGGCGCTCGGCTCTGGAATTGGAATGCTTGCGGCCGCAGATCGAGCGTGACCAGGATGCCGACGCCGGCGCCGGTAATGGGTGCGACGCTCGCGAGAATGCGCAGCACCTCGGCAAACGCAAGCGTCACAAGGGCGAAATACGAGCCCTTCAGTCCGGAACGGAAGGTGAGCGCACCGATGGCCGCCCCGACCAGCGCGCCGCCGCCAATGCCGAGTGCGAACGCCAGCCAAGCGTTGAGGCCGTAGCGTACCTGCAGGATTGCACTGACATACGCGCCGGTGCCGAAGAAGGCCGCATGACCGAAGGAATATTGCCCCCCATAGCCGCCGAGCACATTCCAGCCTTGCCCTACCAGCGCGATGACCAACGCGACAGCGAGGAAATTGAGCACGACATTGGAGCCAGTAACAAATGGCACGGTTGCGAGCGCGGCGGTGACGAGCGCAATGTGCAGGAGCGAAGGCGCTCTCATGCCCGTTCTCCGAACAGGCCGCGGGGGCGCAACAGCAGCACTAGGATGAACATGACAAATATGCCGATCTGCCCAAGCGACTCCCCGAGATAAAGGCCGCAGAGACTCTCGACCACGCCGATAAACAGGCCGCCGAGGAGAGCTCCCATCACCGAGCCCATGCCGCCGAGCACGACGATGGTGAAGGCGATGAGCACGAAGGCGTTTCCGATGTGCGGATTGACGTAATAGGTCGGAATCAGCAGGCAAGCGGCAATGGCAAGGCACGCGGTCCCCAGCCCGAACGTGACGGCGTAGACGTGCCCCACGTCGATCCCGGAAAGCTCGGCGCCGAGGCGCTCCTTGGCAACCGCACGGATTGCTTTACCAGTGTCGGTTAGGCTCAGGATGAGCCAGAGGACCAGCCCGACAACGAGCACGGCGCCGAAGCCCATCACTCGCGGTACCGCAAGCAAAGCGACGCCGAGATCGACAACGTTGAAGGCATAGTCGAGGTTGAGCGTGCGGGTATCGGCACTAAAGGCGTAGAGCAGCAGGTTCTCGATCACCACCGCGAGCCCGAGCGTGACCAGCAGAATGTTGCGGTCTTCGCCGTGTGCGGCAGGGCCGATAACGAAGCGCTGCAGGCAGTAACCAAGCGCGAAGAATAGCGGCGTGAGTATAAGGGCCGCGAGGTAGGGATCGAGCCCAAGGAGCCGGTGCGCGAAGAACGCCGCGAACATGGCGGCGGTGAGCAGCGCGCCGTGCGCGAAATTGATGATGTGCAGGACGCCGTAGATCAGCGTCAGCCCGAGTGCGACCAGCCCATATATGGCGCCGGTCAGGAGCCCGTTGAGAATGGCGGGAACGAGGATGCCCGGCGACAGCATCGGCGACCGAACGGGGGACGGCGGCGCACGTCGCCGTCTTGATGCCGCTTATGTCCGCGGCATGGGGAATACCGGCTTTGCAGTGGCGAACGTCTGCGGGAAGATCACCTGGATGTCGTTGCCGAGCACTTGGGTATTGACTGGCGCGGCGCCTTGATTTTGGCCGCCGACGAACTTGGTCGGTCCATACGGCATCACGTGGCCAGCGAATGTCGAGCTCTCCAACGCCGCGGTGATCTTGGCGCGCTCCGCGCTTGCAGCGCGTTCCAGCGCATCGGCAACGAGGAGCACGCATGAGTAGTTCATGAACACCTCGTAAGTATAGAACTGCCCTCCGTCCTCAACCTTTTTCTTGAGCGCCAGCGCTTTGGGATTGCGTGGGTCGAACCAATGATTGCAATCCATGATGTATTGGGCAGCTTCGGGAAACTCCTTGACGAACTTGTACGAAGACGCGGCGCCGCCGAGGACCGAATAGACGCCTTTCTGCCGCACGCGCTGTTGCTGCATGGTGCGGGCAAGCAACACGTATTCGTTATAATAGTTCGCCGGAATCACGAGATCCGGGTTCTGCGCCTTGATCTTGAGCACCACATTGTTGAAATCGCGGGTCGGCGTCGGATGTGGAATAGTCTCGAGCACTTGGAAGCCGCGCTCCGGCAGTTGCGCATTGAGCAGCTTGGCCAGCCCCGATCCGAACAGCGAATCCTCGTGCACGATCATCACCGTCTTTGCAGGCTTGCCGGCCTGATCGTTGATGGTAACGAGGTTGTCGAGCGCGGTCTTTGCGATCACGCCGAAGCCGGGCCCGAATCGAAAAGTGTTTTTGAGGCCGCGGGTGACGATGTTATCCGCAACGCCGACGTCGACCACATAGGGCAGGTCGTAGCGAGCGGCGGTCTGGCTGGCGGTGAGGCAGATCGAGCTGGCATAGCCGCCCACGATGGCTGCGACGCCCGCTGAATTCATCTTCTCGACCTCCGCATTGCCGCCTTCGGGCGTCGACTGGGCGTCGCCGAGCACGGCTTCGATTTTGGCGCCGCCCAGCGCTTTAATGCCGCCTGCCGCGTTGATCTCGTCGATTGCGATCATTGCGCCGAGCCGGCCCTGTTGGCCGGAATAGGACAGCGCACCGGACACGGGATGCAGGACGCCGAGCTTCACCGCAGAGGCCTGCGCGCGAAGCTGCGCCGGTCCGTTGATGAGGCCGGTGGCCACAGCGGCGGCGCCCGTGGTCTGCAGCAGACGGCGGCGCGTGACCTGTGCTGACCAATGCGACATTGGAACCCTCCATGTGACGTCCATCCTAACAGACTAACATTGCCGGGCGATGCCTTCTATATTGCGCCCAATAGCGGCATTTGATGCTGATCGATCCGCATGAGCGAACCTCTCACCCTGTTCGACAAGCTGTGGGCGGCCCACGAGATCGTGCGGCGCGACGACGGCGAGGCGCTGCTGTGGATCGATCGCCACTACGTGCATGAGGGATCGTTCAATGCCTTCGGCCAGCTCAAGGCACGCGGCGCGCGTGTTGCCGAGCCAAGTCTCACCTTCGGGGTGGCCGACCATTACGTTCCGACGCGCGGGCCTCGGCGCGCAATTGCCAACCCCGACATCGCCCGCATGGTGCGCACGCTCGAGGAAAATACCGCCGAGCACAAGATAACGCTGTTCGGTCTCGACGATCCGCGCCAAGGGATCGTACACGTCGTCGGGCCCGAGCAAGGCCTCACTTTACCCGGCCTGCTCGTCGTATGCGGCGACAGCCACACCTCTACCCATGGCGCGCTTGGCGCCTACGCCTTCGGGATCGGCGCCTCCGAGGTGGCCCATGTGCTCATGGCGCAGACGCTCTGGCAGCGCAAGCCGAAGCGTATGCGCGTCACCGTCAACGGACGGCTCGCAGCTGGCATTACGGCCAAGGACGTCGTGCTTGCCGTCATCGCGAGCATCGGTGCCGACGGCGCGACCGGCCATGCCGTCGAGTTCTCCGGCTCCGCCATCCGCGCGCTGTCCATGGAAGGACGGCTCACGCTGTGCAACATGTCGATCGAGGCCGGCGCGCGCAGCGGCATGATTGCGCCTGACGAAACGACCTTGGCCTACGTGAAAGGCCGGCCCTACTCGCCGAAAGGCACGGCATTCGAGCGGGCGGTAGAGGCGTGGTCAACTCTCACGACGGATGATGGCGCCGAATTCGACCGCGAGGTCGAATTCAATGCAGCCGACATTGCGCCGATCGTCACTTGGGGCACGAGCCCGCAAGATGCCCTGCCGATCGACGCAAGCGTGCCAGATCCCGCCCGCGAGCCGGACGCCGCGCGCGCGAAATATCTGTGCGAGGCGCTCGATTACATGGGGCTCATGCCGGGCACGAAGCTGACCAATATTGCGATCGATCGCATCTTCATCGGCTCCTGCACCAATGCGCGTATCGAGGATCTGCGCGCAGCAGCCGCGATCCTGGCAGGGCGGGTGAGCAAGGTTCCGGGGTTGGTGTCGCCCGGCTCGTCCGCCGTCAAACGCCAGGCCGAGGAGGAAGGGCTCGACCGCATTTTCCGTGACGCCGGCCTCGAATGGGGCGATTCCGGCTGCTCCATGTGCGTCGGCATCAACGGCGACGTAGTCGCACCGGGCGAACGCTGCGCCTCGACCACCAACCGCAATTTCCGCGGACGGCAAGGACCGGGCGCGCGCACGCACTTGATGTCCCCGGCCATGGTTGCAGCTGCGGCGGTCACCGGAACATTAACCGACATGCGGCCGCTACTGGCTGGCCGCAAGGTATGAGCCACGCATGGAGAAGTTCATCCGGCTGACTGCGACCGCCTGCCCGCTCGATGTCGCCAATCTCAACACCGATCAGCTCTTACCGGCGCGCTTTCTGAAATTGCCGCGCTCGGCCGGGCTTGGAACGGCGCTGCTTCGCGATCTGCGCTTCGATACCGCGGGACGCGAGCGGCCGGATTTTCCGCTCAATCGCTCGGCTTGGCGCGAGGCAAGCATCATCGTGGGGGCTCGCAACTTCGGCTGCGGCTCCTCGCGTGAGTCCGCGGTCTATGCCCTCTACGATTATGGCATTCGCTGCGTCATCGCGCCATCGTTCGGCGACATCTTTGCTGGCAACGCGGCGCAGAATGGCCTGCTGACCGCGATCGTCGCCGACAATGAAGCGGCCACGCTCATTCGCCTCCTCGGCGAGCAGCCGACCCGGCGCCTGACTGTCGATCTCGAGCAGCAGACGATTCAATGCGGCAACGAAACCTTCCGCTTTGCCATCGATGCGGTCCGCCGCACCCGCTTGCTCAACGGCTGGGATGACGTCGCGTTGACCGAGAGCTACACGGACAAGATCGCGGCGTTCAAGACGGCTGACCGCGCACAGCGGCCATGGGCTAGGCCGGCGAAACCTGAATAGTCGCGCTAATTCCGACCGTGCCCGCGGCCGCGCTTCAATCAAGCTTCGCGCCGACCGCTTTGACCAGTGCGCCCCAGTGCGTCAAGTCGTCCTGAATGAGCTGCGAGAACTGCTCCGGTGTGAGATCGACGCGCTCGAAGCTGTTCACTCGGAAGAACTCGCGGGTTTGCGGCAAGTCCAACGCCTTGCTCACGTCGGCGTGGATCTTCGCCACGAGATCCGGCGCCATGTTCGCAGGCCCCCACAACGCAAACCAGGCGGTCGTCGAGAAACCAGGCACGCCCGACTCGGCAATCGTCGGCAAATCCGGGCGCAGCAGCGCCCGCTTTGCGCTCGCGGCGGCGAGGATTCTCGCCTTCCCGGTCTTCTCGTGTTCCTCGATGCTGCTGAGATTGAGCAGCAGCATCCCGACGTCGCCCGCGAGCAGCGCCGTTACCGCCGGCGCTGCGCCGCGATAGGGGATGTGCACGATCTTCGTGCCGGTCCTCTGCTTGAAATCCTCCATGCTCAAATGGGCATAGGTGCCGATGCCGTAAGAGCCGTAATTCAACGTTCCGGGCTCGTTTTTGGCCAATGCGATCAACTCCTGCACGCTGTGCACCGGCAGCGAGGGGTTGATCACCAGCACCGGCGTGATGCGGCACAACACGCTGATGGGCGTGAGATCTTTCACCGGATCATAGGGGAGCTTACTGAAGAGATGCGGGTTGGCGGTGACCGTGGAGTCCGGCGCGACCAGAAGCGTGAGACCATCCGCAGGTGATCGCGCTACCGCCTGCGCGCCGACCGCATAGTTGCCGCCCGGCCGGTTGTCGACGACGACGGGCTGTCCCCAGGCCTCGGTCAGCCGCTGGGCCACGATGCGGGCCATGGTGTCCGTCACCCCGCCGGCGGGGACGGGGACGATCAATTTGACGGTGCCGCTCGGATAGGTTTGCGCGCTTGCGCTGCCGCTTGCCTCCGCCAGCAGAAGCGCCGCGAGCAGCAGGGCTCGCCTCGTCGACCTCGCCATCATGATGCTTCGTCACCTCTGTGAAGTAGTTAACAAAAGGTTTCCGCCGGGCAGTCTAGGCATATTGGTAGGCCAAATCAGGGGAGCTACCAATGCACAATGACTTTGCCGGGCTCGCCCCGAGGATCGTCGCCCGGCGAGGGCCCGACGCGCAAGACAAAGACCACTCTGACGCGGCGCTGATTGCAAAGATCGCTGCCGGCAACCGGCTTGCAATGCAGGTGTTGTTCGCGCGGCACCATGCGCGCGTCCACCGCTTCATCTTGCGGCTTCTCGGCAGCGAAGCCGTGGCGGAGGATTTAACCAGCGAGGTGTTCCTCGGCGTCTGGCGGCAGGCGCATCGGTTTGAGGCGCGCTCCTCGGTGACGACTTGGCTCCTGGCGATCGCCCGCTACAAGGCAGCTCGCCGAACTGCGGCGCCGGCCGCAGGCGTCGTCCAATGAAGCGAGCGCGGAAAGCATCGATCCAACCGACGATCCGGAAGCGAACTTCGAGATCAAGCATCGGGGAGAAATCTTGCGCAATTGCCTGACCCGGCTGTCCCCGCGACATCGCGAGATCATCGATCTCGTCTACTACCACGAAAAATCGGTGCAGGAAGCCGCCGAAATTCTCGGCGTCCCCGGCAATACGCTCAAAACCCGCATGTTCCACGCCCGCAAAAAGCTCTCAGAGCTGCTCGTCGCCCAAGGGGTGGTGGGCGCGCTGTCATAGCGGCAGGTCCAAACCCCTCCCCGCTTCGCGCGACGCAGTCGCGCGCCGATCACGACGCGTCGAAGTCCGAGCCCTCGGCGGCGATCGCAGCGAGCTTGTCCGGCGCGACCACTGCGACGCCGCCGCGCTCGAGCCGAATCCAGTCGCGCTTGGCCCATGCCCGCAGCTGCTTATTGGTGCTCTCGCGCGACATGCCGATCATTTGGCTGATCTCGCGTTGGGTGATGGCCGCCTTGCGCGTCGATGCCGGCCCCTCTTCCCCCCCGGTCAACTGGAGCAAGGTTTTCGCCAATCGTGTGGGCAAGTTCAGAAACGTAATGTCCTGCACCTGCTCGCTCGTGCGGCGCAGCCGCGAGCAGAGAATCTCGATGAACTTGAGCATGACGTCCGGCTGGCTGCTCAGGAACGGCACGAAATCGCGCCGCTCGATGACAATGAGCTCGCAGTCGGCCATGGCGGTGGCATCCGCGGTGCGGGGGCGGCCGTCGAGCAAGGCGATTTCGCCGAAAACGTCGCCCTCGCGAAAGACGTTGAGCACGATGTCCTTGCCATCGGCGGACGCGACGCTGACTTTGACCGTGCCGGCGAGCACGCCCATGAGGCCGGTACCGGGATCGCCTTTTGCGAAGATGGCAGCTCCGCGCGGTACCCTCCGCGCCTTCATGTACGAACCAAGACGCTCGATTACCCCAGGGGGTAGATCGCGAAACAGCGGATGGCTGCGCAGCAAGGACAACTTGTCGCGCGTGCGCTCCCCCGGCTGCATGCCCCCTGGACTCGACATGCGAGCCCCCTCCCCGTCGCAAACGAAGTCTTCGGCCTGCGCGCTCGCTGGGCGAGCGCTCCGCCCGCAGGGGCATTATAGCTTATTGCTATCGATCTGGCGCTTCCGGTTTTTTCCTAAAAGGCGGCACGCTCTCTCGAAAGGAGACGAAACCCTCAAATGCACGCTTGGGGTGCATTCCGCCCCCCCCCGCCAATCAAGGATCCGCAAGAAAGGGGTGCCTGTGTGAACTGCCTCACCATGCAAATCCGGGGGCGATGGCAGCCTCGTACGTAAGCGCAACCGACACGGCGAGGTAGGCCATGCAAATGCAGCAGATCCGCTATTTCCTGGCGCTCTGCGAGGAGCACAATTTCACCCGGGCAGCCAGACGCTGCGGCGTCTCGCAGCCCTCCCTGACCAACGCCATTATCGGCCTCGAACGGGAGCTGGGCGGCGCGCTTTTTCAGCGCAAGCCGGCGATCGCGCTGACCGTGCTCGGCCATGCCATCCATCCCTATCTTCAACGGATCGCCGAAAACGCCGGCCATGCCCGCGAAGCCGCGCAGGCGCTAGCCGAGGTGCGGCCGCCGGATCGCGCGGGTGCACCGGTCGAGCAGCTGACGCGGAGCCCGTGATGCCTGTGGACCTGATCGTGGCCGCGCTGATCAGCGCCTATGCTGTCGCCGCCGCGCTTGTCCTCGGTCACGTGCTTGTGGTCGCCGCAAAGTTTGCGCGAGCACTCCACCCGCCATCGAGGGACGGCCAGACGAGGGCGTAGAGCGCAGCGGCCGCGTGGCGTGATCAGTTGAGGCTTGTGCAATGGCGTGAGCCATTCCTACAATCCGCCGCCAAACAGAGCGCGCGCGCGAGGGCCGGCGGAGGAATAGCAAATGCGGCACTTCGGGCGGGCCGTAGTGTACGCGTTTGCCCTCGCCGTCATCGCGGCACAGGCGCTAGCGCAAACCTATCCCTCCAAGCCAATCAGGATCGTCGTGCCCTACGGGCCCGGCGGTTTGACCGACGTGGTCGCGCGTCTTTATGCCGAGCAGCTGCGACAGAGCTTTGGCCGGGGAGTGTTCGTCGAGAACAAGCCCGGCGCCTCCGGGATCATCGCCATCGAGGAGATGGCCCGCGCCCGGCCCGACGGCCACACGCTCATGATCGGCAACATCTCCACCAATGCGCTCACCCCGGTCCTGCTCGCGAAGAAAATGAAGATCGATTACGAGCGCGACGTGCAGATCGTCGCCCCATTGGCCGACGTCCCGGTCTTTTTTCTCGCCACCACGACGAATTTTCCCCCGGTGACATTCGGCGAGTTTCTTGCCTATGCGAAGGAGCGTCCGGGTAAGGTCCGCTACGGCAGCGCCGGCGTCGGCAGCTACCAGCAGATCAATACTGAAATCCTCGCCAAGCGCGCGGGCCTCGATCTCGTCCACATTCCCTTCAAAGGCGGCGGCGCCGAGATCCTCCGCGATCTCGCCAACGGCGATATCCAGGTGTCATGGTTCAACAGCACCGAGGTGGGGTAGACAAGGCGTGACACACCACGACACGGGGATGACGAGTTATCCCCATGCTTCCTTGCTTTCTTGACGTCATTAGACGACATTGAGGGATACGGAGTAACACCGCTAGACACCCCCGAAACGTTACTCCGTAGTTGTCGGAGTAACATTTCATGGCAAAGCTGTTGACCGCCCTCGCGGTGAAGAACCTCAAGCCGCGCGCCGATCGCTATGCGGTCCCGGTGGGCGGCGCTCGCGGTCTCTATGCCAACAAGCTGCCGTCCGGTCACCAGTCCTACAGCCTCCGCTATCGCTTCGGCGGCAAGACGCGCAACCTGACGCTCGATGCCGGTCTCACGCTTGCGGAAGCGCGGGCTTCCGCAGCCGCCGCATGGGTCGAGATCGAGCGCGGCGTCGATCCGGCGGCAAAGAAGCGGGAAGCGAAGAAGGCCGCGAAGCTCGTCACCACTAACGCCACCGGCGACAGCATCGAAAAACACGCCGAGCGGTTCCTTGAGCTGCACGCTAGGCGCAAGACGGGCGAGAGCAACGCAAAGCAAGCGGAGCTTGCACTCTACCGCCACGCGCTGCCTGCTTGGCGCGGCCGCAATGTGCAGGACATCCGACGCCGGGACATCATCGAGGTCGTCGAGAACATCGCCCACGACCAGGGCCATCCCATCATGGCCAATCGCGTGCTTGGCCATTTGTCCAAGTTCTTCTCCTGGCTCGTCGCCCGCGACGTCATCAGCGGTTCGCCGTGCATCGGCGTCGAGAGGCCGAAGAAAGAGAAAGCCCGCAGTCGCGTCTTGGGCGATGGCGAGATCAGAGCCTTTTGGGCCACGACCACGACATTGCCGGTGCCGTTTGGCGACGTCTATCGGCTGTTGCTGCTGAGCGCGGCTCGTCGGCAAGAGGTCGCTGAAATGCGATGGAGCGAGCTTGATGTTGCCGCCAAGCTCTGGCGATTGCCGCGCGAGCGCACGAAAAACGATGAAGGTGTCGCGTTGCCGCTAGGGCCTATGGCGTGGTCGATAATTCAAGCCCAGCCGGTCATCGTCGGGGTTGATTACGTGTGGGGTGCCCGCCGCACCGGGTTCAGCCACGTGAAGCCGATGCTCGACGCGGCGATGAAGCCGGTCGCGGCCTGGGTGACGCATGATGTGAGACGAACGAGCAGGACCTTGCTGGCCCGCGCCGGTGTCATCGACGCCGTTGCCGAGCGGTGCATCGGCCACAAGGTTGGCAGCGCCATCAGCCAAATCTACAATCAGCACCGATATGTCGAAGAGATGCGCCACGCCTTCGAAGCGTTGGAGAGCTTGATCGACACGATCATCAATCCGAGACCGGCCAAGGTCGTCTCGCTGCAGCGGCGCTGATCATGGTCGACGCGCAGCCAGAGCTTATCCGCAGCCGCGTCCCGCTCTTCTGTTTCGGGCGCCAGCCGGCGACGCAAGCATTGTCGGCGAGCCCGCTCATCAACCAAAACGTGTTCTACGCGCCGCTCGTCCTAGTAACGCCGCCGGAAGTCACGAACGCGCAGGCCAAGGGCCTGGCCGAGACCACCAGCACCGAGATCAAGGGGGTGCTGGAGTCCATGGTCAAGGCGATGGAGCACAGCGGCGATCCTAAAACCGGGCAGCTCGGCTACAGCCGGGACGGGCTAATGACGATCTTCACGCGCGCCGCCAGGGCCATGCGGACGCCGGTGGATGCTTTGAAGAAGAACAGGCAGGACCGAGCAGAGGCCAGCAAACGAGAAAAACAGCGCTGGCAAAAGATGGCCGACAGTCTGGAGGTTGCCAGCAAGAAAGAGGCGGCGGACCTTATCTGCGAGCGCACCGGCGCCAAGTTCAGCACGGTTTACCGAAGCATCCTCAAAAAGCGCCCGAAATAAATCTTCAGCGTCGACGCTGTGTCGACGACATTCCGGCGTGGTCCTCTCGCGTCACGTTATGTCACGACAACGTGGGAGGTTTCATGACAGCTTTGGCGAGCCAGCGCGAGAAGAGAGCTTTTGACAAGCGAGCCGTCGGGCGACGCTACGGCAACGTGCACCCACGAACCGTCAAGCGCCGCCAGGACCGAGGCGAGATACCGCCGCCGGACTTCTACCAAGGGCGCTTCGGGTACTGGTGGGAAAGCACGCTCGACGCGCACGACGAAGCGGTAGCCCGTGAAGAGCGCGCGCGCCGAGAGGCTGAGGGCGCGCCGTGAACGGAAACCGCGCCGACCAAGGCGGCGCGGCTTCGGCAGGTAGGAAAAGTGTTGGCTGCACCACCATACCCGTCCAAAGACGCGCAGTCAAAGCCATCCCGGTCGACGACGTCGAGCAGATCGCCCGCGGCTGCAAGGGCGACAGCAGCTGGAATTGCGACGCGCTGATCTTGTGCGAAGACGTCGCCTTCGCGCTGCGCCGCGCCGAAAACGCCAACACACTGCTGAAATCAGCGCCGCCTGAAAACGTGCCAGCCGCGATGACCCGGCCGGGGCTAAGGCTGGGCAAAAGCATCATCCCACCGAGATGACGTACGATGATCCCCGTATCGCATTCCAGCAGGGCACTCAATCCTGATTCGCGCCCGCTGACCCCGCCTGCCTGGATTGCTCTTGCTGATATCGCAGACGCAATGGTCCAGCGTCTGACATGCGCCCCACCAACAAAGGGGGCGTCGTCATGAGCGCAACAATCTTCAGATTTCCCGTTCGAGAATCCATTCGTGTCGTGCGCGAACAAGGCGGCGAGGGTTGGCTTGTCATCACTCACCGCGGCCATGGTTGGTCATACGGTGACCATGCTGCTGCGGTCCGTGATGCCTATGAGGTTGCCCGAGGCTTCGGCACCGAAGTCCGTGCAAGCGCGGAGTTCTTCAATGCTCCGTGAGACTGGCGCTGAGGCTCGTGTCCACGCCGTTAACGGGACTGATGGCCCCGAGCAGCTTGACCCCAAATGGTCGCCAGCCGTTCGCCGCGCTTTGTTGCGCTTGGGCTATTCCCCAACTCCAACCAACGGGAAAGCGCCCGTCGTACCAGACTGGCAAAATTTACATG
>Ga0306920_100002006_pt1 | contig 25483 bp, 22 predicted proteins | sample flu12Cox44000170_FD_204666 | JGI IMG/M metagenome (GOLD analysis project Ga0306920, IMG submission 204666) | Lab enrichment of tropical soil microbial communities from Luquillo Experimental Forest, Puerto Rico - flux4day.12C.oxic.44.000.170 (v2)... | ecosystem: Environmental > Terrestrial >...
CTGCAAACTCGGGAGTGAAACATAGCTTGAGAAAGTCTCCCGCCTTTTCCCGCAGGATCCGATATTCGGGTAGATAGCGGCCAGCCTGCCGCATGAGCCATATCGGTGGTGGTCTTCGGTGCTGGCCATTAAGAATATCGAGAAGAGGTTTATCCACCGAACGATCTCACCTTAGTGCTTCCCTTCAAAACCTGAATCTTAAACTCTGTTGTAATTGTTGGACTGTTGATTTGACTCATACATCGGCATCCACATGGTATCCACGTCTACGGATGTTATGCGGGTCTTGTGGAGTAAAATGCTAATTGAATAGAACCGCTCGAAAGGCGCAATTTTATCGGTACTCAAACCCCACCGGAGTCATGGAATTCAAGGCTGAGTCACATTTACCCGATGCACCTGGTCCGGTGCCTCCCACAATATCCCCAGAGGCAGACTGGGGAAGGTTGGGAGCCATCCGCCGATTGCTGACTTGCGCTTGGGCTTTGCTCGTGGCCTCCTCCGCCAGAACCCACAGCTAGTCCCACCGTTATCATGCCACAGCGTACCGGCAGCTATTTTCATCTTCACCTTGTCTCGGATGCGACCGGTGAGACATTGACCACGGTCGCGCGTGCGGCGGCTGCGCAATACACCAAGGTCTCTGCGGTAGAGCACGTTTATCCCTTGGTTCGCACCCAGAAGCAGCTCGACCGCGTCCTGGCTGAAATCGAAGAATCGCCTGGTATCGTGCTTTATACGCTTCTCGACGACGAGCTGCTGGAGCGGCTTGAAAACCGTTGTCGCGAGCTGAGCCTACCCTGTCTGTCAATCCTCGGGCCGGTCCTACAGCTTCTCCAATCCTATCTTGGTACGGAAACCTCACATCGCATCGGGGCGCAGCACACGCTCAATGCGGATTATTTCAAACGTATCGACGCACTCAACTATACGATGCTGCACGACGATGGGCAGCACCTGGAGGATTTGGAGGAGGCTGATGTGGTGTTGGTCGGGGTATCGCGTACGTCGAAAACGCCCACCTCGATCTATCTGGCAAACCGCGGCGTAAAGACTGGCAATGTACCGGTCGTGCCTGGGGTCGAGATCTCTAGGCATGTGGAGCGACTGTCGCGGCCGCTCGTGGTCGGGCTCTACGCCAGCCCGGAGCGGATCGTGCAAATTCGCCAGAATCGCTTGCTCGGGCTCAAGGCGCATCACGATGATGACCAATATATCGACCGCAAGGCGGTGGCGGAGGAGGTGGCGTTCTCGCGCAAGCTGTGCGCCAGACACAATTGGCCCAGCATTGACGTGACGCGACGCTCGATTGAGGAGACTGCCGCCGCGGTTATGAGTTTTCTTACCGAGCGGCGCCGCCAGCCGGTCGCTTGAGCGATGCCACTTTGGCTCGCCGACCAGCCCCTCGTGCTCGCATCCAAGAGCACGATCCGCCGTGACATCCTGCGCGATGCAGGGCTTCCAGTCGACGTCGAGCCTGCTGATCTCGACGAGCGGGCGATCGAGCTGGGCAGTCCCGGGTGCAGCGCAGGCGAAGTCGCGGCGCTGCTCGCACGCGAGAAGGCGCGCATGGTTGCCGCTCGCTTGCCGGGCCGCCTCGTGCTGGGTGCGGACCAGACCTTAGCGCTCGGCGAGCAGCGCTTCTCCAAGCCTGCCGACCGCGCCGGCGCGCGCCGCCAGCTCGAAGCGCTGCGCGGTCGAACCCACGAGCTGCATAGCGCGGTTGCGCTGGCGCGAGGAAGCTCGATCCTGTTCGAGCATCGCGACCTTGCGCGGCTCACCATGCGGGCCTTTTCAGACCATTTTCTGGAGGGCTATCTCGACGCTGCGGGCGCCGCGCTCACGGCGAGTGTCGGAGGCTACCAATTGGAAACGCTCGGCATCCAGCTGTTCGAGCGGATCGAAGGCGACCATTTCACCATTCTCGGCCTGCCGCTCATGGCACTTCTGCAATATTTCCGGCAGGCCGGATGGCTGGCGGGGTGAATTGTCGGACACCATTGGCTATTGGGATCGCATGTTCATTCTCGGCCTCACCGGTTCGCTCGGCATGGGAAAATCCACCACGGCGCGGTTTTTCGCGGAAGAAGGGGTACCCGTGCATGACGCCGACGCGGTTGTGCATCGGCTCTACGACGGGGAGGCCGCGGCGGCGATCGAAGCGGCGTTTCCCGGGACAACCGTGGGCGGCAAGGTCGATCGCGATAAGCTGGCGGCGCGTGTCCTCGGCGATGCCGCAGCGCTGAAACGGCTCGAGGCGATCGTTCATCCTCTCGTGCAAGAGGTGGAGCGTCGGCTGCTGGCTGAAGCCCAGGCGCGCGGCGAGACGGTCGCGGTACTCGACATTCCGCTCTTGTTCGAAACCGGCGGCCAGGACCGGGTCGATGCGGTGGTGGTGGTATCCGCGCCGCCCGAGGTGCAGCGGTCGCGCGCGCTCGAACGGCCGGGTATGACCGTAGACAAACTCGATGCGATCCTCGCGAAGCAGATGCCGGATCACGAGAAACAGCGTCGGGCGGATTTTGTCGTGGACACGTCGCGTGGCTTTGAGGCGGCGCGCGCCCAAGTGCGTGCGATCCTTGACGCGGTTGCTACAATGCCGAAGAGGCGAAGGTGATTCGGTCGCTGCGACCGCGGGAAGCTAGACGTGCGCGAAATCGTGCTCGATACGGAGACGACGGGACTCGATCCTTTCCAGGGGCATCGGGTTGTGGAGATCGGCTGCATCGAGCTCGTCAATCGCATCCCGACCGGACAGAGCTTTCATTGCTATCTTAATCCTGAGCGCGACGTGCCGGCCGAGGCCGTCGCAATCCATGGCCTCTCGACTGATTTTCTCAAGGACAAGCCGTTCTTTCTCGAGGTCGTCGAGGAGTTGATTGCATTCATCGGCGATGCGCCGCTTGTCGCGCATAACGCCATGTTCGACCTCGGCTTCCTCAATGCCGAGCTCGAGCGGGCAGGGAAAATACTGATGCCGCGCGAGCGCGCGGTCGATACGCTGCTGCTGGCGCGCCGCAAGTACCCAGGAGCACCCAACCGCCTGGACGACCTCTGTGCGCGCTATGGCATCGATAATTCACACCGCACCAAACACGGCGCCTTGCTCGACGCCGAGCTTCTGGCGGAGGTCTATTTAGAGCTGATCGGCGCGCGGCAAGCCCAGCTCGTATTGGTCGAAATCGGTGCCGGAGCGGTTGGCGCGGCTGTCGGTCCGGTGATCGTGCGCGCGCGACCCCAACCGCTCGTCCTCCGGTTGCGCGCCGACGAATGCGAAGCGCATCTCGCTTTTGTAGCAACGCTGGGCGAGAGCGTGATCTGGCGCGACTATTTGCAGTTGCCGGCGGCCGCGGGCTGAATCTTCAAAGCCTGCTTGATTTGATCCGCGACGGCCGACGCGCAGGCGAGCAACGGCATGCGCGGCGTTCAAGCGCCCAAGTCGGAGATTTGTGGGATCGGTGCGCGATCGCTAGCTCGAAGGCGTGGTCGGCTGCGGTGACTGCATCTGCGCCGCGCGCTGTTGATAGAGCGCGACGAAATCCACAGGGTCGAGGAGCAGCGGCGGGAAGCCGCCATTGCGTACCGAGGTTGCGACAATCTCGCGCGCGAACGGGAACAGCAGGCGCGGACACTCGATCATCACGATTGGCTGCAGCGTCTCGGCCGGCACGTTCTGCACGCGGAAAACGCCCGCGAATGTCAGATCGAATGCAAATAAAACCGTTCCGGAGCTCTCGGCTTTACCTTCGAGGTTGAGCGAGATTTCGTAATCGGTCTGCGCGAGTTGTTGGACGCCCACATTGATTTGAATGTTGATCGCAGGCTGCGCTTGCGGGGGCGTCAAGGAGCGAGGCGCGTTTGGGTTCTCGAACGAAAAATCCTTGATATATTGGCCAAGCACGCTGAGCTGCGCCTGGGTTTGCTGAGCGCTTGGGCTCGGCGCGGGTCCGCCATTGCCGGGGGTCGCCATCGACTCTACCTCTCACTGCCCATAATTGCCGCAGTCGCGGCGTGGCTAACACAGGCGCTCCGGTCGGACAAGGATTTCGCCCACGCGGCTTGGACTTGCGGGGGGTCTACTTGCTCGTTTTTCAGGTGGATCGCGGAGCAGGCGCGATGCGAGCGCTGCCGCGCGGCGGTTGCGTGTGAAATTTCCACCACTCCGGCACCTCGTTGGCGGCACAAGCGGCACCTTGGACGCTCTGCGCTAAAACCCGGAAAAGTCACACAGAATCCGCCGCCCCCGGCCAGCCTGCCCCGGGGGGCCGATGGATTGAGCGCTCCACTCGTGCGCAAAGCCGCTGTGCAGAGTGCTCAACTGGGCGCATGCGTTTATCCCGGGTCGAAAGCTCGAGGAGCCAATGAAGACCCCCATTTGTTCAAGGCAGGCCGTCGAAACTTGCCACTCGCCATGGAAAGCGCGACTCGATTAATCTCTATTTAACCAAGGACATCGGGCCAATCCTGCTCCAGCTTTGCGTCATCAGCCTTGTTGGCGCCACCGTTGGGATCGTCTATGGTCGCGCCGGTGCGACGCATGCGCCTAGGCTGAGGCGCCGGGCCTCTGGATCAGTGCGGTCGCGCACTTACATATTGATGCGGGAACCGTCTCTGCCTCTGCAGATTTCCTGTCTGCTTCCCTACTGATCCCGCGGTTCCCTCACGGCGGTCGAGAGCGTGCGAGACGTGTTTGATATCTACACCATCATCTTTCTCGCGCTGGCGGTGTTCATCTTCCTGCGCTTGCGAAGCGTCTTGGGCCAACGCACCGGCCGCGAGCGGCCGCCTTATGACCCGTATTCCGCCCGAGATGCCGTGCGTGGCGCGACCAACGACAATGTGGTGACGCTGCCGGGCCGGCCCGGCGAGGCCGGGCAAAAGCCGGTCGAGGCCTCCGAGCCGGGCGAGCGGTGGAAGGGCATCGCCGAGACGGGATCGCCGATTGCTGCCGGGCTCGATTCCATTGCCCGAGAGGACAAGACTTTCGACGCCAAGCATTTCATCGCCGGCGCACGTGCCGCGTACGAGATGATCGTGCTGGCATATGCCGAAGGGGACCGCCGCACGCTCAAGAACCTGCTCTCACGCGAGGTCTATGAAGGGTTTGAGGGCGCTATCAGGGAGCGTGAGAACAAAGGTGAGACTGTCGAAACCCGTTTCGTCGCGATCGACAAGTCCGACATCGCCGGCGTCGAGCTGCGCGGCCGCACTGCGCAGATCACGGTGCGATTCGTGTCGCAGCTCATATCGGTGACCCGCGATAAATCCGGGAACGTCATCGAGGGGAATCCCGAAAAGGTTACTGACGTCACCGACGTGTGGACCTTCGCGCGCGACCTTTCCTCGCGCGATCCCAATTGGAAGCTTGTCGCTACCGAAGCCGGGCAGTGACCGGACGGAACGCGATGTCGCTACGCTGGTGCCTCTTCCTTGGAAGCATCGCTGTCGCGCTCCTGTCGATCGCCTCCCCCCTTTGCGCGCAATCGGGCGAGGAGCCGCTTAAGCTCGCCGACACGCAGCTCGAGCCGGTCAAATGGGCCGATGTCGCGGGCTGGACCGCCGACGACCACCTCGCCGCCTTCGCCGCGTACCAGACCAGCTGCAAGACCTTTCGCAGCGTCAAGCAGCCGCGGGACGAACGGCCGATTTATAATGCGCTGTGGGAAGTATGCCGGCGTGCGGCGGGCTTGCGGCTGACCGACAAAGCGGCCGCTCGCCGCTTTTTCGAGGATAATTTCCAGCCGGTGCAAATCGTGCGGCTCGGCGAGACGCAAGGATTTCTCACCGGCTATTACGAGCCGATCGTCGAGGGCTCGCGCTTTCCCAACCCCGAATTTCACGTTCCGCTCTACCGGCGGCCGCACGATCTCGTGGCCGCCGGATACAAAGCCGGCGTCGATCCTTTTCCCAACAAGGGCGCGCTCATCGGTCGACTGAACGAAAAGAGCGAGATCGTGCCTTACCATGATCGCGGCGCCATCGAGAGCGGGGCGCTCGATGGGCAAAAGCTCGAAATCTGCTGGCTCAGGGATCCGTTCGAAGCGCTGGCGATACAGATCCAAGGATCAGCGCGAGTCATCCTCGAGGACGGCACCCCGCTGCGAATCAACTACGACGCACACAACGGCTACCCTTACACGGCGGTGGGGCGCGTGCTCATCGAGCGCAATCTCGTGCCACGGGAAGAAATGTCGATGCAGCGCATCCGCGACTGGATGGCGGCCAATCCCGACGAGGCGCCGAAGGTGCGCGCGACGAACCGCTCGTACATATTTTTTCGGATCACCGGGTTGTCGAACGAGGGCGAACCGGTCGGGGCCGGGGGTGTGCCGCTCGTGCCCAGCCGCTCGATTGCTGTCGACAAGATTCATGTCTACGGCACGCCGTTTTTCATCGACGCGAGCTTGCCGATCGACAGCGCGAAGCCGACCACGCCGTTCCGCCGACTGATGATCGCGCAGGATACGGGCTCGGCCATCGTCGGGCCGGCGCGCGCGGACCTTTATTGGGGTGCCGGCGACGAGGCCGCCCGCATCGCCGGACGCATCCGCCACCCAGGCCGTTTTGTGATGCTGCTTCCGCGCGAGCTCGACATGATCGAGGCTGGCAAACACATGCCTCTGCCGGTCCCCAAGCCAAACATCCCGGAGGTCGAGGTCAAGCAGGAGCCGGGCAAGTCAAAGCACGCGGGCAAGGGTGAGGACGAAACCCGTACGAGGAAATTGCGCCGGCAAGTTGGGCCGGTGCGGTGGCGGCCGCGATCATGAGAGGAGGCGAAGGCAAGCCTGGGCGGCGCGGGCTCAGTGCCGAAGAGCGCAAACTCTGGGGTCAGGTTACGCGCTTGGTCGCCCCGCTGCGACGACCGCTGCTGGTCGATGCGGCACAACCGGCAACGCCGGGCAAGCCGAAGTCTTTAAGCGCGCCAACGCGCTCCATACCCGCGGCCACCCGCGCCGCGCCTTCGCTCGAGCCGTTCGATCGACGGCTCAAGCAGCGCCTCGCACGCGGCTCCGAATCGATCGATGGCCGCATCGACCTTCATGGCAAGACGCAAAGCGAGGCGCACGCCGCGTTGCTTGCGTTCTTGCGCAACGCGCAGCGCAACGGCGTCACATTCGCTTTGGTGATCACCGGCAAAGGCGGGAGCGCGCGCGACGGCTGGAGCGAGCGCGGCGTGCTCAGGCGGCAAGTGCCGGAATGGCTGCGACTGCCGGAATTCCGCGGATACGTCGTCGGGTTCGAGGACGCCCATACCAGGCACGGCGGAGCGGGCGCCCTCTATGTGCGCATCAGGCGTAAACGATCAGGGGTCAGGACACGTCCTGACTCATGACCACCTATTTCCCGAAGGCTGCGATCAGCGGGTCACGCCACCGTCGTTCCCCAGCCGACCCGATTGTAGAGATCGAGCACGTCCGCATTGTACATGCGAATGCAGCCGTAAGAGACGAAGCCGCCGATCGACCCCGGATTGTTGGTGCCGTGGATGGCGTATTCCCCGCCGCCGCTGAGCGTCAGCGCCGCTGCCCCCATGGGATTGCCCGGGCTTCCGCCCGGAATCACATTCGGTAGCGAGGGTTTGTCACGCTTCACCTCGGCGGGCGGTGTCCAGGCCGGGCGTAGTTGCTTGCCGTTGATGTACGCCGTGCCCGTCCATTGCTTGCCGACCCGGCCGACACCGACCGGATAGCGCACTGCCTTGCCGTTGCCGAGGACGTAATAGAGTGCCCGCTCGGTGGTTTTCACCACCACCGTGCCACTCGAATAGGGGCCCGAAAATCCGACGATTTCGCGTGCCTGCGCCAGCTGCGGCATGGCCGCAGCAAGCACGCATGCGGCCGCCGCGGCCGCCAATGCGCGTGACAGATGCATGATTTGACCGTTTCTGTTTGCCCGTTATCCCCTCGATCGTCGGCGCCCGATAATCCGTTTGGATTCCCCTCATGTGGGCGGCGACGGATCAGTAACCATAATAATCGAATCGTCCCGCGGGCTTGAGCGGAAACGCGCGTCAGGATTAGCGAACGGTGAAAAATTCCGACGACTGTGCCCTGCGTGCCACAGATGCAGCGTGTCGCCTCTGTGACGCGATTAATCAAGCCCGGGCGTGACGAGTTGGGCGATGTCGATGTGGTAGAGGCCGCTCGGAGAGTCCGCTAAGCGTGCGCCTTGCGGTTCTGGCGGTTGCCGACGAGATCGTCGACGACGGTCGGGTCGGCAAGCGTCGAGGTGTCGCCGAGATTGCCGTACTCGTCTTCGGCGATCTTGCGCAGGATTCGGCGCATGATCTTGCCCGAGCGGGTCTTCGGCAGGCCGGGCGCGAATTGAATGAGATCGGGCGAGGCGATCGGGCCGATCTCCTTGCGCACCCACGCCACCAACTCCTTGCGCAGTTCTTCGCTGGGATTCTCGCCGGCCATGAGCGTCACGTAGGCGTAGATGCCCTGGCCCTTGATGTCGTGCGGGTATCCGACGACGGCGGCCTCCGACACCTTGGCATGCGCCACCAGCGCGCTTTCCACCTCGGCGGTGCCGAGCCGATGGCCGGCAACGTTGATCACGTCATCGACGCGGCCGGTGATCCAGTAGTAGCCGTCAGCATCGCGCCGGCAGCCGTCGCCGGTGAAGTATTTGCCGGGATAGGCCTTGAAATAGGTGTCGACGAAGCGCTGGTGGTCGCCATAGACCGTGCGCATCATGCCCGGCCAGGAATCGATGATGCAGAGGTTGCCGGTTCCGGCGCCCTCGACCACTTTACCCTCGCCATCCACGATCTGCGGAATGACGCCGAAGTACGGCTGCGTCGCCGAGCCCGGCTTGAGCCGCGTCGCGCCGGGCAGGGGAGTGATCAGAATTCCGCCGGTCTCGGTCTGCCACCAGGTGTCGACGATCGGGCAGCGGTCCTCACCCACCACGTGGTAATACCACTCCCACGCCTCGGGATTGATCGGCTCGCCCACGGTCCCAAGCAGCCGCAGCGACTTGCGCGAGGTCTTCTTCACCGGCGCGTCGCCGGCCTGCATCAGCGCGCGGATCGCGGTCGGCGCGGTGTAGATGATGTTGACCTTGTGCTTGTCGCACACCTCCCAGAAGCGCGACGTGCTGGGGTAATTCGGCACCCCTTCGAAGATCATGGTGGTGGCGCCGTTCGCCAGCGGGCCATAGACGATGTAGCTGTGGCCGGTGACCCAGCCGATGTCGGCGGTGCACCAATAGATGTCGCCGTCGTGGTAGTCGAAGATGTATTGGTGGCTCATCGCTACGTAGACGAGATAGCCTCCCGTGGTGTGCAGCACGCCCTTCGGCTGACCCGTCGAGCCTGAGGTGTAGAGGATGAAGAGCGGATCCTCCGCGCGCATGTGCTCGCACGGACATTCCGCCGTCACCACCTTGGCCGCTTCGTGGTGCCAGACGTCGCGTCCGGGCTGCATGTCGACCTTGGCGCCCGTGCGGCGCACCACGATCACGTGATCGACGCCGCCGACCTTGTCGATGGCAGCATCGGCATTGGCTTTGAGTGGCACTTTACGTCCGCCGCGCACGCCTTCATCGGCCGTGATGACAACGTTCGACTTGCAGTCCGAGATGCGGCCGGCAAGCGACTCTGGCGAGAAGCCGCCGAACACCACGGAGTGGATGGCGCCGATGCGCGCGCAGGCGAGCGTCGCGTAGGCGAGTTCAGGGATCATCGGCAGATAGATCGTGACCCTGTCGCCCTTGTTGACGTTGCGGTTGCGCAGGATATTGGCGAACTTGCATACCTCGTCGTGCAGCTCGCGATAGGTGATGTGCTTGGACTCGGACGGATCGTCGCCCTCCCAGATGATTGCGGTCTGATTGGCGCGCTTGGGAAGGTGCCGATCGATGCAATTGTAGGCGGCGTTCAGCACGCCGTCCTCGAACCACTTGATCGAGACGTTGCCGGGACCGAAGGAGCTGTTCTTGATCTTGGTCGGCGCCTTGTACCAGTGCAGACGCTTGGCCTGCTCGGCCCAGAAGCCGTTCGGATCCTTGAGCGAGCGCTCATACATCTCCTTGTACTTGGCCGCGTCGATATAGGCGCGTTTCTTCCACTCCGGCGGAACGTCGTAGACCTTCTCGGACATAATCTTCCTCCAAGCACGCGACGGAAAGCACCGTACGCAATCAGTCTCTTGTTCGAACCGTCCCCCGAGGGGCTATTGGAAGCCATTATGCGACGGTGGCCGGACGAGCGACAAGTCTGGCAATATTCGACTTTGGTTTCCGACATGCGCTCGCATGCGGCAAAATGCCGGCCGGGGGCGCCGCCGACCCGGGAACAACGGTGATGAGGAGCGTCGTGTCGTGCGTGATCCGTTTGGTACTCGCCGCTGTGCTCGCAATGCTCGCGAGCGCCGCGCCGGCGGAGCCCTATCCCACGCGGCCGATCAGGCTGTTCGTGTCGTTCCCGCCGGGCGGGGCTTCCGACCTGATCGCCCGCGCGCTGGGTCAGCCGTTGGGCGCGCGGCTGGGCCAGCCGATCGTGGTGGAGAACCGGCCGGGCTCGAACGGGAATATGGCAGGCGAGCTCGCCGCGCGCGCGGCGCCGGACGGCTACACGCTGCTGCTGGCACCGAGTTCGCTATTGGCAGTCAATCCGCACCTCTACGCCAAAATGGCGTTCGATCCGCTCAAAGAACTGTTGCCGGTAGCAAGCCTGGTGGTGAATGAGCTCATCCTGACGGTCAATCCAGCGCTTCCCGTCAAGGATTTCCGCGACTTCGTCGCGTTGGCGCGCGCCGCCCCTGCCGCCGATCGCGGATGTCTATCCCGGCTACGAGGTCACGATTTGGAAGGGTTTGTTCGCGCCGCTCGGCACGCCGCCCGAGATCGTCGAGCGGCTGCGCGAAGCGACGGCTGCGGTCCTCGCACAGCCGGACTTCGCGAAGAAGCTCGCCGCGGCCGGATCCGGCGAGCCCTACGTCACCACGCCTGCGGAGTTTGCGGAACGGATCCGCAGCGATCACGCGCGCTACGGCAAGCTGATGAAGGACGCCGGCCTCGCGGTGAATTGAGGCTGCGAGCCAGATCGTGAGTTGGCGGCCACGCGGTACTCGCGATGGTCGAGGACATGCTTGCCGGGAGGAGAGCTTTCATGCGCAAGCCCGCTTGGATGTTGGTCGTCTGGCTGACGGCATGCTTGTCCGCTGCCGAGCCTGCACGCTCGCAAACGCCTTCACCCGACGCGCTGGCGGCAGCTCGCGAGCTGATCGAGACGATGCACGCGGTCGATTATTTAAAATCCATCGTGCCGGCGATGATGCAAGCTCTCAAACCCGCGATCGTTCAGAATCGGCCGCAAGTCGAGCGCGACTACGATGCGGTCACGCCGCTTTTGTTGGACGGCTTCAACGCGCGTATGAACGAGCTCATCGAGCAGATTGCGGTGCTTTACGCCCGCAATTTCACCGCCGATGAGCTCCGAGAGGTTGTCGCGTTCTATCGCCGCCCGACCGGCCAAAAGTTCGTGCAGAAGCTGCCGGCGATCACGCAGGAGAGCATGGTGCTTGGCCAACGATTCGGGCAATCGATCGGCAACGAGATCCGCGCCCGCATGATCGAAGAGCTACGAAAGCGTGGACACAATATTTGAGCTTTGCGCCGGCGAGCGGCACGGATGGGATGCGCGTCGGTCGTACGTTGCCGTTTAGTTGAACCCGTTAAGCCTTCACGCCGCCCAGCGCGCAAACGATCTTCCATTGCTGCGCCGTTACCGGCTGCACCGACAGACGCGGATATTTCGCGAGCGCCATTTCCTTGAGGCGCGCGTCGGCTTTGACCGCGGCAAGCGTCACCGGCTTGGGGAAGGGCTTTACCGCCTTGACGTCGACGGCGCGAAACACGCCTTTCTCGTCGGTCGGATCGGGATAGCTCTCGCGGACTACCTCGACGATGCCGACGACCTGCTTCTCCTCCCCGGTATGATAAAAGAACGCGTGGTCGCCTTTTTTCATCTCTTTGAGATTTCCTCTGGCGATGAAGTTGCGCACGCCGGTCCACGGCTCGCCCTTGGCGCCGCGCTTGACCTGATCGTCCCAGGAGAATGTCTCAGGCTCGGTCTTCAGAAGCCAATACGCCATCGTCTTCTCCTCTAACTTTAACTTTCCCTCGCACGCCCTTCACTCGGTCATTGCCGGGCTTCGACCCGGCAATCCATCCTCTTCGCAAGAAGGTCTTACGAAGAACGATGGACCCGCGGGTCAAGCCCGCGGGTGACGGCGGCGCTACCCCTCCGCGCGGAACGGCCGCGTCAACAACGCTTCGACCGCCTCGTCCACGCTCGCGCGGCCGGCGAGAATGTCGGCAACCGCGGTTGCGATCGGCATGTCGACGCCCTTTTCCTTTGCCATCTCGACCAGAACCGGCGCGGTGAACACGCCTTCGGCGAGCACGGCTTTCGCCGGATCCCCGCGGCCTACCGCAATGCCGTAGGAGTAATTGCGCGACTGCGCGCTCGAGCAAGTGAGGATCACGTCACCCAAGCCGGACAAGCCGGTGAGCGTCTCGGGGCGCGCGCCGAACGCGCGGCCGAAGCGAAACAGCTCGGCGAAGCCGCGCGTCACCAACGCAGCGGCGGCGCTGGCGCCGAGGCCGCGCCCGGCGACGATGCCGGCGGCGATCGCGAGCACGTTCTTGGCCGCGCCGCCGATCTCGACCCCGCGCACATCGGTCGAATGGTAGGGCCGCAGCGCCGCCGAGCCGAGGGCGCGTGCGAGCGCAACGGCCACGGTCTCGTCGCCGGCGGCGAGCGTGACGGCGGCGGGCAGGCCGTGTGCCACCTCGGCGGCAAAGCTCGGGCCCGACAAAATTGCCGGCAATGCCGCCGGCGCGGCCGCGGCAATCACTTCGGTCATGAAGCGATGCGTGCCGCGCTCGATGCCCTTGGCGCAGGCGATGACGGGGGTGCCGGCGCGCAGCGTCGGAGCGATGGCGCCCGCGGCCGTGCGCATCTCTTGCGAAGGCACCGCCAGCAGGATCGCCTCATAGCCCGCAAGCTCGCCTCCTGCCGGCGCGATGTCGATGCGCTTATCGATCTGCACGCCCGGCAAGCGCAACGACTCCCGCGTCTTCGCGAGCACATCCGCGGCGGCGCGGTGGCGGGCGGCAAGCAGCACCGTGCGGCCCGCGCGCGCAATCACGTTCGCAAGGGCAGTGCCCCACGCGCCTGCTCCGACGACGGCGATGCGTTCGAATGCCATGCGCGATCAGTTTAGAGAAGTGGCGTCCCCGCGGAAGCGGGTGGGACGGCGCAAATCGTCAGCCTTCTTCAAAGGCCGCAGGTTTGCTTGCGTCTATTTTTGACGGTTCGGAAGACTCCGGCGGCGTCTCTTGCGCTGGCCCGGTCACGTCATGCAGCGACCAGCGGGCGTGCGGGGGTGCATCGAGCGCGTCGGTGAGTCCAAGCGCAAGCCGCTCTGCGCCCGCCCAGGCGATCATCGCGCCGTTGTCGGTGCACAAGGCTGCGGGCGGCAGCACCAGCACGGTGCCGGTCTCGAACGCGACTTGGTGCAGGACCTTGCGGATCGCCTGGTTGGCGGCAACCCCGCCGCCGGCGACGAGCGCGTTCGGCTTGCCGTAGCGTTCGCGAAAGATTTTCAGCCCGGCGCGTAGGCGGTCGCCGACGACCTCGACCACGCTCTGCTGAAACGACGCGCAGAGGTCGCGTACGTCGGTCTCGCTCAGCGGCGCGATCCGTTCCGCCTCGACGCGCAGCGCGGTCTTGAGCCCCGAGAGGGAGAAATCGGCGTGCGGGCGGCCGAGCATCGGCCGCGGCAGGGAGACGCGCGCGGGATTGCCCTCGAGTGCTTCGCGCTCGACCTCCGGACCGCCGGGATAGGGAAGCCCCAGGAGCTTGGCCACCTTGTCGAAGGCTTCGCCGATCGCGTCATCGACGGTGGTGCCGAGTCGCACGTAATTGCCGACGCCGAGCACCGCGACGATCTGCGTGTGTCCGCCGGAGGCGAGGAACAGACAGTAAGGAAATGCTGTCGCGTCGGTGAGGCGGGCGGTCAACGCGTGCGCCTCGAGGTGATTGACCGCGATCAGCGGCTTCTCGCTCACGAGGGCGATCGCCTTGGCGGTGGTCAGCCCTACGATGACGCCGCCGATCAGCCCGGGCCCGGCGGCGGCGGCGATGCCGTCGAGGCTAGCAAAGCTCAACTCTGCTTCCGCCATCGCCTTGGCGATGATGACATCGAGCGCCTCCACATGGGCGCGGGCTGCGATCTCCGGCACCACTCCGCCGAAGGCGGCGTGTGCGTCGATCTGCGAGAGCACGATGTTGGAGAGAATTCGCCCGGGCCCTTCCGGCGGCCGCTCGACGACGGCGGCCGCTGTTTCATCGCAGGTCGTTTCAATGCCGAGCACAAGCATTCACGATTCTCTTCATCTGTGCCGCAAACTCGGTGCGCTCCCTCCCCCCTTGTGGGGGAGGGCTGGGGAGGGGGGTGGTGCGGTGAAGCACCGCCATCGCCTCATATAGCGACCCCCACCCCTAACCCCTCCCCACAAGGGGGAGGGGAATCGCACCGAGTCTGCGGCAAGTCTGAAACGACACACGATGCACAGACGGCGCACGATTTCGCCGACACGCCATCCGGGCTACGGTGCGGTGGCCGGCTGCAACCGGCCTAGCACCGCGAGGTCATAGGGTGCAATCCGCTACGTCCTCCGCCACCCGATCTTCGCTCGTCATCGGCACGCGCGGCAGCCCGCTCGCGCTTGCCCAGGCGAACCAAGTGCGCGGTCGCCTCGCCGCCGCGCATGCACTCGACGCCGACGCCATCACGCTCGAGGTGATCCGCACCACCGGCGACAGGATCCATGATCGGCCGCTCACCGAAGCCGGCGGCAAGGGACTCTTCACCAAGGAGATCGAGGAGGCGCTCATTGCCGGCGCCATCGATCTCGCGGTGCATTCGGCAAAGGACATGCCGACCATCTTGCCGCCGGGCCTGCGGATTGCCGGCGTGCTCGAGCGCGAGGATGCGCGCGACGTGTTCATCAGCCGCAAGGCAAAGACGCTCGGTGAACTGCCGCGCGGAGCCCGCGTCGGCACGGCGTCGCTGCGCCGGCAAGCGTTGGTCAAGCAGCTGCGTCCCGATCTCATTGTCGTTCCCATGCGCGGCAATGTGGAGACGCGCTTGCGCAAGCTTGATGCCGGCGAGGTCGACGCCACCGTGCTTGCGCTCGCCGGCTTGAAGCGGCTCGGGCTTACCGACGCGGCGACTGCGGTGCTCCCTATCGAGGAATTTTTGCCCGCGGTCGGGCAGGGGATCATCGCGATGGAGGCGCGCGGCGACGATGAGCGCATGCTCGATCTCGTGCTCGCCATCAGTCACGCCGCGACCGCCGCTGCACTGACCGCCGAACGCGCCTTTCTCGCCGTGCTCGAAGGCTCCTGCCGCACGCCGATCGCGGGTTATGCCGCCGTCGCCGGCGGTCAGCTCGCGTTTCGCGGCTTGATTGCCAAGCCCGATGGCAGCGAAGTCATCGAGACGCAGCGTCACGGCGCCGTCACTGCCGCCGTTCGACTCGGCGCCGAAGCCGGCCGCGAGCTCAAGCAGCGCGCCGGGGCCGATTTCTTCGCGGCGGTGTGAAACTATGGGTTCGATTTCGCATCGCTCCACCACGTCATGCGCGGGCTTGACCCGCGCATCCATCTGCTTGGCGAAAAGGCTTTCACGAAGAACGATGGATTGCCGGGTCAAGCCCGGCAATGACCAGTCAATGACTGCTAGTCGTGTGACGGCGTGCGGCTGTTGGTGACCCGGCCGGAGTCCGAGGGCGAGCGCACCGCTGCGGCGTTGCGTGCACGTGGCCATGAGGTTGCGCTTGCGCCGTTGTTGCGCATCGAGCCGGTCGACTTCGCGCTGCCGGAAAAGTCATGGAGCGCGGTGGTGATGACGAGCGCCAACGCCGCGCGCGCCGTCGCGGCCCATCCCCAGCGCGACCTGTTCACCGCGCTCGATGCGTTCACGGTCGGCCGCCACACCGCCGAGGCCGCGCGGGCTGCGGGTTTCCGTGCGGTCTATTCCGCCGACGGCGACAAGGACGATCTCGTCGATTTGCTGCGCACGCATCGCGGCGCAGAGTTGCGGCCGCTCCTCTATCTCGCCGGCGAGGAGCGTGCCGGCGATCTCGCCGTTGGCGACGTGCCGATCGTGACGGTGGTGAGTTATCGCGCGGTCAAGGTCGAGCGCTTCCCACGTGCGATTGCGGATGCCCTCGCCCACCGCGCACTCGACGGCGTGCTGCATTTTTCTCGCCGCAGCGCGGAGGCCTATGTCGATTGCGCGGCGCGCGAGGGCATGCGCGAGCACGCGCTTAAGCCGGTGCAGTTTTGTCTCTCGCGCCAGGTGTCGCAGCCGCTGGCGGTGGCCGGCGCATCCACGATTCACATCGCGGCTCGCCCTGACGAGGCCGCCATGATCGATCTCGTTGGGCAAGCATGATCGATGTTGACCGCTGCTCTTGCCGCGCATTCGGTCTGCTCCCTCCCCCCTTGTGGGGGAGGGGTGGGGAGGGGGGTGATGCGGTGACGCACGACTCTTCCCTCACGGAAGGATCCCCACCCCCAACCCCACCCCAGCCGAAGTCAGGTTTAACCGACTTCGGCCAGTCTAAAAGTGCCGAACTCGGGCAGGCCCGAGTTCGGTGGGGAGGGGAGCACACCGAGTCTGTCGCGCCACCATTGGCCAAAAGCCGCATTGGAATCGGCCAAACAGCGCATAGGTTCGCCGCCGGGAATCTGCTACGACAGCGCCGAACATCTGCTCTAGACTGTGCATCCCTTCGTCGAATCAGCTCACCCTCGCAAAGCGGTAGCATCGTCCCGGCCCGAGAAAGACCCGCATGGATTCTTCCCCCGATCGACCTTCCGGTGAAGAGCCGACCAAATCAGCATCCGACGCGCCGGAAGCGGCCGATGCATCTGCGCCCGACGTAACTGCTGCGTCGGCTGCGGTTGAAGAATCGGCTGCGCATGATGCCGCCGATCAACCGCCGCGGCGCGAGCCGCGCCGCGGGTTGTGGCTCCTCGGCTTCGCCATCGCCATCGTCGGCCTCGTGCTCGCCGGTCTCGGCGTCGGCAGCCTGATCATGAGCCGCGACAACGGCGTGAGCGCGCTCGATGCGCGGCTCGCCGGGGTCGAGCTGGGGCTGCGCGATCTCTCCTCCCGCGCGCCTTCCGCCGCTGTCGATCCGAAGGCGCTTGAGGATATGACGAACCGCGTGGCCAAGCTCGAAGCCGACGCGAAGGCCGCGCCGCAACCCGCTGCGAGCGATGCCGCGCTGGCCGCCCGCATCGCCGCGCTCGAAACCGAACTGAAAACGCTGGCCGACTCCGTGCGTGGTCTTAACCGCCGCGACGAGGAGGCGCTTGCCGCCGCCCGCGAGGCGCGCGTGCGCGCCGACGCCGGCGCCGCGGAGGTCGCCGAGCTGGCGCAGAAAATTCCCGGCGCGGGCGCCGCCGAGCGCAGCGAGCTCGAAGCCTTGACCAACCGCATGGCTGCGCTCGAGCGCAGCGCGAAGGCGGTCGAAAGCAGCAATGGCGCGCTGCGGCTCGCGCTCGCGGCCACCATGCTCGACAGCGCGGTCGAGCGCGGCGATGCTTTCGGCCCTTGGCTTGCGGCCATGAAGGCGTTCGGCGCCGGCGATGCCAAGCTCGTCGTCGCGCTCGAGCCGTTCGCGGCCACCGGCGTGCCGTCGGCGGCAACGCTGGCGCGGCAGTTCTCCGAGCTTGCGCCCGCATTGCAGAAGGCAAGCGCGCCGTCGGGCGAAGGCGTGTTGGCGCGGCTGCAGGTGAACGCGGAGAAGCTGATCCGCATCCGCCGCGTCGATGAGCCGGCCGGCAGCGATGTCGGCGCGATCGTCGCGCGCGCGGAGGCGAAGGTTGCGCGCGGCGATGTGGCCGGCGCCGCCTCCGAATTGGCGCAGCTGCCGCCGGACGTACGCGCACCGGCCGAGGCCTGGATCAAGCGCGTGCAGGCGCGCAGCGCCGCCATCGACGCGAGCCACCGCCTCGCCGCCGACGCGATGTCAGGGCTGAGCAAGTGATGCTAACACCCGTACCGCAGAATCGGTCTGCTCCCTCCCCCCTTGTGGGGGAGGGCTGGGGAGGGGGGTGGTGCGGTGACGCGCGACTTTTCCCTCACGGAAGGACCCCCACCCCCAACCCCTCCCCACAAGGGGGAGGGGAGCGCACCGAGTTCGTCGCACGAGAGTCGACTAAGCTCCATCAGCATTCAGCCATACCATGGTTCGCGTAATCATTTACCTGATCATCCTCGCGGCGCTGGCATTCGGCGCGGTGTGGATGGCCGACCGGCCGGGCGAGGTCGCCATCACCTGGCAGGGGCGGCGCATCGATACCTCGGTCATGGTGCTCCTCGCCGCGGTGGCCGCGCTGATCGTGGCGTGCGTGATCGCCTGGTCGATCCTGCGCGCCATCATGCGCGCGCCCGAGACCATCGCGCGCTACCGGCGCTACCGCCGCGGCGTGCGCGGCTATCGTGCGGTGTCGCAGGGGCTGATCGCGGTCGGCTCCGGCAACGCGCGCACGGCAAAAAAATTCACCGCCGAGGCGGTGCGCATCGCCCCGCGCGAGCCGCTCACCTTGTTGCTCAGCGCCCAGAGCGCGCAGCTCAACGGCGATCGCGACGGCGCCGTCGCCACCTTCCAGCAGATGGCGGAGCGCGACGACACCCGCGTGCTCGGCCTGCACGGGCTCTTCGTCGAGGCGCAGCGGCGCCGGGACCACGCCGCGGCGCTCGGCTTTGCCGAAGAGGCGTCGCGCGACGCCTCGATGCCGGTGTGGGCGGCGCAGGCGGTGCTCGAATTCCGCTGCGCCGCCGGCGACTGGAGCGGCGCGCTCGAGCGGCTCGATCAAAACTTGAACGGCCGCCTCATCGACCGGCGCACTTACCGCCGCCAGCGCGCCGTGCTGCTCACCGCGCAGGCGCTGTCTTTGGCCGACGGCGACCGCTTCCGCGCCACCGCGCTCGCGCGCGAGGCGGCGAAGCTCGCGCCCGATCTCGTGCCGGCGGCGGCGCTCGCCGGAAAGCTTCTCGGCGACGCGGGCGAGCGGCGCAAGGGCGCGCGCATCATCGAGCGCGCCTGGCGCGTCAATCCACATCCTGATCTCGCCGCCGCTTACGCCAAGCTGCGCCCCGGCGATTCCGCGCGCCAACGCTTGAGCCGCGTCGAGGCGCTCGCGGCCAAGGGCCCCTCCGATCCCGAATCCGCGCTCGCGGTCGCGCGTGCCGCGCTCGATGCGCAGGAATTCGCCGTGGCGCGCAACGCGCTCGCGCCCTACACCGGTGCGCCGCGCAAGGGCGTGGCGGCGCTGATGGCCGAGCTCGAAATGGCGCAGGGCGACGAGGGCCGCGCGCGCGAATGGATGGCGCGCGCGCTCAACGCGCGGCGCGATCCGGCCTGGACCGCGGACGCTTTCGTCTCCGATCACTGGCTGCCGATCTCGCCGGTGAGCGGCCGGCTCGACGCCTTCGAGTGGAAGGATCCGCTCGCCGGCGAGGATCATGGTCCTATCATCGAGCATCGCGCGGAGCCGCAGGTGCCGGCGACAGTGCCGACCGTGCAGGCTGGTCCGGCCGCGGCCCCAGGCGCCACGCGAAGCGCGTCGGGTGAGGGGGGCGCGCCGCAAGCTGAGCCTCAGGATGCCCCCCACCCCGTAAACGGGGAGAGCGAGCGAGCGCGGCAAGCGGAGCAGGAAGAGCCTCACGCGCAGCAATCGAATGAAGAGGAGTCCCGCCGCAGCCCTTTCTTCGGTGGCGGGAGAAGCGAGCGCCGCCCCCCGGCGGCGGCGATGGCGGATGAGTCGCGCGCGCCGCGCGCCGACATGACGCCGGTGGCGCCGGCGGTGATCCCGCTGGTGCACGCGCCGGATGATCCCGGCACCAACGGCGAGAAGCCGGAAGAGCCCGAGACGGAAGCGCCGCCGCCGCCGTCCGACGGCTGGAGCCGCATCCGCGCGCTATTCAAGTCGTAGCGGCGTCCACAGCCATATCAGCGTCATGGCCGGGCTTGACCCGGCCATCCATCTTCTTCGCAAAAAGCTTCTTACGAAGAATGATGGACCCGCGGGTCAAGCCCGCGGGTGACGCGCCCGTTTGCTGGTCTAATTAAGCGCCGCAAGTCGGATAAACCCGACTTGCGGTGTCAAGCCCGGGCATGACGAATTGAGGAATGGCGGCCGCTTCGACAGGGGCGCGCTTCTTTGCTACAAGGCACGCGCTGGGGACGCCGCAGTAGCTCAACGGCAGAGCAATCGCTTCGTAAGCGATAGGTTGACGGTTCGAATCCGCCCTGCGGCACCAGCAGATTTTTGCCGGACGTCCGGCGACGCGTGCGCGTTTTACAATAATCGTTTCAGCAAGGAGACCCGGCACGAAAAGGGTCGATAAACTTCTGGCCGCCTTTGTTCTCGGGCTCGCCGTTTCTTGCCCACTGACGCCGAGCGTCGCGCAGCAGGCCCCGCCGATGAGCCGCGCGCGCGCAGGCGATCCACGCGTGCAGCGCCGAGGCCAGCAAATATGTCGAACATACCTGGGGCGACGTGGAGTTCCAGATCTACCGCTCCTGCATGGCGCGGCACGGCCAGAAGGAGTAACGCCGTGCGTCCGGCGCGGGGTTCCCGCAGAGGGGTTCCAATCCCTAAAACAGGGCAGCTCTGCAGCCAACGCCACACAAGCTCCTAGCCTTTCCAATCCTTAACGGAACGGGCTCCCCGGTTTGGCGTTGGCCTTATCGAGGGCCGTTCCGTGGGGCGATGGAACGGCTTTACGATTCACGCGAGATCGGTTCCGGGCAACGACTCTCGTAGAAACGAGTCGCATGTCGACACGCGGGACATGATTCGCGTGAGAAAGATAAGGAGGAGAACATGACCCGATTCAGCAAACCGCTGGCGGCCCTTGTACTGGGCATTGCCGTCTCCGCGCTGGCGACGCCGAGCTTCGCCCAGCGCAGCGAAGGGATGAGCGGCCCGCGGGAACAGGCGATCCGCGCGTGCAACAAGGAGGCCGGCAAGCTCAAGCAGTACGTCTGGGGCGACGCCCAGCAGGACATGTACCGCTCCTGCATGATGAAGCACGGCCAGCAGGAGTAGCGGTTCGGCTCGTCGCTTAAGCTACAACGCGAGCGGCAGACTCGGTCTGCTCCCTCCCCCCTTGTGGGGGAGGGGGAGGGGTGGGGAGGGGGGTAGCGCGGTGACATCGTGATGGCGCCAGCTCGGGAGGAATCGCAGCACCCCCACCCCTAGCCCCTCCCCACAAGGGGGAGGGGAACACACCGAGTTTGCGGCCGCATATTCGATACTTGTCATGGCCGGGCTTGACCCGGCCATCCATCTTCTCCGGTAAAAAGTCTTCTTGCGAAGGGCGATGGACCCGCGGGTCAAGCCCGCGGGTGACGGGAGAGGCTGCGGCGATGGACGCGGGTCAAGCCCGCGGGTGACGCACCCGGCACGCCGCTAGCTCTTCGGCTTCCATTCCCGCGCGCGCTTCTGCGCTTCGGCGAGCTGCTCCGAGCTCATTTCGTTCGCCACCGCGTCGCGGTTCTTCACCGCGGCGGTACGGCGGGTGGCGTCGGTGGCGGAAAAGCGCGCGGCGGCGAGGTTGAACCACACGTGCGCCTGAACGGCGTTCTGCGTCACGCCCTCGCCGCGTGCGTAGGCGAGGCCGAGATTGTACTGCGCCTGCGCGTCGCCCTGTTCGGCGGCGCGCTCATACCAGCGCGCGGCCTCGGTGAAATCCTGCGGCACGCCGCGGCCTTCCCCGTACATCACCCCCAGCGTGAAGCGGGCGACGGCGTCGCCCTTCTCGGCGGCGCGCTTGAACCAGGCGGCCGCCTCGGTGTCGCTCTGCGCCACGCCGCGCCCGCGGTAGTAGGCGGAGCCGACGACCGCCTCGGCGCGCGGGTTGCCGTCCTCGGCGAGCGGCCGCGCCAGCTTGAGCGCCTTGGCGTAATCGCCCTTCTGGAACGCCGTCTCGGCTTCCGCCGCGACGTCGCGGCCGGAGCTCGCCAGCCCCACCGCCGCGGCGGTCTCGACGAAGGCGTTCTCGATCGCATGGCGATAGACGCCCAGCACGAAGCCGATCACCAGCGCCACGACCGCGACGCCGATGGTGAAGTGTACGCGAAAGCCCCACCATTGCCGTGCCACGCCCTTGCATTGCTCGAGCGCGGTCTGCAGCGCGCTGACGTGCCGCTCGAGCTCGGCCTCGCGTGCGTGGTTTCTCGATCGTGCGAACAGTGCCACCAACAGTCCCTCGAGGGCGTGAGAATCTAGGTCTAGAGGTAGTCATCGGCGGCGGCGGAAGCAACGTGCGCAGCCGGATTTGCTCACGCGGTCGCAGTTTCCTGTTTTGCCTGTAAAGAACAGGCGGAAACAGGAGATCGGTTACAAGCCCCGCGTCCTTCCCGCTCTCCGTAAGTGGCCGAAGTACAACGCAAAATCCCCGCTGGCGGCGCTGGCCGTGCGGATCGGTTGCCCGCCCATAACAGGGACGAACAGGCGCGAGTACCGGCCGCGCGTTCGCGCGATCGTGATGGTGAGGTCCGCCCATTGATCCGATCAATGAAAAACAATGGAAGTCGCGCCGCCCCATTGATCCGATTAATAAAAAACAATGGGCCATTGATCGGATCAATGAAAAAACAATGGATCGCGGCACCCCAGGTTGTTCTTCGCGGTAATAGCGGTCTCGCGGCTCATCGCTGAACCGTTGCCGGCGAGTCGCATCTCACGATGTCAAACAGCTCCAGGCGTCTCGGGTGCCGCGGTGCGGCGTGCCCCTCGACGCGCAGGATGCGAATCTTCTAGCATGGACGCGATACGTAGTCAAGTGCTGTAGTTGCTTTGTAGTCAAAAAATGCTCCACATTGACCGTACGAGACCCGCCTGCGTCACCCCCGGGCTTGACCCGGGGGTCCATCGCTCTTCGCAAGAAGTTTTTTGCGAAGAATGATGGATGGCCGGGTCAAGCCCGGCCATGACGGCAGCTCCTGCCGGTACCAGCGAACCGAAGGCCGCCCTTGCGCGTTCTTATGGGCATTGCATGACCAACGGGGCGGCCATTCATGTGGACAGCGCGCGTGCTGCTTGCGGCGGTGCTGGTGGTGTGCGTGGGCTTTAGCGCCGACGCACGGCGGCGCCATCACGGCTATTACGGCGGCGAGGGCGAGGGCTATTCCAGCCGCTCGACGCTCGACCAGTGGCGTGCGCGGCAGCAGCAGGGACAGAACGGCGAGCAATCGCGCGACCAGAACAGCGGCCAGGCGCAAGGCGACGATCGCCGGCAAACCGGCGCTCGAGAGAGCGCAAGAGACGGCGGGCAAAGCCGCGGGCGAGATCGGGACCGCTGGCAGGATCGCAGCGATTACCGCTCGCGCTACGGCGGAGATTACCGCTCGCGCTACGATCGCCGCCGCGCGCGCAGCCTCGAGGAGTGGCGGCGCTCCGGCGAGCGCGAGGATGTAACGCGTAATCGCGAGGATTCATCGCGCAGCCGCGACGCCGCGCGCGGTGACGCCGCGCTCACCCGCGGCCGCGGCGGGCCGTTCGGCGCCGCCATCGACAAGCTCGTGCGCGGCTGCGCCGCGCAGGGCGCCGAGTTCGGGAACTGGCCGTTCGATTCGATCGCGGGCGCCGTCGCGCCAAACGACAGCCAACGCGAAGCACTCGAGAAGTTGCGCGATGCCGCCAAGCAGGCGGGGCAGAAGCTTTCCACCGATTGCCCGCAGGACGTGCCGGCCGCGCCGGCGGCGCGGCTCGAGGCGGTGGAGCAGGGCATCGCCGCCACGCTCGCCGCCTACGACACCGTCGAGCCCAAGCTGCAGGCCTTCTATGGCGCGCTCAACGACGAGCAGAAGGCGCGGCTTTACCGCGACATGGCGGCGCCGGTCGTGAGCAAGCCGGCGGAGACGACGGACGCGCGCGCGGCGCAAGCGGCGCAGGACCAGCGCGCCAAGCGACGAGACGATTATTCCTCGCGCCGCCATCGCTGGCGCGACTATGCCGCTGAACGGGAGACCCGCGAGCGGGACTCCCGGGTTTCGCCACAGCGCGGCTTAACCCAGGCTACGAACACTGCCAAAGCCGCGCCCGGCTGGAGCGGCACGTGCGAGGAGCTTTCCGCTGTGCTGCGCAACTGGCCGGTGCGCGAGATCGAGCGCGACGTTCGGCTGAGCGATGCGCAGCGCGTCGCCTTCTACGAGCTTGTCACCGCCTCGCTCAAAGCCGCCGACACGCTCTCCTCCGCCTGCCCCGCCGAGGCCGCGCTCACCCCGGTCGGCCGCATGGACGCGATGCGCAAGCGCCTGGCCGCCGTGCGCGCCGCCACCGCCGCGATCCGCCCCGCGCTCGCGCATTTCTACGAGGCGCTCGACCAGGGGCAGAAGGTGCGCTTTGCGGGCATGAGTTGAGGGGAATCGACCAACCGCACTCCTTGTGAGCCCCACTACGCGCGGCAGACTCGGTCTGCTCCCTCCCCCCTTGTGGGGGAGGGGTGGGGAGGGGGGGGTAGTTGTTGCGCGAGGTGTGTCCACTAACTCGGACCCCCACCCCCAACCCCTCCCCACAAGGGGGAGGGGAGCACACCGAGTGCGCGGCACGATGGTGCATCAACAGCCCACCCGGCGCATCGGATTTCCGGAGTCTTAGCCTCACCCCAACCTGTTGATTCCCCGCAAAACACCTTACCTCCCCCTCACCGCCTGACATACACTCCCGCCCGCATCGCGGCGCGGGCGGCAAGCCCGCCACGCGCGCGCGAGCTGCCGCAAGTCGATGAGGCCAGAGGCATGCTCACCCTCAACTCGTCATTGCCGGGCTTGACCCGGCAATCCATCTTCTTCGCAAGAAGTTTTCGCGAAGAAGATGGACCCGCGGGTCAAGCCCGCGGGTGACGCCATGAGACCTGTCATGACTGCGGCCGCCCCGAAACGCGAGACCACTTTCGCGCAAGCGAAGGCGCGGCTGCTCGAGATCATCAAGGCGAAATCGCTGCTGCTGGGCCAGTTCAAGCTCGTGTCCGGCGCGGTGAGCAACTACTACCTCGACATGAAGCCGACGATGTTCGACCCCGAGGGGGCGCATCTCGTCGCCGAGCTCGTTTGCGATCTGCTCAAGGACGAGCGCGACGTCGAAGCGATCGGCGGCCTGGAGCTGGGGGCGGTGCCGATCGTCGTCGCCGTGTGCGCCCGCAGCTGGCATGGCCGCCCCGTCGACGGCTTCGTGGTGCGCAAGGAGATCAAGGACCACGGCACCGAGCGAAAGATCGACGGCAATTTCAAGCCCGACAGCACCGTCATCCTGTTCGACGACGTCACCACCAAAGGCGGCTCGGTGATGAAGGCGGTGCACGCGGTGCGCGCCCGCGGCGCGACCGTCAAGAAGATCATCACCCTGGTCGATCGGCTGGAAGGGGCCGAAGAAAATCTC
>Ga0306920_100002008_pt1 | contig 25481 bp, 23 predicted proteins | sample flu12Cox44000170_FD_204666 | JGI IMG/M metagenome (GOLD analysis project Ga0306920, IMG submission 204666) | Lab enrichment of tropical soil microbial communities from Luquillo Experimental Forest, Puerto Rico - flux4day.12C.oxic.44.000.170 (v2)... | ecosystem: Environmental > Terrestrial >...
TTTCCTCCTTGTAAATGCGCATGCTGGGCGTCACCTCGTCGAAAAGGCAGCCGCCCATGAAGAAGCCATTCTCGTAGCCCTGCAGTTTGAAATTGCGGCCGTCGACCTTGAGCTTGGCACCTTCCTTGATGCCGAGATCGACGTAGTTCTTCACCTTGTCGAGGTGCGCCTTAGTCACCATCGGCCCATAGTCGGCCTGTGGATCGCTCGAGGGGCCGACTTTCAAGCTCTCGACTCGCGGAATGAGCTTCTCCACCAGAGTATCCGCAGTTTTCTTGCCGACCGGCACCGCCACCGAGACTGCCATGCAGCGCTCGCCGGCCGAGCCGTAGCCGGCGCCGATGAGCGCGTCGACTGCCTGATCCATGTCGGCATCCGGCATCACCACCATGTGGTTCTTGGCGCCGCCGAAGCACTGCACGCGTTTCCCGTGCGCGCAGCCGGTGGTGTAGATGTATTCCGCGATTGCGGACGAGCCGACGAAGCCGATGGCGCGCACGCGTGCATCGGTGAGCAGGGCGTCGACCGCTTCCTTGTCGCCGTTGATGAGGTTGAGCACGCCCGCCGGCAGTCCGGCTTCGATGAGGAGTTCGGCAAGCCGCATCGGCACCGAGGGATCTCGCTCCGACGGCTTGAGAATGAAAGCGTTGCCGCAGGCGAGCGCAGGCGCGAATTTCCACATCGGGATCATGGCCGGGAAGTTGAACGGCGTGATGCCGGCGACGACGCCGAGCGGCTGACGCAGGGAGAACAGATCGATGCCCGGCCCCGCGCTGTCGCTGAATTCGCCCTTCAGCAGGTGCGGGATGCCGCAGGCGAACTCGACCACTTCAAGCCCGCGCTGGATGTCGCCCTTGGAGTCGGCGATGGTCTTGCCGTGCTCGGAGGAGAGGAGCTTGGCGAGGCTGTCGAACTCCTTCTGCACCAGGTCGAGGAACTTGAACAGCACGCGCGCCCGCCGCTGCGGGTTGGTCGCGGCCCAGGCCGACTGCGCCGCCTCCGCATTGCCGATGGCCTGCTCCACTTCCGATTTGCTGGCGAAAGCGACCTTGGCCTGCACTTCGCCGGTATTGGGGTTGAACACATGGCCGCTGCGGCCGGATGTGCCCGCCACTTGCTTGCCGCCGATGAAATGGCCGATGTCCCGCATCAGGGCCTCCTCTGATACCTGGCTCGCATTGAGGAGCCGTTGTGTCCCGGCTGAGATAGCGCAGCTTGCGCCCTGCGGGAAGCCGTTCAGCGGCGTCCTCGCCATGAGGGCGACGGCAGCGCATGAAGGGGAGGCCGCACTAGCGCGCGTGCGCCAGCGGCTCCGCCTGCCGCGCGGGCGCGGCACCGGTGAAGTGCGGGATCACCTCGGCTGCGAACAGCCGCATCGATTTTTGCGCCTCGCGGAAATCGAGCGCGCCAAAATTGATCTGCAAGGACGCGTGCTCGAACGTGCCGATCGAGGAGGTGACGCGTGCGATGATGGCCTTGATCTCGTCGGGCGTGCCGACCCAGGCGCCGCCCGACGCGATCTGGCCGTCGAGCGTGAACGAGCGCAGCCGGCGCATGGATTTGTCGTAGTCGCGATAATCCTTGGAGGTCGTGCCTCTTGCCCAATCCCCGACCGCCTCGTTGAGCGCGCGGAAATACTCCTCGAACGGCGGTCGGGCGATCTCGCGCGCGCGCCGCGGATCTTCGTGGCAAAACATGTGAAACGCGACCATCACCTCGCCGTCGCCGGGATGGCCGGCCTCGCGCCACGCCTTGCGGTAAAGATCGATGAGCGGCCCGATCGGGCCGATCGGGATCGCCATCAGCGCATAGCCTTTGCTGCCGGCGAACTCGAAGGATTCCGGCGTCTGCGTGGCGGCGATATAGAATTTTGGGCGCGGTCGCTGCGTCGGCCGCGGCAGCGAGGTCACCTTCTCGAAGGAATGGAAGCGCCCGTGGTGCGTGGCATTTTCCTCTGTCAGCAACAACTCGATCTGCTCGAGGCCTTCACGGAAACGCGCCTGCGATTCATCAGGCGAGATGCCGAAGCGCCGGAATTCGTGTGGCAGAAAGGCGCGGGCAAATCCGACGTCGAGCCGCCCGCCGGAAATGCCGTCAAGCATTCCGATTTCGCCAGCGAGCTTGAATGGGTGGTTGAACACCGGCAGCACCGCGCCGGTGACGAGGCGCATCGTCTTCGTGCGCTGCGACGCGGCGGTGAGAAAGACGATCGGATTGGGGCTATAGCCGCCGTAACGGGTGAAGTAGTGCTCGACGGTGCGGACGTGCCGGAAGCCCAATGCCTCCGCTTCTTCGGCGATCGCAAGCGATTCGGCGTAGTATTCGGCGGCGCTCTTGTCGGTATGATCGACGGCGGGAAAAAACTGCACGCCGAATTGCATGAGGGCCGTCCTTGGCTCCGCGCGTCGAGCTTTATTGCGATGGCGGAATCTCGCGCACTGGAGGGCAATCAGTCAATCCAAGCGCCCGGCCCTGCGAATGCCGTGCGCCGTCGATTGACAGCGTAAGGGCGCTCTCTAGACTTTGTTAAGGATCGTTTCTCAGGTAACGGCGGCGCTGCAAAAACTCCGCTCATTCCCGCCCCCGCTTTTGCGGGGACGAACGGCGGGCAAGACATAGCCAAGGGGCTCCGCCAGTCATTGCCGAGATAAGAAAGGTTGGCTCGCCATGTCTGCCGTCCGGCCCGATATCGGTGAAATCCGCAAGGCATGGAAGGACGCTAATCTCGCGCCGCTATGGGAAAATACGAAGGCGCATCGGCCGGCGCCGCCGCCCGAGCCCGCTCATCTATGGTCGTGGGAAAAAGTCCGGCCGCTGCTCTCCGCCGCCATCGACATCGCCTCGCCGGATGTGGTCGAACGGCGCGTGCTGCAGCTCGTCTCGCCGAAACACCAGGACGAACAGCGTACCTCGAAAACACTCGCCGCCAACATTCAGATTCTGCTGCCGGGCGAGAAGGCGCGACCGCACCGTCACACCATGAACGCGTTGCGCTTCGTGCTCGAAGGCTCGGGGGCGATCACGATCGTGGATGGCAAGCCTTGTCCGATGGAAGAGGGCGACCTCATCCTCACTCCGGCGTGGACCTGGCACGAGCATATCCACGAGGGACAGGCTCCAATCCTGTGGCTCGACGCGCTCGACGTGCCGTTGCAGCAATATCTCGGGACCGGCGCATTCGAAGCGGGACCGGCCGCGCAACTCCCGGAGACCATCGCTGACGCCGCCTTTGCAGTCGCCAATGTCGTCCCGGACACCAATTTCACGACCAAGGACTATTCGCCGGTCTTCCGTTATCCCTACGCGACGGCGGCGGCAGCCGTCGCAGTCGCTCCTCCAGCGCGCGACGGCTCGCGCCGGGTGCGCTACGTCAATCCGCTGACCGGCGGCGCGGGTATGGCGATGATGGACTGCTTCCTGGTGCAGCTCGACGCGGGCGTCGTCACGCTTCCGTTCCGCACCACGGCCAACTCCGTGTGCTGCGTGGTGGAAGGCGCCGGCGAAAGCCAGGTCGGCAGCAACATGATCCGATGGAACACGCGGGACATCTTCACGTTGCCGCAGGGCAACCGGATCGTTCACAAGAGCAGCAACGGCACGGCTCGCCTGTTCCAGGTTTCCGACCGTGATGTCTACGCCCGGCTGGGACTTCTTAGGGAAGAGTACGGGAATATCGCGGCCTAATCGTTGTCATGACGTGGCGCCGTGGAACTTATCCCGCGAGGGCATGTTGCCCGGCAACGGGCGGTGATATAAGCCGCCACGTTTTTGCGTGCGGTGCGGCGAGACTGACCCAGCTTCATGGCCCAGGTAGCGGACGAAACCATCGCTCCCCGCGCGGGTGCTTCGGCTACCGCGCACGCCGACAAATCGAACCTGTGGGCGCTCGCGATCGGCAGCGTCGGGGTCGTCTATGGCGACATCGGCACCAGCCCTCTTTACGCGTTTCGCGTGGCGGTCACCGCGGCCGTTGAATCCGGATCTGTCACGCGCGACATCGTGCTCGGTGTGCTCTCTCTGATCCTGTGGGCGCTGATCGTCGTCGTGGCGATCAAATACGTGCTCATCCTGCTGCGGGCCGACAACAACGGCGAGGGCGGCACCCTGTCCTTGACCGCGCTGGCAACCCGGGCGTTCGGACGGCGCACCGCACTGGTATTTCTGCTTGGCGTGGTCGGCGCCTCCATGTTCTTGGGCGACGCGGTGATCACGCCCGCCATCTCCGTGCTCTCGGCGGTCGAGGGACTGACGCTGGTCACGCCGGCTTTCGAGCACTATGTCGCGCCTTTGACGATTGTCATTCTCCTCGCTTTGTTTGCCGGCCAGAGCCGAGGAACTGCGCGAGTCGCCAGCTTCTTCGCCCCAGTCATGGTCGTTTGGTTCGTGGCCATTGCGGCTGCCGGCATTCTCCATATCCACGACGATCCGGGCGTGCTCGCTGCCATCAATCCGGCCTATGCCGTGACCTTTCTTTATGGCCATGGTCATATTGGGCTGGTGACGCTCGGCCTCGTTTTCCTCGTCGTCACTGGGGCCGAGGCGCTCTATGCCGATCTTGGCCATTTCGGACGCAAGTCGATCCGGACCGCTTGGTTCGGCCTTGTTTTGCCGGCGCTGCTGCTCAACTATTTCGGACAAGGCGCCAAAGTGCTCGCCGACCCCGCGGCAATCGAAAATCCGTTCTATCGCCTCGTCCCCGAGGCCTTGCTGCTGCCCATGGTCGCCCTCGCAACGGCGGCGACGGTGATCGCCAGCCAGGCCGTGATCACCGGCGCTTATTCGCTCGTGCGCCAGGCCATTCAACTCGGGCTGTTGCCGCGACTAGAGATCCGGCACACGTCCGAGTCGCAGGCGGGACAAATCTATATCCCCCGCGTCACCGGTGCGTTGCTGGTCGGGGTTTTGTTGCTGGTCGGGCTGTTCCGCACCTCGACCGCCCTCGCATCGGCCTATGGGATCGCGGTCGCCACCACCATGATCGCCGATGGTCTGCTGGGCTTTATCGTTATCTGGAAGTACTGGCATTGGCCGTTGTGGCGAGTCGGCTTGGTGATGGCGCCCCTCGTTATCGTCGATGTCGTCTTCTTCTCGGCGAATCTTCTCAAATTGTTCGAAGGCGCTTGGGCGCCGATCCTGTTCGGCGCTTCGATGGTGCTCCTGATCCTGACTTGGCGGCGTGGCACCAGCATTCTTGCGCGCAAAACCCGCCGCACCGAAGTGCCGCTCGATACGCTGCTAGCGAGCCTGCAAAAGCACCCCCCGCACATCGTCCCGGGCACGGCGATCTTTCTGACCAGCCAGCCTGAATTCGCCCCCACCGCGCTCCTTCACAACCTCAAGCACAACAAGGTGTTGCACGAGCGTAACCTCATTCTCACCATCGTCACCACCGACACGCCGAGAGTGTCAGATGACGAGCGGATCAAGATCACGATGCGCTCGCCGCACTTTAGCCAGATGTCGCTCAAATTCGGCTATATGGAATCGCCCAACGTGCCGAAGGCGCTCGCGGTTGCGCGCAAGCAGGGCTGGCCATTCGATATCATGTCGACGTCGTTCTTCCTGTCGCGCCGCGCGCTCAAGCCGGCCACCCATTCCGGCATGCCACGCTGGCAGGACCGATTGTTCATCGGCTTGGCGAAATCGGCGAGCGACGCTACGGACTTCTTCCATATTCCAACGGGACGCGTGGTCGAGGTCGGGACCCAGGTCGCGGTTTGAGCGCTTCGGCAAAAGGGGCGCTGGAAATCTCAAGGCAGAAAGCAGTATTGCGTTGAATGCTGGTCTGCTCTGTTGCTGCAGCAAGGGCGGGAACGGACCGGCCATTTCGGGCTCTGCTATAAGCGCCGCAGCGCTATATTGCACTGCAGCATTTCGGGCGACTGATGATCTCTCCCCTCACCACAGTGGCTGCCGCTGACCGCGGCGGCGCGATTGCGGCTAAAGCACACCATCCGACCAGACGCCCGAGCTTCTGGGCGCTCACGTTGGGCACGATCGGGATTGTCTATGGCGACATCGGCACGAGCCCGCTCTACGCGATGCGCGAATCCGTGGTGGCGGCGGTCGGAGCCGGAAATCCTGCGACTGAAGTCGCGGTCTTCGGAATTCTGTCGCTGATCATTTGGGCGCTCATTCTCATCGTCACGATAAAGTACGTCGTCATCCTGCTGCGGGCCGACAACAACGGCGAAGGTGGTACCCTCGCGCTAATGGCGCTTGCGCAGCGCTCCTTGGCAAAGGGCGCGGGCGCCGTCGTGCTGTGCGGCATCATCAGCGCCGCGTTGTTCTATGGCGACGCCATGATCACGCCGGCGCTGTCGGTGCTCTCCGCGATCGAGGGCCTCAAGGTCGTCACCCCGGCTTTCGACCCTTACGTGGTGCCGCTGACCATAGTCATCCTGGTGCTGCTGTTCGCGTTCCAGTCGCGTGGCACGGCAAAAGTGGCGGCATTCTTCGGCCCGGTCATGCTGATATGGTTCATCGCCATCGCCGTTGCCGGACTGTGGCAGGTGCTGCAAAACCCCGCCGTGCTGTGGGCGTTCAATCCGGCTTATGGGGTGGAATTTCTTGCGAGCCACGGCATCATCGGCCTGGTAACGCTCGGGGCGGTATTTCTGGTGGTCACCGGCTCGGAAGCGCTCTACGCCGACCTCGGACACTTCGGGCGCGGACCGATCCAGGCCGCGTGGCTAGCGATCGCGCTGCCGGCCCTTACGACCAACTATCTCGGCCAGGGGGCACTCGTCCTGGCCCATCCAAAGAGCATCGAGAATCCCTTCTTTCTGCTTTATCCGGATTGGGCGCTGCTGCCGATGGTGGTGTTGGCAGCCGCGGCTACCGTGATTGCAAGCCAAGCGGTCATCACCGGCGCTTATTCGTTGACCCGGCAGGCGATCCAGCTCGGGCTCCTGCCGCGGCTCGAGATTCGGCACACGTCGGAGGCGCTGTTCGGGCAGATCTACATGCCGCGGGTCAACCTGCTTCTGCTCGTCGGGGTCTTGCTGCTCGTCGCGTTGTTCCGCTCATCGAGCGCGCTCGCTTCCGCCTACGGCATCGCGGTGACCGGCACCATGGTGGTCACCGTTAGCATGGCTTTTGTCGTGGTCTGGAAAGTATGGCGCTGGACGCCTTTCCTCGCAGCCGCGCTGATCGCACCGTTTCTGATGATCGATCTCACCTTTCTCGGCGCCAATCTGCTCAAGGTCGTCGAAGGCGGCTGGGTGCCGCTCGCGTTCGGCGGTCTGGTGATGGTGGTGATGTATACGTGGCGGCGCGGCAGCCGCTTGTTGTACGACAAGACTCGACGGCAGGAAATCTCGCTCGACGACCTCGTGCGCATGCTGGAGAAAAAACCGCCGATTCGCGTGCCGGGTACCGCCGTGTTCCTCACCAGCACGCCCGATGCCGCACCGACTGCCCTCATGCATAGCCTCAAGCATTACAAGGTGCTGCACGAGCACAACGTCATTTTGACGATCGAGACCGTGGACACGCCGCGGGTGGAGGCGGCCGAGCGCGTGCGCATCAAGAAAGTGGGCGAGACCTTCGCCCGGGTGGTGCTGCGTTTCGGTTTCATGGAAAGTCCCAACGTGCCGAGAGCGCTCGCAATCGCGCGCAGGCTCGGTTGGACCTTCGACATCATGTCGACGTCGTTCTTCTTGTCGCGGCGTTCGCTCAAGCCGGCCGCCCATTCCGGCATGCCGCGCTGGCAGGATCGCCTGTTCATCATGCTCACCCGCATCGCCAACGACGCCACCGACTATTTCCAGATTCCTACCGGGCGGGTGGTGGAAGTGGGCACGCAGGTGACGATCTGACGCTGCCTGCGCGAAAACTTGAGTCGTAACTCTTGATTCTTGCGCGCTGACGCGCGACTTGTTTGGCGCGGCGGTGCGCGCCGGAAGCGAGGAGTTAAATTCCATGTCCGCCCAACTTGGCCGAGAGAACGTGCAGGATCTGCCGCCGGAGGAGGTGGCGCGGGGGATAGCCGAAGGCAAAATTCTGCTGGTCGACGTGCGCGAGCCGAACGAGACCGAAGTCGAGCGCTATCCGGAGGCGTTTTATCTGCCCATGTCGGCGTTCGATCCGGCCGCAATCCCCGATCCGGCGGGCCGCCGCGTCGTGTTCGCCTGCCGCTCCGGCAACCGGTCGGTCACCGCCTCGCTGATGGCGCAGGCCGCTGGGTTGCCCTACGACGCGCATCTCGCCGGCGGCATAAAAGCGTGGAAAGAACTCGGCTTGCCCACCGAGAGCTAACGCTCGCAGCCAAGCGTAAACTGTTTCACCGCCGAGACCCGGCCACACGTCCGCCCACCGTTCTTTAGCTCTCCGAGGAGACGATCCATGCGCCCACCGATTCGGCTCGTGGTGCTCGCAGCCGCTTGCATGACGATTGCCCCCGCTGCTGGCCAACAGACGGGGCAGCGCGTCGTCAACATCTACAACTGGTCCGACTATATCGCTCCGGGCGTCGTCGAGGACTTCAGCAACGAGACCGGAATCAAGGTTCGCTACGACACCTTCGACTCCAACGACACGCTGGAGACCAAACTGCTGGCCGGCAAGTCCGGCTACGACGTGGTCGTGCCGACGGCTTATTTTCTCGAACGCCAGATCAAGGCAGGCGTCTTCCAGAAGCTCGACAAGGCGAAGCTGCCGAACCTCGCGAATATGTGGCCGGAGATCTCGCAGCGCTTGGCGGCGTATGATCCGGGCAACCAGTACGCAGTCAATTACATGTGGGGGACGATAGGCATCGGCTATAACGCCCGAAAGGCACGCGATGTCTTGGGGGCGGACCGCAAGATCGACAGTTGGGACATCGTGTTCAAGCCCGAGAACCTCGCCAAGTTCAAGGACTGCGGCGTGCATTTGCTCGATTCCTCCGACGATATTCTGTCCGCGGCGCTGCAGTATCTCGGACTCGATCCCAACAGCACCATCGAGGCTGATCTGCAGAAGGCCGCTGATCTCGTGATGAAGATCAGGCCGTATGTCCGCAAATTCCATTCTTCGGAGTACCTCAACGCGCTCGCCTCCGGCGAGATCTGCCTCGTTGTGGGCTTTTCCGGCGATATCAAGCAATCGCAAAGGCGCGCGGCGGAAGCCAAGAACGGCATCGAGATCGTCTATGTCATCCCCAAGGGGGGAGCCCAGTTGTGGTTCGATAATCTCGCTATCCCGCGCGACGCCAAGAACGTGGCGGAAGCGAACGAGTTCATCAATTACCTGCAGCGCCCCGACGTGACGGCGAAGAATACGAATTTCATTTTCTACGCCAATGGCAATTTGGCGAGTCAGAAGCTCATCGATAAGGCGATCCTCGACGACAAAACCATCTACCCGGACGAGGCGACCATGCGCCGGCTTTACACCATCAGTGCGCACGATCCCAAGACGCAGCGGCTGATGAACCGCCTGTGGACCAGGATCAAGACCGGCAAATAGACGCGTCAAAGCGCGCGTCAGCGCCAGCGCCGGTGCACCCACAGCCACTGTTCGGGATGCTCGCGGATCCATCCCTCGACCACGGACGTGATCGCCTGCATCGTGCCGGCGACGTCGATCTTGCCATCAGCGTCGCGCCGCGGCTCGATGGCCTCGGTGAGATCGACTCGGAAGCGATGCGGGTCGCCCAAGCGGATGATGCGGGTGCCGTGGATCGGGCACTCGACGTGGCGTGCTAACCGGGCGATGAACGGATTGGCTTTGCAGCGGCGGCCGAAGAAGGTCACATCCACGCCGTTGACGTAGTGCTGGTCAACAAGCATGGCCACGTGCCCGCCATCCTCGAGCACGCGCACGAGTTTAAGTGGCGCGTCGAGGCCGGTCGCGATGAGATTGCCCATGCTGCCTTTGCGGAGCTGAATGATCGCATCGCTCACCGCGCCGATATTCGGCCGGCGGTAGAGCACGGTCGCGTCGAGGCGATACTTGGCAGCAATGAGCGCCGGCAATTCCCAGTTGGCGAGATGGGCCGCAAATACCAAAGCCGGCTTGCCGTCGCATCGTAGCCGCCGAAAGCGGGCATCGACTTCTTTGCTATAGATGATGTCGCCTTTCTCCAGCGGATCGGGGTCGAACATTTCCAGCCGATCGATATGCGCAAACTCCGCCGCGACGCGGCCGAGGTTGTCCCAAACATCGCGTAGAATTGCTTCGATTTCGTCCGTGGATTTTTCCGGAAAGGCGGCCGCCAGGTTGGCGCGGCCGATCCTGTGCTCCTTGAGCCTCGGACCGAGCGTGCGCATGAAGCGACCGGCGAAATCGGCCATATGCTTTCGGTTGGTGATGCGGATCGTCCGCAACATCCCGACCGCGAGCGATCCAAGCGCGGCGTCGATGCCGGCCTTGAAACTTCGTTGAAGGCGATTGGCGAGCGTCCTCGAGGAGAGCATGCGCGCGGGGGCGGCTAATCAAACGTGACGATGATCTTTCCGAACACCTGGCGGCTTTCCAGCCGCGCCAGTCCGCGCTCGAAATCAGGGAGCGCGACCTCGGTGTCGATCACCGGCAATAGGCCCTTGGCCATCTTGGCAAGACTCTCGCGGATGTTGCCCATGGAGGCGCCAAACGAGCCGATAATGCGATATTGCTGCTGGAAAAGCTGCATCAGGTTGATGGTCGTCGACGGCCCCGACGTCGAGCCGCAAGTGACCAGCCGGCCGCCGCGCTTGAGGCAAAGCAGCGATCCGTTGAAGGTCTCGGCGCCCACGTGCTCGAAGACCACGTCAACGCCTTTCTTGGCGGTGATCTTGCGTACGGCGCCCTCGAACCGATCGGTCCGGTAGTTGATGACGTGATCGGCGCCTAGCGCCTTTGCCTTTTCCGCCTTGGCATCATCGCCGACCGTGGTGATGACCATGCAGCCGATCGCCTTTGCCATTTTGATGGCGACCGAGCCGATGCCGGAACCGCCGGCATGCACGAGCACGCTCTCGCCCGGCTCGAGCCTGGCATTGTCGAACAGCATGTGCTGCACCGTTGCAAAGGCGATCGGCGCGCAAGCGGCGTCGCGCAAGGCGACGCCGCGCGGAATCGGGATCACCAGACGCGCCGGCATGTTGATGAGATCGCGCGCGAAGCCGTCGATGTGAAAGCCCATGATACCGCCGACGTTTTCGCACAAGTTGTCGCGGCCCTCGCGGCAGGCCTTGCACACGCCGCAGGTCAACGCGCCGTACATGACGACGCCATCGCCGAGTTTGAATCCTGTCGTGTCAGGCCCGATCGCGGCGATCTCGCCCGCGGCCTCGACGCCGACGACGACCGGCAGCTTGCGCCGCGCAAAGGCCATGCCGCGGTAGCCCCAGAGGTCGAGATGGTTGAGCGCGACGGCCTTGATCCTGATCTGCACCTCACCTGACGCCGGCGCCGCGGGCGAGGGGACCTCGGCAAGCTCGAGCTTGCGGTCGGTGACCAACGTCAGCGCCCGCATGCGTCACGCGGGCTCGCGGCTCATCACCAGCGAAACGTTCTGACCGCCGAAGCCGAATGAGTTCGATAGTGCATGACGCACTTTGGCGTCGCGCGCCTTGTTCGGGACCACGTCGAGCGGAATGGCCGGATCCGGGATCTTGTAGTTGATGGTCGGCGGCAAGCGTTGATGCTGCAACGTCAGCAAGGTGAATACGGCTTCCACGGTGCCGGCGGCCGAGAGCGTATGGCCGATCATGGACTTGTTCGAGGAGATGGGAATTGTCTTCGCGCGCTCGCCGAACACCGACGATACGCCGAGATATTCCATCTTGTCGTTCTCCGGCGTCCCGGTGCCATGCGGATTGATGTAGTCGATGTCGTCGGGCGTGAGGCCGGCATCCTCGATGGCGTTGCGGATGCAGCCGATGATAGCCTTGCCGTCGGGGCTCGAGCGAGTGCGATGGAAGGAATCCGCCATCTCGCCGCACCCCGCCAGGACTCCGAGAATCTTCGCTCCGCGTGCGGTGGCGGAATCGTAGCTTTCGAGCACCAGCGCCGCGGCTCCTTCCGCCATCACGAAGCCGTCGCGATTCTTCGAGAACGGCTTTGCCGCCGCCTCGGGCGGATCGTTGGCGGTCGACAGCGCCGACAGCAGCGAGAAGCGGATCAGCGATTCGGCATTCACGGAACCATCGGTGCCGATGCAAAGCGCTGCGTTGGCCTCGCCACGGCGGATCGCCTCGACCCCAAGCTGAATCGCGCTCGCTCCCGACGCGCAGGCGGTCGACACCGAAATCGGCGAGCCCTTGGTACCGAAACGCTCGGCAAGATGTTCGGCCACCGACGCGAACTGGCAACGTTCGTGAATGGGATGAAACCGGCCGGACGCGCTCGCGCGCAAAAGCTCGTTGTATCCGACCGCGTCATTGGCGCCGGAACCTGCCGCCAGCGCGTCGCGATGCGGCCACTCGATCTCGACCGGCGCGACCGCGAGAAACAGCGGGCCTGGAAAATCGCCTTTGCTGCCGATGCCGGCCTCGCCGATCGCTTCCTCGGCGACCATCGATGCCATGCGCTCGCCGAGTTCGGTCGAGCAGAACGGCTCGACCGGAACGAAATCGACGCTGCCGGCGATCGTGGTCTTGAGCCCCTCGTTGGCGAAGCGAGTAATGCGGTGGATGCCCGACTCGCCCGCCGTGAGCTTGGCCCAGTTGTCGGCTTTCCCCGCGCCCAGCGAAGTGATGATGCCCACGCCGGTGACGACCACGACCGGCCGCCCATTCCCGCCGCGCGAAAATGCCATCAAAGCCTCCTTCAGCCGACCGCCTCGACCAGCGCCATGCCTTCGCCGCGCCAGTGGCCGACGGCGGTCACCGCGATGCGTTTGAGCGAACCTTCATACTCCCGTTCGACCCCAGAGGAGTCCCCCGGCGGAAACAATTTTTTGCGACCGAGCGCGAGCGTGGCAAGCGCGACGTTCATCGCGAATTGCGGCTCAAGACCATGCCCGAGAAGGCTGCCGGTTGCCCGCACCGGGATGTCGGGAACGGTCTTGAGCCAGGCACGCTCCTCGTTCGTCGCCGGCTGTGCGCCGGTCGCGCCCGAGATAATCGCCGTGCCGGCGGACGGCTGCGGCACGAGGCTTTGCCACATCCGTGTCAGCACGGCGGTGATGGCGCCGGCCGGTCGGGCGGAGCGTTCGGAGACGACTCGTGACAGCTGCGCCAGCGGCTTGGCATTGCGCGCCTCGGCGTGCCCACGCGCCTCCAGAACGAGGAATGCGCCGAGCGAGCCGAGCACCATGCCCCCTTGACGTGCCCACACGGACTTGAACGGCCCGCGCAACATGTATCCGCCGGCGTCGTAGAGCAGCAGCAGATCCTCACGCTCGCCGTTGTGCGATCCGCCCACCAGCGCCAACTCGCTTTGTCCGGCTGTGATGCGCGCGTGCGCAATGCGAATCGCGTCGAAGCCCGCTGCCTCTTCGCCCATGAACGTGCGCGAGGAGCCGGTGACGCCGTGGACAATCGAAACATTGCCGGCGAGCAGATTGGAAAGCTGCGCCAGGAACAAGGTCGGACGCAGGTCGCTCATCAGCCGTTCGTTGAGGAAGGCTTCGGGATTGGCGGATTTAGGCTTGTTGGTCAGGATCGCAGCGTCTACCGCGACGTCGCGTTCGCCTCCGCCGGCCGCCACGATCATGTCCGTGCGCGCGAGCAGTTCGGTATTGCCCTTCACGCCGGCATCAGCGAGAGCGAGCCCCGCGGCATAGGTGCCGATCCGCTGCCACGGCTCCATTTGGCGCTGGTCGCCCTTCTTCGGGATCTGCTTGTCGAGGTCCAGCGGCGCGAGCGGGTGAACCAAATAAGGAGCAAAGCGCTCGGCATCGATCTTGATTCGCCGTTCGGAAAACCCCTGCCAATGCGCCTCGGCGCCTTCGCCGAGGCAGGACACGATGCCGATCCCAGTGATCCAAACCTCGCGTGGCGCATCAGCCATGAGCGAGGGCTCCCATGGGGAATTCGAGGATCGCGGCCATCTTCTCCATGTTGGCGCGGAACTCCGGGTTGGGAAATTCAACCAACCGGAACGTGATCTCGGCGTTGCAGGTGAGCTTTCCGTCGCAGCGGATGTCGGCCTTGGTAACGGCGTAGCCCGATCCTTCGTGCAGCAACTTGGCCGTGAGCGAAAGGCTTTGGCCGGGGACTACGAACGAGCGCAGCTTCGCCTCTTTCAGCGCAGCGAAGAACGGCATCCGGGAGAACTTAGTGACGGCGATGACCAGCCAGCCCGAGGTCTGCGCCATCGCCTCGATGAGCAGCACGCCCGGCATCAGTGGATAGCCAGGAAAGTGGCCTTCGAAGATGGTGGATGCGCTCGGAACGCGCGCCTCGGTTCGGATGGTTTGCTGGGCAAGATCGAGATCGACGATGCGGTCGATGAGCTGAAAGTACTCGAGGCGCATGCAAGCGCGTCAGGCGCCCTTGGCAGCGACAAGTTCGTCGATGCGGGTGCAAAGGTTGTTCAATTGAAAATATTGTTCGGTCGTCGCTTTGCCGTCGTTGACCTCTTGCGTCCACTGCTCCAGGGGCATTTTGATTCCAAACGCCTTGTCGATCGCGAATGCAATGTCGAGAAAGTCGAGGCTGTCGATGCCGAGGTCGTTGATGGCGTGGCTTTCCGGCTTGATCGTGTCACGCGGAATGTCGCAGGTCTCGGAGATGATATTGGCCACGGTATCGAAAGTCGAAGGCATCAGTAAATCCCTGATCGGTCACGCGTTTCGAGCGACCGCCGCCGATGTGTCTGCGATTGCGGGTCGGATCGCCCCGGAGCGGCCCATCGCCCCCGCGTGAGGTCGGTTGCCCGTATAGCGAAGAGGCAGCACAAGTTCAATGGCGCGAAAGTTTCGATGCTTGAAGGGATTAGGCCAGGATTTCCGAATGCTCATGGCAACCATGCCTCACGTCATGCACGTCTCGAATGAGGACAAAATCGGGTCGGCAGGACCCGATCATGCGGCGCGAAGCACCGTCAAACCAGGAGGTTCAATCATGTCCATGCGGGTTCGCCTTTTTGCCACCCTCGTCGCAACCGTGCACTGCCCTCGTGGTCGAGCGCGCAGGTGATCACACACCGCGACGTCGGGGTACGCATGGGCCTGGCGATTGCCGTTGCCGCGCTTGACCAATGCGAGGCCGACGGCAACAGCGTCTCGGTCGCCGTCGTCGATCGCGCCGGGCGCCTGCGCGTGTTTCTGCAGGGGGACAACGCCAACCCGCACAATCTCGAGCTGGCCCGGCGCAAGGCCTATACGGCGCGGACCTTCGGCCGCACCAGCGCCGAGTGGGCCAAGCGAACCGCCGATCTGCCCGAACTGGCGGCGCAGCGGGAACTCGCCGACGTCATCGCTTTGCGCGGCGGCGTGCCGATCAAGGTCGGCAACGAGACGATCGGCGCGGTCGGCGTGAGTGGATCGAGTTCAGCAGGCGATGAGAAATGCGCCATGGCCGGCATCGCCAAGGTGACCGATCAATTGCGGTGAGATGCAAGGGCGCCATCGCCCCGCTTCAGTCGCGGGCAGCGAATGCCGCTTGCGCGAGATCTGATGATCTTCGAGCGGGCCCAGCTCGTCACGATTTCTGCGACCCTTGTAACGAAGATCACAAAGAGCACGAGGCCGGCTTCATCCCAATAGAGGATTGGGCGGCACGTCAGCGACGAGGTCATGATCCTCGTCACAATAAAAAGCGTGTCGAGCTGATTGCGATTGCATTCCTCGGCGGCTGTCGCTGTAGCGCTCGTTACGATCACTTCGCGCATTTTGTCCTCCCGGCGCGAGGTCGCACCGCGCTCGAGTTGGCGCGGATACGCGCGCGTGCAGCGACCGGGAGGTAGGGAACTTTCGGTGGTTCCAGAGCACCGTGTCGGAACCAAATGCGACCCACGCGATTGTTGCGGCAAATCGCGGGGGGCGTGACAGCATCGCTGCCAATCTCTCGCCCCATTCAGCAAGCACACGGTCCGCCCCCAAGCGGCCGACAAAACGGGGTCGTGCCGCAATGAAAGGAGGCTGTGGTGAAAGGTAGAATGATGTTGCTCGTCGCTTCGATCTTAACTTGCCAGTTTTCCCCCACATATCTCAGACCATCTACAGCAGACCAGGCCGGTCTTGCTTCGGTCTATTCCCACGAAAGCGGTAGCGGAACTGCAAGCGGTCAAAAGCTAAATCGCGAAGCGCTTACCGCCGCCCACCGTACGCTGCCGTTCGGCAGCAAGGTGAAGGTTACGAACAAGCGCAATGGGCGCTCAGTCGTCGTGACCATCAACGACCGTGGTCCCTTCGTGCGTGGTCGCGTTATTGATGTAACGCCGGCGGCGGCGCAGGCTCTCGGCTTCTCCGGACTTACCCAGGTCACTCTGAACGCCGAGTGAATCTGGCGCGGAGTGGCTTCGTCCTCAACGCTCGTGGGCGTTGACGTCGATCGGCGCGCAATTGCGCCGGCCGGACAGCAGGCAGTCCTGATTCTTGCGCATGTCGGCGATTTGCATCGCCAGCCACACGCCTGCGAGTGCGAGGACGACGGTGAAAGCCAAGGCCGCGAGGTTGACCATCATGCGGTGCCGGTACGTGTCCTCCCGTTCTTCGCCGCCCTCGTATTTTGCGAGGGATTCGATCGGCGAGGCGGGGGGCTGCGGCCGGTGCTGCGTTTCCCCGCTCGCGCGCAGGCCGCGGGCTCGGAACGGCACCACCTGGTGCTCGTCCTCGGGTGCTTTGGGGTGCTGACGCCTCACGTGCGATTCCGGGCGTTCTGAGTTACCCGGCCTCCTATCGGCGCCAGCTTAGGATTTCAAGACAATCCCGAAACTCACATTTGCGACAATGGCTTGCGTCTTTGAGGGCAAACGGCCGCGCGCGCGTATTCCGGCCGAGTGAAAAAAATTTCATCCCCCGCGGCCGCGGATTTCCTTGTCGACTCCGCCGTTCTCGCGCTAAATTTACAAGAAATTTACGGAAGCGGGAACTCAGAGCGGTTATCTCCCGCCTTCCAGAGGGATGTACGTCAGTTCGAATAAAAATGCCGCCAATGAGCGGAGGGGTCTGCGACCCCGATAATGACCGGCGGCCTACGCCGGCAGGGAGAATGCGCCTGAGGCTCGTATGAGCGACGTTCTGTCAGCTTTGCTGGACCTGTCCGGGCACGACTATTCGTGGCTGACACAGTTTTTTTCGTTGCTGCTCCTGCCGTTCGCGCACGAGGACCTCGCCATCGTTCTCGGCGCCTATATTGTCGTGAACGACATCATGCCTGTCGCACTGGTGGCGCTATGCATCTATTGCGGCATGGTTGCGAGCGATTTCGCGTTATACGGCATCGGCGCGGGCGCCAGGTATCTGCCATGGCTGAGCCGCCTGGCCGTCGATGATCGAGTCCGCAGCTTCGCCGCCGCGCTCAAAAGCAATCTGCTCGGGGTGGTTGCGCTCTGTCGCGTGGTGCCGGGCGTGGTTTTCGTCGCGTTTGTCGCCTGCGGCTGGGCGCGCGTGCCGCTCGCCCGCTTCACCATGGCAAGCTTGGTCGGTTCCGCGCTCTATCTCCCGCTCATGCTCTGCATTGCCGTCGTCTTAGGCGACACGCTCGATAGTCGGGTCGGTTGGTGGACGTGGCCGTTCCTGTTTTGCGTGTTGTCGGCGATCGGATTCCTGCGTCGACAGGTTTTCAATTTCCAGGACATGCCCGTTCCGACCGGCGGCAAACGGCTGACGCACGCCTATCCCCGCGACGCGCGCGTGTCAGCGATCCATCGCATCCCGCTGGGTCTGTTTTATCTGCCCTTGATCGCGAGCTGGATGGGTTTTGCATCGAGGTACCGGTCTTTGACCCTGCCCACCATCGCCAATCCGTGCCACCCGGGAGCGGTCATGTGGGGGGAATCGAAGAGCGGCTATTTGGTCGACGTGACCGGCGGCGCGCGCGAATACGTCGCCGACTTTGTTGCTGTAACGCGCAGTGTCGGCCAACGTACGCTTTTCGCCGATCTTGAGCGGATGCGGCAATTGCTGTGCGGCGCCGGCCTCGCATTTCCACTGATCGCCAAGTCCGACATCGGCCGCCACGGCATGAGACGGATCGACGATGTTCCGGCGCTGCGCGAATATCTGCGACACTTCCCTCCCGGGCAGAAGGTCATTCTCCAGCGTTTCGTGCCTTATACCGGTGAGGCTTCGGTGCTCTACGCGCGGCTCCCCGGCGCACAGAGCGGCCGGGTTCTCTCGCTGAGCTTCCGTACGGATGGGTGCTGGCGCGATGCGTGGCGCCATGTGACGCCCGAGTTTGAGGCTCGCATCGACGCCATCGCGCACAGCATGCGCGAGTTCCATTATGGACGGTTCAATTTGCGCTTCGCCTCGCCCGACGATCTCATGCGGGCTGAGAATTTCTCGGTGATCGAGATCGCGGGCATTACCGGCGGGACGAACCCTGATTGGGATCGGTCGTTGCCGCTGACAGAACTTTACCGCCGCCTGATCGACCAGCAGCGCATCATGTTTCTCATTGCCGAGAAAAATCGCACGCGCGGCTTTGCGCCGGTAGGATGTGCTGACCTTCTCAAATCATTCGTGCGGCACAGCCAGTTTGCCCGCCGATATCCGGCCTCCGCTTGATCTGTGGATCCGCGTCCGCTGTGGACGCGCGGGCGGCAACAGCATCGGGGTCTGATCTAGCGTCGTTTACCGTGCCCGACGGGCCCTGCGGGCGATGGTGGCCGCGCCGACAAATCCGATCGCCGCGAGCGGCAGGCCGACATACCAGCGCTCCCGTTCGCGCCCGCGCGTGCGCAGGTAATCGATCACAAAGCGCTCGCCGCGACCCATTTCGGTCAGCGTTTGTTGCATCGAGCCCATGCGGCGAATCTCATCCGCAGTGAGTTCGTCACCTTGCCAACGAGATTGACGCTCGCGGTCGTAGAGGCGATCGATCTCGGTCTTGTGGCGACGCTCGATCAAGGCGGCTTCGAGATAGTCCGCGCGCTCCCTGGCGGTCATGAATCGATCGGGGCCAATTCCCATCGCCATCTCGATCGCGGCCAGAATCGGATGATCTCCCGCCGGCGCGGCGATGACCCAAGCGCCCGAGAGACCGAGCACGACGCAGAAGACGAGGCCACCCAAGTGGAGTCCGACTCGTCGGTTGCGGCTGCGCTCCGTCGCGGGGGCCGTCATGAAGGCGCGTATTGCCCCGGCGATAACCAGAGCCGCAGCAAATGCCACCACGGTGACCGCACCGGTCGGCGCGTCGAGCAGAAAGGACCCAAATATGCCGACCGCGCTTGCGGCAGCACCGGCCAGCCAGCCGATCAGCAGCGCCGCGCCGATGCGGGAGGAGAACAGGTTTCCGATAAGGGCCGGGACGATGAGGAAGCAGAACACCAGCAACACGCCCGCGGTGGCCACGGAAGAGGTCACGACGAGCCCGAACGACAGGTAGAAGACGAGGTCCCACACTAAATATCGACGGGCATTCTTCCGGCCGTCGTCATTGTCTGCCGCGGCCAGCAACGGTCGCCGTATGATCCAGTGAACCGCCCCAATCACGCTGTAGAGCACGACGAACCTCAACAGTTCGTCCGCTGTCACCGACAGAATGCCGCCCACCAGCATCTTCTTGACGTGCTCGGCGCCCTGCGGCGAGCGGTCGACGACGAGCACCGTTGCGGCGGTGGCAAAGACATAGAGGACGCCAATGAACGCCTCCTGTCGCACGCTGCGGGCCAAGCCGCGGCTCGCCGTCAGCAGCAAGGCGCCCACCGCAGTGAAAATGAGCGTATAGGCATAGCCGGCGGCGCTCTGAACCGCGTGTCCCGCGACCACCGCCACCGTAGCGCCCAACGCCGAAACCTGTGCCAGCGCCAGATCCGCGAAGACCACGTTCCGCCGCAGCACCTGGAGCCCGAACCAGGTGTGAATGCCGGTGAAGACAACAGCTGCCGCGAGCGGCAATGCCGCGAATGCAAGAATGTCTTCCAACATGGCGTTCAGTTCGATGCGGCTGATAGCGCCTGCGCCAACGCACCGACATTATAATCGAAGAGCGTGAGGTAGCCGCTGGCACCCGGCATGCTGCCCACCGACGGCGCGAGCTTGACCACCGCCGCACCGGTCCGCCGCGCCAGCAATTGCGAGGGGTCCTCTGGCTCGAAGGGTTCGTGCACGATCACCCGTATGTTCTGTTCCCGGATGATCCCTGCGAGCTTGGCGAGGCGCGCCGGACTCGGCGCGACGCCTTCTTTCACTTCGATCACGTCGACGATATTGAGCCGGAAGCGGCGCGCAAAGTACGGCCACGTGTTGTGGTAGGCGATCAGTCGCGCGCCGCGGTGCGGGGCGAGAAGTTGTTCCCATCCGCTGAGGCTTGCCTTCAGGCGGGAGAGAAAGCTGTCGCGGCCGGCAATGGTTTTTTCGGCCATTTCCGGCGCGACACGAATGACTGCCTCCGCAATACCGCCGCTGATTGTCTCGGCGTTGGCGGGATCGAGCCAATAGTGCGGATTGGCGAGGCCGTGCGCGTGCCCATCGCGATTAGCGGGATCCAAGAGCGAACCTTTGATCTCGAGCAAGGGAATGCCGACGGATGCGTCGACATAACCTTCACCGCCGCGGTTGACCGTGGTGTCGCCGTGCATCGAGAGAAGCTTGTCGAGCCAGTGATCGTAACCGAGCCCGACGCGGATCACGATCGAGGCTCCCTTGAGCTTGGCGAGGTCGGAAGGGCGCGGCTCGAAGCTTTCAGGGTCGGCTGCCGGCGGAATGATGGTCTCCACCTGCGCCAGGTCGCCGGTCACCGCCTGGGCGATGCTTGCGAGATCGCTGGTGGTGGCGACCACGCGCAGGGGTCCTGCCGCCGTAGGCTGGGCGACGGCCGGTAAGCCGAGGGTGCATAGAAGGAGGAGCGCGACGCGCGGGCGCCATCGCCCGCGCGCTTTGCGTTTCCGATCGGTCGCACCCCGGCGATCACCGTTTCGCAACGAAGATGCTCTTCGGGAGCAGGCAATGCACGTTCTTCTCGGTATCGGAGATCACGCCGACGCGGCAATCCATCGCGACGCTGGCGAGCCCATAAGCATCCAGGCGCGCGATTTTCTTTTCGTTTTCGAGCCACTTGATCATCCCCATCGAGGCCGCATCCATGGCCTTGTTCAAGTCCGCGTCCTTCACATGCGAGACGTAGTATTTGGCCGTCTCTTTGGTCGGGCGCTCCATATCCTCGCGGGCCGAACATTCTTCGGATTGAGGCAATGGATGCCCTTCTTGATGTTGACCACCTGCGAGACGCGGCAATCCGAGACGGTTGGCATCAATTTCGCCGCCTGATCGGCCGAAACATTGCGTTGCTCGGAGAGAAATTTGATGGTTTGCGCCTTGGCCTGATCCCATGCCTTGTTGAGATCTTGATCAAAGCCCATGGTGATCCACGACGTTTTGGTTTCGATGCGCGGAAAATCGAGCGGCTTGCCTTTGATCACCTCAACCGTGATGTTTAGCTCCTTGTAGGCGGTTTCGATCGCTGTGAGATTGACTTCGCCGTTACCTTGCCCGGCGTGGGAGTCGCCCGACCACAGCAGCGCACCGGGCACATGGACCGGCACGTAGAGTGCCGTCCCCTCGGTGAAGTCACGGATATCCATGTTGCCGGCATATTCTCCGGGCGGCACCGAGCTGTATCGGCCCGGCTCCTTGCGGGCCACACCGAGCGTGCCGGGGAAAGGCTTGAGCGGAATCTCGATACCGGGAAGAAACTCGGTGATCTTCCTGTCCCAATCGAGATAGAGGTATTTCACTTGGCCGTCCGCGTACTCCTTCGGGAATTCGCCGAACAACCCGGGGACGTTGAAGTTGGCCGCGTAAGCGCGCGGCACGATTTTGTTGATAGAGACCTTGAGCACGTCGCCGGGCTGGGCGCCTTCGATGTAGATCGGTCCGGTGAGCGTATGCGGTCCGCGTCCCGGGTAGTCGGTTCGCAGCTTCTTGATCTGCTCGATCGTGGTGCCGGGAATGACGAGGTTGTGACTGTGCATCATCGTTTCCATGACGACGGTGTCGCCGGAATTGACGCGCAGCACGGGCGGCTGTGCATTGTCGAACCAGCCCCATTGGGTGGTTTCCAGCGTTGCCGGCAGCAGATGCACCTTCTTGCCGCTCGGCAGCGCGACGGTCTGCAGCTTAGGATCGGGCGGTCCGATCTGCGGCACCGCCTGGGTGGGCGATGCGGCTGGGGCTGCCGGCGCGCGGATGGCGGTGGCGGTCACGAGCCACGCTGCAGCGATGATTACGCCAGCGCCGGCGAATGCAATAAACCCTCGTCGCTTCATGGTATCCCCTCCCTCCCGTGCAGGAATGTTTGTGCTACGCAGCAAATGGCGTGCCATTCCGATTGGCGCATACGCTTGACGGGCGCGCCAGTGCAAAATTACCAAACACTTGCGCCCAACAGCAATGCTCACGGTGAATTTGCCGGTGAAACGGCCGGGCCGGCGGGCGGCTGATTCCTCGTTATGTCCCCTTGAACGGAAGCGTCTCGCCCGGCGGAGGGGACATGCGAAACACGTTGAGGATCATCGATATCAAGACGTAATAGCCGAGAATGCCGACCAACTCGACGGTCGCCGCATCGCCAAGCACGGCGCGCACGCGTGCAAAATTCCGATCGCTCACGCGGCGCGTCTTGTAGAGCTCCTGGATGAAATCGTAGATCGCGCGCTCGTCTTTCGGGGCTCCTTTGGGCGCGCGCCCTTTGTGCAGGTCGCGGATCGTCTCCGGCTTGACGCCTGCGCGTTCGGCCTGCGGAACGTGCGCGAACCATTCGTATTGCGCCCGCCACAGCCTTGCCGTCGTCAGGATCGCAAATTCCGAGAGTCGGGGCGGCACACCAGTTTTGAACCGGCAAAAGCCGCCCAGTTGCTGCGCGAGCTCGCCGAAAGTGGGAGCATGCAGGAAGACCGCGAACGGACCGCGGATGGTCGTGCTGCCGCCGCGTGGACCGGAACGGATCGAGTCGAGCAAGGCGCGCTGGGCGGGCGCGAGGCTCTCTTCGGAGAGAATGGGAACGCGGGGCGGCGGCATCTTCTTGCCAGGTTTCTTGGCAGGCATTGGCTTTCCTTTTCTCTAGCGCTGTGCTCCCAAGTCTCGGCCTACTTAAACAGTAGCGACTTGATGATGATCGGCACTACGTTCGTGAGCTCGATGACGTTGCCGATGTCCACGTAATCGAAGTCCTTGAGCTGCACGGCGTCGATCGCGATCACATCCGCGGCAGGCGCGATCTCGTGCAAGATGATACGACCGAGACTCTTGCCGACGTCGCCATCGATCAGCAGCACCAGCGGCATATTCTCCTTGAGCGTCCGCGGTAGCGCTGCGCAGATCCCGCTCGCGACGGCATGCAGGCGCTGATGGGAGGGATCGCCCCGCCATGGGAACGAAAGCGCGACCGGGCTTTCTCCTTCCTCCAAGTCCGCGCGCGCGAGCGCCCCGCGCACGGCGGCGCTGACCGCATCGGGAGCGATGTCACCATCCACAGAGAAATTGCATGTGAGGACAGGTAGGTTTTGCAGCGGCAACTTGCCGGGATCGGCGATGAGAATGGTGTTGCCGCTGATTTGCACCGAGAATTGCGCGGCGCCGATGACGGTCGCGCGGATGCCCTGGCCCGGGTCCCAGATCGGGGGCAGGTCGCGCCGATGCGCCAGCGCGTGGCGCAACTCCTCCGCCAAGTCGAAGCCGAGATCGCCGAAGCGCCGTGTCTCGCGCTTGTACAGATACTCGGATACTCCGCCGGAAAAGGTGAGGGCATCGATGCTCCGGTTAGCAAGCTCGGCCGGCCAGGGCTCGGTCACCATCAGCGAGCGGGCAAGCTCGCCGCCTTGGCGCAGATCAATGAGACCCATGATCATGCGCGCCATCCGCGCGGCGATCCGCCGGCGATCCGCCGGCGCAAGGGGCCTGCCGAGCGCGAGTTCGATACCGGCGGCCTCGGCGACCTTTTCGGCGGGCGGCTCGATGCGCACGAGCGCGCCGTCGGTCTTTTCAACGATCAGCCGCCCGCCCACCGCGATGGCGCAGGTCGCAAGCGTTCGCCCTTTTTCGACGATGGCAAATTTTGTCGTGCCGCCGCCGATGTCCACGTTGAGAAGCGTCGCGTTGTGGCCGCGTGAGAGCGCGACGGCGCCGGAGCCGTGCGCTGCCATGTGGCATTCCATGTGATGCCCGGCCGAAGCGCAGACGAATTTGCCGGCCTCCTCCGAAAATAGGTCGGCGATGGCGCGTGCGTTGCGCCGCTTGAGCGCCTCGCCGGTCAAAATCACGGCGCCGCTGTCGACGCTCTCGCGCTCAATGCCGGCATAGGCGTAGCAGCCGCCGACGAATCCGGCGAGTTCGTCGACATCGATGGTGTAGTCGCTACGGTAGGGGGTCAGCAGGATCGGCGATTGCCAGAGGATTTTTCGCTCGACGACGACGAAACGGCTCGACAGCGCTGTGGAAAGCCGCTGCAGATGCACCCGAGCGAACATCAGATGCGATGTCGACGAGCCGATATCGATGCCGACGGTCGTCAGCTCGACATTGTCGGCTGCCCAGGCAACTTCGTTGACCGCGGCATCCTCGGGGCTGACATGAAGATGCTCGAACTCGAGATCGTGCATCTAGTCCCCGCCGGCCCTAGACCGGAGCCTTGATGTACGGGCGTTCGTCGATGAACTTGCCCATGTCGGACGGCACGCGATGCTTGGCGAGCTCCTCGAGATAGATTCCGTGGATACGCGGATCTTGATGCTCGTATTCGACCTGGCAGCCGCCGTCTTTGACGCTGACGTCCATCCCCAGGAAAACACGGCGTTTGTCGGCGGTGAACGGATAGCGCAGGCTGCCGAAGGCGATTGCGAGGTAGCGCGCGGGATCCGGTGCGGTATTGAAGTGCTGATGGAACATCTGGTCGGGGGGCGCGAACACCCAGCCATGCTTCCAATCGATGCGCACGAAGTCCTTTTCTCCCTCGTACCACAGCAGCGAGAAACCGTGCCCGGTGACGGCGAAGACATGGAAATCGGGACCGTGGCGGTGCGCCTTTTTGTAAGTGCCGACCGGCATCTGCGAAGTGTGGGCGTGCATGGTGCCGTCGGCGAGGATGAACATCATGTTCGATCCTCCCGCGCCGCGCTGCTCCCACGCCTTGAGCTCGAAGCCGGCGAGATCCGGGACGAAATTGGTCTCCCACATGTTGCGGCCCGGCCGCACCGGAATGAACTCGCCTTCCCCGCTGAAATATTTCGCCGCGCCCTGGCGTTCGGGAAACCCGTACTCGTTGTCGAACACAAAGGATTCGTTGTGGAACAGATTGAGCATGAGCCCGAGATTGTTGGTCGAGGCGAGCCGCGCGCGTTCGCGCCCGCTCGAATTAAAGTGCTGATAGCGGGCATTGAGCGGCAGCGCGAACAAGCTTTTTGGGCCCCATTCGAAGCTGTGCTTGCGCCCGTCACTCGTTTCGATGGTGGTGTTGCCGTGC
>Ga0306920_100002011_pt1 | contig 25466 bp, 23 predicted proteins | sample flu12Cox44000170_FD_204666 | JGI IMG/M metagenome (GOLD analysis project Ga0306920, IMG submission 204666) | Lab enrichment of tropical soil microbial communities from Luquillo Experimental Forest, Puerto Rico - flux4day.12C.oxic.44.000.170 (v2)... | ecosystem: Environmental > Terrestrial >...
TATCTCAGGCTCGGATACGGGTGCCCGAGGGAGAGCTCGGCCAGCCCCTGTCCCCACCAGCAGGGAAAGAGCAGCAGCCAAGCGCCGATCGGGCGATCGAACCTCACCAGTCGCAAGTAAGGGCGCCATGCGACGGGAGCGATGCGGTCAACCCAATTGCCCGGCCGGGCGTCGGGCACGGCAGGGCTCGTGGCATTGGGAAATGGCGATCGGGCAGCCATGGCCTCAGGCTAGCCCCTGGCCAGCGCTCCGCAAGGCGCAAATGTGCCTCACCTGAGGCCCAGCAATGCGGGCAACTGCCTGAGCGAGGCCAGCGTATGCTGCGGTGCGCCGCCGGGCGCGACCTCGGCGTTCGCGTGGATGCGCCGAAACTCGGGACGCTCCACCATGATGCTGATCCAGCCCCGCTGATTGGGCACGATGAAGTCCTTGGATGGGTTGTCGCCGATGTAGACGAGCAGGTCGCCGTGCGTGCCCAGTGCCGCCTCGACCATCTCGTAGCTGCGAGGATGCGGCTTGGCATATTGGCGACCGCCCAGCGCATGCGTGTAGACGATCTCCCGGAAATGCGCGGCGATGCCCAGCGCCGTCACCTTCTTGGCCTGCACGTGATGATGGCCATCGGTGATGAGCCCGAGCTTGGCCTGCGGCGCCAAATGCGCGAGTGCCCAGGCCGCATCCTCAAACAGCGACAGCTCCGGGTCGTGGTTGCGGTAAGCCGCGATGAGGCCCGCCAGATGCTCGGCAGTGTAGTCGGGCAATCTGCCGGCAAGGGCGATAGAGAAGAGCTCGCCCAGGTGTCCGCCCTCAAGCAGCCGTGTCATGTCGGCCGCAAGCCCCCTCACGCCGAGTTGCGCCTCGGCCCAGCGCCCGGCCGCCGCAAACCCCGACAGCGCGAACTGGCGCTCGGGGTAGAGCGTGTCGTCTAGGTCGAAGACGAGGACGAGTTTGCTCATGCCGCAGGCCTGGCGTCGAGCCGCGGACACAGGAGCCGATTGAGGTGCCATACGCCAAGCCCGAACACCGCGGCTGCGCCCGCCTGGTGCACAAGCGCCAGCGGCAACGGCGCTTGCGCAAGCAGGGTGGCGATGCCGAGCATCGCCTGGGCCAGCACGGCGCCTGCCAGCGCCGCGGCGCTGCAGCGGGTCAGCGGGTCGGGCACGTCCCGCCTCACGCTCCAGGCATGCCAAAGCGTGGCGAGGACGAGGCCGTAGGCCACGAGGCGGTGGGTGAACTGCACGGTCAATGCGTTTTCGAAGAGGTTCAGGTACCAGGGCTCAATGGCTCCCAAGCCTTCGGGGACCAGCCGGCCATCCATCAGCGGCCAAGTGTTGTAGGATGCACCGGCCTTGAGGCCGGCAACGAAGGCTCCGAGCAGGATCTGCACGAACACCAGCACGACGATCGCCGCCGCGGGCCCCGCGTGCATCGGCCGCGCGGCCGCGGATCGATCCTGGGTGTCTTCGACCGACAGCGCCACCCAGAGCAGCGCTCCGAAGATCAGGATCGCCAGTCCCAAGTGCAGGGCGAGCCGGTATTGGCTGACATCGATGCGATCGGCGAGGCCGGAGCTCACCATGTACCAGCCGATCAGGCCTTGCAGCGCCCCCAGCGCGAGGATGCCGGCGAGCCGGCCCATCAGCGCGCGCGGGACCAGCCGCGCGGCCAGCAAGCCGATGAGCGGCAGGAGGAATACCGCGCCGATAAGGCGGCCGAGAAAGCGATGCACCCACTCCCACCAGAAGATGGCCTTGAAGGCTTCCAGGCTCATGCCTGGATTGACGTGCTGGTATTGGGGAATCTGCCGGTACTTGGCGAACATTTCGAGCCAATCGGCCTGCGACAGCGGCGGCACGATGCCGACGATGGGCTGCCACTCGGTGATGGAGAGGCCGGACCCGGTCAGCCGCGTCGCACCGCCCACGCTGACCATCAAGAATACCAAAGCCGCCACCGTGAAGAGCCATGCCCGCACACCGGCGGCCTCGCGGGGATCGGCTCTGTGGGCCGCCTCGAGTGTGTGCAACTGCGCCATGGCCGACACAATGGCGCCCTTTCACGCATTTCGCCATGCGGCGCTTGGGCCGGACGCGCAGCCTGGATCACGTCACCGGCGAGGCGCTGCTCGAGGTCCGCTGCACCACGTTGATGAGGGCGAACGGGGCGCCGCTCAGCAGCACCTTGACGTAGCGCCGCTTCTGATAGTCGCCGTTGAGCGAGACGCGAGGCAGCGCGGTCAGCTCGGCCGCATGTCGAGGATGGATGAGGCCTTTGCGCGTGGTCACCCCGGTCTTTAGGCCCAGCTCCTTCACGAGGGCGAATTCCCGGGGACCGGCGCTCGCCGCGTCTCCGTAAGGGTAGCTGAAGTGCAGGCAAGGCTTGCCGATCTCCCGCTCCAAGCGCCGCACGCTCTCGCCGATTTCGGCGCGCGCCTCGGCGAGCGTGAGCTTGGCCAGCGCGTAGTGGCGCCGCGTATGTGCGCCGATGGTGACACGCGCATCGGCGGCCAGCTGCCGGATCTCGTCCCAGTTCATCATCAGATCGGAGCACAGATCATCGCGAACGAAGCCGATGCCGTCACAGAGCTCGCGCACGAACGCGCGGGCATCCGCCTCGTCTATGCTTCGCAGCCACCAGTAGACCGTCTGGAACGCTGCATCTTTTTCCGCGGGCGTGCCGCAGCGCAGGCGCCGTTCGACCCCGCCAAGCTTCACGTTCAATGCACCGACCTTGACGATCACCTTCTCCAGCGCCAACCACCACAGATCGCCGTTTCCGTCTGCGTACTCAGTGGGTACATAGACGGCGAATGGCAAGCCGTGCCGTTTGAAGATTGGATAGGCGTACTCGAGAATGTCGCGGTAACCATCGTCGAAGGTGAAGCAGATGAAGGGCTTGCCGTAGTCGCCCTCGATCAGGCGAAAATGCGCTTCGTCGAGCGAGACGATCTCGAAGCCGGAATCGGCCACCTGAGTGATCACCTGCTCGAGGAAATCCGGCGTCACCCTCAGGATGCGGTTGGGCTCGAAGGCGTTGGGCTTTTCCGGTTGCACGTGGTGCAGCATGAGGACGGCCCCGATGCCGCGCGTGAGCGGGGCGATCATGCTATCCGCGCCGGAATAGTGCAGTGCGGACAGCATTGCCTTAAGGAATATCGTGCGCCGGCTCATGACGGCGTCACTGGCCTCCCATCCTGGGCCCTCCCGTGGGCCGTGCGCATTCTACGACAGCGCGGCGCCGGCAGTCAGCAGGCTCGCTTCGCCCTTATCCCGCGCGGCCAGCGCTCATAGCCGATGACGCCAAGGTCCGCAACGCCGAAACCCGCGGAAGTGACCCTTTGGCACGGCTCCCCCGCCGCCGGCCACGCTCACACCTCTCGCAAGGCGGCGACGCCGACGCTCCAGCCCCGGCGATGCTGCCGTGTCTCGACACCCCCGCCCCGCCTAGCCGGCCAAATAGGCGGTGGCTTCAGATTAGGGCTGCAGCCGGATCGGCCCGCCATGCGGGTGGACTTTAGGTCACATGAAAGTCGTCGTCTGGCTCGGGCTCAGCGTGCGATTTGATGTATTCCATCCAGACTTCATCGCTCACGTTGCCACTGCTTGCAACCCAATAGCCCGCTGCCCACAGGTGCTGGCCCCAGTAGCGTTTGTGCAAGCTTGCAAACTCGGCCAGCAACTCGTGGGAACTTCGCCCCTTCAGGTATTGCACAGCACGCGACACCGACAGACTGGGCGGAATGGACAGCAACATATGCACGTGGTCGCGATTGATCGATCCGGCGTGAACAACCCTTTCGTGCGCCCGGGCTGTCTCGCCTAAGAGCTCACGACATCGCTGGCCGACATCCCCACCAAGCACGGGGTCACGATATTTCGTCACCCACACCAGGTGATACTTGCAGTCCCAGACCGTATGGCTTGCGCGCTTGTAGCTCTCCATGCCTCACTCTGCCCACTGCTCGTGGCAATCCCATGCCGCCGAACAGGCATGGGGTTTACTGATTCATGGCAGGGCGCCGCTTGATGAGGTAGCGCTGCACGCCCTCCATGACCAATTCGCGCCTCTGATTGTGGACGGTTGAGGAGAGCGCGAGCACGCCCGTGGTGCGCTTGGGCTTTGAGCTCGCTCACCTTGAGCTGCGGGTAGAGCGTGTCGCCGACGTAGAAGACGGGCCTCAGGAAGCGCGAGGACTGTTCGATGAAGCCCAGGAGCGTTTCCTCCACCAAGAACGGGAAAAGCCCCGCACCCGCCGCGGTCTGGATCAGCACCTGATATCCATGCGCCAGCAGGTCCGGGTGGCCGTGGCGGCGACAGTACTCGCGGTCGTAGTGGATCGGGTGGTTGTCGCCAGAAGCCGCCTGGAAGGCCAGGAATTGCGCCTCTGTCACGGTCCGAGAGGGTATGTAGAACGCCTCGCCCAGGACGAAGTCCTCAAAGTAGCGCGACGGGCCAAAGCGGTGGCCGGCCGGATCGAAATGCTGACCGCAGTTCTCATCCATGATGGCGTCCGCTGACGGGGAGGGGTCACCGCCTGCTATCCAGCCATTGCCGGAGCGCGCAAGCAAGCTGCACGCTCATCGGCACCAGGCGCGCTTGCCTCTCCCGGCAAAAGCGCCCGTTCGGTCGCACCGCAGCAAATGTTGATCTGGATCAACGCCAGCACCCGTGTCGCTGCCCGACAGTGCCGACCCGGTGATCAGGATCGGCTGGAGGGGCGTCATGGCGGCAAAGGGCGTTGAGGAGCGCGCCGCATTCGGCGACGCCATGGCGTTGATGGGCGCCCTCATCGGTGCGGCCATCGGGCTTGCCGTGACGATCTCCGCGCGCGATCCGGCCATGGCCTTTCACGGCCTGCTATTCGTGGTCGCGGGAGCCCTGGCGGGGATCTTCGTCCTCAACAGCGCATTTGAAACCGACGGGCCGTTCGCAGCGGACGGCCTCTACCTGGACGGCCCAATCAAGGTGGCCGCCGTCGCCGCGCTCGTCTGGGGGATCGCCGGCTTCCTGGTGGGCGACGTGATCGCGTGGCAGCTCGCCTTTCCCGCGCTCAACCTCGACCTGCCGTGGACCAGCTACGGCCGGCTCAGACCGCTGCATACCTCGGCCGTGATCTTCGCTTTCGGCGGCAACGTGTTGCTGGCGACGTCGTTTTACGTCGTACAGCGGACGTGCCACGCGCGTCTTGCCGGTCGCTGGGCCCCCTGGTTCGTGGTCTGGGGCTATCAGCTCTTCATTGCCGTCGCCGGGACGGGCTATGTGCTCGGCATCACCCAGGGCAAAGAGTACGCCGAACCCGAATGGTACGCGGACCTTTGGCTCACCATCGTCTGGGTGGTCTACCTCCTTGTGTTCCTCGGCACCCTGAGGCGGCGCAAGGAGCCGCACATCTACGTCGCCAACTGGTTTTACCTCGCCTTCATCATCACCATCGCCATGCTGCACCTCGTCAACAACGCGACGATTCCCGTCGGCCTGACCAACCCCAAAAGCTACATCGTCTACTCGGGCGTGCAGGATGCGATGACACAATGGTGGTACGGCCACAACGCCGTGGGCTTCTTTCTCACCGCCGGTTTCCTCGGCGTCATGTACTACTTCATCCCCAAGCGCGTGGAGCGGCCGATCTATTCCTATCGGCTGTCGATCGTGCACTTCTGGACGCTGATCTTTCTCTACATTTGGGCCGGGCCCCATCACCTGCACTACACCGCCTTGCCCGATTGGGCGCAAACGCTGGGCATGACCTTTTCCATCATGCTGTGGATGCCGTCGTGGGGCGGCATGATCAACGGCCTCATGACGCTCTCGGGCGCTTGGGACAAGCTGCGCACTGATCCGGTGGTGCGCCTCCTCGTCGTGTCCGTTGCCTTCTACGGCATGTCGACCTTCGAGGGGCCGGTAATGAGCATCAAGTCGGTCAACTCACTCTCCCACTACACCGACTGGACCATCGGCCACGTGCACTCGGGCGCGCTGGGTTGGGTGGCGATGGTGTCGTTCGGCGCCATCTATTGCCTTATACCCTGGCTGTGGAACCGCCGCGGGCTCTACTCCATCCGCCTCGTCGAGTGGCACTTCTGGGTCGCAACGCTCGGCATCCTGCTCTACATCACGGCCATGTGGGTGTCGGGCATCACCCAGGGCCTCATGTGGCGCGCCTACGACAAGCTGGGCTTCCTGCAATATTCCTTCATCGAGACCGTGGAGGCGATGAAGCCCTATTACATGATCCGCGCAGTGGGCGGGCTGCTGTTCCTCTTCGGCGCGCTGATCATGGTCTACAACATCTGGCGCACCGTGCGCGGCGACGAGCCCGTCGACGCCTCCGACCAGCCCCGCATCGCTGCTGCCCCGGCGCTGCGCGTTGCGGCGGAATAAGGGCGACACACCCATGCAGCACAATGTCTTCGAGAAGAACTCGCTCATCCTGCTGATCGGCATCCTGCTCGTCGTGTCGGTCGGCGGCATCGTGCAGATCGCCCCGCTTTTCTGGGTTGAAAGCACGATCGAGAAGGTGCAGGGCATGCGGCCCTACACGCCGCTCGAACAGGCAGGCCGCGACATCTATATCCGCGAGGGCTGCTACGGCTGTCACAGCCAGATGATCCGAACGCTGCGCGATGAGGTGGAACGCTACGGGCATTACAGTCTGGCCGCGGAGAGCATGTACGATCACCCGTTCCAGTGGGGCTCCAAGCGCACCGGACCCGATCTCGCCCGCGTCGGCGGCAAGTATTCCGACCAGTGGCACGCCGAGCACATGATCAACCCGCGCGCGCTGGTCCCGGAGAGCATCATGCCGGGCTATCCCTGGTTGGGTGAGAGGAAGCTCGACGCTGAGGACATCGTCGCCCGCCTCAAGACGCTGAAGCTCGTCGGCGTGCCCTACAGCGACGAGATGATCAACAAGGCCAAGCAGGACCTCAACGCCCAGGTCACGCCCGACAGCCGCCCGGCCCGGGACATGCTGCGCCGCTACCCGAAGGCCAAGGTCGGCAAGTTCGACGGCAAGCCCGGCAGTGAGCCCAGCGAGCTCGACGCGCTCATCGCCTACCTGCAGGTGCTGGGTTCCCTCGTCGACTTCGCCACCTTTGACGCCTCAGGCCCGAACCTTCGCTGAGGAGCGGAGCCCCATGACCTACGACAGCATCGCCACGCTGAGCCAGGTGATATCGCTCTTGATGTTCCTCGCCATGTTCCTGGCCGTGGTCGGGTATGCACTGTGGCCTAGCAACAAGCCCCGCTTTGAGGCGGCGCAACGCCGGGCGCTCGATCTCAAACCCCGAGGCTTGGCCGACAGGGGGCGCGAATGACAGCCCAGAAGCGCGACGTTGACGCCGCCACCGGCATCGAGACGACAGGGCACGAGTGGGACGGCGTCAAGGAGCTCAACAAGCCGCTGCCGCGCTGGTGGCTGCTGACCTTCTATGCCACCGTCGTCTGGGCGATCGGCTACTGGGTGGTCTATCCGGCCTTTCCGACGCGCGTCGGCTATACCAAAGGCACGCTGGGCTACAGCCAGCGCGCCACCGTGGCCGACGAGGTCAGATCCGCCCGGGCTCAGCAAGGCGGCCTGCGCGATCAGCTCGCGGCCGCCTCGCTTGATGAGATCGAGCGCGAGCCCGACCTGCTGCGCTTCGCCATGGCGGGCGGCGCGGCGGCATTCCAGACCAACTGCGCGCCCTGTCACGGCCGAGGCGCCCAGGGCTTCGTCGGCTATCCCAATCTCAACGACGATGATTGGATCTGGGGCGGTACCATCGAGGACATTCACAAGACCATCAGCAATGGGGTGCGCTCCGATCACAAGGATGCGCGCGCCACGCAAATGCCGCGCTACGGGCTCGACAAGCTACTTGAGGATGCGCAGATCACGGACCTGGCGGAATACGTCCTGTCGCTGTCCGGCAGGTCGAGCGACGCGACGGCGGCGAGCCGGGGCCAGAAGGTGTTCGCCGATCAATGCGCGAGCTGCCATGGCGACGACGGCAAAGGCAAGCAGGACCAGGGCGCGCCTAATCTGACGGACGATATCTGGCTTTACGGCGGCAGCAAGCAGGCGGTCGTGGAGAGCATCAGGACCGGGCGCGGCGGCGTGATGCCGGCCTGGGTCGACCGCCTGGATCCCGTCACCATCAAGTCGCTCGCCGTTTACGTCCACAGCCTGGGTGGGGGGAAGTAGCCGCCAGCGCAACCAGCGCGTGCCGTTGCTGGCGGCTGCGGGCAGATGTGCGAAAAGCCGCTCGATGACGCCCATGGATCAATACCTCATTCCAGCCGGCAACGCCGTGGAAGCCGCTCCTGGCGTCGAACACCTCGACGCCAGGGCGGTCAACCGCAGACAGGATCGCGCGCTCTACGCCGGTCGCGAGAAGATCTACCCCAAGCTCGCCCACGGTCGCTTCCGCGCCATCAAGTGGCTGGTGATGGCGATCGCGCTTGGCATCTACTACGCGCTGCCTTGGCTGCGCTGGCATCGCGGGCCCGACCTGCCAGACCAGGCCGTGCTGCTCGACATGGCGCACAACCGGTTCTTCGCCTTCTTCCTCGAGATCTGGCCGCAGGAGTTCTACTTCGTCACGGGTCTCCTGGTGATGGCGGCGTTGGTGCTGTTCCTGGTCACGTCCGCTGCCGGGCGCGTGTGGTGCGGCTACGCGTGTCCGCAGACGGTATGGACCGACCTCATGTTCCTCGTTGAGCGCTTCTGGCAGGGAGACCGCAACGCCCGCATGCGTCTCGACAAGGCCCGCTGGGGGCCGGTGAAGCTCTTCAAGAAGGGCATGACGCATCTCTCCTGGCTCGCCATCGGCGTGGCGACGGGCGGCGCGTTCGTGTTCTACTTCCGTGACGCACCGACGCTCGCCGCCGAACTCGTTGCGGGCACGGCACCCGCCATCGCTTATCTGTTCCTCGGCATCTTCACGCTCACGACCTATATGCTGGGCGGCATCGCCCGCGAGCAGCTCTGCATCTACATGTGCCCCTGGCCGCGCATCCAGGGCGCCATGGTCGATCGCGAGACGCTGCTGGTGAGCTACAAGCCCTATCGCGGCGAGCCGCGCGGCCCGCACAAGAAGGGGCAGACCTGGGAAGGGCGCGGCGACTGCATCGACTGCAAGGCGTGCGTTGCGGTGTGCCCCATGGGTATCGACATCCGCGACGGCGCGCAGCTCGAATGTATCCAATGCGCGCTATGCATCGATGCCTGCAACGACATCATGGGCAAGATCAGCCGCCCGCGCGGGTTGATCGGCTACGACACCATTGCCAAAGCAGAGGCCGCCGCCAAGGGGACACGAGCGCCGCTGCGGCTCGTGCACGCGCGCACGCTGCTCTACGCCGGCCTCATTGGCGTGGTCGGCGCCATCATGCTGGTCGCGCTCGCTCGGCGCTCGACGCTTGAGGTCAATGTGCTGCATGACCGCAACCCGCCCTACGTGCGGCTGTCCGACGGCGGCATCCGCAACGGCTACACGGTGAAAATCCTCAACAAGCTGCACGAGGCCCGCGAATTTCGACTGGAGCTGGTGGGACTTGCAGGCGAGCTCGCGATCCTGCGAATGGAGCCGGGTTCCAAGGTTCGCGTCACCACCGACGACTTGCGCGAGCTGCGCGTGTTCGTCACCGTCCCGCGCGCCGAGCTTGCGCGGCTCACCGAGCCGGTGACGCCGTTCGCGTTGCTGGTTCGGGACGTGGCCTCCGGATACGGCACCCAGCGCACCACGCGCTTCCAGAGGGCTCAAACCGAGCCGGGGAGGAGCCCATGAGCCCGACAAGCTTCCTTGCGCGGCGTCCGCGGGGCCTAACGGGACACGACGTGCTGGCGCTTATGCTCGCCTTCTTCGGGGCTGTCATCGCCGTCAATGGCGTCCTGATTTACGAAGCCCTATCGACGCACGCGGGGCCGGTCGGCAACGAGCCCTATCGCGCCGGTCTCGCCTACAACGAGCGCATTGGTGCCGCCGAGCGCCAGGCGCAGCTGGGCTGGTCCGAGAGGCTGGAATTTGGCCGCGACGGGCACGCGGTCTTCGCTCTCGCTGAGCGAGACGGCCGTCCGGTGCAAGGCTTGTGGGTCGAGGGTGTGCTGGGGCGGCCGGCCAGCAATCGCCACGACGTCAAGCTGGCGTTCATCGAAACGGCGCCCGGCCAATACGAAGCGCAGACGGCGGACGTGGCGGCCGGGACCTGGCTGATCGTGCTCGAGGCGCGTCCGCGCGAGGGCGCCGCGCCGACCTATCGCTTGCGGAGGCGCCTGTGGCTCACCCCATGACGAAGGCGGCAGCGCCACGGCGGGCAAACGCGGGCGGGCGGGCGCGTCCAGGCGCGATCTTGACCGTGCTCGCGGTGGAGAACATGCATTGCGGTGGCTGCATGCGCAAAGTCGAGCAGGCCTTGGCGGCGCTACCCGGCGTGGATAGCGCCCGCGCCAACCTTTCGGCCAAGCGCGTCGCCACCGTGCACAGCTCGACCGCGGTGAAGCCGACGGAGTTGGTGGAGGCGCTGGCCCGCGCCGGCTTCAAAGCCGCCGAGCTCGCCCATGACATCGCCGATCCCGCCAAGCAGGCCGAGCGCGACCTCCTAAAGCGGCTTGGCGTTGCCGGCTTCGCCGCGGCCAACATCATGCTGCTTTCGGTGTCCGTGTGGTCGGGGGGCGGCGGCGACATGACGCCGTCCGTGCGCTCCCTGTTTCATTGGCTCTCCGCGTTGATCGCCCTGCCGGCCGTGGCCTATGCGGGTGTGCCATTCTTCCGCTCCGCCGCCCAGGCGCTGAGGGCGCGTCGCCTCAACATGGACGTGCCAATCTCGCTCGGCGTGACGCTGGCGACAGCCATGAGCCTCCTTCAGACGACGCGCGGCAGCGAGCAGATCTACTTTGACGCGGCCGTGACGCTATTGTTTTTTCTGCTCGTGGGCCGTTATCTCGATCAGCGGATGCGCGTGCGCACGGCCGGCGCGGCAGCCAACCTGATGGGCCTGCGCGCTTCCACGGCCTCGGTGATCTTGCCCGATGGCGGCACCGAGCGGCTTGGTTCGCGCCTGCTGGCGCCCGGCATGCGCATTCTGACGGTCGCGGGCGAGCGCTTCGCGGTCGACGGCCGCGTGCTCGATGGCCGCAGCGAGGTCGACGAGAGCCTGATCACGGGCGAGACGGCGCCGCGCTCCGTTGCGGCGGGAGCGCAGATCTACGCGGGCACCACGAACCTCTCCGGCTCGCTCGTCACGCAAGCGACCGCCACCGACCAGGGCACACTGTTGGCGGAGATCGCGCGTTTGATGTCGGCGGCCGAGCAGGCGCGCGGCCACTACGTTCGCCTCGCCGACCGCGCGGCGCGCCTCTACGCGCCGGCCGTGCACATCCTGGGTCTCGTCACGTTCCTTGGCTGGATGTTTGCCGGCCGGGGGTGGGAGGCGGCGCTGACGGTCGCCATCGCCGTGCTGATCATCACCTGCCCCTGTGCGCTGGCGCTCGCGGTGCCTGCCGTACAGGTTGCGGCGACCGGCCGGCTGTTCAGCAACGGCGTGCTGGTCAAGGCCGCCGACGGCATGGAGCGGCTGGCCGAGATCGACACGGTCGTGTTCGACAAGACCGGCACGCTGACGCTGGGTGAGCCGGCGCTCAGCCAGACAGCGGGCGTCAGCGATCGAGTGCTGGCGCGCGCGGCAGGCCTTGCCGCCGCGAGCCGGCATCCCTACGCCCGCGCCGTGGTGCGCGCCGCCGAAGCCACAAGCCTCAAGATCGCACACGCCGCCGGCGTGCGCGAAGAGGCGGGGTTTGGGCTTGAGCGCGCCGGACCGACGGGCATCGAGCGACTGGGTTCGGCGGAGTGGTGCGGCGCGCAGGCCAACACAAGCGATTTGGCGGCTGTCTGGTACCGCGGCGGTGACGGCGCCGTCGTGCGATTGGCCTTCGAAGACAGGCTGCGGCGCGACGCGGCGGACGTCATCGCCTGCCTGCACGCGGCCGGCCTCGATACCGAGCTGTTGTCGGGCGATCGCGGCTCGGTGGTCGAGGCCGCTGCCAGGCATGCCGGCATCAGCCGCTGGAAAGCCCAGATGCTGCCCGCCCAGAAGATCGCCCGCATCGAAGCCCTGCAGGCAGCCGGCCGCAAGGTGCTGATGGTCGGCGACGGCCTCAACGATGCGCCCGCGCTCGCCGCCGCACACGCCTCGCTCTCGCCCTCGACGGCGGCCGACATCAGCCAGACGGCCGCCGATGCCGTGTTCCAAGGTGAGCGGCTGGGGCCCGTGCTGGAGGTGCTCGCGGTCGCTCGTGCCACGCGCCGCATGGCGTTGCAGAACTTCGCCATCGCCATCGCCTACAATTGCCTATTCGTGCCGTTGGCCATGGCCGGCCTCGTCACGCCGCTGCTGGCCGCCATCGCCATGTCGGCCTCCTCGATCGCAGTCACCGCCAATGCGGTGCGGCTCAAGACCATGCATTTGGAGCTCGCTTGATGACGGCGCTCGCCTGGTTGATCCCTTGCGCACTGCTGCTTGGCCTGCTCGGGCTCGCGGCCTTCCTATGGTCGCTCCATAGCGGCCAGTTCGAGGACCTGGAGGGCGCCGGCTGGCGCGCTCTGGACGACGAGCCCAGGCGCGAAGAGGCCGAGCACAAGGGTTGAAATTGCACCCGCGGGCAGCTCGCATCGCTCAATGGTTGGGATGGGTGGTGGCGTTTGTGTTCCGCGTTGACCGCAAGGGATGGCAGCCGACCCGGACGATCAGACGAGATCCGGCACGCGCACCAAGTCGCGATAGGCGTGCCAGGTGGCATGTCCGAGCAGGGGAAAGGCGACGATGAGGCCAACGTAGAGCGTGGCGATGCCAAGCACCACAAAGCCGGCAATGAGCGCGGCCCACAGCGCCATCGGTTTCGGATTGAGCATAACCGCGGCGAGGCTGGCGGCGATCGCCGTCACAGCGTCGGCACGCCGGGTCAACAGCAGCGGAGCCGAGATGACAGAGATGGCGAATGCCACCGCGGCGAGCATGGAGCCCACTGCCGTTCCCATCACCAGCAGGCCCAGACCGTGTGGGGTGAAGAGCAGGGTGGGTACGAACTCGCTGGGCGGCGGCAAGCCGCGGCTTCCCAGAAACAGCATGAACAGCAGGAAGGCCAGCTGCAGCCACACAAAGTACAGGAATGCCAGGATGGCGCCGAAGAACCCCAGTTGTCCCGGAGCGTTGAGGCCGGCACGGACGACCTCGCCAAAATCGACGGTCCGTCCCGCCTCGAGACGGCGGCTCGCCTCGTAAAGACCGACGGCGGCAACGGGTCCCACCAGCAGGAATCCGCCGGCGAGCGCCAGCACCAGCGAGGGAAGGCCGGTCACCAGCAGCCCCAGCGTCAGCCCCGCTGACAGCAGCGCGAAGAGAACGCCATAGGCAAGGCTGACGCGTGGGACGGCGCACATGTCGCGCCAGCCGGCCGCCAGCCAATTCCATGGCGCCTCAAAGGGCACCTGCTCGACCGTCACCCCGGCGATGGCCGAAGCCGTGCTGCCCCTGGTGCTTCGGGTCGTGATGCTGCCCATCGCGGGCCTCCCTGTGCGGCGCGTGTGAGCGTCGCGGTGCCGCCGCGCGGGCTCATTGACGTGGATCAAGCCCGGGCGCCGATCCTCGCGCCAGCACTATGGTGGAGGAGCCCGCGACCCGCGCCCGCGTGGGTCGCGCGTCCAGAGAGCGCGTCCATGGAGCGCATTCATCGCGGGACGTCCCCGCATCAAACGCCAAAGATGGCGCTGTATCTTGCCTTGATCTCGTCGCTGTGGGCTTCGACCGCCGCCGGATCCTCCTGCATCAACTTGATGTCCGCAAGCGGCCGGCGTCCCTTGCGCTCGCTCACCCCCCCATGCGCGGAGCGCAGCCCGGCTGCGTCCGACATCAGCTGCTGGCATTCGCTGCCCATCGCCCAGCTGTAGAACAGCCGCGCGGCATTGGGGTTGGGCGCCCGCTTCATGATCCCGGCCGGACCGCTGATGATTGGGGTGCCCTCGTTGGCATAGACGATCTCGACCGGCGCGCCCTTTTCCTGAAGCTGGAGGATCGTGTAGTCGCCGCCGTCGACTTGGACGGCCCGCTCCCCCGCCGCCACCTTTTTCGGCGGATCGGCGGCCGACTGCAACTGCATGACCTTCTGCTTGGCCAGCTTCTCGAAGTAGCCCCAGCCGAGGGTGGCGACCATTTGCTGGGTCGCGGTCATGATGGTTCCCGAATAGCCTGGGTGCGCCTTGACGAGCTTGCCCATCCACTTGGGTTGGAGGAGATCGGCAAAACTGCTGGGCGCGTCCTCGGCCTTAACGAGCTTGGTATTGTAGGCGATGACGGAAAGATAGATGCGCCAGGACGCAAACATGCCGTCCGCATCCACGTGCTGGGCTGGATAGTACTTGGCCACCGCATCGGGGAGGTAGGACTGCAGCAAGCCATCCCGCTTCCAGGAGATGAAATGCGCCGCGTCCGAGCTTTGCATGACATCGCACGCATAAATCTGGCTCGCGTACTCTTGTGCGATGCGCTGGAAGTTGCGCTCTGCGCCGGAACGTTCAACGCGCACGGATAGGTTGGGAAACCTAGCCTCGAACGCCTTGGCAACCTTCTCCGCGACCGGCAGCTCGACGGAGGTGTAGAAGCTCACCTTGCCTTCCTTCTCGGCGGCGGCAATCAGCGTCTGGGTGATCTTCTGCGGCTCTGGCGCGGCCGCCCGGACCTGCCCGGCCGGGGGTAACACCACGCCGGCAGCGGCTGCGACCGCCCTGCGGAGCGCCTCTCGTCGCGACAGCGATTGCATCTCTTCTCCTCGCCGGGGTATCGGTGGTCGTTTGCTTAAGGACCGCTTCTGCCGCGCCAGGGCAGGTTAGCAGTCCGGCAACCGCCGTGGAATGCTGCCAAAGGGGTGCACCATGCAGGACGAGAAGATCTTTGGACGCAGGGAGGGGCCTGTCGGACATGTCGTCTTCAACAATCCCGCCAAGCACAATGCCGTGTCGCTCGACATGTGGGAGCGGGTGCACGCGCTGCTGGGCGAATACGCCGAGGATGCGGCGGTCCGCGTGGTGGTTGTCAGCGGAGCCGGCGGCAAGGCCTTCGTCTCGGGCGCCGACATCTCCAAGTTCGAAAGCGAGCGCGCCAACATGGAGGCGCAGAAGCGATACGACGCCATCTCCAGCCAGTCCTACGATTTCCTGTACAACTTTCCCAAGCCGACGGTAGCGAAGATCACCGGTTACTGCATCGGCGGCGGCATGAATTTGGCCGGCTGTTGCGATCTGCGCTTCTGCAACGAGGGGGCTCGGTTCGGCGTCCCCGCCGCGAGACTAGGCCTCGGCTACGGCTTCGAGCGGGTGCGCCGCCTGTCGGAGAGCATCGGCCTGGCGAAGACACTGGAGGTCATCTACACCGGCCGGCAGTTCTCCGCCCAGGAGGCGCTCGACATGGGTTTCGTGCAGCGTGTCGCCGCGGACGGCGAGCTCGATGCCGCCGTTGCCGAAACCACGGCCCTCATTGCCCAGAACGCGCCACTGACAATTGCCCTTGCCAAAGCCGCCGCGCGCGAGATCGGCAAGCCCGCGGCGAAACGCGATTTCGCGCGGCTCGACCTGATGGTCAAGGCGTGCTTCGACAGCCAAGATTATGTCGAGGGTCGGCGCGCATTCATGGAGAAGCGCACGCCCAACTTCCAGGGCAAGTAGGTGCCGACTGCGCATGCCACAGGCGCCACGGTCGCAGTGAATCGAGGGAGCAATGCTCATGACCAACATGCCGCTCGCAGGCTTGACAGTGCTCGATCTCACGGCGCATCGCGCCGGCCCCACTGCCGTGCGCCAGCTGGCGGACTGGGGTGCCGCGGTGATCAAGATCGAGCCGCCCGGATCGGCCCACGGCGATGTGGTCGGTGGCAGTCGCCACGGCTTCGACTTCCAGAACCTGCACCGCAACAAGCGCGCCATGACCCTCAACCTCAAGAGCAAGGAGGGGCGGGACATCTTCTTCAAGCTCGCCGCGAAGGCCGACGTGGTGGTTGAGAACTACCGTTCCGACGTGAAACATCGCCTCGGCATCGACTACGATGCCGTCGCCAAGATCAATCCGCGCATCGTCTACGGCAGCATCTCGGGCTTCGGCCAAACCGGTCCTGACGCCACCCGGCCTGGCGTCGATCAGATCGCGCAAGGGCTCGGCGGCCTGATGTCGATCACGGGCCTGCCGGGGCAAGGCCCGGTGCGGGTCGGCATTCCCATCGCTGATCTGACCTCGGGGCTGCTCCTGGCGCAGGGCATTCTGCTCGCGCTCTTGCAACGCGAGCGAACCGGTCGCGGCCAGTGGGTCCACACGTCGCTGCTGGAAGCCCAGATCTTCATGCTCGATTTCCAGGCGGCGCGCTGGCTGATCTCGGGCGAGGTGGCCAAGCAGGCCGGCAACGACCACCCCACCTCGGTCCCGACCGGCGTTTTTCCGACCAGCGACGGGCACATCAACATCGCCGCCGCCGGAGAAGGCTTGTGGAAGCGGCTCTGTGGGGCGATCGGTCAATGCGAGCTGCTGTCGAGCCCGCAGTATTCGACACCCCAGCTGCGCTCCAAGAACCGCAAGGAGTTGAATGCTCGGCTTGCCGCCATCACGCGGCAACGTTCAAGCGAGCATTGGATCAAGGCGTTGAATGAGGCAGGCATTCCCTGTGGAGCGATCAACAGCATCGATCAGACGTTTGCAGAACCACAAGTCCAACACCTCGGCATTGCCCGGCCGGTAAAGCATCCGCAACTCGGCGACATCAGGGTCGTCGGTCAGGCCATCAACATGAGCGGCGCGCCGCAGCCGCCAGCCCTGCGGCCCACCCCCGACCTCGGCCAGCACACGGGCGAGGTGTTGGCAAGCCTCGGGTATACTGAGGCAGCCATTGCCGACTTGGACGCACGCGGCATAGTTTGATGTGCGGTCAATCAGACAAGCTCCGTCATCGCCACGCATTGTTGCGGGGTGCACGCCCAGGCCTTCTCTTCCTGGGTCGTGTCGCCGCCACCGCGGCCGGCAGCGTCATTCCTTGAAGGGATCGTCGCGGAACTTGATGGAGGCCTTGAGGCCCTGCTCCCTGCGAATTCGATCAAGCTCGCTCGTGCCCTTCTCCGCCGGGCTCAGGTGGCTCGTGAACGCCCCCACCGCAATGCCTTCGGCCTGCTGAGCCCTGATCCCCTGCTGCTCGTAGCGTCCATTGACCATGCGCTTTACCGCGCGAGCCGCCACCGGCGGCACGTGGGATAGCCGCTTGGCCAGCGCGATGGCTGCGCTCTGGGCCTCGCCGGCAGGGACGAGGCGTGCCACCAGCCCGAGCCGATGCGCCTCGGCCGCCGATATCACGTCGCCGCTCAGCATGAAGAGCTTCGCCTGCTGCGGACCGGTCAGCCACGGGACCATGCTCTGCACGACCCAGCCCTCGCGCACCTCGGGCTGGCCGATGCTGGCATCCTCGGAGGCGACGACAATGTCGCACCACAACGCCAATTCCAAACCGCGGCCCAGGCAGTGCCCATGGACGCCCGCGATCAACAGCTTCTTGCTGTCCCACATGCGAAATTGACGCGTGTGGTGGCGCTCGAAGGCCTCCCACCAGTGCAGCATCTGGATTGGATCCTCACCTGGAGCGAGATCGGCGCCCGCGCTGAACGCCTGGCCGTTGGCGACCAGCGCGATTGCGCTGACTTCGGGATCGTCATCCCCCTTCACCATGGCGGCATCGAGATCGCGCCATAGCTCTCGACTGAGCGCATTCATCTTGGCCGGCCGATTGAGCGTGATAACTGCGACCTTCTCTTCTCTGCGGTAGAGAACGAGCGCGTCCGACATTTGCTGCTTTCTCCGTTTTGCATTGGCGGCGACTGATCAGGTGTACTGCACGATCAAGTCGTCGAGCCAGACTTCTCGACACCTCGCTCATGGCGCGATCGGGCTCATTGTCAATAGACGCCCCGCGCTCGGTGCGCAGGCGATGCAGTTGGCCTTGCAGGCCATGGCTGGCAACGCATCCTGCCGGCCGTCTTGGGCTTGGTTGGAAGCCCAAGACGCACAGTTCCGTCGGGACCCTCCGGCTAGAGATCGATGTCAACCACGATCGGCACATGATCGCTGAGACCAGCGCCACACCAGTCCTCGAAGCTGCCAACCGCCAGCTCGCGCACATGCGCGAGCCAGTGCGCGGGCAGGAAGACGTAATCGATGTGATAGGTGGGACCGTCCTTCCTGCGATCCCGCCAGTAGAGGGTTGGCACCGATTCCTGGCCCTGCGGCTCGCCTCGCAGCGCGTGATAGGCACTGGCGAGGCCCAGTTGCTCCAGGGTGGCGACCGCGTTGGCATGATTGATACGCCATCCGGTTCGGTGCCAGAAAACGTTGTTATTGAAATCGCCCGCCACAATGCTCGGCCGCTCGGCGAGGAAGCCTCGGTATTTGCTGAGCGCGCGCCGCAGCGGACCGAGCTGATGTTTTCGGTCGACGCCGCCGCTGCCGTTCTGCGCCCAGACGGCCAGCAGATTGCATAGGGTGGGGCCGGTCACACGAACTGGCGCGAGGTGTCGAAGGGTTGCGTGGAAGGGCGCGGCCAAGCTGACGCCATAGCTGTTGAAGGCGAACACGGCGAGGCCCTTGTTGCGGTTGTCGCCAACCCACACGGTGTCCTCCCCGATGCCGACCGAGCCGGCCAATGCCTGCAACCGCTGCGGCTCGGCGCATTCGCAAATGACCGCAATATCGGGCCGCAAGCGCAGCATCGCGTCGAACTTTCGATGCAGGGCCATGCTGCAATTCCAGGTCGCCAGCCGCATCTTGTGGGTTCCAACGTGGTAATCCCTCGCGCGCGACGATCATGGATCGCAGCTGCTGACAGCCTGCCGTCAGGAGAGCAACGATGGGCTCCTTCGAACCACGCATCTGCGCACGTGCGCTGCAAGCGCAAGGGTATTCTCACCCAGGGCGACGGGTGCCGCCGCGTCCGCATCCGGCCGGTGAAACGTTCATGCCCGACCCGATGGCGCGCCGCACCGTGCTCGCCGCCCTCCTCGCCATGGCGGCAGCAACGAGCGCCAGCACATCGCTGGCGCAATCCTCGCGACTAACGTTTGCGCAGTGGGTTGAGAGCTTTCGGCCGCGCGCGCGGGCGCGTGGCGTATCGGAAGCGACCTACAATCGGGTGATGGGGGCCATCAAGCCCGACACCGAGGTCTTTGCGCTTGAGCGTGCGCAGCCGGAATTCCGCGAGCCGATGTGGCAATACGTCAACCGCCGCGTCTCCGACTGGCGCATCATCACGGGCAAGGCGCGGGCAGTCGAGCACGCGGCGCTGCTCGAGCGCATCGAGAAACAGTACGGCGTCGACCGCTACCTCATGGTGGGGCTGTGGGGCATGGAATCTGCGTTCGGCGACGTGGTCGTCAACCGCAAGTACATGCGCCCGGTCATTCCGGCGCTGGCGGCGCTCGCCTGGGGCGAGCCGCGGCGGCGCTCCTATTGGGAGCAGGAGCTCGTCAATGCGCTGGTCATCATCGAACGAGGGTGGGCGGACGAAAAAGACATGATCGGCTCTTGGGCGGGCGCCATGGGACACACGCAGTGGATGCCGGAGGTCTGGCTCAGCATGGGTGTGGACGGCAACGGCGATGGCCGCATCTCGCCGTTCGGGCCGCCCGACGATGCGTTTGCGGGCACGGCCCAATACCTTCTCAGACGCGGCCATTACCGCCGCGATGAAGGATGGGGCTACGAGGTGCGGCTGCCCGCCAAAACGCGATTGGGTGGCGCGCGAGCGGTCGCGACCTGGGAGAAGCTTGGGGTCACGCGGGCGAACGGGCGGCCCTTCCCGCGGCCCGGTGAGCAAGCGCGCATTTGGCAGCCGGTCGCCGGCGGTCCGGTGTTCTTGATCACGGCGAACTTCCAGGCTGTGCGGTCGTATAACCCGGCGGACAGCTATGCGCTCGCCACCGTGCACCTTGCCGACCGCATTCGCGGCGACGGGCCGTTCGTGCAGCAATTCCCAGGCGGTGAGCGCATACCGACGCTGGCGGAAGTGCAGGAGATGCAGCGATTGCTGATGGCTCAGGGCTTCAATCCGGGTGGTGCCGACGGCCGAATTGGGCCGGAGACGGTGGCTGCGGTTCGCGCCTTTCAGGTCAAAGTCGGCCTAAAGCCGATCGACGGCTATGCGGGGCTGAAGCTGTTGGCGCGGTTGCGGCAAGGAACATGACGCGAGAACATGATACAAGGCGCGTTGCGGCGAGACCTTGACACGCTCCCGGTTGAGACCAGGCGCCGCAAACCTCTTTGGGCCGCGCCGTCGCGATGTTCAATCTCGCGCGTGGGAGGCAAGCGCGGCGCGGGCGTACCGCATGGGCGAAACCGAAGTTTGGCGCCCGCCGATGCGCGCCTCGTCCTCGACGCGATGCGAGCTCGCTGGGCGTTGGCTGAGTTGTTTGCCGAGGCGCAGCTCTGCTTGCAGGCGATCTTGCGTGGCCTCCTCTTCGATCGTCGCTCGCATCTGTCGCGAGCCCCTGCTCGCGGTTGCCCATCGACGCGACGTGCAGGTTCTTGCCGTTCCGCCCCGCCAAGGTGATCAGTTGCAGAGGCGACCGCGCTAGATGGTCTGCTTCATTCTATTTTTGATTTTCTTGCAAATCTCGCGGCATTCAAGTCGGCAAATGTCCTGTGCAAACGCGTATGAACGGTTATTCATATTATGCCATGAACGGTTATTCATGGGCGCGGCAACTAAACGCCGCAAGCGCTTGCAAGCAGAAGCTCGATGCCCATCTGTTGATGGTGGATCGCGCAAAATGCTTTTGGAGGTCACAATGCGCAAACTCCTCGTGGCGGCGACGGCCCTCGGGCTCTTCACCGCGTCGCTCCCCGCCATGGCAGCGGACAATGCCGCCAAGACGTCAGAACCTGCCAGCGCGGCCGTTGCCAAGCCGAAGGTGGCCAAGGTCGCCAAGGTCAAGCACCACGCAAAGCGGGTGCATCGCCGGCACTTCGTGCGCCATCATCGCCATCACCGCATGGCATTGCACAAGGTGCATCGCAAGCACATGGCCCTTCACAAAAAGCATCATCAGGTCCGCAAGACCGCAAAGCCGGTAGCGCGCAACGGCTAACCGGGCAATCACCCTCACCGCCAGCGGCCTCCACCATGGGGGCCGCCTTTTTTGTCGCGCGCTCCGGGGCCCAGCCGACATTTTGCAAAGGCCACTCCGGCTTGCCAACATTTGCATCTGCATTGAAGAGATTGGCGAGGCTCGAGCCTCGCAATCCATCGCCGGCATCCAATCAACCAAAGACGTCCAGTGCGCGACGGCGCATCAAGTGCGGCAATATAATGATGGCGCGGGCTTCGCGGCCACGGCAACATGCATGTCGGCCAAATCCCAGAGCCGATTCCAGGCAATTGACGCAAGACCACTCAAGTCCCGGTGCCACGCCACATCTCGCGCATGCGCGCTCCTATATCGATGGTGGCGGCTGCGCGTGGACCGTCGGGGTGCGGCGCGCGGGTCGACGGCGACCATGAGCCCAGCTCAAAGTGTTCGATCAATCCGGCCGGGATGAAGCGCGTGCGCGCTGCATATAGGTGCTTGTCGCCACGTCTCGCCTGCTGATGCACATAGAAGCGCTGCGGAACAAGGAGCATGAGCTGATCTTTGGCGCGCGTCATGGCGACGTAGAGCAGGCGCCGCTCTTCCTCGATCTCCTCGGCGCTGCCGGTTGCCATGTCGGAGGGAATGCAACCGTCGACCACGTTGAGAACGAACACCGCGCGCCACTCCTGGCCCTTGGCGGAATGAATCGTCGAGAGGATGAGATAGTCCTCATCGAGCCGCGGGGTGCCGGACTCGCCGCTGCTGGCGCTCGGCGGGTCGAGCGTGAGATCGGTGAGAAAATGGGCGCGCGAGCCGTAGCCGGCGGCGATGCGCTGCAGCTGGTCAAGGTCGGCAGCGCGGACCACGGCGTCCGCATGGCGCTGCTCCAAATGCGGCTGATACCATTGCCGCACCAAATCGAGCTCCGCCGGCCACCCGGCGGCCGCCTGGAGCCGTTGCATCAGCACCACTAGATTGCGCCACGCATCGGCCGCCTTGGCCGGCGGCTGGAAGGTGGCCAGGGCGTCCGCCGGCGTTTGGCCGGCCATGCGCTCGAGCACCTTGCCGGCGGTCGCCGGCCCGATGCCGTCGAGAAGTTGCAGCACGCGGAAGCCCGTCACGCGGTCGGCCGGGTTCTCCGCCCAGCGCAGCAGCGCAAGCATGTCTTTCACATGCGCGGCCTCGACAAACTTGAGCCCACCGTACTTCAGGAACGGAATGTTACGCCGCATGAGCTCGATCTCGAGCATGGCGCTGTGATGGGCCGTGCGGAAGAGAACCGCCTGCTCCTTGAGGGATGTGCCGGCTTCTCGGTTCTGCAGGATCGCGCTCACCACGCAGTCGACTTGGGCCGCCTCGTCGATCACCGTGACGAGCGCGGGCTTGGTGCCGGCGCCCCGCTCGGAGCGCAAGTTCTTCGTGAACCGCTCGCGCGCGAGGCCGATGACGGCGTTGGAGGCGGTCAGGATCGGCTGGGTCGAGCGGTAGTTCTGCTCCAGGGTGACGACCGTCGCAGGCGGTTGGAAGTGGGCAGGGAAGTCCAGGATGTTGCGAACCGTGGCGGCGCGAAAGCCGTAGATCGCCTGCGCATCGTCGCCCACTACGGTCAATCCGCTGCCGGTGGGCTTCAGGCGCAGCAGGATCTTGGCCTGCAACGCGTTGGTGTCCTGGTATTCATCGACCAGCACATGGTCGAAGTGCCCGCCGACATCCGCAGCCAGCTCCGGCACCGCCATCAGCTCGCCCCAGTAGAGCAGCAAGTCGTCGTAGTCGAGCACTCCCTGCCGCTGCTTGGCCTCGACATAGGCCGCAAACAGGTGCTGCAGGTCGTCCTTCCACTCCGCGCACCAAGGAAACTGCCTGGCAAGCACGCGGTTGAGCGGTTGGGCGGCGTTGACGGTGCGCGAATAGATGGCAAGGCACGTCGCCTTGAGCGGGAACCGTTGCGCCTTGTCGGAGAGGCCGAGCTCGTGGCGCACGAGGTTCATGAGATCGGCGGAATCCTCGCGATCGTGGACGGTGAAGGCAGGATCGAGCCCTATCACGTGGGCATACATGCGCAGCAGCCGCACGCCGATGGCATGGAAAGTGCCGGACCACGAAATTGAAGTGCGCCCGCCACCGGTCGGTTGGCCCAGGGCCGAGGCGACGATGCGCTCGACCCTCCTCTGCATCTCGCTCGCCGCGCGGCGCGAGAACGTCAGCAGCAGGATGCGGCTGGGATCGGCGCCGTGCACCACCAGATGCGCCACCCGGTGGGCGAGCGTGTCGGTCTTGCCGGAGCCGGCTCCCGCAATGACCAGTAGTGGGGCCGCGACGTTGGCACCGCGGCCGGCGACGCCGTGCTCGGCAGCGCGGCGTTGCTCCCAATTGAGGCAGTCGAGGTAGCGCGCAACCGACATCGACGGAGGTCCGGACCCTGCTGTGGAGCGTCGCCTGTCCTGATCATGATTCGTTCCCGCCCGCCAAGAGCCCGGCGCAGGGCGAACTTTGATTTCGCGTCACTTGACCTCGATGGGCAGGCCCCGCGCACCCTGACAGGCGCGCCCCACCGCTCAAGCAACCAGATTTGGGCAACGAGATTTGCGGCGGCGAGATTTAGGCCCGCGTGGTTTAGGCCCGAGAGGGGCGGCCCATGGAGAGGTAGGGCGTGCAACCGCTTGTTTGGCCATCGCCATAGCGGCGGCCGCCTTCGGCGGGGGGTGGGCATCGGCTAGCTCCGGCCACCCAGCTGCATCTTGGACGCGGCCCGGGCCAGCTTCGCGCGCCGCCGGTGCCCGCTACTGCTGGTCGGTACTGGTGTCGAGGCCCGTGGTCATGACCGTGTCGGCGGCAGCCGCCTCCACGAGCACCTTGCAAGCGGCCGCATAGTTGGGCGGCTCCGCACTGGCATACCCATAGAAGCGGTCGTAATAGTCCTCGGGGACCGTGACATTGCCGGTCTGTGGGATCTGCACCCACACAAACTCGCGGTTCCACTTGCGTTCCACGAACGGCTCAAGCGTACAGGACTTGCACTGCTGCGTCGGCGCCGAGACCGCCTCGTAACGATACTGGGCGTCCCCCGGCATGGGCCCGCGCGCGAGCTCGCTCTCCTCCTTGGTTGCGGCCGCATCCTCCAGCACGTGACAGGCCTGCGGGTAGTTGGGCGGCGTAGCGCCGGCGTAGGTGTAGAAGCGGTCGTAGTAGGCGTCGGGCACTGTGATGTTGCCAACCTCCGGCAGCTTCACCCAGGCGTAGCTCTGGTTCCACTTGCGCTCGACGAACGGGTCCCAGCGACAGGACGGACAATCGGTCGGCCTCACCGCCGCCGTGGCGCGGTAGCGATAGACGGCACCGGCCGGCATGGGGACGCGGACAACCTCCTCCTCCTCCAGCGCGGCGTACGACAGGATCCACGCGCAGTCATCGTAGATCGGGTCATAGATGCTCATGCAGCTGTAGAAGCTGTCGTAATAGAGCTCCGGGATCGTCAGATAGCCGATGCCGGCGATGGCGATCCAGAAGAACGCCTTCCTCCAGTGGCGCTGCACGAACGGAGCGAACCGGGGGCGAAACTTGAGGCCCGGCGCCTTCGGGAGCGTCAGTTTGGGCTTGAGGTTCTGCGGCACCGCCAGCCTGCCCTGCAAAAGCGCGCTGCCGGCCACTGCCTTGTGCCGCGGGAGGCTGCGCAGGTTCAGCGTGCCTGAACCGATCGTGCTTTTCTTCACGAACGTTGTGGCGGTGCCCTTCTTGAAGCTCTTCGCCGTGCCCTTCTTTACGTAGGTGCGGTGGCTCGTGCTCCGGATGGTGGGCTTGTGCAGCACGCGTGGCTGCACGGCGCGTGAGGGAACCTTGCGAACCGCTACGGCCCGACCACCCTTGCCGGCGGCCTCCGTCGGCACCGCATCGCAGAACGTGAGGGCCACGACGGCCGCCGCCACTGCCGACACTACGATCGTCGTTCTCATCTTGGGTGCTCCCTGTTTTTCCGCCCGGAAAAGGGCGCTTGCCTGCCGGCAGCGCACCCGCCAGCCCTGTCGGCGCCATGCGTGGACGCCATGTTTGGGCGCCATGAACCGGCAATGAATAGGAAGGGGCCGAACCCGTCGGCAACGTCCGCAATCCCCCTCCCCAGGACCCTAGCGCATCCGCTCAGGCCGAGCTAGGGGCGCCCGCGGGGGCCACGGCGGTTGCTGCGCAGGGACGATATGGATGACCGCAACCGTTGGGGGGAGAGCGATGGTGCGGGATGAGGCCCCGTACCGCCTCATCACCCTTCCCTCAGTGAGCCAACCGCTCGCCCCTATCCTGCCCGGCGCACGTGCTGGGCGGCAAGCGGGTGGGCTGCGCCGCCTGGCTTCA
>Ga0306920_100002016_pt1 | contig 25412 bp, 22 predicted proteins | sample flu12Cox44000170_FD_204666 | JGI IMG/M metagenome (GOLD analysis project Ga0306920, IMG submission 204666) | Lab enrichment of tropical soil microbial communities from Luquillo Experimental Forest, Puerto Rico - flux4day.12C.oxic.44.000.170 (v2)... | ecosystem: Environmental > Terrestrial >...
CGAGCTTGGCGTCGGCGAGCGCCCGGATCGGGACCATGCCGCCTTGGGCGTTGCGCACGTAAATCTGGTAGATGTCGTCGATATTGTCGCGAAACGGCGTCTCGGCCTGCACGTTGACCTGCCAGGTACGGCCGAACACGTTGAAGTCGTTCACGTAGAAGCTCCCGAGCGTCGACTGCAGCGCATTGAATATGTCGGTGATTTTCACGCCGAGCACCTGCGCCTTGTCGCGGTCGATGTCGAGATAGATCTGCGGCGTGTCGGCGGCGTAGGTGCTGTAGACGCCGGCGAGTTCGGGCGCGGCGTTGGCCGCCACCACCAGACCGCGCAGCGCCGCCGCGACGTCGGAGGCCGACTGGCCCTGCAGCGCCTCGAGCGCGTATTGGAAACCGCCGGTGCTGCCGAGTCCGAGAATGGGAGGCAGGTTGAACGGGAATGCAACCGCGCCTTGGATGGCCGACATTTGCGGCCGCAGCCGCGCAATGATCGCACCGACGCTCTGCGCCGGATCGGTGCGCTCGTCGTAAGGCTTGAGCCGAATGACGAAAAAGGCCTGGTTCGAGGAGGGGACGTAGTCGATGAAATTGAGCCCGACCACCGAGATCAGGCCTTGCACGCCCGGAATCGGCCGCACGAGGTCTTCGACCTGCTTGACCACCGCCTGGGTGCGGTTGAGCGAAACGCCCTCGGGAAGGCGCAGCGTCGCGAAAATCGCGCCCTGGTCCTCGTCCGGCAAGAAGCTCTGCGGGGTCCGGCTGAACAGCAGCGCCGAGGCGGCAACCGTCCCGGCGACCACCACGATGCCGAGGATCGCCACGCGCGCCAAACGGCGCACCACCCATACATAGCCGTCGCGGCTGCGGTCGATCGCGCGCAGCACGTAGCGCATCGGACCGCTCGCCTTCTGACCGTGCTTGAGCAGCACGCCACAAAGCGCCGGACTCAAGGTCAGCGCGTTGACCGCGGAAATCAGCATGGCGACCGAGACCGCGACCGCAAACTGGCGGAAGAGCTGCCCGCTTATCCCGGGGATGAAGGCCACCGGCACGAACACCGAGAGCAAGACGAGCGTGATGGCGATAATCGGGCCGGTGATCTCGGCCATTGCCTTCTTGCAGGCCTCCGGGACGGGCAGATCGGGGTTCTCCTCCATCACCCGCTCGACGTTCTCGACCACGACGATCGCGTCGTCGACCACGATGCCGATAGCGAGCACGAGCGCGAGCAGCGAGACGGTATTGGCGGAATAGCCGATGAGGAGCATGACCGCGAAGGTGCCGACGATCGACACTGGCACGGCCACGAGCGGGATCAGCGTCGTTCGCCATCTGCCCAGGAACAAGAACACCACCACGGCCACCAGGACGATCGCGGCGACGAGCGTGCGAATCACCTCCTTGATCGTCTCTGTGACGAACACGGTTGAATCCCAGAACACGGTGTAAGCCAGGTCGTTAGGGAAGCGCTTCTCGAGATCGCTCAACGTCTCACGCACGTGGCGCGCCACTTCGACGGCATTGGATCCGGGGGTCTGATAGATGCCGATCGCCGCGGCCGGCGCGCCATTGAAGCGGCTGTAGCGGTCCTGCGACTTTGCGCTCATTTCCACCCGCGCCACATCCTTGATCCGGATCACCGAGCCATCAGGATTGGCGCGCAGAACGATGGCGGCGAATTCCTCCGGTTGCGTGAGCCGCCCCTTGGTTTTGATATTGATTTGGACCTGCTGCTCGGTCGTGATCGGCGCCGCGCCCACGCGGCCCAGCGCCGCCTGAATGTTTTGACTCTGAACCGCGGCGATGACGTCGTTCGGGGTCAGATTGAGCTCGGTCAGCCGGTCGGGGTCGAGCCAGATGCGCAACGAATAGTCGAGCGGCCCGAACAGCGTTGCCTGCCCGACGCCTTTGATCCGCGCCAATGGATCGATGACGTTGATCGTCGCGTAGTTGCTCAGATAAATGGCATCATAGGTGCTGTTCGGCGAATAGAGGCTGAGCACCTGCAGCAGCGCAGCGGATTTCTTGCGGATGGTGAGGCCGTTGCGCGAGACCTCCGCCGGCAGCTGCGGAATCGCGAGACTGGCGCGGTTCTGCACGTTGACGGTGTTGATGTCGGGATCCGTGCCCAGCGCGAAGGTCACGGTGAGGATGTAGCTGCCGTCCGCGGCGCTCGCGGACTGATAATAGAGCGCGTTGTCGATGCCGTTGACCTGCTGCTCGATCGGTTGCGCCACCGTCGTCTCCACCACTTCGGCATCGGCGCCCGGATAAGACGCGTTGAGCGTGACCTGCGGCGGCACGATGTCTGGAAACTGCGCGATGGGAATCGCGAAAATGGCGATGACGCCGGCGAGCGTGATAACAATGGCGATGACGATGGCGAGCCGCGGCCGCTCGATGAAAATGCCGGAAAGCATCAGGTCCCCGGCACGACGGTTGCGGTCACGACCTGGCCGGGACGCACCTTCTGAATGCCCTCGACGATGACTTGCTCCCCCTCCTTGAGGCCGTCGGTCACCACGATGTCGCGGCCCTGCTCGGCGCCGGTCGTTATGCGGCGCTGCTCGACCTTCTTGGCCGCGTCGACCACGAGCACGTAGCGGCCGGCTTGATCGAGCAAGACGGCGGCCTGCGGAACCGTCAGCGCCGATTTCGGCGCGCCCCGCTCGACGGTGACGCCGACAACTCCGCCCGGGATCAGCACATGGTCCGGGTTCGGCACTGTCGCCCGCACCGTCACCGTGTCCGTCGTCGGGTCGACCTGCACGTCGAGGAAGTCACTCATGCCGGCATGCGGGTAGATGGTGCCGTTGGGCAGCTTGATGCGAACGTTGACATGCGTGTTCTTCCCGGGGTCTTCGGCGCGGCGCCTGAAGTAGTCGAGAAGGTTGCGCTGGCTGACCTGGAACGTGACATAGATAGGGTCCTGGCTGACGATGGTTGCAAGCCTTCCTGAGGAGGGCTGGACCAGATTGCCCTTGGTGAATATTTCGAGTCCGATCCGACCGTCGATTGGAGAGCGGATCTCGGTGTAGCCGAGATTGATCTCCGCCTGGTCGAGCGCCGCCTGCGCCTCCATCACGCTCGCCCGCGCTGCTTCCTCGTCGGCTTCGCGCTGGTCGACCGTGGATTGCGGGATGTTCTGGTTGCGCACGAGCTCCTTGCCGCGGTCGAGCTGCAGCTTGGCGTTGACCTCGGTCGCCTTGGCCTTGGCGAGCGTCGCGCGCGCTTGCTCGACGGCCGCCTTGTAGGTCGCCTGCTCGATCAGGAACAACAGGTCGCCCGTCTTGACGTACTGTCCCTCTTTGAATTTGCGCTCCTCGATGAAGCCCGGCACCCGCGCGACGATATCGACCTTATCGACCGCGGTGAGGCGTCCGATGTAATCGATGGTTTCGGTCACCTGCCGGCTCACCACTGGCGTGACCGAAACCGCTGGCGGCGGCGGGGCGCCTTGGGCGGCGGCGACGGCGCAGGAGGCCGCGACGCTCAGCGCGCAAACGGCGGCCTTCCAAGCAACGGAGCTACGACCGGGCATCGAGGTTCTCCTGACTGCAGGGGTGATTTCGCTTCGGGACATCGAGCAGATGCCGTATCGCTCCGCCACAGCCTACACTTGTGCAAAGCCGCCATCCACAAACAGTTCCATTCCCGTGACGTAGCTGCTGTCGTCGCATGCAAGAAACACCACGGCCTTGGCGATCTCTTCGGGCGTACCGAGTCTACCGAGCGAAACAGCGTTGGAAATCATCCTCGGACGTTCCAAGCCCACTCCTGAGGACGCCAGCAGGTCACTCAGTCCGGGCGTATCGATGAATCGCTTCATAGGCCTGCTTAATGTGTGGTGCCTTATGTCTACCCCAGCAAGCCGGGAGGAATCGCAATACTGCCTTGCCCCTGCTGCATCACCCGACCGATTGCATGAACGCGTGAAGGGCCCTCCCACATTCGGTCGAAACCTGTTCAGCAGCTGGGCCTGGTCCGCTAAGAGCGTACGCTTATAACGTATTTTATCTAGGCGTATATGCACGTATGTCAAGGATCGGCGTTCGATCATGCAGGATGGGCCGAGCGCCGTCCGGCTCGATGACGATCACCGGATTGCGTCAAGCGCCGTGGACCCTACACTGGGGCCGGAGGCCGCGCCGCGCGAGCGAACTTCCGAACCAAAGGAGTGCACAGCCATGCAAGAATTGCGCTTGCTGTCTGCCACGCTCGGCCTGCTTGCCGTGGCCTCATATCCCGCGGAACCCGCCGACGACATCAAGCCACCGGCCGGCTACCGGCACTGGTTCCATGTCAACACCATGATCATCGACAAAGGGAGCCCGCTGTTTGCGGATCTCGGCGGGATGCATAACGTCTACGTCAATTCGGCGGGAGAGGCCGCGCTCAAGAAGGGCGGGCCGTATCCCGACAAGACCGTGTTCGCAACCGACCTGCACGACTTCAACGTCTCCGACGGCTCTTACGTGGAAGGCGCGCGAAAAGGCTTGGCCGTCATGGTGAAGGATTCGAAGAAATATGCATCGACCAGCGGCTGGGACTTTCAGCTCTGGGCGGGCGGAGATCCCAAGAAGCCGCAGGTGACCGACGCCGCCAAGCAATGCTTCGCGTGTCACCAGCCGAAAAAAGACCAGGACTACGTCTATTCCACCTACATTCCGTGAAGCGGGACTAAGGACCGCAACGAAGTCGCAACACCGCTGAGCGCCAAGTCGACGAGGTCATTCCGGCGCGCGCCCGCCAAACGACGCGAGCCGCACAAGCCTACTCACGCCATTCACGCCCGCCTTTCGATCGGCATCGGCGCGTCCTGGCGCGACCACGAGCAAAATGGACGCTGCACCAAGGAGCTATTGTAGTACTGCGGCTGCACGGTGATCTCCGCGCCAATCCAGGGCGGCGATTCGACGTGCTGATGCTCGTGCCGCAACTCGACTTCGGCGATGACCAAACCGAAGTTGTCGCCGGAGAACACGTCGACTTCCCAGACGAGATCGCCGCAAGGGATGACGTGGCGCACCTTCTCGATGATGGAGCCCTGGCGGAGCTTTATCAGCGCCTTGGCTTCCAACACGGGAATATCATACTCCAGCTCCAGCCGGCGCAGGTCCGCGGGCCGAGATTTGACGGTGAGCGTTGCGGCGCTATCGTCCTTGATGCGAATGCGGATCGATGCTTTCCCGTTGCAGGCCAAATACGCTTGTCGAAGGGACGTGCGCCGGGTGGCGAGCCGTTCCCAATCGTTGCCCCGCACCAGGAATTTTCGCTCAATCTCGAAACTCATTCGCCCCCCTCGACCGGGCTATGATTGCAAACATGCGGGCTTGGGATGGGACCAGGACGAATCGATTGTGACAGTCTCGTGACGTTCTAAGGGGCTCGAATATCAAAAGAAAAAAGTAAAAGCAAGCGGAGGTTGCGAGGACGCATGCTATGAGCGGGGCCGAGGATCGATCGCGTCGGAATTCATGGCTGCGGCGGGCGCAGTCCTTCGCCTGTTTATGATTTTACCTTCGTCGATCGCTCGCTCAGGTCATCGATGACGAGCTTCGGGGTGATGAGGCCGAGGCTCATCGCCAAGATGCTGATCAGGGCGCTCGTGCCGTCGGCGATCGTCGCGCTGATCAGTTCCAGCGAGGTCTGCGCGCCGCCCGCGATCTGCATAAGGCCGCTGGCCATCCGGAACAGGAGCACGCCCGGCATCATCGACACCACGGAGGCAAATCCGATGGCCGCAAACGGCATGTGCCGACGCCGTGCGACCGGCGTGAGGATCAGCCCGACGATGAGACACGCGAGCAGGGTGCCGATCGCGGCGCCAAAGCCGAGCACAGTGATCGCGCCCCAGCGCAGCGCGTGGGACAGCATGCCGACCGCCACCGGCCAAGGCAGCATATTCTGCGGCGTGGAGAAGAAGACGCTGTAAGCTGCGACGGCGACGCCGGCGGCGATCACGTCCTGCCAGAACGGGACGATCCTGCCGGCTTCATCGACCGGCAAGGTGACGCCGAGCAGCGCGAGGCCCAGCAGCAATCCCGTCGAGATCGCCACGATCACGAGCCCCGCGTAGGTCAGGCGGGCGGCGCCGAGATGGATGCGGCCGTTGATGAGGTCGAGCGCGCCATTGAGGACGTGCGGCCCCGGCACCAGCACCATGCACGGGCAGACCGCAACAAGGCGCAGCGAGGAACTCAACTGGTAGCGGACCGCCAAGGCGCCGATGACGCCGGCCACGAGCGCCGCGCAGAACGGTTGGAGGAAGACGTTTGCGCTCGCCCTCGCCACGCCGCGCCGCAGAATGGCGCCGGCCGCGGCACTCACGAAGATCAACGCCGCCGGGACTGGATGCTCGACGCCGAAGATCACCGCTAGCGCCACGGCGCCGGCCGCAGCCGCGAGCGTGAAAAGCCACGTCGGAGCGGGCGGCGCCTGCGAGATCGCGGCGATCGCCTGCGCTGCGGCATCCGGCGCAAGCCGACCGGCGCCGAGCTCTCCCATGGCCCGCGCCGCGGACGCGACGCGATCCATGTCCACGCCGGTAGGATCGGCGGTCACCTGGGAGATCAGCCTGCCGTTCTCGTCCTCGGACTGAAGTTGCAATTCTCCCCAGCGCGGCATGACCTTGGCGCGCAGTCCCAGCGTGCGGCCGAGTTGCTCCGCCGCGGCCACGGTCTGCTCGGTGGCCTGGCCGTTGACGTAGAGCAGCCGGGCGAAGGCGAGGACGAGGTTGGAACGCTCCACCGCCGTCATGGAAGCTTCTCGCAATCCGCGCATCCGAAAGCCGCAAGCTCATTGGCGCGCCGGGACGAACTCCGCGAGCCACGTCCGACCCCGGACATGACGATGCTCAACGCGGCCCCTTGGTCGATGCGTCGCTCGCTACGTAGGGCTTCACCATTTTTTTCGGATCGACGACGCGATCGAATTCCGCCTCCGTGACGAAGCCCAGTTGCAACGCGGCTTCCTTCAGCGTGAGATCATTGTCCGCGGCGTGGTGGGCGATCTTCGAGGCCTTGTCGTAGCCGATGACGGGCGCGAGCGCCGTCACCAGCATCAGCGAGCGCTGGACGTATTCGTTGATCTTCTTGAGATTGGGCTTGGTGCCCTCGACCAGGAACTTGCGGAAGTTCACGCAGCCATCGGTCATGAGGGTGATGGAGTGGGTGATGTTGAAGATCATCAGCGGCTTGTAAACGTTCATTTCGAGGTAGCCGCCTGCGCCGCCAAAGCCCACCGCGACGTCATTGGCCATCACCTGCACGGCGATCATCGTGAGCGCTTCGCACTGGGTCGGATTGACCTTGCCCGGCATGATCGAAGAGCCCGGCTCGTTCTCCGGAATCGACAGTTCCGCAAACCCGGCGCGCGGTCCGCACGACATCAGGCGAATGTCGTTGCCGATCTTGTAGAGCGACACCGCCAGCGTGCGGAGCGTTCCCGACAGTTGAACCAGCGCGTCGTGGGCGCCCTGCACGGTGAATTTATTGGGCGCGGTGACGAACGGCAGGCCGGTAAGCCGGGCGATCTCGGCCGCCGCCGCTTCGGCAAAGCCCGGCGCCGAGTTGATGCCCGTTCCCACGGCCGTGCCGCCCAGCGCCAGGCGGTACACGCCTTGCAGCGCGGCTTCGATGCGGTCCAGATCGTCCGACAGCATCCCGGCGTAGCCCGACCATTCCTGGCCCAGCGTCAGCGGCGTGGCGTCCTGCATGTGCGTGCGGCCGATCTTGACGATGTCCTCCCACGCTTGCGCCTTGGCGCCGATCGCATCGCGCAAGGCGGCGACCGCGGGAACGAGGCGCTGCTTCACGTTGACGGCCGCCGCGATATACATGGCCGACGGAAACGTATCGTTCGACGACTGCGCCATGTTGACGTGATCGTTGGGATGAACCGGCGCCTTGCTCCCGAGCGGCGTGCCGGCGAGTTGGGAGCAGCGGTTGGAGATCACCTCGTTGACGTTCATGTTGAACTGGGTGCCGCTGCCCGTCATCCAAACGTGCAAGGGAAACATGTCGTGGTGTTTCCCGGCGAGGATTTCATCGCACGCCTGAACGATCAATTTATAGCGCTGATCGTCGAGCCGCTTGCCGGCGTGGTTGGCGGCGGCAGCGGCTTTCTTCAAGATGGCATAGGCGGTGATCATCTCGCGGGGAATCAAATCCCTGCCGATGCTGAAATACTCGAGCGAGCGCTGGGTTTGCGCGCCCCACAGCTTGTCCGCAGGCACCTCGACCACGCCGAGGCTGTCACTTTCTTTTCGCGTGTCGGCCATGGAACCTCTCCTGGAATGCAATACATAGGTCGCGGAGAATCGGGGCCAATCGCTTCGACGCCGGTTGGGTTCCCTCGCAGCCTCGTTCGCTTCCGAACGGAGCGCGCTTGCGGTTAACGCAGCGGCGACCGAGATCGATGGTCGATTTCCACGGTGGCCGTCTGGCCGGCGGCGAGAACGATGCCCTCGGGCACATGATCGATGTGGACGCGCACCGGGATGCGTTGGGCCAACCGCACCCAGGTGAAGATGGGGTTCACGGTCGCAAGTCCTCCGGGGCCGGCTTGCGCGTTGGAGACGTTGATGCCGCGCGCGATGCTGCCGACGTGGCCGCGGACGATGTCGCTATAACCCATGAGCTTGATCTTCACCGGGTCGCCCTCGCGAATGGAACCCAAAGCTGTCTCGGTGAAGTAGCCATCGACCCAAAAGGAATCGGCGTCGACGACGCTGATCTTGTTCTGTCCCACGGTCGCGTAATCGCCGAGTTGCGTCAACAGGTTGGTCACCCAACCGTTGACCGGCGAGCGGATTTGCGTGCGCCGGAGATTGACCTTGGCCTGCTCGCGCTGCGCCTTGGCTTGCGCAAGGCTCGCCTCGGCGCCGGCGCGTTGGACCTTCAACGCTTCGACCTGCCGTTCAGCCAATTTGAGCGTTGCTTGCGCGCTCTCCACCGCCGCCTGCTTTTCTCTCTGCTCAGCGCTGTACTGCTGTGCGCTCTGAACGGGGCCGTAGCCTTTTTGCGCCAGATCCTCGTAGCGCACCGCCTGCTGTTGCGCGAACACCAGCGACGCCTTCGCCTGCTCCACTTGGGCCTGGCTCGCGTTCACTTGCGCCTGCTGCACGTCGATCTGCGCGTCCACGTTCTGGACGTTGGCTTGCGCCTGCTGCACCGCCGCGTCCGCGAGCTCGACTGCAATCTGGTAGTTCGTCGGATCGATCACCATCAACAGCTCGCCCTTGGCAACGAACTGATTGTCGGTGACCGTCAGCTCGACGATGCGGCCGGCGACCTCGGGAGCCATCGTGACGGTATAGACCCGCACCGTGCCATCGCGGGTCCAGGGCGTCTCCATATAGGTCTTCCACATCGCCCAGCCGAGCCCTGCGGCAAGTCCGGCCATGGCGAGCGTAATCAACAGCGGAACAATTCGGATCCGCACCCTATGCATGGCGCCAGCCGCCGGCTGGGCGGGGCTGACGACACGAAGATCAGCGCTCTTGCCGCGCTCCGATTTGGCTTCAACATCGGACATGGCAAATCTCAGCGGGCGATGAGGAGCACCATCGATGATAGCACAATAATGTACAGGGCGAACATGAACAGCGACGGATGCCAGACGTGGCGCAGCAAGTCGAAACGATCCGCGATCCGGCGCAACCCGATCGTAGCAACCCACGCGGCGATGATCAGCAACGAGATCGGCGCGATGTAGACGCCGAGCAGGTCGATCTCGACGAACGTCAAGCGGGTGCTCCTGCATCAAAATACGCGCCATGCTGGACGAGAGCATCGCGGATGAGAAGGACTCTCGCACGCGTGCGCAGTACGAGCGCGGCCTGCGGGCCAGACTCCGCCAGTGAGGCGAGACGGCGGTCGAGGCCGGCAAACCGCCCGGTTGCGGCGGCGCTATCTCCTTGCGCCAAGGCCGCGAGCGCCGAGTCGAGCTCCGAGCCCAAGCCGAGTTGCGGCGCGACGCGGTGAAGATTGATGATCTCGCTTCCAACCGACAGCGTGGCCACGACCTGCGCCCGCTGCAGCGGCGTGGCCGCGTTCGGCAATGCCGCGATACGGCTGTACATGCGGCCTTCCCAATCCTCTCGCCGCCGCGGGGGATTTATCGCAACGCGGCGCAGATCGCGCAAAGTCAGCGCGAGCAGACGACGCGTCCGCATGGCCGGCGAAAGCGGCGGCAACAGGCGAAACGACAGCGCTCCCGCGGCGGACCCTCCGGCAATCGCCAGCGCGGCGTTGTAGAACTGCAAGGTGTCGTAGGTCATCTGGTTCGCGGGCGCGAGCAGCGGAACGAAGTTGTAGGCCATGGCGATAAACACCGCTGTTTGCCATGGTTGCGCGATCAGCGCACCGACTGGAATCAGGTAGAGCCCAATCACAATGCTGAAGCCGACGAAGGTCTCTACATTCGGCAATCCAGCAAATGCAACGATCGCGGTGCCGACGGTGCCAAGGCCAATGCCCACCGTGAAACCAAAAGCAAGTGCGTAGGCCTCATCGGCTCTCGGTGAGAGCAGGAGGACCACGATGGCCGTAAACGTGATGGCGAGAGCGCCGTTCGGCCATGCGGTAGTGATCCAGAAAACCTCAGCGGCGCTGATCATCGCGAACACGCGCCCGGCGTTGACGAAAGCAGGCCACCAATCGGGTACGTGGAGCCTTGCGCGCCGGCGAGGGTTGGGCCGAGCAGGCTTTCCGGTCAGCAACGCGAGCGCGTCCAGAGCATGGATCAAGCCGGCCAGCAGCCTGGCGGCGTGATCGACGAGCAGCCGCAGCGATGGCGTGCCTGCCGGCATTGCGATCAGCTTGCGAGCCCCCTCGCCGCAGAGCCGTCGCATGCCGGCAGGGTCGGCCATCCAAGGTGACGGCTCGCCCTGATTAGGGGCCGATCGCAACTGCTGCGGAATATTGCGCAGCACGGCATCGGCCTCTTCCCGAGCTATGTGATTCGGCAATTGCGTGAGCCGCACCGCAACGATGCGCCAAGCGGTGAGCGCAACCAACAGGCCCTCGAGCGCCGCCTGCAGCGCCGGCGAATGATAGCGCAGTGTCGAGGATTCTCCGATCGCCTCGTCGACCACGGAGTCGAGCGCAATGACCTTTCGGACGAGCTCGCGGCGCACGGGCTGTTGCGTGTCGGACGACGTCGAGCCTGCCGGCGTCAATGTGGCGCGGAACCCATCGGCGATTTCCGCTGACACGGCCGCGAACACCGCTGCAAGTCGCCGCGGGGCGGCGCCAAAATCGGTCCCGGCCAGCACGATTCCGGCGCACACGATGCCGATCCAGATCTCGCTGACGCGGGTGATGGCAAGCATGAACGCGTCCCCGTTGGGCCCGCCGGTGGCGCCGAGCTGATCGCTCGCGATGATGGCGGCCGTGTAGCCGGCCAGCGCCGCGGCGTAGGCCGTGAAATTGTGCAGCAGCGTGGCGACAAGGGCGCAGGCGGCGCCCCACAACGCCAGACCGATGAGAAACGCGGCGCGCTCTTGCGGGAAGCAGGCTGTCAGGATGACGATTGCGACTGCGCCCACGACGGTACCGATCATGCGGTACCAGCCCTTGCGCAGCGACGCGCCAAGATGCGGCTGACAGACGATCGCCGCCGAGGTGCCGGCCCAATAGGCGCTGTCAAGCTCGAGCCAGAACGCGACGTAAAGAGCGAGACAGACCGAGGCCCACAGCCGCAGCCCGAACAGCAGCGGCGGGCCGGCCGCCCGCGCTGCGTTCGCCGACTCCGCCTCCCATCTGGCAGCCGCACTGCGATCCGACGCCCGCTCGCCCTCGCCAATAGCGTCCGCCATTCTCAGGCCCGTCCGTTTTCACCGCATGATGGCCCGCCCCGACGCCGGGCGCTACCACGGATTCGCCGTTCGCCGGAAAGCAAGATTGCAAGAACCCGGGCGGCAGCAGAGGCGGATCGATGTATGATGTATAATGCCCAGTCCGAGAGCCCAAAACTGGAAACCTTGGTGAACAGGAGAGGACGATGTCAAACCATTTCACCGGACTCAGTCTCGGTCCACCGCTTGGCGATCAACGACTCGACCTCTGCGACCTGTACGCATTCCAGTCGCCCGCTGACAAGAACAGAACCGTGATCATCCTCAATGCAAACCCCAACGCGGACGCACTTCATCCCGACGCAATCTATCGCCTGAACATCGATAACAACGGCGATTACCTGACGGACATCGCGTTCAGCTATGTGTTTTCGAAGCCGCAGAACGGCAGGCAGACCATTAGCGTATTCGCGGCGACGGGCTCGGAGTCGCGCTCGGCCGAAGCGGTAGGAACGAAGATCATCGCCGACGCCGAGGTCTCCTTCGCCGCCAAGCCGAATATCATCAAGTCGGGCCCTTACACTTTTTTCGCCGGCAGCCGCAGCGACGCGTTTTTCTTCGACTTCGATGGAATCAAGAACCTGTTCGATATCAGGGGTAAACGGAACTTCACCGAGCCTCATCTCGGCGGCAAGTCTCCATGGACCGGGGTGGATTCGAATACGCAAGCGAACGTGTTTTCGACTGTAATCGAGCTGCCCACGAGTGAAATCGCTCCCAAGCCCGAGATGCACATCTGGGGGCGGTGCAGTGTAAGGCGCGACGGCAAGTTGCTTCACGTCGATCGCGCGGGCCATCCGAGCGTTAGCAGCTTCTTCAACACCGATGACACCAAGGAAGAATACAACGCGAGCGAGCCCGTCAACGACCGCAAGCGATGGCTCGACCAGTTCGTGCATCTGATGGGGCATACCGGCAATTACACGCGCGAGGAAGCGATCGCCGCGATCGACAAGGAGAGCACGCTTCCCGACGTGCTAAGTTTCGATCCGTCGAAGCCTGCAAAGTATCCCAACGGCCGGGTCTTCACCGACGACGTGATCAATTACCGCATCGCCTTCCTGACGAAAAATCAGTGTCCGCCCACGGGCCTCAAGCCCCACACCGACGTCCTGAAGGAGTTCCCGTACCTGGGCACACCGCATTCGAAAAAGTAGCGGCGTATGAAACCGGTATACTCGAAGATGACCGCGCAGACGGCAGTGAAGACATCCGCACCGAAGCCGGAACCCCGCCACCCACATGCGACTGAAATCGCGCATTGCACTACGCCTTTGACCTCTTGCACTTTGACGGTTTCGACACGCGTGCCGCCCCGCTGATCGAGCGAGTTACGTGAGCTAATACGTCGCTGCCAGCAAGGTCGAACTATGCTGCAACACTGGCTCATTGACCTCATTGGTCACGTTTCCGGCCTCAGTGATGCACAACTCAGGCAAATCGAGAGATCGTTGCCAGCGACCAAGGCGCTGATCGATCTTCTCAATAGGGCGCAGCCGATTATCGAACAGGCGCAAAGCCTGTACGCTGAAGCCCAGCCGCTGATCGACGAAGCCAAGAAGGAGTGGCAAACGGTCGGCCCCGCAGCGCAAATTTTGATCGATGTGATCTCGCATCATGTCAACAAAGGTAGTTCGCCGGCGGAGGCGGCCGAGGCAGTGCGCACAGCGCTTGACGGGTCAATCAAGCGCGTGGCGCAGGATCACTGGATGGATCGAGACATAAGCCACGTAACGGTGTTCGGCGGGACTGGCTTTGTTGGCCGTCGCGTCGCGCGCCATTTGCACGGGTCCGGCGCCACGGTGCGCATCGCCTCACGGCATCCCAAGCCGGCCGAGGGCGAGGGCCTCGAACAGATCGCCGCCGATGCGCACGACGAGCGCTCCGTCGAGGCCGCCGTTGCGGATGCCGACGGCGTTGTCAACGCGATCAGCCTCTATGTCGAGCATGGACGCGATACGTTTCATTCGGTGCACGTGGAAGCGGCCGCAAGGATCGCCAGAGCGGCAAGGCGGGCCGGGACCAAACGGTTTGTGCACCTCTCGGGAATCGGCGCCGATGCGGGCTCTCCATCGCCATATATTCGCAGCCGAGGCGAAGGCGAGGCGGCGGTGCAGACCGCATTCCCCGGCGCAGTCATCATTCGCCCGGCGGTCATGTTCGCGCCGGACGACGCCTTTCTTACGACAATTCTCAGGCTGCTTCGGTCGCTGCCGGCTTATCCGATGTTCGGCGACGGGAGGACGAGGCTCCAGCCGGCGTATGCGGACGACGTTGCTGCGGCGATCGCAGAAGTCGTGCGACAGAGCAAGAAACCGTACCCTATCTACGAACTGGCCGGTCCGCGCGTCTATTCATACGAAGAGCTATTGCGGACCATTGCCCGTAGCGCAGGATTGCGGCCGGTGCTGATGCGGATGCCTTTTGCTTTCTGGAATGCCGTTGCCGGTCTCGCCGAAGTCCTGCCGCAGCCACCCCTCACCCGCAATCAGGTCGAGCTTATGCGGATCGACACCGTGGCCTCAGAGAACCGGCCTGGATTTCGCACGCTCGGAATTTCTCCGCGAGCGCTTGAAGAAGAACTCGAAGCAATGCTCGAGCTTAGCAAAACTCAAACGCAAAAGACGCCCATACCGGGTGGAGGCTGAGGAGGCTTCGTTACCGTGATCACGCCGGTCGTCCTGCTCCGGGGCCGAACACATGACTGCACCGACCAGCCGACCAGGCAACTCGCGCATTTCCACTTTGAGGGCAAGGCAAGCACAACGCGTGAGCCGCGACTGGGTTCCATCGAGTTCTTACCTGGCCGCTATCCGTTAGATTTGACTTGCCGCTATTGCTAACAGGTGTAGTTCTGTACGGGATGGAAGTGGGGGCCTGTGGCCGTCCATGACGGGCCCTTATCAGAAATAAAAATTGCGTCGTCTCAATTGGAGAACTGAACGGACTGCTCGCTCCGGAGCGTCGTGTTCGACTGAATATCGCTGTTAACGAGGCGATCAACATGCGCCGCGTTCACGGCGCCTTTACGTCGGAATGCGGACGACATGCTCACTCACGGTAGAGAGAGACCAACAGCCTTGGCGTAGTTGACGTGCTTGCGGACGAGCTGTGGGGCGCTCAAACCCAGGCGCTCGTGCCAAATGTCCCGCTGGTTGGAGAAACCCATGATTGAAAATCGCGCCGCCAGCGAGCCGGATGTCGTCCTCGTGGGTGCCGGCATCATGAGCGCCACGCTCGGCGTCTTCCTGAAGGAACTCGAGCCGACGCTCAATATCTCGATGGTCGAGACGCTCGACGGCGCGGCGCTCGAGAGCTCGGACGCCTGGAACAACGCCGGCACCGGCCACGCGGCGAATTGCGAGCTCAACTACACCCCGGAGCGGAGCGACGGCAGCATCGACATCTCCAAGGCCCTGGACGTCAACGTCGAGTTCGACTTATCGCGGCAGTTCTGGTCCTACCTGGTAACGAAGCGCGCGATCGCGGATCCGCAATCGTTCATCCATCCGGTCCCGCACATGAGCTTTGTGCATGGGCCAGACAACGTCGCCTTCCTCAAGAAGCGGTTCGCAGCGATGAGCGCGCATCATTGCTATCACGGCATGGAATATACGGAGGACAAGAAGAAGCTAAGCGAGTGGGTCCCGCTGGTGATGGAGGGCCGCGCCGCCGACGAGCAGGTGGCCGCCACGCGGATCATCACCGGCGCCGACGTCGATTATGGATCGCTCACCCGCAGCCTCGTTCGCTACCTCGAGGGCATGACGGGGTTTACGGTCCACTACTCCCATCGCGTCACCCACATCAGCCGCGAGCCGGGCGGGCGCTGGCGCATCGAGATGAAGAATCAGCACGGCGGCGAGACGCACTCGACCACGGCGAAGTTCGTCTATCTCGGGGCCGGCGGCGGCGCGTTGCTGCTCCTGCAAAAGTCCGGAATCCCGGAGGGCAGGGGCTACGGCGGATTTCCGGTCAGCGGCATTTGGCTGCGCTGCGATGACGCCGACATCAACAAGCGCCATCACGCCAAGGTCTATGGCAAAGCGTCCGTCGGTTCTCCCCCGATGTCGGTTCCCCACCTCGACACGCGGGTCATCGGCGGCAAGCACTCGCTCCTGTTCGGGCCTTATGCGGGCTTTTCCACCAAATTCCTCAAGTATGGCTCGCTCATGGCCCTGTTCGAGTCGATCCGGCCGGCCAATATCGGACCGCTGCTGGCGGTTGCGCGCGACAATTTCGATCTGACCAAATATCTCATCGGACAGGTTCTGCAGACGGCGCATCACCGCTTCGCTGCCCTGCAGGAATATTATCCACGCGCCAAGCCGGCCGACTGGCAACTCGAAGTGGCGGGACAGCGCGTGCAGATCATCAAGCCGGATCCGCGCCGCGGCGGATTTCTCGAGTTCGGCACCGAACTGGTTGCGGCGGCTGATTGTTCGCTGGTGGCGTTGCTGGGGGCATCGCCCGGCGCCTCGACGGCGGTGTTCATCGCCATCGGCGTGCTGGAGAAATGCTTCAAGAACGAACTGACCGCCAACCGCTGGCTTCCCAAGCTGAAAGAGATGATCCCATCCTACGGCGAATCTCTGATCGATGACGCCGCGCTGTCCCGGCGCATACGCGCCGACACCGCCGCCGTGCTGCACCTGGAAAACGTTTGAACATTGATCCGATGCCGGCGGGGCATGCCCAGATCTTGCGTCGGGCGCGCGAGGGGGAAACGAGCGATGGCACAAACGGTCGCGGATCAATTTGCCGACATTCTCGTGGCGGCGGGAGTCAAACGCATTTACGGCATCGTCGGTGACAGCCTCAACGGGCTGACCGACGCGCTGCGCCGCCAGGGCAAGATCGAATGGATTCACGTCCGGCACGAGGAGGTCGCGGCGTTTGCCGCCGGTGGCGAGGCCCATCTCACGGGTGAGCTCGCGGTCTGCGCGGGCAGCTGCGGACCGGGCAACCTGCATCTCATCAACGGCCTGTTCGACTGCCACCGCTCGCGCCTACCGGTGCTCGCCATCGCCGCCCAGATCCCGTCGGGGGAAATCGCCTCCGGCTATTTCCAGGAGACGCACCCGCAGGACCTGTTCAAGGAGTGCAGCCATTTTTGCGAGCTGATCTCCAGCGCCAACCAGATGCCGCGCACCCTGGAGATGGCGCTTCATGCGGCGGTGGCGGAGTGCGGTGTCGCGGTGGTGGTCATCCCCGGCGACGTCGCGCTGCAACCCGCGGCAGACGCACCGGTGCCCAAGCCATCGGGTCTGCTGCCGGCGCAGCCGACGGTGGCGCCGGCCACCGCCGATCTCGAGCGATTGGCCGCCGTTCTCAACGGCGACGGCAGCGTGACCATGCTGTGCGGCTCCGGGTGCCAAGGCGCACACGCGCAACTGCTCGCGCTCGCGCAATGCCTGAAGGCTCCGATCGTCCACGCCCTCAAGGGCAAAGAACATGTCGAGTGGGACAATCCCTACGACGTCGGCATGACCGGGCTGATCGGGTTTTCGTCGGGCTATTACGCCATGCTCGATTGCGACGTTCTGCTCATGCTCGGGACCGATTTTCCCTATCGGCAATTCTATCCGCGCGGGGACGGCGTGCGGATAGCCCAAGTCGATCGACGCGGCGAGGTGATCGGGCGGCGGGCGCCGGTCGACGTGGGCGTGGTGGGTGACGTGCGCGCGACCATCGAGGCGCTGTTGCCACGCCTCAAAGGGAAGCGCGACAGCAGCCACCTCGACCAGGCGCGCGAGCACTATCGCAAGGCGCGCAAAGGCCTCGACGAGCTCGCGGTCGGCCGAGCCGGCAAGCCGCCGATCCATCCCCAACAGGTGGCCAAAGCGATCAGCGATCGTGCATCCGACGACGCGGTCTTCACCTGCGACGTCGGCCTGCCGACGGTGTGGGCGGCGCGCTATCTGGCGATGAACGGCAAGCGGCGGCTGATCGGATCGTTCTGGCACGGCTCCATGGCCAACGCCATGTCGCAGGCGATCGGCGCCCAGGCCGCGTTTCCGCGACGACAAGTGATTTCGTTGTCGGGCGACGGCGGTTTCACCATGCTGATGGGCGACTTTTTGACGCTTGTTCAGCACAACCTGCCGGTCAAAGTTGTCGTGTTCAACAATGGCGCGCTCGGCTTCATCGAGATCGAGCAGAAGTCGTCGGGATTTCTCGACTTCGGCACCAAGTTCAAGAATCCGAATTTCGCGGCGATGGCGGAGGCCGTCGGCGTGCGCGGAATCCGCCTCGAGGATCCGGGCGACGTCGAGCGTGGCATCGCAGAAGCGCTCGCTCACAACGGGCCGGTTCTGGTCGACGCGGTCGTGAGCCGCATGGTGCTTCCCATTCCGCCCAGCATCACGGTCGAGATGGCCAAGGGCTTCACGCTCTACATGCTCAAGGCGGTGATGGGCGGCCGCGGCGACGATCTGGTCGATCTCGCCAAGGCGAACCTCTGGGAGTGATAGAAGGAGCGCTTGGCAGCCGACGCATATCGCACTGCCAACAAACCGTAATCATCGGGGAGCTAAAATTCGGAGGAAGTCGAAAATGATGCGAGCGTTCAAGCTGTACACCGGACCCGACAATGCGTCGCATGTACTGGAAGGCACGATCGATGAAAAGGATCGCACCGACGTGGTTGCCATCCATTTCAAGGAAACGCCGGCGCATTCCTCGTACGATTGGCACCCTGATCCGGAACCGCAATTCGTGATCACGCTGTCGGGGACGCTTGAATTCGCCACCCCCGACGGGGAGACGTTCATACTCCGACCGGGCGATGTGCTGGTCGCTGTGGACCATATCGGCAAAGGCCATAAATGGCGCCTGATCGACGATCAGCCGTGGCGGCGCGCATATGTGGTGCTCAAGCCCGGCGCCAAGGATTCCTTCGTGGCCAAGACCGCCAATTGAGGCGCCCGTCGAACGCCAACGGCCAAAGAAGACTGCGCATGCCGACCGCAACGCCGGGAAAGACGCTGGAGCGCGGGATCGCCATCGGCAAGGAAGCCTTGATGAGGGACCGGGCAACACTTTGTGAAATGACTGCTAGACTGGAATGGCGACACAAGTGCGAACGAGTACATCGACCACCGTCTTTTTAGGAGGACTCAATGGCTGCGCCGAAATCCGCCGCGAACGAAAACGAAATCTCCCGCGACCGCCTTGCGGAGCTGTTGAACGAAGACCTTGCCCGCGAATATCAGGCCATTATCGCCTACGTCGTCTATTCCCAAGTGCTCAGCGGCGCCGAATACATGGACATCGCGGCCCAGCTCGAAATCCACGCCAAGCAGGAGCTCGATCACGCCCTGATCCTTTCACGGCAGATCGACTATCTCGGTAAAATGCCGGTGGTCACGCCCAAGCCGGTGCGCACGTCGAAAAAACCGAAAGACATGCTGCGATACGATCTCGACAACGAAAACGAAACCATTCGCAATTACCGCGATCGCATCCGGCAATGCGAAGCGCTCGGCGAATTCGCGATGGCGGAGCAGATTCGCCAGATCCTCATGCAGGAGCAGGATCATCAAATCGATTTAGCCACTGCGCTGGGCATCGAAGTTCCAGATGTCAGCGGCGGCCCAAAAGGACGCAAGCTGGGCAAGCGGCGTTAAGGGGGCGTCCTGGCACCGGCACAAGCGTTGCCGCGATCTCGGGAGCCGAGCTCGCCCTGGGCTCCCTTCCGTCACGCGAGCTTTAACGCCATGCGGACCGCGAGTGCAATGGCGAACGTCCTCGCAACGAGCGACCTTCAATTTGCCTTCAACCGCTCGAGGCTATCGAGATAATCCGCAATCCCGCGCTCCAGATCGTATTGCGGCGCGTAACCGAGCTCGGCGCGCGCGCGCGAGATATCGTAGACGCTAGAAGCGGGATAGGGCATGCCGAGGAAATTCAGCCCGGGTCCGATCTCGATGTCGGCGTGCGGCAGATGCTTGCGGATAACGCGCGCGACATCGTTGAGCGTGATGCCCACGCCGGTGCCGATATTGTAGACGCGGCTCTTGGGATTTTGCGCCGTGCAGGCGAGATAAATGCCGTGGGCCGAATCCTTGTTGTAGATGAAGTCGTCTTTCTCGTCGCCGCCCTGCGCGAGGCGGAACGGTAGGCCGTTGAAGGGATTCTCCACGATCTGGCTGGTCACGCCCATCTTGCCGTGACGCGCGGTCTTGCCCGGCCCGTAGGTGGTGGCGAAGCGCAGCACCACCACGTCGACGCCCATATTGGCCTGGTAATAGAGGCCGACCTGCTCCGCCATCAGCTTGGCGGAGTCGTAGATGCGCTTGGGATTCTTCGGAAAATCCTCGGGCACGGGCTTGTAGGTCGGCGCGCCGTATTCGCCCAGCACCGGACCATAAACGCCCTTCGCGCTGGTATAGACCACGCGCGCGACGTCGAAGGCGCGCGCGGCCTCCATTACGTTCACCATTCCCATCACGTTGACCTGCACGCTGAGCGCGGGATTGGCCGCCGAGACCGCGCCGACGAACGCCGCGGCGTGAACGATATGCGTGACCCGATGCCGCTTGATGACGTCGAGCAGGCGCGGCATGTCGAGCACGTCCCCGAGCTCGATGTCGACCTCCTCGAGGATGTCGCGAATGAGCCAATCGTCGCGATGGCGGGCAAAGATGACGGGGCGGTGTCCTTCGCGGACGAACCTGCGGCTCGCTTCCGCCCCCATCACCCCCATCCCGCCGGTGATCAGGACTTTCATCTCTGCTCCTGACGATCTCACCGCGCGTTCGCCGCCCCGGTGATGGGGTGACCGATCCCCAACGGCACGGCGTCGATCAGCACGAACGCGACGCGGGCGCGCCGGTTGCTGCGATTGGCCCAGGCGTGGTTGGTGCCGCGCTGAACCATGACGTCGCCGGCCTTCATCTTCACCGTCGAATCGTCCATGTCCATCTCGATCTCGCCCTCGAGCACGATGACGTAATCGATGGTCTCGGTGCGGTGCATGCGCGGCTGGTTGCCCGGCGGGAAGTCGATGACGGCGAACCGCGTCCCGTTCGCCGGCGGAGCGGTGCCGATGATGCGCGCGCCCAAATCCTCGATCTGTTCTCCGACCGCGATGTCGGCCGGGGTGCGGTCGGTGGACCAGATCAGCGTCGAGACCGTGCCGGGGCTCGGATACTTGGCATTGGTGGCCGCGCCTTGCATGAGCGCCTTGGCGACGTTGTTGGCGTCGTGACCGGTCACGAAACGGCGAATGGGCGGATATTGTTCGGGCATGATGGCTATGTGTCTCTCCAGCGCGGTTTTCCCAATCTTCAATCGAGTTTTGCTCCGACCGCTTTGACCAAAGCGCCCCAGTGCGCCAAATCGTCCTGGATGAGCTTGGAAAATTGCGCGGGCGTGAGATCGACGCGCTCGAAGCTGTTCACGCGGAAGAACTCGCGCGATTGCGGCAATTCCAAAACCTTGGCGACGTCGGCGTGAATCTTCGCCACCAGATCCGGGGCCATATTCGCCGGCCCGAACAGGGCGAACCACGCCGTGGTCGAGAAACCCGGCACGCCGGCTTCGGCGATCGTCGGTAAATCCGGACGCAGCGCCGCTCGCTTCTCGCCCGCGGCCGCGAGAATTCTCGCCTTCCCGGTCTTCTCGTGCTCTTCGATGCTGCTGAGATTGAGGAGCAACATCGCGACGTCGCCTGCGAGCAGGGCGGTCACGGCCGGCGCCGCGCCGCGGTAGGGGATGTGCACGATGTCGGTACCGGTCCTCTGCTTGAAATCCTCCATGCTCAGATGCGCATACGTGCCGATGCCGTAGGAGCCGTAGTTCAAGCTTCCGGGCTTGGCCTTCGCGAGCGCGATCAGCTCTCCCACGCTCTGCACCGCAAGCGACGGGTTGATCACCAGCACCGGCGTGATGCGGCACAACACGATGATGGGCGTGAGGTCCTTGACCGGATCGTAAGGAAGCTTGCTGAAGAGATGCGGATTGGCGGTGACGGTGGAGTCCGGCGCGACCAGGAGCGTGAGCCCGTCCGGCGGCGATTTCGCAACCGCTTGCGCGCCGACGGCATAGTTGCCGCCTGGACGGTTGTCGACGACGACCGGTTGCCCCCACGCCTCGGTCAGTCGCTGGGCCACAATACGGGCCATGGTATCGGTCACGCCGCCGGCCGGAACCGGCACGATGAGCTTGACGGTGGCGCTCGGATAGGTTTGCGCATGCGCGCTGCCCACTCCCGCGAGCAGCAACGCCGCGAGCAGCCCGGTCGTCCACCTCGGCATCGTCCCTCCCCTATCGATTTGCGCGGCGGCCGATCTCTTTAGGTCGTCATTGCCGGGCCTGACCCGGCAATCCATCCTCGTTGTGAAAAAGCCTTTTGCGGAGAAGGATGGACCCCCGGGTCAAGCCCGGGGGTGACCTTTTGGATGCTTCGCCGCGCAAGCGGAAAATAGACCAGCACCCAGGCCCCGCCAACCTGGCGAGCCCGGCAAGCCGTCGCGGTCAAACGCGGGCCTGAAAGCTCGGGTCGGCTGTGTGAAGTAGTTAACAAAAGGTTTCCGCGGGGCAGTCTAGGCATATTGGTAGACCAAAACAGGGGAGCTACCAATGCGCAACGACTTTGCCGAGCTCGTCCCGGGTATTGCCGCCGAGCGGCGGTCGCCCACGGCCAAGGACAACTCGGACGAGGCGCTGGCCGCAAAGATCGCATCCGGTAGCAGGCTTGCGATGCAGGTCCTGTTCGCCCGGCATCATGCGCGCATCTACCGTTTCGTATTGCGGCTGCTCGGCAGCGAGGCGCTCGCGGAGGACGTCACCAGCGAAGTGTTCCTCGGGGTCTGGCGGCAAGCCCACCGGTTCGAGGCACGCTCGGCGGTCACGACCTGGCTGTTGGCCATTGCCCGTTACAAGGCGCTGGCCGAGCTGCGGCGCCGGCCCGAGGCGTGCGATGAAGCGTCCGTGGACGCCAGCGACCCGGCGGACGATCCGGAAGCGACCTTCGCGGTCAAGCATCGGGGAGAGATTCTGCGCAATTGCCTCACCCGCCTGTCCCCGCGGCATCGCGAGATCATCGACCTCGTCTACTACCATGAAAAATCGGTGCAGGAGGCGGCGCACATCCTCGGCGTTCCGGGCAACACCGTCAAAACGCGGATGTTCCACGCACGCAAGAAGCTCTCGGAGCTGCTCGAAGCGCAAGGCGTCGTGGGAGCGCTGTCATAGCGACACACCAGGCGATTTTGCCCACCCTACACATCCAAACTCACGATCGATCGAATTCCGAACCCTCGGTGGCGATGGCAGCGAGCTTGTCCGGCGCAACCACGTTGACGCCCCCTCGTTCCAGGCGAATCCAACCGCGCTTGGCCCATGCCCGCAGTTGTTTGTTGGTGCTCTCGCGGGATATGCCGATCATTTGACTGATCTCGCGTTGCGTGATCGCCGCTTTGCGTGTGGTTGCCGAACCGTCTTCGGCTGCGGTCAGCTGGAGCAAGGTCTTCGCCAGGCGGGTCGGCAAATTCAGGAATGTGATGTCCTGCACCTGCTCGCTGGTCCGGCGCAGCCGCGAGCAGAGGATTTCGATGAACTTGAGCATCACGTCGGGGTGACTGCTCAGAAACGGAACGAAGTCGCGCCGCTCGATGACGACGAGCTCGCAGTCGGACATGGCGACGGCATCGGCGGTGCGCGGTCGACCGTCGAGCAAGGCGATCTCTCCAAAAACCTCGCCCTCGTGAAAGAGGTTGAGCACGATGTCTTTGCCCTCGGCGGACGCGACGCTGACCTTGACCGTCCCGGCGAGCACCCCCATCAGCCCGGTGCCGGGATCCCCTTTTGCGAAGATGGTGTTCCCGCGCGCCACCCGACGCGTCTTCATGTACGAGCCGAGATGCTCGAGCACCGCCGAGGGAAGGTCGCGAAACAGCGAATGATTGCGCAGCAAAGACAGCTTGTCGCGCGTGCGTTCCGCCGGCCGCTTGCCGCCTGGAATCGACATGAGAGCTCCCCCGTCACAAACGAATCTTGCAATTCGAACTGCGCTCTCGAACACGCCGCCGACAACCGGTTGTCGGAGACTCGATTCAAGCGGGGGCACTATAGCCCATGGCTATGGATTTGGCGCGTTTGCCGATGCGAGGGACACACTCTTTAAAGAAGCGAAGCGCTTAAATGCACGCTGGGAGTGCATCCGGCCCGAAGGCCCTGCCGGTCGCGGGCACCGCAGCCGATTACCTGCGCATGTCGACCGCAAACAAAAGCCTCAGCGAGGAAAAGCGCCGCTCTGTGAACCACCTCACCGTCAAACGCCCATGTCGATGGCAGGCTCCCACGCGAGCGCGATTGATCCCGCGAGGTGGACCCATGCAAATGCACCAGATCCGCTACTTCCTGGCGCTCTGCGAGGAGCGCAATTTCACGCGAGCGGCCGGGCGCTGCGGCGTCTCCCAGCCCTCGCTGACCAACGCCATCATAGCGTTGGAGCGCGAACTGGGCGGCGCGCTTTTTCAACGCAAGCCGCTCATCGCCCTCACCACGCTCGGCCGCGCCATACAACCTTATCTCGACCGGATCGCTCAAAACGCGGCGCATGCGCGCGAGGCCGCGCAGGCGCTGGCCGATGTGCCGCCGGCGAATTCGGAGCCCGCGTCGCGCGAGGACCTCGCAGGGAGCCCGTTATGCCCATCGAGTTGATCATGGCCGCGCCAGTCATCGCCTATGCCGTGACCGTGGCGCTCGCTTTCGGCCGTCTGCTCGTGTCGCCACGGCGTCTGCGCGCGGCTCATGTCGGCGGCCGCGATCGAAGGATGATCGGTCATCCGACAACGACGTAAAGCGCCGCGCTCGCGCATCACGCGATCGCTTCACCCTTGTGCAATGGCATAAGGCGTTCATACAATCCGCCGGCAAGTGAGAGCCGCGCTTCGAGAGCGCCGGCGGAGGAACACCACATGCGGCGCTTGGGTCGGGCCGTGGTGTGCGCATTTGGTCTCGTCGTCATCGCAGCGCAGGCGCCGGCGCAAACCTATCCGTCGAAGCCAGTCAGAATCATCGTGCCCTACGCGCCCGGCGGTTTGACCGACGTGGTTGCGCGTCTTTATTCCGAGCAGTTGCGACAGAGCTTCGGCCGGGGCGTGTTCGTGGAAAACAAGCCCGGCGCGTCGGGCATCATCGCGATCGAGGAGATGGCCCGCGCCCGGCCGGACGGCCACACCCTGATGATCGGCAACATCTCCACCAATGCGCTGACGCCGGTCCTGCTCGCGAAAAAGATGAAAATCGATTACGAGCGGGACGTTGAGATCGTCGCCCCGCTGGCGGATGTCCCGGTCTTCTTCCTCGCGACCACGACGAGTTTTTCCCCCACGACGTTCGCCGACTTTCTCGCCTACGCCCGCGAACACCCGGGCAAGGTCCGTTACGGTAGCGCCGGCGTCGGCAGCTATCAGCAGATCAATACCGAAATCCTCGCCAAACGCGCCGGTCTTGATCTCGTGCACATTCCATTCAAGGGCGGCGGCGCCGAGATCCTCCGCGATCTCGCCAATGGCGATATCCACGTGTCGTGGTTCAACATCACC
>Ga0306920_100002018_pt1 | contig 25407 bp, 21 predicted proteins | sample flu12Cox44000170_FD_204666 | JGI IMG/M metagenome (GOLD analysis project Ga0306920, IMG submission 204666) | Lab enrichment of tropical soil microbial communities from Luquillo Experimental Forest, Puerto Rico - flux4day.12C.oxic.44.000.170 (v2)... | ecosystem: Environmental > Terrestrial >...
GGAAGCTTGTTGTTAGCAAGTTCCTGATCGTTTTACCCGCAAGATTCGAGTGTGGATAAGGTTGATGGAGACGCCGAGTTTGATAACGGCCACATGGCCACATTGGCAGAAACAATGAAAGGTCATCTTGGGTCGCAAATTGCGTCCGCGTGCTATGCAACCGGACGACCCAAACAGCAGCACCAAGTGTCCGCGCTTGTGTCTCTTCGCCGCGGGAAGCTTGTGACCGGCGTTGACGTACGTGCGGACGCAGCTCTCTGGTAGATTCGATCCTCGGCATTTCGTGCTTCCGCATTCAGCTCTGTCAGTGGTGACGTGACTAGTTCTATCTGACTGTAGCCGCGGTTTCCGTTACGCAGCCGGCTTCTTTGAGCATAGCGTCGACCGCACTGCGAACGCGGGTTTCCGACGCCGTGAGCTTCAGGCGTACGAACGCTTCACTATGCTGGTAACCAAGTCGCGAATCTGGAACTGTGTACTGAGGCACGAATCAGTTGGGGCAGATTGGTGGCCGCGAAAGTTGGCAATTTGCCGCTCCGCTTCAGCGGCGCGACAAGCCGCCGGTATCAACGGCGGGGACTGTGCGGCGATGTATCGCGGCTCGACCGGATCGACGAGATTGATGTCCTGAGGCACCCTGACGAAGCGGAGAGCGAGCGCCAAAGCGCTAATTCGGCGTTTCAGCGGGAAGCCGTGCCTGCCTGCGCGATTATTTGCACGAGGATTTCCAGCTGGCCGTCGATTTCCTCTTGTGCGATATCAAACAGGTCGAAGACGCCCATCCCTCGCAAGCTCGCGAACACGAAACCGGCGAATTGTTGTGGATATGGATGGCTGGCCTCGATTTCCGGGAAGCAGGTAATGAATCGCCCGAAAAAAACAGGGTCGGACTTCGCACGGTTTGCGTCAATTCGGGCAAACAGTTCGGGCGAAGCTTTGCAGCCGAAGAAAAGACTCCAGGCGGCCACATAGCTGGGTACGCCGTAGATGGTATGCCAGGCCAGACGCACGAACTCCCTCGCTCTGTCTTCGAGCGCCAGATTCGCCGGCGGCCAGACGACACCGTCGTCAGATAGCGGCGCCATGACCTCGTCGATAAGCCGCTCCATTAGCACCTGACGGTTGGCAAAATGGTGCTGGAGCGCGCCTAGCGTTACCTTTGCGCCCCGGGCAATGTCCTGCAGGTTGGTCGCGCGGAACCCCTTTTTGTGCAAGAGGCGCATCGCCGATTGAACGATTCGGCGACGGGTCGCGTCGCTTCGCTCTTCCTGTGTTCGGCGCGGCACCGTTCGGCGGGCCGATTCCTGGTTTGTAGCGGTACTCATAGGGTCTATCTGGTTAGGTTGCGCACGAAGTGTATTACATCCGAGGCCTCACTGAGCCTTACTGCAGGGAGATCCAGGGTATACCACAAACAAGTAACATTAATTTTTTATTGTTATGGAATTTGGTCCTGCATATACTTGCCTCGAACCGAAGCTGTGGAACCCCCATCCAGCGGCCGCCGGTTATCGTAAAGGCCTTCGAAATCAGCGTCATTCCGCAACAAAACAATAAGAAATTATTGTTTTTAGGGGCGGTGGCGTTGGTCGATCGAAGAAACGTACTGGATGTCTCCCTCCCAGAGTTGGAGAAAACGCAATGCAAGATGGCTTTCAGAGGTCTCCAGAACTCATGCGCAAGCTGACGAACCGGCATGTGCAGCTTATCGCGCTCGGCGGGACCATTGGAACGGGACTATTCCTCGGCTCTGCAGGTGTGCTGGAGCTTGCCGGCCCTTCAATGGTGCTGGGATACGCACTCGCAGGCGTTGTCGCGTTCCTCATCATGCGATTCCTCGGTGAGATGCTGGTCGAGGATCCCGTCTCCTCGTCGTTCAGTCACTTCGCCAAGCACTACTGGAGCGAGTTCTCGGGATTCTTTTCGGGCTGGAACTGCTGCGCGCTCTACATCCTGGTCGGCATGCTGGAATTGACTGCAGCAGGGAAATTCATCCAGTTCTGGTGGCCCTCGATGCCCACCTGGGTGACGGCTGCGGTTTTTTTTCTGGTCATTAACGGGATGAATTTTGTGAACGTCCGGCTGTATGGCGAGACTGAATTCTGGTTTTCGATGGTCAAGATCGCCGCCGTTGTTGGCATGATTGTTCTCGGACTGTTCCTGCTCGTTTCGGGCAAAGGCGGCGAACAGGCAACCGTCACGAACCTGTGGCGTGCCGGAGGTTTCTTCCCCCATGGTGTTCAAGGTCTGAGGTTGACCCGGTTCGACGGACGGATTTGCGGCCAGCGATTTGATGCGATCTAACCTCCGTTGAGTGTTGAGTCGCGGGTTGTCCACGGGCGGGCGGCGGGTCGTCTCTCTCGACCATGACGCTGCCCGCCGGTGGGCAACCCGCAAGGCGATACGGTTTGCCGCTTAACGTTGATGTTTTCGAATTCAAGCGGCGAACGATAGCCGATGCTGCTGTGCAGGCGGCGTACGTTGTACCAGCCCTCCAGGAACCAGAAGATGCGCTGCCTGGCCTGTTCATGGGTCGCAAAGTGTTCTCTCGAGAGTAGCTCCGCTTCAAGCGTGCCGAAGAACGATTCGCACATCGCGTTGTCGTACGCGTCCCCGGCCGTGCCCATCGACGGCTGCACGCCGGCTTCGCGGCAGCGCCGTCCGAATGCAATGGACGTGTATTGGCATCCCTGATCCGAATGTAGAATTACGCCCTCGTGGCGTCGCTGCAGCAACGCCATATCGAGTGCACGCAGCATCAGTTCGGTGTACAGATGGCGTGACATCGCCCAGCCTACAATTCGGCGACTGAACACGTCGAGGACTACGGCCAGATACAGAAACCCCTCGCCAGTCGGGATGTAGGTGGCGTCCGCTACCCACAGCATGTTTGTCGCCTCCGCACAGAAGTGCCGACGTACCAGATCCGGAGCGCGCCGTGCCCCCGCGCGTTGCCGCGTGGTGTGTGGCCAGCGCCGCCGGCTCGCACCACGCAGGCCTGCCATGCGCATCAGGCGTGCGACTCTCTTGCGACCGACGTGCACGCCTTCACGTGCGAGCTGCGCATGGATACGTGGCGCGCCATACGTGCCGCGCGAGCTCGCGTGCAGCGTGCGGATACGTTCGAGCAGTTGCGCATCGCTGCATGAGCGTTTCGATGGCTCTCGCACCAGCCATGCGTAGTAGCCGCTCGTGGAGACCCTGAGCAGCCGTGCCATTGTGGCAATGGGCCACCTGGCCCGGTTCGCTCTCATGAATCCGTACCGCCCTTCGGCGCAACGGCTCCCGTCTCCCTCGCGAACCAGGCCGCGGCCTGCGAGAGAATATCCCGCTCCATCTTCAGTTGCCTGTTCTCACGACGCAACCGTGTGAGCTCCTGCCGCTCGGCAGTGGTCAGGCCGTCGTGACGCACACCCGCATCACGATCGGCCTGCGCGACCCAGTTGTTGATCGTCTGTTCGGTCGGCTCGAACTCGCGCGCCAGCTCCTCAGGCGTTCTTCCGGCCTTCACCAGCTCGACCATGCGGGCCCGGAATTCCACAGGGTATGGGGTACGATGCCTGCCCATTTCGACACCTCCTGATCAAAAGGATAGGTGTCCGTTTTCGCGGGTCAATCTCATGCGCCGCAGGACACCGGTGGCAGGCCATGCCTGTCAAGGTAAAAGCGGGGAGCTGGTGCGGTGTGTGCGCATCGCACAACCTGCGCAGCACGCTTGCCGAATATCAGCAGCTTGCTGCGGAGCGCGGTGGGCGCTGTCTTTCGACCGGGTACGTGAACAACAATACCCATCTGCTGTGGGAGTGCGCAAAGGGGCACCAGTGGAAGGCCGTACCGTCGAGTGTGAAGAGCGGCTCGTGGTGCAGGCTCTGCGCGACGGAGCGGCTGCGCGTATCGCTGGCCGAAGTGCAGCATGCGGCGCAGAAGCTCAGTGGACACTGTTTGTCCACTGAGTATGTGAACGGCACCACGGCATTGCTGTTCGAGTGCGCGGCGGGTCATCGCTTTGAGGCAGCGCCTGCCGCTGTGCGTCAGGGCCACTGGTGTCCGCGGTGTGCACACAATCACAGGCGGCTGACGATCGGGCAGATGCGCGAGCTGGCGGCGAGCCGGGGGGGCGAGTGCCTGTCGGAACGCTATATTGACCAGCGCACCCATCTGAGGTGGCGCTGCGCGAAAGGCCACGAGTGGGAGTCGTCGCCGAACGCGATGCGGGATCACTGGTGCCCCCGGTGCAGCGTTGAACGCCGCAGTCTCGGTATCGACCAGATGCACAAGCTGGCCGCCGACCGAGGGGGCCGGTGCCTGTCGCTGGCCTATGCAGGTGCTCACCAGCCTCTGGAGTGGCAATGCGCGCAGGGACACCAGTGGAGCGCGGCGCCAACCAATATGAGGAAGGGCGCATGGTGCCCGAGGTGCAGCGGGAGGCGGATCACGCTGGCCGACATGCAGGCACTGGCAGATTCACGTGGCGGAGCTTGCCTGTCCGATACCTACGTTTCGAGCACGCACAAGCTGCAGTGGCAATGTCATCGGGGCCACACGTGGTGGACGGCGCCAGCGACTGTGAGGAACGGTCACTGGTGCCCGGAATGCGCGATCGTGGAACGTTGCCGTACCCGCAAGGCCAGGCGCCGGTACGAAGCGGTTGCGTTGCCGGAATGGGACTCAGGATCGAAGCATCGGTCGCCGGATGATGCGGAGAAGCTGGGTGGTCTGTCCGGCGGGGCTGCCAGGCGTGAACGCGTCCAGTCGTAGCACGATCCTATGGCGGGGCGGCGACACAGGAAACGCCTCGGAAGGTGGGATCGGATGGGCCGCCAGGCAAACAGTTTGCCTGCGGCAACTTTTTGGAATGGTCTGGGAGAGGAGAACACATGTCCGCAAATCGAAACGAGATTGACCCTCGTGCGGCTGGCGCTGCCATCGCATTGTTTGTCGCGGTCGCGCTGGTATTGGGTTTTGTCTTTTGGGTCGCGACATTGATCGGTGCCAGTTTTACGTCGGTGCTGGAGACGTTTGGTTGGTGGATCGGTTTCGGGGTTGTCGCCGGCGGCGTGGCTTATTTCGTCCGCTGCCGTTACTGGTCGATCGGCTTCGCTTACGCGTGCTGCGCGTGGCCGTCTGCATGGGGCGTACTCGACAGCATCGCAGCCGGTGGTCACGAAGGAGAAGGTGGCCCGATCGATTTCAGCCAGTACTCGACTTCGATGATCAATAGCGGATGGGTGAAATGGGGCGTTCTGGCAATCCTGGTTGTCGCGCTGGTGGTCGCCTTCTACCGGGAACGCGACGACTGATCATGTTGCCCGTGGCGGCGGGCGCGGCAAGCCCTTGCTGCGACCCGTAACCAAACTCGCGTGTCGCCTCGCCGGGCGGGCCTGTTGAGCCTGTCACGTTGCGTTGGCGCAACGTCAGCGCGAAATAGCTGTAGACGGTGAAGTCGAAGAATTCGAGCAGATTGCCGATCACCGCCGCAAGCACGATCTTGCGCTGCTGGCCGGGTGCGAGCGGGGCTGCTTCAGCCGCTTTCAGGAGCGGTTCGGTCGTGGCGTTCATGCGCGTGCCTTGTCGAGGAAGCGTTCGACGAGACGCGTCCAGAACGCGGCGCCGACGGTCAGGTTCTCGTCGTTGAAGTCGTAGCGCGCGTTGTGCAGCATCGGCTTGTCTTCGCCATTGCCAAGGCGTACGAAGCAACCGGGGCGCTGCTGCAGGTAGTAGGCAAAGTCCTCGCTGCCTGCAATGGGCGGGAACGGCGCGATGACGTGCTCGGGGCCGACCAGCTCCTCGGCCACCTGGCGGGCGAACCCGGTTTCGGCTTCGCTGTTGATGAGCACCGGATAGCCGCGGATGAAGTCGATCTCGACGGTCGCGCCGTAGCTCTGCGCCTGCGCTTCGACGAGCGCGCGGATGCGCGCTTCGAGCGTGGCGCGCACCTCGGGCGAGAACGAGCGCACGCTCAATTCCAGCACGGCGTCTTCGGGAATCACGTTTGGCGCGTGGCCCGAGCGGAATGCGCCGACGGTCACGACCGCCGCTTCGTTGGGATCGACGTTGCGCGACACCACCGACTGCAAGGCCATCACGATGCTGCTGCCCACCAGCACCGGATCGACGGCCAGATGCGGGCGCGCCGCGTGGCCGCCTTTCCCGTGAATGCGCAGCTTGACGGTGTCGCACGCGGCCATGAGCGGCCCGGCGCGAAAGCCGAATGTGCCTGCGGGCACGCCCGGATGGTTGTGCAGCCCGAAAATGGCGTCGCACGGAAAGCGCTCGAACAGGCCGTCGGCGATCATGCGTTCGGCGCCGCTGTCGGAGCCGGCTTCTTCGGCGGGTTGGAAGATCAGATGCACGGTGCCGTCGAAATTGCGCGTCTTCGCGAGCTGGCGCGCCGCGCCGAGCAGGACCGTGGTGTGGCCGTCGTGGCCGCACGCGTGCATCTTGCCGTCGTGAACGCTCGCGTAGTCGAGACCCGTCAGCTCCTGGATGGGCAGCGCGTCCATATCGGCGCGCACGCCCACCGTGCGCGTGCCCATGCCCACCTTCAGCGACGCCACGACGCCATGTCCGCCCACGTTGCGCGTGACCTCGTAGCCCCAGGCCTCGAGCTTGCCGGCAACGAAACGCGACGTGTTCGCTTCCTCGTACGACAGTTCGGGGTGCTTGTGGATGTGATGGCGGATCTCGTCGAGTTCCGGGCGGGTTTCGGCCAGGTCGGCGACTTCGCAGTAGCAGCGGGTGCTCACAGAGGGGCTCCTTCTATTTGGAATAGGGGATCTGAGGGAAAGACAAGCGCCGAGTATTGCACCGACGAAAAACTCGACCCATGACGGAAATGTGCCGAAAATGTTGACTTTAAGTCAACGGTTGATGGCGGCGCGGTCGTATGGTGGTCCGCGATGAATCGCTCCCGCGCTTCGCTCCCAGGCGACATTGCTGCAACGTATGCAGCACAACGATGCATGGGACGCCATTGCTAGACACGGGTTGAGTGCTTACTGTGGACACGAACGATTTCATTCCCGGAATACAAGGAGTAAGCGAATGGCTGTGACGGTCCGGATAGCTGGAACAGGTGACGTGGAAGTGCTGGAATGTCTCGAAGTCGGCCGCGAGAGTCCGGGGCCGGGCGAAGTCTGGCTGGAGCAAGAGGCGATTGGCGTCAACCCTCTCGATGTCAGTCAACGCCGTGGAGATGCGCCGGTGACGCTGCCGTCGGGCCTCGGTCTCGAAGGGGCCGGCATGGTTGCTGCAATTGGCGATGGAGTCGTCGATTTCCGGGTGGGGGACCGTGTCGGTTATGCAACCGGCCCACTGGGCGCCTATGCGAGCGGCAGACGATATCCGGCGGAGCGACTGGTCGCGCTTCCGGACGCAGTCAGCTTTGATGAAGCGGCTGCCGTGCTGTTCAAAGGGATAACCGCGCAGTATCTGCTGACCACAACCTTTCCGGTTCGCGACGGCAGTGTAGTCGTTATCTATGGCGCGGCCGGAGCACTCGGACAGATCATGGTCCCTTGGGCCAGGCATCTGGGCGCGCATGTGATTGGCGTCGTATCGCGATCTGCGAGTGTCGAACGCGCCCGCGAGGCCGGCTGCGATCATGTGCTGGTGTTCGACGCGGCAACACTGGGCGAACAGGTGGCCGACATCACCCGCGGCCGGAAGGCGGATGTGGTCTACGACGGTGTGGGGAAGGCGTCTTTTGATGCATCGCTCGACTGCCTTCGTCCGCGTGGGCTCATGGTCTCGTTTGGCATGACCTCCGGTGCTCCGTCGCCGGTCAACGTCTCGACATTGAACGCAAAGGGCTCCCTGTACCTGACTCGCCCGTCGCTGGCAGCGCATACGGCGTCGGCCGAGGCTTATCGTCAGCGTGCTCACGAGGTGCTTGGTGCGATCCAGGCGGGATTCATTCGCGCCAATCCGCGGCACACGTTCCCGCTCGCCGATGTGCGGGAAGCCCATTCACTGCTGCAGCAAGGCAAAACGGAGGGGGCCGTTATACTGAAGCCCTAATGTCATTGGAGGCCGACTCAACGGCGACGTATGCCACCTGCCACAGCAATGAGCGCATTCAGAAGCCAATATGCAGACCAAATCGGGGCGCTGCTTGCCTTGTACGACGGCGGTACGTTCGCGCAGGCCGGAAAGATTCTGCAACGACACCCGACTGTGATTTCGAAGCGCGTCGCGGAACTCGAGGCGAGGCTTGGCGTCCGGCTTGTCGAACGATCAACACGTCATGTCCGCTTTACCGAAGCGGGGACTCGCTTCATCCAGCGATTGCGCGAAGCGGAGGCGGTACTGGCGGATGCTGAACGGGAAGTGTCTGAATCGGCGATACGGGCGACGGGATCGCTTCGCCTCGCACTCCCAGGCGCACTCGGGCGGATGTGGCTGGCCCCATTGATTGCCGAGTTCGCATCAGCCAATCCTGATCTGATCGTCCATGCGGAATACTCGGAACAGTTCGCGGACATTATCGGCGAGGGTTTCGACGCGGCGATTCGTGCAGGAAAGCTGAACGACAGCCTTCTACGCGCCAGGAAGCTCTGCGACCACCAAAGGATCCTCTGTGCTTCGCCCGCGTATTTGCGGACGCGCGGTGTACCGGAAACGCCGCGTGACTTGAGCCGCCACAATTGCCTCGGGTTCACCGGCCTTGCCACCTATCCTGCGTGGAAGCTCTCGAACGGAAGCCAGACGGAGACGGTTACCGTGCGTGGCAATCTCTCCAGCAACGAGAACTCAACCCTGCTTCTGGCCGCGGTGCGAGGGGTCGGCATCGTTGCGGGTGGCGACTGGCTGATGAGCAGGGATATAGCCTCGGGGCGACTTGTCAGGGTGCTGCCGCAATGGCATCTCGATGAGCGCTCGGGCATTTATCTGGTGACACCATCGATAAAGCACACACCCGCGAAGCTGAAGCTTTTCAAGCAATGGATCGAGGAGAAGTTCACACCGAAGCCGCCGTGGGCATAAGTGTGAAATCGGCTGGAAACCAGGACGGTTTTGCGCAGGCTCGTTGCCGCAATACCTTGTGCCGACGAGCCTGCGGTGATGTCGACGACTGCGCGGCCTCGCGTTCGACTTTTCGCCGCTGGGCCGAGGCTTACTTCGAAACGGCGGCGGTCGCTTCGAGGATCACTTTGGCGATTTCGGATGGCTGCGACAGGTGAGGCGCATGGCCTGCACGCAGTGTCGTTACATGCGCCGAAATCTTCTTCGCCATCGCGACCTGCAGAGCCGGGTCGAGCATGTGGTCCTGCTCACTTACCACGTACCACGACGGCTTCGTTTTCCAGGCGGCAGCCGTAACCTTCTCCTCGAAGTTCTTTCCGCGTGTGGGCGTTTGCGTGGCATACATCAGCCTGGTTTGTTCCACCGGAACGTCCTGCGCGAGATGATTTTGTACACCTTCCAGGCTCAACGTCAGAAACCCGTCTTTATCCGCAACGATGTGGCTGAAGCCGGACGGTGTCGGGTAGTCCTTTGAAACATCGGCAACCGACTGCCCTTCAGAGGGAGCGAATGCAGCAACATAGACGAGGGCTTTGACGCTGTCCCGCTCTCCTGCCTGGGTAATGACGGCACCGCCCCACGAATGAGCCACGAGAACAACAGGTCCCGTTTGCTTGTCGAGAACGCGTTGTGTCGCCGTAACGTCGTCGGCCAGTGAACTCAACGGATTCTGCACGGCCACGACATTCAGTCCCTTTTCCTGAAGCAACGGAATCACCTTGTTCCATGTCGAACCATCCGCGAATGCCCCATGAACGAGCACGATGGTTGGCTTCTGAGCCTCTGCTGCAATGGCAGGCGTGGAATTCGAAATTGCTGCTGCGCTCCCGAGAGCGGCTGCGATGATCGCTGTTTTTGAAATGGACATGTGATTTCCTGGGAGATTGATCTGAGGAAGCCACCGGGCAACATAGCGCCGACGGCGAAGTTGCACTGTAGACATGAAACAAAGCGAGTACAATTATCGAGTCATTTCAAAACTAAAAATGATTTGTTTCTAATGGACAGATTGGCATGCATGAAGGTCTTCGTCAGGGCCGTTGAGGCTGGCTCGATCTCCTCAGCAGCTAGCGAACTGAATATGTCGCCGCAATTGGCTGGCAAACAGATACGCGTGTTGGAAGAGGGGCTGGGCATCAAACTGCTAAGCAGAACGACACGCAGGCAAAGCCTTACCGACAGTGGCCAGCTGTTTTACGAGCGTGCGAAGAGTATCCTCGCCGAGATGGAAGCTGCCGAGGCGCTAATGGCGGAAACGCGATCCGAACCAAGGGGCAGGCTTCGCATTAGCGCGCCCATAACTTTCGGTAGTCATGGACTCGCGCCAGAGATTCCCGAATACCTGAGCCAACATCCTGAGGTCTCGCTGGATCTCAGTCTTTCCAACCGCACCGTCGACCTGGTGGAAGAGGGCTTCGATGTCGTCTTCCGCACCGGTGATCTTCCCGACAGTAGCTTGATTGCGAGGCGCCTTGCCTCGTATCGTTTGGTGCTCTGTGCAGCACCTGACTACATAAGATCTGCAGAACAATTGCGGAGTCCGGAGGACCTTGCCAGGCACGAATGTCTGGTTTTCTCGCACACTTCGCTTCGTACTCAGTGGTCTTTTGACGGCCCAGGTGGGCGAGTATCCGTGCCAATCAAAGGGCGTTTCTCGACCAATAGCGGAGAAGCACTTCGCGCAACGGCAGTCGCAGGCATGGGCGTCCTGCTGCAGCCCTATGAACTTGTGGCGGACGAGATTGCGGCTGGACGGCTTGTACGGCTTCTGCCCGAGTACGAGCCACCGGCTCGTGCCCTGCATGCGCTGTACGCGTCAGACAGACAGATGACGCCTAAGCTGCGAAGCTTTCTGGATTTTGCAGTCCACCGGTTTGGTGAGAAGCGGTAGTCACAAGGACGACAGCGTCGTATTCGAGCGGCGCTCTTTGACACCTTTTATCTCCAGGATCAATGGTGGTCCTGGAAATCCCGCGTCGGTCCCGGGCGGTGCCTGGGCGCCGGGAAGCGGCACGCGGTTGCCGGCCACGAGGGCACGCGTATGGCCGCGCCCCAGCCAGTACATCGAAGCCGCTTCGAGCACAGAGTCTATTGCGTTAGTACGTTGTGCTTGTCAATTCGCATCACGCGACGACCGATGTTCAGATACGTCCGTATTCAATTCGCGCGCTATCGCACTTGCCTGATGGTGTGCAACCAACTTTTTCCAGAAATTCCGTCACCGCACAACCGACACACGTATTGGTCGATTCGTACCGCTAAAGCTTGTCTCGCCCGCCCGGTAAGGCGATGTCGGCATTGGCACAGACGATGCATGAGCGCCGTCGCGCCTACTGAAACATCCACCACCTGGATGGCGGTATCCCCGTTCGTCGAGGCGCTTTTCAGGAGGACGAAATGAACTCGTTTGTCAACATCAAGACTCTGGGCGTCGTCGTGGTTGCTGTGATCGGGGTGTACCTCTTCAGCAGCAAAGTGCTCTTGCCCGGACCCGAGACACTCATCGAACCGATTTACTTATCCAAGGATTTCAAGGAACTTGGCTATTCGGGAGAGGAGTTACAGCACATACTGATCGATACGTTCGGCGAGATGCGCGGCGCGGCCAAATCCGTTACGCCAAGGTCCTCGGACAACATGGTGGCATCCGACCTCGACCTCCCGGACATCGCGATTCCTGGAACAGGTTCTTCGGTGCGCCCGCTGATGGAATATTTGCGCTCGCTGCTGGATAGGGATGCCTCAGTATCGGCAAGCGTAAACGGATCGACAGCAGCCTTTTCAGTAGTGCTCACACTACGGGAATCGAACGGCGACGTGCTCTACTTCAACTTCCCTCGTTCCAAAGGGGCGGCTTCCAAAGGAAAATCCAGCAGTGGACAAGGAGGCAATCCTGAGGACACGAACGGCCTCAGGGGCGCGATGCACAAGGCTGCAATAGAGATCGCCAAGAGCCAAAGCCCCCTGACTTACGCGGGCTATCTCACGCAGACGGAGCAGGTAAGCTGCACCGATGACGGCCGCGCGTGCAATTTTGGACAAGCGCGTGAACTTTACGAACAGATGGCTGCCCGCGAAAGCGATGGCAAGGACAGCGATGCGGCGAACGCGGCATGGGCGCACCTTGCGCTCGCCAAGCTCGATGCGTTTGACCGCAACCTGGCGGGCGCAATCAATCACGCCAGGGGGATTGTGGAGCGCAGCGAGACACATCCCAACTGGACCGCCGCCAAACCGTGGGCGTACTACAGCTGGGGCGTTGCGCTGAACGATCTCGGTTGCTACGAGCAGGCCGCCGATAAACTGCAGAAGGCGGTCGAGCTCAACCCCCGCTATGCCGCGGCCTACAACGCGCTTGCCCGTTCCTGGCTGGCGCTGGCCAGAGCGGAGAGCGACGCCAGCCTGCAGGCTTCCGCTGGATCGTCTGCATTGCACGACTATCGCAGGGATGCGCTGGATATGCTCCAGCTGGCAATCGGACTGGATCCAGGCTATCAGGAAGCTTATGTGAATCGAGGCGACGCGCTGAGGCTACCGCGGCGCACTCCAGACTATCGGGAAGTTTATTGGAATCGAGGTGACGCGCTGATGCTACCGCGGCTCATTTCCGCCGATCGTCGTGCGGCATCGCTGGAGGAATCGGAGGCGAAGGACGCCGAAGATGCGCGCAAGGCTTACCATGATGCCGTAGCGCTGAATCTGGAAACGGCGGGGCGTGCGTACGAGCGGCTAGTCGGGATGAACGACACCAGTCTTCTGAAAATCAAAGACCGCATTAAGAAGCAATCTCGGTGCAAAATGGGCATGGTGCGCTCGCTGAGCGAATCGTGGGGATGTACCGACGCCGAGATCGATTCACCACCCAACGGCAAAGGTCGCATTAAATACACCGCATTCCAACATGACGCAGACCTGCAGGCCGGATGTAGCAATCTCAATGCGATCCCGCGCGACAAGGCTCCCCCGAGGCTTCCTGGTGATAGCCATGCGAAGATAGTCGCGGCGCGTCCCGCACCCTCGATTTCGGCACAGACGAGCGCTCAGGCTCCAGTCGGTTTACTGCGCAGGGTGTCAGGGCGCGGCAATCCGGTCGAAGACACCAACCTGTAAGATCGCGTGATACTGGATATTCCAACGAACCGGCTTACCGTTGCCAACATGCGGTAAGCCGGCAATCGGGCTTTTAGACGGCCTTTACTTCCAGGATCAATGGCGAGGCACACAACAGGAGCGGCGCAGTGCGGGGAAATGGACAACGTGACGGCGCGGCGCAAGGCGCGATCGACGACATCGGCGAGCGGCCGCTGCGCTATCTGGCCGAGATCGCCGCGGCAGGCGGCGTGCGCATGGCCGCGGAGGCGCTGGGCATCAATGCCTCGGTGATCAGCCGGCAGGTGGCGGCGCTGGAGCGGCGGCTGCGCTTTTCGCTGATCGAACGGCGCGGGCGCAACGTGGTGGTCACCGAGATCGGCCAGTTGCTCGTGGATCACTTTCGCGACGGCCAGCGTCGTCAGCGCGATCTGACGGCGCGCCTGGAGGAGTACCGGCACCTGAAGCGTGGGCGCGTGGCGCTGGGGGTGGGCGAGGGCTTCATCGGCAACCTGGTCGCGCGGGCGCTGCAGCGTTTCTCGATGACGTATCCCGACATTCTCGTGGAGATCCGGTCGGGGCCGACTCCCGTCGTGCTTTCCCTCGTGCGCGACGACACGGTCGATATCGGCCTGTGCACGCGCACCGCCGCCGACCCCGCCATGCGCATTCATCCGTTCGCGTCGCGCCCGCTTTGCGCGCTCGTCGCGCCGTCGCACCGCTTTGCGACGATGCAGAAGGTGCCTCCCGCCGAACTCGCCAGCGAGCGCCTGATCTTCATGACCGAAGCGTTCGGTGTGCAGCACTTCGTGCAGTCGCTGTTCGACGACGCGCGCCTGAACGTGATTCCCGCGTATCGCGTCGACCTCTTCAATACCGCGCAGACGCTCGCGGCCGCCGGGCTCGGCGTGGCGTTCATGTCGTCGATCACGGCGCGCCGCGGCATCGACCTGGGCGAACTCGTGGCCGTGCCGATCGATCATCCGATCGCGGCGGGCTTTTCGAGCCAGATGGTCACGCGCGTGGGCCGCCGGCTCTCGCCAGCCGCCGATCACCTGAGAAAGCAGCTCGCGCAGAGTTTTCTGGAATCGGCCACGCAGTAAGATCGTTGCGCGCGCAGCGAATCAGTTGCCTGGCGGGTCCTGCGGCGGCTGCATTTCCCCAATCCTCAGGACTGCGTCGCGTTTGGCGAGCAGGTGCTGGCGCAGGATCGCGGCGAGCCGCTTGCCGTCGCGCGCGTCGAGCGCTTCGAGCATCTCGCCGTGCTCGTGGATCGCGCGGTCCCATTTGGGCGTCTCGAAGTTCGAGCGAAACCGCAGCGCCTGCAAGCGGCGGTTCACCGCGATATAGGTTTGGCGCAGCGCCGAGTTGCGCGCCGCTTCGTTGATCTTGTCGTGAATCGCCTGGTTGCGGCTGTAATAGCCGGCCAGATCGTTCTGTGCGCGGCAGGCGAGCATGGCGTAGTGCAATGCCTTGATCTCGGCGATCTCGGCCTCGGTGATCCGCTCGCAGGCAAGCTCGCCCGAAAACGCTTCGAGCCCGCTCATGAGTTCGAAGGTCTCGCGCAGCTCCGCTTCCGACATCTTCGAGACCGACGCGCCGCGGTTGGGCGAAATCTCGATCAGCCCTTCTGACGCGAGCACCTTCAGCGCCTCGCGCAGCGGCGTGCGCGAAATGCCCAGGGTTTCGCACAGCTCGCGTTCGTTGAGCTTGCGGCCAGCCTCCAGCACGCCTTCCACGATGAACCGCCGCAGATGGTCGACGACGGTGTCATGGAGTTGCTGGCGCGGAATGGGCGGCAGCTCCGGGCCAACTGTGGGGCCAACGACAGAGGGGTTCAGGTTCGGATTTTGCATGCAAAAGGCATTCCATCGATTTCCAGCGAATTCTAGCCCACGGGCGGAACCCCAGAGAAGCCGACGGTGATTGGGGTAAACCACGTCGGAATTGTCTGTCTACACGTGGGCTGATGGGATTATAGTTTTTTGCATGCAAAATTCAAAACAGGAGCGATCGCATGTTGAAACTCGATTTCCACCCCGCTGGCCGCCACTTCCTGCAGATTCCCGGGCCGAGCCCGGTGCCCGATCGCATCCTCCGCGCGATGAGCTATCCGACCATCGACCATCGCGGCCCCGAGTTCGGCGCGCTAGGGCTCAAGGTGCTGGAGGGCATCAAGAAGATCTTCAAGACGCAGCAGCCGGTCGTGATCTATCCGGCCTCGGGCACGGGGGCGTGGGAAGCGGCGCTCACCAACACGCTCAGCCCCGGCGACACGGTGCTGATGTACGAAACGGGTCATTTCGCGACGTTATGGAAGCAGATGGCCGAGCGCCTTGGCCTGAAGCCGGAATTCCTCGGCCTGCCCGGCATCGAAGGCTGGCGGCGCGGGGTGCAGGCCGACATGATCGCTTCGCGCCTGCGCGAAGACGCGCAGCACGCCATCAAGGCCGTCTGCGTGGTGCACAACGAGACCTCGACGGGCGTGACCTCGGACATCGCCGCGGTGCGCCGCGCGATCGACGCCGCCGGGCATCCGGCGCTGCTGCTCGTGGACACGATCTCGGGTCTCGCGAGCGCGGACTACCGGCACGACGAGTGGGGCGTGGACGTGACGATCTCCGGCTCGCAGAAGGGTCTCATGCTGCCGCCGGGCATCAGCTTCAACGCGGTGTCGGCAAAGGCGCTCGCGGCGAGCGAGCAGGCAAGGCTGCCACGCAGTTTCTGGGGCTGGGCCGAGATCATCGAGATGAACAAGAGCGGCTACTGGCCGTACACGCCCAGCACGAACCTGCTGTATGGCCTTGCCGAGGCGCTCGACATGATTCAGGACGAAGGCCTCGACAACGTTTTCGCGCGGCATCAACGGCTGGGCGAAGCGTGCCGGCGCGCGGTGCGCGCGTGGGGCCTCGAGATCCAGTGCGCCGACCCCGCCGTGTACAGCCCCGTGCTCACCGGCGTGATGATGCCCGAGGGCGTGGATGCGGATGCGGTGCGCAAGATCATCTACGAGCGCTTCGATCTCTCGCTCGGCACGGGCCTCGGCAAGGTGAAGGGCCGCATGTTCCGCATCGGGCATCTGGGCGACTGCAACGACCTCACGCTGCTCGCGGCGCTGGCCGGCTGCGAGATGGGCCTGCGCATCGCGGGCGTGCCCTTGAAGGACAGCGGCTTGCCCGCGGCGATGCAGTACCTCGCGGCGCAGCCCAAGGTGGTGTCGCTGAAAGCCGCCTGATTCAAGGCGCTTTCGTGCGTGCCGCGCGCGGGGTGCAGCACGCGACGCAAACGAATTCCAGACGAAAAGCCGCTCCCATGTCGTTCCCATGCCTCAGGCTCCTGCAAGAAGGGCGACGCGGCCGATAGAACCAGCAACGGAGACAGACGATGAAACGGTATCGATTGACGAGCGCGAGCAGCATCGTGCTGATCATGCTCTGCATCATGTACTTCATCACCTACCTCGACCGGGTGAACGTGAGCACGGCGGCGGCGGGCTTCGGCAAGGAGTTCCAGCTCTCGCATACCCAGGTGGGGCTGGTCTTTTCGGCGTTTGCGTATCCGTATCTGCTGTTTCAGATCATTGGCGGCTGGGTGAGCGACCGCTTCGGCGCGCGCCGCACGCTGCTTTTTTGCGGCGCGGTGTGGGGCGTGGCGACGATGCTCACCGGCATGGCGGGCGGTCTCGCCACGCTGCTCGCCGCGCGGCTGTTGCTCGGCTTCGGTGAGGGCGCAACGTTTCCCGCCTCGACCTCGGCCATGTCGCGCTGGGTCGCGAAGGAGCGGCGCGGCTTCGCGCAGGGCGTCACGCACTCCGCGTCGCGCATCGGCAACGCGGTGGCGCCCGCGGTGGTCGTGCTCGTGATGGCGCGCTACGGCTGGCGCGAATCGTTCTACGTATGCGGGGCGCTCAGTCTGCTGTGGGTGGTGGTGTGGGCGTTCACGTTCACCGAGCATCCGAAGGATCACCCGCGCATCACCGAGGCCGAGCTTGCCGTTCTGCCGCCGCCCAAGCCGCGCGCGACGGGCCTGCCGTGGATGGCGCTCTTCAAACGCATGATTCCGGTGACGATCGTCTACTTCTGCTACGGCTGGACGCTGTGGCTCTTCCTCAGCTGGATTCCGCAGTACTTCCTCCACAACTATCACCTGCAGCTGGGCAAGTCCGCGATCTTCGCCTCGGTGGTGTTTCTCGCGGGCGTGGTGGGCGACACGCTCGGCGGTCTCGTGACCGACTGGCTCTTGAAGCGCACGGGCAACCTCAAGCGTGCGCGCAGCTGGATGGTTTCGGTGTGCATGCTCATCACGCTCATCGTGCTGGTGCCGCTGATGTTCGTGCACGATCCCGTCATTTCGATGGCGTGTCTCGCGGCGGGCTTTTTCTTCGCCGAAATGACGATCGGGCCGATGTGGGCGATTCCCATGGATATCGCACCCGAGTTCTCGGGCACGGCGAGCGGCATGATGAACACGGGCTCGGCGCTCGCGGCGATCATCTCGCCGGTGGTGGGCGGCTTTCTGATCGACCGCTTTGGCAACTGGGATCTGCCGTTCGTGGGCAGCATGGTGCTGATGGGGTGCGGTGTGATTCTCGCTTTCCGCATGCAGCCCGAGAGCCGCTTCGAGCTGGGCGGGAAGTCGGGCGACGCCGCGGTTTCGCATCAGGGAGTGTGAATCCAGATGGAAGACACACGGACGACCCGCGCGCCGGGCATGCTCGTCAAGCCGATTCATCTCGTTCCATCGGGCGCGGGCCGTGGCTCGCCCCTGGCGCGGCGCCTGCGCGACGCGCTGCGCGGCGACGTGTTCTTCGACGCCGCGAGCCGCGGACGTTACGCAACGGATGCTTCGATCTACCAGATCATGCCCATCGGCGTGGTGGTGCCGCGCGATCAGGACGACCTGCGCGCGGCGCTGGAAGTCGCGCGCGTCGAGCATGCTCCCGTGCTGGCGCGTGGCGCGGGCACGAGCCAGTGCGGGCAGACGGTGGGCGAAGCGCTCGTGATCGACACGTCGAAGTGGCTCAACAACATCGTCGAATTCGACGCCGCTGCGCGCACCGTGACCGTCGAGCCGGGCGTCGTGCTCGATCATCTGAATGCGTGGCTCAAGCCGCACGGGCTGTGGTTCCCGGTGGACGTATCGACCGCAGCGCAGTGCACGATCGGCGGCATGGCGGGCAACAACTCGTGCGGCTCGCGCTCGATCGAATACGGCAACATGGTGCACAACGTGCTCGGCATCGACGCGATTCTCGCGGACGGCAACGAAGCGCGCTTTCAGTCGCTGAAGATGCCGCACGAAGGCGCGCGCCTCGCGGGGCTCGTTGAAGGCGTGCAGCGCATCGCCTCGCGCGAGCGCGGCGAGATTGTCGAGCGCATGCCGAAGGTGCTGCGCCGCGTGGCCGGCTACAACATCGACCTGTTCGACTGCCAGAATCCGCTTGCCTACACCGACGACGGCGTGGCGAATCTCGCGCATCTGCTCGTGGGATCGGAAGGCACGCTGGCGTTCAGCCGGCAGATCACGCTGAAGCTCGCGCCGTTGCCCGTGCACAAGACACTGGGCGTGGTGAGCTTCCCGACTTTCTGGCAGGCGATGGACTCGGCGCAGCACATCGTCGGGCTCGAGCCGACAGCGGTCGAGCTGGTCGACCGCACGATGATCGAACTCGCGCTGGGCAATCCCGGCTTCAGGCCGGTCATCGAAAAAGCGCTGGTGGGCAGGCCCGACGCGATTCTGCTGGTCGAGTTCGCCGGCGATGAGCGTGATGCGCAGGTTCGGCGCTTGGGCGAACTGGTCGAACTGATGAGCGACCTCGGCCTGCCCGAGTCAGTCGTGAAGATGACCGATGCAAACGAGCAAAAGGCGCTGTGGGAGGTGCGCAAGGCGGGCCTGAACATCATGATGAGCATGAAGGGCGACGGCAAGCCCGTATCGTTCATCGAGGACTGCGCGGTGCCGCTCGAGCATCTCGCCGCGTACACGAGCCGCCTGACCGAAATCTTTCACAAGCACGGCACCGAAGGCACGTGGTACGCGCACGCGAGCGTTGGCACGCTGCACGTGCGGCCGATACTCGACATGCGCCGCGACGGCGCGGCGAAAATGCGTGCGATAGGGGAAGAGGCCGCGGAACTCGTGCGCGAGTACAAGGGCGCGTTTTCGGGCGAGCACGGCGATGGCCTGTGCCGCGGCGAATGGATTGCCTGGCAGTACGGACCGAAGCTCAACGCGGCGTTCGCTGAGATCAAGCAGCTATTCGATCCCGAGAACCGTTTCAATCCCGACAAGATCGTGCGCCCGCCGAAGATGGACGACACGAAGCTGTTCCGTTTCGCGCCCGGCTATCGCGAACGACAGATGCGGCCGGAGCTCGACTGGTCGGCGTGGGACGTGCGCCGCGATCCGCTGACCGGTGCGCAAACGCCGCCGGGCAGCGGCGACGATGTGACCGGCGGCCTCGCGAAAGCGGTGGAGATGTGCAACAACAACGGACACTGCCGCAAGTTCGAGGCGGGCACGATGTGCCCGAGCTACCGCGTGACGAAGGACGAGCAGCATGTGACGCGCGGCCGTGCGAACACGCTGCGGCTCGCGATATCGGGGCAGCTGGGCGACGATGGTCTCGCGAGCGCCGACGTGAGGGATGCGCTGGATCTGTGCGTCTCGTGCAAGGGCTGCAAGCGCGACTGCCCGACCGGCGTGGACATGGCGAAGCTCAAGATCGAGGCGCGCGCGGCGTGGAGCGCGGCGCACGGCATGACGCTGCGCGAGAAGCTGATTGCGTATTTGCCGCGCTATGCGCAACGCGCCGCGAAGGCTCGCGCGCTCGCGGCGGCGGCCGGGCGCATTCCGCTCGTCCCGGCGTGGGCGAAGCGCGCGATCGGCTTCGCGCCGCAACGCTCGCTGCCGCAGTTCCAGCGTTCGTTTCTTTCCGAAGTTTCGGGCGTTGCGGGCGCAAAACGTGACCCAGCAGCGGCAACCTGGGAAGTGGTGCTGTTCGTCGACACCTTCAACGACAACTTCGAGCCCGAGAACGCACGCGCCGCGCAACGCGTGCTCGAAGCGGCCGGCTATCTCGTGCATTTCAACGTGCGCGGCGATGAACGCCCGCTATGCTGCGGCCGCACGTTCCTCGCGGCGGGGCGGGTAGACGAAGCGAAGCGCGAGGCGCGGCGGCTGCTCGATACGCTGATGCCGTTCGTGGAGCGCGGCGTGTCGATCGTCGGGCTCGAACCTTCGTGCCTGCTCTCGATGCGCGACGAGTTCCTGCAATACGGTTACGGCGACGAGGCGCGCAAGCTCTCGGCCGCGGCGTTCCTGTTCGAAGAGTTCCTCGTGCGCGAGAAAAGCGCGGGCCGTCTCGATCTGCCATTGCACGAGCTCGATGCGCCGCGCGCCTGGGTGCATGGACACTGCCATCAGAAGGCCTTCGATGCCTTCCACCCCGTGCTCACGGTGCTGGGCTGGATTCCGGGCCTCGACGTCAAGCCGATCGAATCGTCATGCTGTGGCATGGCGGGCAGCTTCGGCTACGAAGCTGAGCACTACGAAGCCTCTCAGGCCATGGCCGAGCTGTCGCTGCTGCCCGCCGTGCGCAAGGCCGATCGCGCCGACCTCGTCGTGGCGGACGGCACGAGTTGCCGTCACCAGATCCACGACGGGGCGAACAAGACGGCCCTGCATGTGGCGCGCGTGCTGGAAATGGCGATGCGCTAGTGCCGCTAGTGCGTTAGTGCGCTGGCGCCCTGGCGCGAGCGCACGGCATCGACGGCGCGCAGCATCTTGCCGAAGAACGCATCCGCGAACTCCGGATCGAGCCAGCGCGCGATCAGCGCGATCCTGCGTTCGGGCTCGATCCACATGAACGAACTGCCGGCGCCGACGCCGAAATAACTCGACTCCGGCACGCTCGGGAACACGCGCTGACCTGTGTTGAGCCAGACCAGCGAGCCATAGAACGGCGCGAGCGGGCAGGGCGTGCGCATGCGCGCGATCCATTCGCTCGACAGCACGCGGCGGCCACGGGCCACGCCGTCGTCGAGCAGCATCTGCGCGACTTTCAACTGATCGTTCGCGCTCACCGACATGCCGCCGCCCCAATGCGAGCCGCCGGGCACCGACTGCACGCGCCTGCCGCCCATATCGATCCACGCGTCGTCGTAACCGACCCATTGCCAGTTCTCGCTCGCGCCGACGGGCCGCATGATCGTTTCGCGAAACACTTCGGGCAACGAACGGCCGAACAGATGCAGGAGCGCTAGCGAAAGCTGGTTGATGCGCACGTCGTTGTATTCCCAGTACGTGCCGGGCCTCTGCAAGGGGCGCAAATCACCTTTCTTCCCGTTGGGCGGCTCGCCGAACGTCACGGCCCGATAGTGATCGGCCTGATCGGCAAGGCCGAAGCACTCGCCCTGCCATTCGCTCGTCTGCTGCAGCAGGTGCGTCCACGTGATCGGCGCGTTGTGCTCGTCGTCGAAGCCGATGCCCGGCACGCGCAGGCGCACCGGCTCGTCGGGATCGGGCAGGAGACCGCGGTCGTGCGCCACACCCGCGAGCAGAGCGAGGTACGTCTTGGCAATGCTGAAGGTCAGGTCGGGCCGATCGGGCTCGCCCCATTGCGCAAGCAGCCGGCCTTCCACGGCAACGGCGCCCGACACCGGGCCGCGATCGTGAATGGGGCCGAGCAGGCGGTTCCAGGGCGGCGGGTCGTTCACGTGCACGCCGAACTTGCCGTCGGCGTCGCGGTCCCATGCCGATTCGTGATCGACGGAAAACTGGATGGCGTCCAGAACTACCTGCGGCAAGTCGTGTTGCATACGTACGTGTTTCCTTTTTCTTTGCGTTGCGTTTGTTCAGCGCGCGCCCAGGCTCGCCCGCGCCCAGATCAGCGTGACCAGGCTCACGACCGCAGCGAACATGAGCCAGAGACCCGGCGCGAGATTGTTGCCCGTCGCCGCGATGAGCGAGGCGACGGCGAGCGGCGTGAAGCCGCCGAACACCGTCGTGCCGATGTTGTAGGCGAGCGCCATGCCCGTCGTGCGCGTGCGCGTCGGGAAGAAGTCGGCCATGAGCGCCGGAATCGACGCGAAATAGGTGACTTTCAGCACCGCGATCCAGATCACGGCGGCCATCAGCATGAGCAGCGACGGATGGGCGTTCACGAGCATGAACGCGGGATAGACGGTGAGGAAGAACAGTACGCCCGCGACGAACATGAAGCGCGTGCGCCCCACCTTGTCCGACCAGTGGCCCACGATCGGCGTGAGCACGATGGCGATGAGGCCGGCAACGAGTGTGGCGATGAAGCCCGACGTCGGCGCGAGGCCGAGCTGGCGGGCGGCGTAGGTCGGCATGTAGAGGAGAACGTATTGTGCCGACGTGGTCAGCACCAGCACGCCGATCGAGGCAAGCACGCGCGACTTCTGCGTGGCGAGCAGCTCGCGCACGGGAGACTCGGCCTTTTCGATGCGCTCGAACTCGGGCGTTTCGTCGATGCGTTTGCGGATATAAAGACCCACGGGCCCAATTAGCACACCGAACAGGAACGGGATGCGCCACCCCCAGCCTTCGAGTTGCGGCTGCGTGAGCGTGCCCATCAGCACCGCGCCGAACAAGGAGACGAGCAGCGTGCTCGCGCCCTGACTCGAAAACTGCCAGCTCGACATGAAGCCGCTGCGCTGCGGCGCGTGCTCGACCAGAAAGGCCGTGGAGCTGCCGAATTCACCGCCTGCCGAAAAGCCTTGCAGAAGACGCGACGCAAAAATGCCGATGGGCGCGAGGATGCCGATCGTCGCGTAGGTGGGCATCAGCGCGACCATGCCGGTGCCGATCGTCATCATCGCGATGGAGAGCGTGAGCGACGCCTTGCGGCCCCTGCGGTCGCTGTACGAGCCGAGCACGAGCGCGCCGAACGGCCGCGCGAGGTACGAGAGCGCGAACGTGCCGAGCGTGAGCAGCAGCGACATCGTGGCGTTGTGGACGGGGAAGAAGAGCTTCGAGAGCGTGGACGCGAAATAGCCGTACGCGAGCAGATCGTAGAACTCGAGCGCGTTGCCTATCGAGGTGGCGAGGATCAGGCGCGAAATGCTGTTGCCCGATGACGATTGGGCAGCGGCCTCTTGCCAGGGTTCGCTGCCGTGATGCGCGGGTACGGAATCGATGCTCATTGCGACGTCCTTATGCAAGCGTTGTCGGAACCTGCGGGGCGGGATTGGACGCGCCGGCCTCTCTTGCGCCGAGGTCCCAGAAGAGGCCGGCCATGATGCGCAGCCCGTCACGCACGACCGGACCGAGCAGATGCTCGTTCGGCGCGTGCTGCGAGCAGCCGGGGTACGAATGCGGCACCCACAGCGTGGGCATGCCGAGCACGTCGGCGAACACGTCGTTGGGCAGCGTGCCGCCCAGGTTCGGCAGCAGCACGGGCTCTTCGCCCGTGGTCTCGCGCAGCGAGCGCAGCGCCCACTGCACCCAGGCGTTGTCGGGATCGACGCGCGTGGCGGGTGCGCCGCGCTCCACGTCGAGTTCGACCATGTCGAAGCCGTGCGCATCGAGGTGGGCGCGCACGATGCGCTCGAGGTTCTGCCAGTCCGTACCCACGACGAAGCGAATCTGCATATAGGCGAGCGCGTGCGGCGGGATCGCATTGACCGGCTTTTCGGGGTTACCCGTGCGGAACGCCAGCACTTCGAGCGTGTTCCAGCCGAACACGCGTTCGGTGGGCGTGAGGCAGGGTTCGCCATAATCGCGATCGACCGCGGGCTCGCCCGGATTGCCGCCCACGCGGATATCGGCGAGCGCGCGGCGCACTGACTCGGGAATGGGCGGCGGGCGCAGGCCGTCCACGCGTATCCGGCCGTTCGCGTCGACCATCGAGGCGATCGCGCTGGCGAGCACGACACCCGGGTTGCGCAGCAGCCCGCCCCAGTTGCCCGAATGATGGCCGCCTTCGCGCAGCGTCAGTTCGAGCTTGAAATTGACGAGGCCGCGCGAGCCGAGAAAGATCGTGGGCCGATGGGCGGAGAGGCGCGGGCCGTCCGAGGCGATGAGCACGTCGGCGGCGAGCTCGCCGCGCAGTTGCGTGCACAGTTCGTGCAGCCCCGGCGAGCCGACTTCCTCGCCGGTTTCGAAGAGCAGCTTGAGGTTGAAGCCGAGCTTGCCGCCGCGCGCGTCGAGCACGGCCTTGAGCGCGGCGAGATTGATGCTGTGCTGGCCCTTGTTGTCGGCGGTGCCGCGCCCGTACCAGCGCTCGCCGTCGATGGTGACGTCCCACGGCGTGAGGCCGTCGCGCCACTGCGCGTCGTAGCCGCGCACCACGTCGCCGTGGCCGTAGCTGAGCACGGTGGGCAGCGCGTCGTCTTCGTGGCGGTGGGCGATGAGGAACGGGCCGGCGCCCAGGACAGGATTGTCCACGACACGGCAGGTGAAACCCCAATGGGTGAGCAGCGGCGTGAGTTCGTCGTCCAGATAGCCGCGCAGGCGCTCCGCGCTGTCCGGCTCCTGGCTCTCGGTGCGATACGCCACGCGACGGCGCAGGTCGTCGAGAAATCGGCCCGAATCGAATTGGCGGGTGGCGGTTTGAATGGCGATGTCGCGAGTCAACGGCGTAGCTCCTGTCTCTGAAACTTTCGGACCGATCCTGCAACCGCCGATATTTCTGCACAATTACAATATTTGCGACCCATCGTTGCCGAAACGGCAAAGCAAACGAAACCGCGCCCATCGCGCCCATCGACATGGACAACACCGCACTGCGCTATTTTCTGGAAGTGGCCCGCAGCGGCTCGCTGAGCAAGGCGTCCGAGCGGCTCTTCGTGGCCGTGTCGGCGCTCAGCCGCCAGATCGCCCGGCTCGAAGAGGAACTGGGCACGCCGCTATTCGAGCGGCGCCCGCGCGGCATGGTGCTGAGCGAGGCGGGGCGCATGCTCGCCGAGCACGCGCGGCGCAGCCTGCTGGAAACGGAGCGCGTGATCGGCGAGATTCGCGGGCTGAGCGAGGGCGGCCGCGCGACGATACGCATCGCCAGCTCCGAAGGTCTCGCGCCGGAATTTTTGCCGCACGTGTTCGCGCACTTTCTCAAGACGCATCCGCAAACGCATTTTCAGCTGGATGTGTCGGCGCCCTCTGTTGCGACGCAGCGCGTGAGAGAGGGAACGGCCGATATCGCGCTGTGCTTCAGCCTCGCGCCGGAGAAGGAGATCGCCGTGCACTATTCGCAACGTGCGCCGATTTTCGCGCTCATGCGGCGCGATCATCCGCTGGCGGCGCGCGAGTCGGTGTCGCTGCGCGACCTGC
>Ga0306920_100002019_pt1 | contig 25404 bp, 21 predicted proteins | sample flu12Cox44000170_FD_204666 | JGI IMG/M metagenome (GOLD analysis project Ga0306920, IMG submission 204666) | Lab enrichment of tropical soil microbial communities from Luquillo Experimental Forest, Puerto Rico - flux4day.12C.oxic.44.000.170 (v2)... | ecosystem: Environmental > Terrestrial >...
GCATCGTCGCCGACAAGCTCGTGCAATGGTTCGAGGAGCACCCGGCCGAGGCCAAGAAGGTCGTCGCCAAGGTCGTCGAGGCGGCGGCGGCGCGCGAAGCGGCGCGCAAAGCACGCGATCTGACCCGACGTAAGGGCGCGCTCGACGTTGCCAACCTGCCCGGCAAGCTCGCCGACTGCCAGGAGCGCGACCCAGCCAAGAGCGAGCTCTTCATCGTCGAGGGTGACAGCGCGGGCGGCTCGGCTAAGCAGGGCCGCGACCGGCGCTTTCAGGCGATTCTGCCGTTGAAGGGCAAGATCCTCAATGTCGAGCGCGCTCGCTTTGACAAGATGCTGAGCTCGGCCGAGATCGGCACCCTGATCGCAGCCCTCGGCACCGGGATCGGCCTTGAGGACTTCGATCCCGAGAAGGCGCGCTATCACCGCATCATCATCATGACCGATGCCGATGTCGACGGCAGCCACATTCGTACCTTGCTGCTGACATTCTTTTTCCGCCAGATGGCAAGCCTGATCGACAAGGGGTTTCTCTATATCGCCCAGCCGCCGCTCTACCGCTTGCAGCGCGGTAATGCCAAAGCGGTCTATCTGAAGGACGATCCCGCACTTGAAGCCTATTGCCTCGACGCCGCGTTGCGGGACTCCGTCTTTACCCAGCACGACGGGGTCGAGCGCGCAGGCAACGATTTGCGCGATCTGCTGGAGCAGGCGCGCCTGCATCGCCGCTGGCTGCAGCCGCTCGCCGGCAAGGTCGGCGACGTCGGGGTCGTCGAGCAGGCGGCGATCGCTGGTGCGTTGTCTGCGGCCCTCCTCGGCGACCCGAACCGGGCGATCGCGGCCGCCCACCGCACCGCCGAGCGGCTCAATCTCTTGGCACCCGAACACGAACGCCTGTGGCTAGGCGAGGTCATCGCCGGCGAGGGTCTGGTCCTGAGCCGCACCCGCCAGGGTGTCGGCGAGCAGCATCTGATCGACGCGGCATTGTTGCGCTCCAGCGAGGCGCGCCGGCTCGAGACCGACGGTGAAAAATTGCGCGAGACCTATGACCGTCCCGGCACCCTCGCCGCGCGCGACAAAACCTACCCGATCACCGGCCCCGTGAGCCTCGTCGAAGCTGTCATCGAGCTCGGCCGCCGCGGCATCGACGTGCAGCGCTACAAGGGCCTCGGCGAGATGAACCCGGAGCAATTGTGGGAAACCACGCTCGACCCCGAGGCTCGAACCTTGCTCCAGGTCAAGATCAGCCATGCCGACTCGGCCGAGGAGACCTTCTCGACCCTGATGGGTGATCTCGTCGAGCCGCGCCGCGACTTCATCCAAGCCAATGCGCTGAGCGTCGCCAATCTCGACGTCTAGCGCGCGCCCCGCGACGCGCGCGGCCGGGCGCGGCAATGACGATGCGGCAGAACCGCTGCGGCCGCCGACCCGCATAAGGGGAGCGCCGTCCGTTTGAGCAGTGCCGCAGCAGCCAGACCCCCAAGACCTCCGACAGAGCGGGGGCCCAAGCGTCCGGCCATTGTCGCCTCCGCCGTGGACCCTGAGAGATTTCGCCCAGCCCCGCTCACGCTCGCCCGTTGCCGGAGGCGGGTACGGTGGGGGCAGGCTTGCTCCTTCGGTGATCGGGAGGTCACCCGCTCCTTTCCAGAGCGCTCATTCGCTCGCGGTCTTTTTGCCGATTGTGCTTCCGACCCGGGAAAGAGCTACCGTTACCCAGCATTTTCCCGTTGCGCAGGGAACGGCGGCCGGCTCAGCGGCCGCGAAAGCGCTTGTAGAACTCGACGACTTCCGGGCTTTGCTGAAAGCCGAGATCGACGGTCAGATCGGTTCCCTTGCGACTGCCGAGCGCGATCGTTTCCTCGATATGGTCGGTGACGCCGGCGCGTTTCTGCGGCGCATCGAAGACGATGCGCACCGGAAACTCGCGCTTGCCGAGGATCGATTGATCGGGGCCGGTGACCGCCACGAAATACTGGAAGTCCACCGAATCGGCCTTCGCCGCCGGACCGCGTTCGCCGACGACGATGACGTCGAGCATCAAGCGCATCGCGTCGCCGGTGGATTCGCATTTGAGGTCGGCCTCGCTCAGCAGCCCATAAAAAGCGACATTGTCGGGGCGGCGCTCCGGCGCCGGGCCGAACACGGCGGTGTTGGCGAGCGGCCGCAGGATCACTGCGCTCGGGCAGGCCTCGGCGGCCGATTTCGATGCCGAGGACGATATCCAGCCGCAGCCGGAAAGCGCGAGGAGTCCGATCAGCGCCGCACCCGGTGCGGCGCTCGCAGCCTTCACAGGCTGGCGTGCGTGCCGTCGCAGAACGGCTTACCGCCGGTCGACTTGCAGCCGCAGAGCCAGACCTCTTCGGTGGCCGCGGCGGTGAACGGGACCGGGGTCAGCCCGGTGCCCTGGTGCGAACCGTCGCAAAACGGCTGGTTGGCGCTCCGCCCGCAGGCGCACCAGAAATACCTCTTGCCGGCCTCGACGGTGACGCCGTAGGGCTCCTTTTGCGCGGGTATCGGTTCGGCCATTGTCTTGTTCCCTATCGTCGTCCTTGTTGGTGTCCGCATGCCCCGGCGGCGCGGGGTCGGACTGTATGCGAGCCGCACCCGACGCACAAGTCAGGTTGAGGTAGCGAGCGATGGCCGTCTACACCGATGTTTCCGATGATGATCTCAGAGCTTTCGCTGCGCTCTACGACATCGGCGAAGTTCTGTCCTGCAAGGGGATCGCCGAAGGGGTGGAGAACTCGAATTTCCTGCTCACCACCGATCGCGGCAATTACATTCTGACCCTTTATGAAAGGCGGGTGGCACCCACAGACCTGCCGTTCTTTATCGCGTTGATGGAGCATCTTGCGCGTCATGGGGTCGCCTGCCCGACGCCGGTGCCGGGCCGTGACGGCAGCACGCTGCGCGAGCTGTGCGGTCGCCCCGCGGCGATCGTGACGTTTCTCGCCGGGATGTGGCCGCGACGAATTCTGCCTTTCCATTGCGCGGCACTCGGCCGAGCGCTTGCCGCGTTGCATCGCGCGGGTGCTTCATTTGGGATGACACGGGCGAACGATCTCGCGGTCGCCGGCTGGCGGCGCCTATTCGAATCCTGTCGGACCCGTGCCGCCGAGGTCCAGCCTGGGCTCGCCGAGGAGCTGGCCGCCGAGCTCGAGCTGCTCGAAACCGTGTGGCCGCGCGACCTTCCCACCGGGGTGATCCACGCCGACCTGTTTCCGGATAACGTCTTCTTCCGCGATCGCGAGCTGTCCGGGCTGATCGACTTCTATTTCGCTTGCACCGACTTTCTCGCCTATGATCTGGCGATCTGCCTCAACGCCTGGTGCTTCGAAGCGGATGGCAGCCTCAATGTGACCAAGACGCGACTGCTGCTCGATGGCTATCGACGGGAACGGCCGCTCGCGCCGGCCGAACTCGCGGCGCTACCGGTGCTCGCACGTGGCAGCGCGCTGCGCTTTCTGTTGACCCGGCTGTTTGATTGGCTCAACCAACCGGCGGGGGCGTTGGTCCGGCCGAAGGACCCTGTCGAATTTCTGCGAAAGCTGCGGTTCCACCGCGGCGTAACCGGCCCGGAAGGGTACGGCCTCGATGTCTGAGCCGGCCGAGGTCGAAGTCTTTACCGACGGCGCCTGCCGCGGCAACCCGGGTCCCGGGGGGTGGGCGGCAATCCTACGCTATCGAGGGTCAGAAAAGGAGTTGAGCGGTTTCGATCCCGACACCACCAACAATCGCATGGAGATGACGGCGGCGGTCGCGGGATTGGAAGCTCTGAAGCGCTCCTGCCGGGTGCGCCTCTACAGCGACAGCCAGTATCTGCGCGACGGCATCACCAAATGGATGCACGGCTGGAAGCGCCGCGGGTGGCTCACCGCCGACAAGCAGCCAGTCAAGAACGTCGATCTCTGGCACCGGCTCGACGCCGCCGCTGCTAGGCACGATGTCGCCTGGATCTGGGTGCGCGGTCATTCCGGCCACCCCGAAAACGAACGCGCCGATGCGCTGGCGCGGGAGCGTATCGCCGAGGCGGACCGGAATCACCGGCTCAAGGCAGGTGGCGGCTGATATCGGGCTATAGCGTCTTAAGCATCGTCTCGGCGCTGGAGACATCCACCTGCCCCGGCTGCGCTTCGACGCTGAGCGATTTGACGACGCCGTTGTCGACCAGCATCGCATAGCGCTTCGAGCGGATCCCGAGGCCGCCTTTTGTCAGATCGAGTTCGAGGCCTAGGGCACGGACAAAATCCCCGCTGCCGTCGGCCAGCATTCTAACCTTTCCTTCGGTCTTCTGTTCCTTGCCCCAGGCTCCCATCACGAACGCATCGTTGACCGCCACACAGGCGATCTCATCGATCCCCTTGGCCTTGATGTTCGCCGCCCTGTCCACGTAGCCGGGAAGGTGACGCTGGGAGCAGGCCGGAGTGAAGGCGCCGGGCACGGCAAACAGGACGACCTTCTTGTTCCGGAAGATCTCGTCGGTAGTGAACTCCTTCACGCCTTCCGGCGTCAGCTGCTTCAGCATCACCGATGGTATCTTGTCGCCAACATTGATGGTCATGGTATCCCTCCGGTGGTGTGCGGGACCAAGAGCCTCGGACGCGGCTTGCATTCCCGCCGTTCAGGGGCACGGCGGGCAGACCGATAGCATAGAGCCGATCGCTCGGCAAATCGGAGCGCGAGCGGCGCGGCGGCGTTTTTGTAGACGAGGACGCTACCAAATCCGAGTATAGGCGTATTGGTGCGGCGCCTCGAGGTGGGAGAGGCGAGGTTGCTCGGAGGGCGCAATGAAATCGTTTACAGGTCAGCTCTTGGTGGCGATGCCACAGATGTCGGATCCTCGGTTTGCCCGGTCTGTCGTCTATCTCTGCGCTCACAGCGACGAAGCAGGTGCAATGGGGCTCATCGTCAACAAACAGCTGGCCTCGCTGACCCTGGGCGAGCTGTTCGCGCAGCTCGACATCGAACCGAGCGCCGTCCCCGATTTGCGGCCGGTGCATTTTGGCGGCCCGGTCGAAGCCGGCCGAGGCTTTGTGCTCCACACGGCCGACTATCGCGAGGAGGCCACTCTCCATGTCGGCGGTAATATTTCCGTAACGGCGACGCTCGAGGTGCTGCGCGCAATCGGCAAAAATCGGGGGCCCCGCCGGAGCCTCTTTGCCCTAGGCTATGCCGGCTGGGCACCCGGTCAACTCGACGCCGAGATCCAAGCTAACGGCTGGCTTTCGGTACCCGCCGATGACGAGATCGTGTTTGCTTCCGATGACGACGGGAAGTGGAACCGGGCGCTCGCCAAGCTCGGCATCGATCTGTCCGCGTTGTCGAGCGAGGCAGGGCACGCGTAGTTGCCGGGCTCATCGCGGGCCGATGGGTCAGGATCCTGCGGCTGTGGGCAGCTTCTCAAAATGGCGGTTGTCCCAATCCTCGCGCAGGATCGCGAAGAGCAGATGGTCCTGCCACTTCCCTTCGATGCACAGGTATTGGCGGGCATAACCTTCCTGCCGGAAACCGGCTCGGACAAGCAGCGAACGGCTGGGAGTGTTGTTCGGCAGGCAAGCCGCCTCGACACGATGCAGGCGGAGCCGCTCAAAGGCGAAGGCGAGGACGAGAGGGAGCGCCGCGGTCATGTAGCGTCGCCGCGCGAACGGCTCGCCGATCCAATAGCCGAGGCTCGCCGTCTCGGAAACGCCGCGCCGCAGATTGGACAGCCCCACTCCGCCGATCAGCGTTTCGTCGTGGCTGAAAATGAACAAGTTGTAGGCTTGGTCGGTCCGCCAGTCTTCGGCATAGCGGGCTAATCGCGCCCGGAAGCTCGCCCGACTGAGCGCGTCGGCCGGCCAGCTCGGCTCCCACGGGACGAGAAATCTTCGGGAGCGGCTGCGCAGGCTGGCCCAGTCTTCGTAATCGCCGCGTTCGGGCGAGCGCAGGAAGACACGTTCACCGGTCAAGCGAAACGGCTCGGCGCGAGCGAGAAAGATGCGGGGAAAGGATTTGCGTTGCGGCGCCATTGCTATCGCAGCATCAAGCGGCGAAGCGTTCTCTGACGCGGTCGAAATCTTCCAGCCCACTCAAAGGTCCGAGTGCCGCCAGGGTCGGCGGAGCCGAGCGCCAGCGAGTCACGACACGGTGGATCGCAGCATCGTCGACCGCTTCGATGCGCCCGACGATCTCCAGTGGATCGAACGGCGTGCCGTGAATCAAGAGATGCTGCGCCAGCTGTTCGCAACGTGCCGAGGTGCTCTCGAGCGACATCAGCAGACCCGCCTTCATCTGCGTCTTGGCACGGTTGAGCTCGACCGGGGTCAACCCGTCCTCGAGACGGAGGACCTCCTGGCACACCGCAGGCAGGAGTTCGGCCGCCTCGGCTTCGCCGGTGCCGGCATAGACGCCGAACAGTCCGCCGTCGCGGTAGCCATGGACAAACGAGTGGATCGTGTACACCAACCCCCGCTTCTCGCGGATTTCCTGGAACAGGCGGGAGGACATGCCCCCGCCGAATGCCGTCGAAAGCACGCAGGCGGCGTAATAATCGGGATCGCCGAGCACCACCCCGGGGAAACCAAGAACGAGATGCAGTTGCTCGAGATCCCGCTGCTCGCGCCGGTCGCCCCCGGCATAGCACGCCGGCTCGGTCGGCGCCGGCCGGTCTGCCGGCAAGCCCGCCAGCAACTCATCGGCTAGTTGCGCTATGCGGTCGTGCTCGAGATGCCCAGACGCCGCGAGCACCATCCGGCGCGCTCCGTAATGGGTGCGCAGATAGCGAATGACCGTGTCGCGCTCGATCCGGCGGATGATTTCCGGCTTGCCGAGGACCGGCCGGCCCATCGCCTGGTCGGGATACGCGCATTCTTGGAAATGGTCGAACACAATATCGTCGGGAGTATCGTTTGCTTGGCCGATTTCCTGAAGGATTACCGCGCGCTCGCGTTCGAGCTCCTCCGGCTCGAAAGTGGAATTCTGCAGTATGTCGGAGAGGATATCGAGAGCCAGTGAGACGTCCTCTTTGAGCATTTTGGCATAGTAGGCCGTGCTTTCACGCGAGGTGTAGGCGTTGAGATGGCCGCCGACCGCTTCGATCTCCTCGGCGATCGCGAGAGCGCTACGCCGCTCGGTGCCTTTGAAGGCCATATGCTCGAGAAAATGCGCGACCCCGTTGATGTCGGACGGCTCGTGCCGCGTGCCGACATCGACCCAGATACCGAGCGAGACGGTGTCGACGGTGTCGATGCGGTCGGTAGCGATCCGCAATCCGTTGGCCAAAGTGGACAGCTGAGGCGTCATTCTGTGATCCGATCAGGAGTGTCCGGCGCGCCGTGCGCGAGCGCAAATAAACCGTGTCAGGGCGCCCAGATCGTTGGGCAGCACCACGAGACGCTCGCGGCGTTCGAGGATGTCGCCGAGCGCAGCGGGCAACGCCGGACGACGGCCGGTCGCGCGCTCGACCGTGTCCGCGAACTTCGCCGGATGGGCGCAGGCCAGAGCGATCATCGGCGCGGCGTGACGGCTCGCGCCGACTTCGGCTCGCGCCGCGGCAACCGCGACGGCGGTGTGCGGGTCGATCAGCGCCCCGCAACGGGAATAGGTCTCGGCGATCGTGTGCATCGTTCGAGTGTCGTCGACCTTGCAAGCCGAAAACAAGCAACGCGCCATGCGCCAGCTTTGCTGATCCTCGGGCATGCTGCAGTCTTGCCGAAATGCCTGCATCGCGGCGCCGACGGATGCCCCGCTGCGGCCCTTTAGCTCAAACAGCAGACGCTCGAAGTTGCTCGACACCTGGATGTCCATGCTCGGGCTGAGGCTCTGCTCGACAGGGGCGATCGCCATCCGCCCGGTGGCAAAGTAGCGAGCGAGAATGTCGTTGCGGTTGGTGCCGATGACCAGCCGGTCGATCGGCAGCCCCATGCGGCGAGCGACATGCCCGGCGTAGACATTTCCGAAATTGCCGGTTGGCACACTAAAGGAAATTGCGCGGGCCGGAGCGCCTAGGGCCACTCCCGCGGCAAAATAGTACACGGTCTGAGCGGCGATGCGGGCCCAGTTGATCGAGTTGACCGCCGAGAGACTGAGCGTGCGCCGCAGCTTCGCATCGGCAAACAGGGCTTTGACGAGATCCTGGCAGTTGTCGAAGGTGCCCTCGATGGCGATGGCATGGGCATTCGGCGAATCCACCGTCGTCATCTGCCGGCGTTGGATCTCGGACACCCGTTCATGCGGGAAGAGCACGAATATGTCGATTGCTTGACGGTCGCGGCAAGCCTCGAGCGCGGCACTGCCGGTGTCTCCCGAGGTTGCGCCAACGACGGTTATATGCTCCCGCCGCCGCGCCAGCACCGCATCGAACATCCGGCCGAGGAGTTGCAGCGCGAGATCCTTGAAGGCGAGCGTCGGCCCGTGAAACAGCTCAAGCAGCCACAACTGCTCGTCGAGCTGGACCAGTGGCACGACCGCGGTCCGATCGAAGACGCGGTAGGCCGCCGCGGTGAGGTGCCGGAGCTCATCGGGTGCAAAAGATTCGCCGACGAATAGCGAAACGACGCGAGCCGCGAGCTCGGCATATGGCAGGCCGGCATAGTCCCGTATATCCGATGCGCGCAGCTCCGGCAGCCGATCCGGCACGTACAGCCCGCCGTCTTCTGCGAGGCCGGCAAGCAGCGCCTCGGCAAACGTGATCGTCGACGGCGACGGGTGGCGGTCTCGGGTGCTGAGGTAACGCACGTGTTCAGGTCCAATCGAGATCCCGAGCCTATCGCCGCTTCCGCACCCCCGCAACCGTATCAGGCATCGCGCGGGAATTGGGCTCCCAGGAGCAAGCGTCCGGCGCGACGTCCGCGCCGTCGAATCACCTTGGAACGTAGAAGGTCCCGTCCTGCGATCGCCAAGCGATGCGGTAATATCGATCGACGGCATAAAGCACGTCGTCGGTGAAGCGACTGAATTTACGCGGGTAATGAAGAATGTGACACGAGGACGCTTCCAGATCGTCACAAATGTCGGCGCGCAGTTGCACAACCGTAAACTCCCTGGCAGCAAGACGCTGGATCAATACATTTTGGTCGAGCCGGCCGGCCAGGATAAGTTGGCGCGAATTGAAGGGGTCGATGGTAAACGGCTGCCCCGCGCGGTAGCACAGAAGCAAGCTCTCGCACATCGCCGGTCCGTGCTGTTTCGATATGTACTCTGCTTCGGCCAAAAACGACTGTTCGGCTCGGTGGTCGAGCTCCAGCAAGCTGCCAGTGTGGTAAATCTGCGCAAACGCTTGCGGGCTTCTCGCCAAGATCGGCTGCGCCAGCAATAACGGCGACAGGCCGAGCGCGACCGTGGCCACCCGTTCGTGCGCGAGAACCCCGGCAATCATGCGGATGCGCAGCTCGTGCAGCGTGACGCCGGCGGCGATGGCGAGAAACACCGCCGCATCTTGAAACATATTGTATGATGTCCCCTCAAATCCTGAAGTAATCGTCGCGAGAAAAATAGACGCGATACCGTATGAGGCGAGGATGCGACGATCGGGTGAGAAAACCGCTCGCGCAAACAACAGAATCAACGCCAGTGGGAATTCGCTCAAACGCAAATATTTTGCCAAATGGTAACGCACGCCGTGCCAAGCAAAAAGCCGAGGCGCCAGCAGGTGATCAATGAAGTCGCCACCGGCGACGAGATAGGTGAGCCCGAGGCAGCCCGCCGCCAGAGCGGCGCAGCAGCCGACCCAATACAGTAGCCAGCGCGGCGAGCGGATGGCGAGGTCAATGGTGATCGCCAGCGGGATCGCCATAACGTTATGCTTGACGAAGCCGCCGAGCACGACCAGGAGGGCGGTGCGCAAGAGGCTGAGCCGATCGGGGGGCCCAGATATATAACTGACAAGGCCGCCAAGCATGAACGCCTCGCCAAGAGTTTGCGGATCGTCGACCGCGACCCAGGCGGGAGCGACGAGATAACAAAAACCGAGAGCGCAGCCGGCGCCGAAAATCGCATCCGTCCGGTCGCCGCCAAGACGCCGAATTGCGGCCCCACCCAACAATCCCACCGCGAGGAAGGATGCCAGCGCGATCAGCCGCCCGCTCAGCAATAGGTCATGGACCACATAATTAACGCCGGCAACCGCCAAGAACGAAAATATCGGATAGTTATTAACGCGCCAATAATTGTCATCGTAGATGAGCTCATGGGCGATAAGCCGCTGGGCATTGTAGACGTTCCACCCCTCATTATAATTTCTTTCGAAGACGAAGCTGATCGAAAGCAAGTTTCCGGCGGTCAGCGCGATCGCGCAAATCAGGACGAAGCCGGCGAGGGCGGGAAGAAACCGGGCCGCGGTCGGAAATAGTGATGGTCTGGCGAGGGCTGTCGAAATGCGAAGATCGCGAACTTCCACCGGCAAGGTCATAAACTCGCTACTCCGTTGTTCCGAAACCGGTCCGGCAAGCTCAGGTCAGTCGAATTCGCCTATTCGGGCCGAATCATGCCTGCTCCAAACGGTGCCTAGCCAAGGTCACCGCTGCAGACGCAGGGGTTTACGAATTCCATTCTTTCGATCACGTCTTTCGAGACACTCAGCCTTTATCGCCGTCCTCGACCACGTTGCAACCGGATGCGGCACCGGTTGTGCGATGTTGCAGATCGGTTTTGCCGCCTCTCCACGGTCGATCGCGGCTCGAATGGCGGCACGCCCTGGCCTCGACGAGGCGCTCACCGGGCCGGAGCGGGCGCGACGCGCATGCCGAGCAAAGGGGCGGCGGCCTCGGGCGAGAGCTTCGCATAGCCCCGAGGAACCTCGAACAACGTGACGTCTTGTCTGCCGATCCTAACGTGATGCAGCTGCCAATCGATCGTCGAAAGCTTGCCATTTTTCGCTACGAACTGGCCGACACACTTCATCGGGATCCCGTCACTGGTGAGCCACAGCGATCCGGTCGCATGTCCTTCAGGCGAATCCTGCTCCACCGAGTATCGAGCCGTCGCAATGCCGTCGATGCTCGCCTGCCCAACCGGTTGCCCCAGATCGGGGTGGCTCAACAGCGACACCACTTTCGGAAGCGCAAATTCGACGATGGTGTGGAGTTCCGGCAGAACCACCTCGGCGACAGCGCTCTCCGCGTGCAGGATCAAGATCGGTTTCATGGCCGGGAAGGCCTGCTCGTGCCGTTGTTCGCCCGGCATGTGCCACATCCGCCCGGCAAAGCTTCGCCCATCGAGAATCAGAACGCGCTCGGCTGTGAAGCCGACGCTAGCGTCTCCGATGGTTTCACCCCGCGCTTGGGTTGACAACAAGATCAATAAGATCGACAGCGAGAGCGCGATTGGAGACAGAGAAGGCGCGCGCATGGCTTACCCTTGGCCCGAGACCGTTAAGCAGCGGATGCGGTGTTCTCGCGACGCGCTGGACAGCGACAGCGTAACGCCTATCCTGAGGCGGTGAAACTACAACGTCGGAGATCGGCCGGTGGCAATGAATTGCGGGATCGCATTTTCGAGCGGGCGATGAACGACAGCGACCAAACGATTACCGTCAAAGTCCATCCCGCGATCGCCGAGATACCGGCCGCCGCCTGGGATGCGTGCGCCGGAGACGGTAATCCGGCCGTCTCCCATGCCTTCTTGAACGCGCTCGAGGAAAGCGGCTCGACGACAGCGCGTACGGGCTGGACGCCCCAGCATCTGTCGGTCGCCGGCTTAGACGCGACAATCATCGGCGTGGTGCCGCTATATGCAAAGACCCACTCCTACGGCGAATATGTCTTCGACTACGGGTGGGCGGACGCTTTCGAACGGGCCGGCGGCCGATACTATCCGAAGCTGCTCTCGGCGGTGCCGTTTACCCCGATACCCGGACCACGGCTGATGCTGCATCCGGGCGCGCCGCGGGAAACGCGGATGCACCTGATCGCGGCGATGGTCGAGCTCGCCAAGCGGCGCCGGATTTCGTCGCTCCACGTCAATTTTCCCGAACCGGCCGATATGGAAGCGCTGACCGAGGCCGGGTTTTTGCACCGCTTGGGCCAACAGTTTCATTGGGCGAATGACGGCTACCGCGATTTCGACGATTTCCTTGCTGCATTGAACTCGCGCAAGCGCAAGGCCGTAAAAAAAGAGCGCCGTGAGGTGCTTGCACCCGGCCTCGAGATCGAGGTCCTGACCGGCGCCGATCTGCAGCCCCGTCATTGGGACGCGTTCTACGAATTTTACCTCGCAACCTCGGATCGCAAATGGGGTTCAGCTTACCTCAATCGCCGCTTCTTTGTATTGATCGGCGAACGGATGCCCGAAAAGATCGTCCTCGTCATGGCGCGGCGCGGCGCCAATTACGTTGCCGGCGCGTTCAACCTGCTCGGGAAGGAAACGATCTATGGTCGCAACTGGGGCAGTTACGGCGAATACAAATTCCTACATTTCGAATGCTGCTACTACCAAGCGATCGAGTTCGCCATCACGCACGGATTGAAGCGTGTCGAAGCGGGCGCGCAGGGGCCGCATAAGATCCAGCGCGGCTATCTCCCGACGCCGACCTACAGCGCTCACTGGATCCCAGACGCAGCCTTTCGGCGCGCGGTCGCGCAATTCCTCGCCCGCGAACGTGACATGGTCGAACGTAAGATCGAGGGGCTCGCGAAATTTTCCCCGTTCCGCCGCGAGGAGGCCTCGCACTGATCTCCCAGGGGCGGTGCCGGAGCCTTTAGCCTACACGCTACTGCACCAACTCGGGCTCGTCCGGCGCCGGCACGACCGGCCGCTCCTCAAAGGAGAAGCCGAGCCCGTCCTCCTCCGACTTGCGGGTGACGCGGACGATCCCGCCTTTGGAGAGCCGACCGAACAGCAGCTCGTCGGCGAGCGGCTTTTTGATGTGTTCCTGGATAACGCGGGCCAGCGGACGCGCGCCGAACATCGGATCGTAGCCCTTTTCCGCGAGCCATGCGCGGGCGCCAGGGTCGAGCTCGATCGTGACGTTGCGATCGGCGAGCTGCTCTTCGAGCTGCAGCACGAACTTGTCGACAACCCTGCCTATCGTCTCGGTTGATAGCGCGGAGAACGAGATCATCGCGTCGAGCCGGTTGCGAAACTCGGGCGAGAACATGCGGTTGATCGCTTCGTGATCGTCGCCTTCGCGGACGCCGCTGCCGAAACCGATCGCCGGCTTGGCGAGGTCGGACGCACCAGCATTTGTCGTCATGATCAAGATAACGTTGCGGAAGTCGACGATCTTGCCGTTATGGTCGGTCAGCTTTCCGTAATCCATGACTTGCAGCAGGATGTTGAAGAGATCGGGATGCGCCTTCTCGATCTCGTCGAGCAGCAGCACACTGTGAGGATGCTGGTCGATCGCATCGGTCAACAGCCCGCCCTGGTCAAAGCCGACATAACCGGGGGGTGCGCCGATCAGTCGTGAAACGGTGTGCCGCTCCATATACTCCGACATGTCAAAGCGTGTGATCTCGATGCCGAGCGTGCGGGCGAGCTGCCGCGCCACCTCGGTCTTGCCGACACCGGTCGGGCCGGAGAACAAATAACAGCCAATTGGCTTCTCCGGATCGCGCAAGCCGGCGCGGGCGAGCTTGATCGCGGAAACCAATGCTTCGATCGCCGGGTCTTGGCCGAACACCATCGTCTTCAGGTCGCGTTGCAGGTTCTTGAGCACCTCGCGGTCATCGCGTGACACGCTCTTGGGCGGGATCCGTGCCATCGTGGCGATCACCGCCTCGACTTCCCGTGCGGTGATGGTCTTGCGGCGACGGCTCTCGGGAACAAGCATTTGCGCCGCCCCGGTCTCATCGATCACGTCGATCGCCTTGTCCGGCAGCTTGCGGTCCCCGATGTAGCGATGCGACAGCTCGACCGCTGCGCGCAATGCATCCGCGGTGTAGCGAACTTTGTGATGCCGCTCGTAATAGGGTTTTAGGCCGCGCAGAATCTTGACCGAATCCTCGACCGTCGGCTCGTTGACGTCGATCTTCTGAAAACGTCGGACGAGCGCTCGATCCTTCTCGAAATAGTTGCGATATTCCTTATAGGTGGTCGAGCCGATGCAGCGGATCACCCCGCCGGCCAGCGCTGGTTTCAAGAGGTTCGAGGCGTCCATCGCCCCACCGCTCGTTGCACCTGCGCCGATTACGGTGTGGATCTCGTCGATAAACAAGATGGTGCCGGGCTGCGCCTCGAGCTCGGCCAATACCGCCTTCAGACGTTCTTCGAAGTCGCCACGATAACGAGTGCCCGCCAGCAGGGCGCCCATATCGAGGGCGTAAATCGTCGAGTTGAGCAATACCTCCGGTACTTCACGCTGAACAATACGACGCGCCAAGCCTTCGGCGATCGCGGTCTTGCCGACCCCGGGCTCGCCGACATAGAGCGGATTGTTCTTGGCCCGCCGGCACAAAATCTGGATCGTCCGTTCGACCTCCGCCTCGCGCCCGATCAGCGGATCGATCCTGCCGCCTTTGGCTTTCTTGTTCAGATTGACGCAATAGGAATCAAGCGCGTCATGATTGCGCTTCTGCGATTTCTCGCTGCGCTCGTCCTCGTCGGCGCCCTGTACGCGCCGGGTTTCCGACCGTCCCGGTGCTTTGGCGATGCCGTGAGAAATGTAATTGACGGCATCGAACCGGGTCATGTCCTGTTCTTGCAGATAGTATACGGCGTGGCTTTCACGCTCGGCGAACATGGCTACGAGAACGTTTGCTCCGGTCACCTCTTCGCGGCCCGAGGACTGAACGTGGATCGCCGCCCGCTGCAAGACGCGTTGAAAGCTCGCCGTAGGCTTTGCGTCGTCACCGTGGGCGGCGACGAGGTTGCCGAGCTCGTGATCGACATAGTTCAGGACCTCGCCGCGCAGGCGGCCGAGATCGACGCCGCAAGCACGCAACACAGCGATCGCGTCCTGATCCTCGGTTAGCGCCAGCAGCAGATGTTCGAGCGTAGCGTATTCGTGCCGACGCTCATTGGCATAGGCGAGAGCCCGATGCAGCGACTTTTCGAGATTGCGTGACAACACGCCGCCTATCCTTCCTTGCCGCCCCGGTGGTGATAGCTCAGGGACTAGTCCTTTTCCAGCGTGCATTGCAGGGGATGCTGGTGCTGCCGGGCGAAGTCCATTACCTGGGTCACCTTCGTCTCGGCCACCTCGTAAGTGTAAACCCCGCACACGCCGACACCACGGCGGTGCACATGCAGCATGATGCGGGTCGCTTCTTGGCGATTCTTGTTGAAGAACCGTTCGAGAATGTGGACGACGAACTCCATGGGTGTATAGTCGTCGTTCAACATCAATACCTTGTACATCGACGGCTTCTTCGTCTTCGGCTTCGCCTTGACGACGACACCCGTCCCCGGCTCATCCTCGCCGCGCTTTCCGTTCTCGCTCATTTTGACCCGAGGGATAACGCTGCTCGCTGGCCCAATGATATTGGCTTTCCGCCCCGCCGCAAACGCCTTTTCCTCCAACCGGGCAAAGCTTACGACCCCACAAGCTACTCGCTCCGGAAGGGCCGGTGCAGCAGGCTGTCGATCATCGCATCGATCGATGCGCCGCCATGCAGCACCGCCTCCACGGCTTCACTAATCGGCATCTCGATCCCGAGGCGTCCGGCCAATTCCGCGACCGCGCTGGCGGTCGCCACGCCTTCGACGACAGAACGCCGGCCGGCGAGCGCGGCAGCGAGATTCTGCCCGCGGCCGAGCCCCACCCCGAGCGCGTAGTTGCGCGATTGTGCGGCGGTGCAGGTAAGCACCAAATCGCCGATGCCCGAGAGCCCGCTAAAGGTCTCCGCGCGGCCGCCTTTGGCCAATCCCAGTCGGATCATCTCGGCGAGCCCGCGGGTGATCAGCGAGGCGCGGGCGTTCTCGCCCAACCCGCGACCTTCGACGGTTCCGCAAGCGATCGCCAGCACGTTCTTTACCGCACCGCCAATTTCGGCGCCGGTCGGATCGTCTGACAGATAAGGCCGGAACCTGCTGCTGCCGAGCGCTGTGCTAAAACCGCGGACCAGGACTCTGTCGTGGCTGGCGATCGTGACCGCCGTCGGCAGGCCGCGGGCTACCTCGGCGGCGAAAGTTGGCCCCGACAGCACGGCGACCGGCGAATGGGGCAGCAGTTCCGCCGAAACCTCTGACATAGTCTTGAGCGAGCCGGCCTCGATGCCTTTGGCACAGTGGAGCACCGGCATTCCTTCCGGCAGGCCGGGCCGAAGCGTGCCGATGACGCTGCGGAGGAATTGCGCCGGCACGACGAGCACCGCTGCATCCGCCCCCGCCGTCGCAGCGTCAATGTCGCTCGTCGCGACGATCGCCGGGTCGAGGGCGACACCGGGCAGGAATAGGGGGTTTTCATGCCGTTTGTTGATTGCCGCGACGACGCCTTCGTCACGTGCCCACAACACCGCATTCTTTCCGGCACGCCTGGCGACGACCGCGAGTGCGGTCCCCCAGCCGCCTCCCCCGATGATCGCCAGCCGTTTCACCCGGCCGAGCTCATTTGCGTTGCCGTTTGGCCTCGGCTCCGAGCGGTTGCGGTGCCGCGGTGTCGAGCGGCCAGCGCGGCCGGGGCGCCGCATCGAGACCATCGACGAGGCCGAGACGAAGCCGTTCGATCCCCGCCCAGGCGATCATCGCCGCGTTGTCGGTGCACAACGCCGGTGGCGGCGCGACAAAGCGGAGCCTGGCGCCATCGGCGAGCGCGGAAAGGCGCTCGCGTAGGTGACCATTGGCGGCGACACCACCTGCCGCGACCAGAGATGTCGCCTCCGGATCGTGGCGGCGCAACCAGGCGACGGCATTAGCTGTTCGATCGATCAGCGCATCGCAGATCGCGAGCTGCACCGACGCTGCCAGGTCGGTCTGGTCGCGTGGGCTCAGGCAGCCACGTTCCAGAGCGATCTGGCGCACGGCGGTCTTCAGTCCCGAGAACGAAAAGTCGCAGCCCGGCCGGCCCTTGAGCGGGCGCGGCAGGACAAAGCGGGAAGGTTCCCCGCCACGTGCGGCCCGCTCGATTGCCGGCCCGCCGGGATAGCCGAGCCCGATCAGCTTTGCAGCCTTATCGAACGCCTCTCCGGCGGCGTCGTCGAGCGTCGTGCCGAGGCGCGCGTAGCGGCCGACTCCGGCGCACACGAGAAGCTGGCAATGTCCTCCGGAAACCAGCAGGAGCAGATAGGGAAAGTCGACTTCATCCGTCAGACGGGCGGTCAGCGCGTGGCCCTCGAGATGGTTGACCGCGATAAACGGCTTGCCGGTGCCCCAGGCGATCCCCTTCGCCATCATCGTGCCGACCAACAGCCCCCCGATAAGGCCGGGGCCGATGGCGGCGGCTACTCCGTCGATCTCGGCCAGCGTGACCTCGGCCGCGGCGAGCGCGCGCTCGACGACCGTATCGAGATGATCGAGATGCGCCCGCGCGGCGATCTCCGGCACGACACCGCCAAACGGCACATGCTCGGCGAATTGTGCGTGAACCTCATTCGACAGGATCCGCGGACCCCGAGGCGTCCCGGCAACGATTGCCGCGGCGGTCTCATCGCAGCTCGTCTCGACGCCGAGAACGATCATCGAATCGCACCGAATACCCGCGGCCACGACCTCCGAGCGATGTGCTGCGGCACTCGCGATCAACCGGGCGATGCGACCTCATAGGTCTTCAGCGTCTTGTCGCTCACGGCGTCGATCTCCAGAAGCTTGACGGAATACCCCCACAGCACCGCGGCATGCCGCAGCACGGCACGGCTGCTTTTTTCCTCGAGCAGGACACCGTCATGAACGTAGTGCGCGAGGACCAGGCAGCGGTCGCCTCTGAGATCGACATCGACCACCTGAATGTCGGGCTCACGTCTGGACAGGTCATATTGCCGCGACATGGCGCTGCGGATCTTGCGATAGCCGACCTCGTCATGGATCGCCTCGACCCGCAGAGCTGGCTTGGTGCTGTCGTCCGAGACCTGGAACAGTCGGAAGCGGCGGATCAGCGTCGGGCTCAAATACTGCAGCACAAAGCTCTCGTCGCGATAGTTCGCCCAGGCGTGACGCAACACACCGTAGCCATCTCCGTTGCCGGCGATGTCGGGAAACCATTCCCGATCCTCTGCGGTCGGTTCTTCACAGATGCGATGGATGTCGCTCATCATCGCAAAGCCGAGCGCGTAGGGGTTGAACCCGCTGAAGCGGGGATCGTCAAAATCCGGTTGAAAGACGACGCTCGAATGCGAATGCAGAAACTCCAGCATCGAGCCTTCGGTGATCAAGCCCTTGTCGTGCAGCCGCCGCATAATCTCGTAATGGACAAAAGTCGCACACCCCTCATTCATCAGCTGCAGCTGCTTCTGAGGGTAGAAATACTGTGCGATCAAGCGGACAATGCGAACCAGCTCGCGTTGCCAATCCTCTAGCCGTGGGGCCCGCTTCTCGATCAGATACAGCAGGTTCTCTTCCGGTAGGCCGAGCTCGCGCTTCATCTCCTGCAGACGCGCCTCGGCAGTGTCGGGATCTTCCTTCTCCCGTCCGGCGCCGGGCACCGTGCGCCACAGATCGTTGTAGGTCGCCTCGGAGTGTGCCCGCCGTTCCTCGGCCCGGCGCTCCTCCTCAGCGAGGTTGGGCTTGCTGCGATGGGCGTAACGGTTGACTCCGTGATCCCTCAGGGCGTGCGCTGCATCGAGGACGCGCTCGACCGCTTCGACGCCGTGCCGCTCCTCGCACTTGGCGACATAGTCGCGTGCAAAGCTCAGGTAATCGAGAATGCCGTTGGCGTCCGTCCACTGCCGGAACAAATAATTGTTCTTAAAGAAATGGTTGTGTCCGAACGCCGCATGCGCCATGACCAACGTCTGCATTGTCATGGAGTTTTCTTCCATGATATAGCAGATGCAAGGATTGGAGTTGATGACGATTTCGTAGGCGAGGCCTTGCAAGCCGCGCCGGTAGAGTGTTTCGTGAAAGGCGAAGCGCTTGCCGAAGCTCCAATGCCGATACATCAGCGGCAGGCCGACCGACGCATAAGCGTCGAGCATCTGCTCGGAAGTGATGACCTCGACCTGAACCGGATAGACATCGAGGCCGAGCTCGTCGAGCGCGATCCGCTCGATTGCGTCGTAGGTTTGGCGCAGCGCCGTGAAATCCCAGTTTGGGCCAGTGAAAAGCGGAACTGCGGCTTCGAGCCGTACCGCCTCAGCCAAGCGTGTGTCAGGCACGGACTCCCCCCTTTGCGAACAGCTCGTGGAACACCGAGAAGATTTGTGAGGGGTCGCCGACTCGACGCATCGCAAAGTGCGGATGGGCGGGTGCGACCTCGCTATAGGCTCGCCACAGATCGCTGTCGCGCGACAAGCCCGTCAGACTGCCGCCCATGCCGTCGCCAACCTCGACATAGGCAAAGTATTGACAGAGCGGGAGCACCTCGCCGCCGAGCAAGGCCACGCAACGGCCGCTATCCGCCCCGTAATTGTCACCGTCGGAAGCCTGCGCCGCGTAGATGTTCCAGCGATCGGTCGAATAGCGAGCCCGGGCGATCTCGAGCATCTTTTCGAGCGCCGTCGAAACAACCGTGCCGCCCGTTTCGCGACTGTAGAAAAAGGTTTCCTCGTCAACCTCCTCCGCGGTGCTCGTATGACGGATGAAGACGATATCGACATGCTGATAGCGCCGGATCAGGAACACGTGCAGCAACATAAAGAAGCGTTTGGCGAGGTCCTTCATCGCCTCGGTCATTGATCCAGACACGTCCATCAAACAGAACATCACCGCTTCGGTGTTCGGACGAGGTACGCGCTCGAAGCGGTTGTAGCGGACATCGAGCGGATCGATGTAGGGAATTATCTTGCTGCGGTGCTCGAGCCGCTCAAGCTCGCGGACGAGCCGGTCGGCTTCCTCGTCGGCGCCGCGGGCGCGGGCGTTGTCGATCGCCTCGCGGATCGCTTCGAGCTCCCACTGTTTCGGCCGCCTTAACGAGATGCGTCGCGCCATGCTGTTGCGCATCGTGCGGCGTATGCTGAGATTGGCTGGGCTGCCGGTGACGGTGTAGCCGGCGCGCTGCAGATCGACCGCAAACGTCTCCTTGAGGCTCTTCTTCACGAGATCGGGGAGCTCGAGATCCTCGAAAAACATGTCGAGGAACTCCTCCTTGGACAGCGTAAACTCGAACGCGTCCTCGCCGGAACCGTCAGGGCTGCCTTGCGATCCGCCGCGCCCTTCGCCGCCATTCGGCCGCGGGATCTCGTCGCCCCTCAGATACTCCTTGTTTCCGGGAACCACATGCTCGGTGCGTCCGGTGCGCCGGCTGTGGTGAAAGACCGGCTCGGTGATGCCGCGGGTCGGGATCGCCACCTTCTCGCCCTGACCGACATCGGCGACCTTGCGCTTGCGCAAGGCTTCCTGTACCGCCGATTTGACTTCCGCGCGGGCGCGCCCGAGAAAGCGCTGACGATTGCTCAGGCTCTTGCCCTTTGGGTTGGGCCGCCGGTCGACGATGTTCATCGGTTGTCCTCCGGACCGGATCGGTGGCTCGCCGCCTAGCCGGCTTTGTTCACCCGCATGTACCACTCGACGAGCCGGCGAACCTGTCGCTCCGTGTAACCCCTGGCCACCATGCGCTCGAGAAAGTCGGCGTGCTTCCTCTCGGTCTCGGAATCCTTTTTGGAGCCAAAGCTGATGACCGGCAACAGGTCTTCGACCTGTGAGAACATGCGGCGCTCGATCACTTCGCGCAATTTCTCGTAAGACGTCCAGGACGGGTTGTTCCCGGCGTTGCTGGCACGCGCGCGCAACGCGAATTTGACGACCTCGTTGCGGAAGTCTTTCGGATTGGCGATGCCCGCCGGCTTCTCGATCTTGGAAAGCTCCTGGTTCAGCAGCTCGCGGTTCATCAGCTGCCCAGTGTCCGGATCCTTGTAGTCGGAATCCTCGATCCACGCATCGGCATAGGCGACATAGCGGTCGAACAGGTTCTGGCCGTAATCGGAATAGGATTCAAGATAGGCCTTCTGGATCTCGTGCCCGATGAATTCGGCGTAGCGCGGCGCTAGCTCGGCCTTGATGAAGTTGAGGTATTTCTTTTCCGCATCGTCGGGGAATTGCTCCCGCCAGATCGCCTGCTCGAGCACGTACATCAGATGGACAGGGTCTGCCGCGACCTCCTGCGTATCGAAATTGAAAGTGCTCGACAAAACCTTGAAGGCGAAGCGGGTCGAGATGCCGTCCATGCCTTCGTCGACCCCCGCTGCGTCGCGGTATTCCTGGACGGATTTGGCGCGCGGATCGGTGTCCTTCAGGCTTTCGCCGTCGTAGACCCGCATCTTGGAATACAAATTCGAGTTCTCATGCGGCTTTACTCGAGAAAGAGTGCTGAAGCGCGAGAGAATGTCGAGAGTTGACGGCGCGCATGGTGCGTTCGCCAACTCACTATTGGAGAGCAGTTTTTCATAAATCTTCCGCTCTTCGGTTGCTCGCAGACAATAGGGAACCTTGATTACCGAAATCCGATCGATGAAAGCCTCGTTGTTGCGGTTGTTCTTAAAGGACTGCCACTCAGCCTCGTTCGAATGCGCCAGAACGATGCCTTGATAGGGGATGCCGCCGATGTTTTCGGAGCCGACATAATTGCCTTCCTGGGTCGAGGTCAGCAGCGGGTGCAGCATCTTGATCGGCGCCTTGAACATCTCGACAAATTCCATGAGGCCCTGAGTCGTGCGGTTCAGGCCGCCGGAATAGGAGTAGGCGTCGGGATCGTTCTGGCTGAAAAACTCGAGCTTGCGGATGTCAACCTTGCCGACGAGGCTCGACACATCCTGGTTGTTCTCGTCGCCCGGCTCGGTCTTGGCGATGCAGATCTGCTTCAGCCGCGAGGGCTGTAGGCGTACAACCGAAAATTTGGTGATATCACCTTCAAACTCCTCGAGCCGTTTGACGGCCCAAGGCGAGATCGTTCCGGTCAAACGCCGCAGCGGAATCCCGTAGTGTTTCTCGAGCTCGGGACCGAGCGTGACCGGATCGAAGAGGCCGAGCGGGCTCTCGAAGACGGGGCTAATCTCGTTGCCGGCCTTCAGCACGTAGACCGGCTCCTTCTCCATCAGTTGCTTCAGGCGCTCGGCAAGAGACGATTTGCCCCCGCCGACCGGGCCGAGCAGGTAGATGATCTGCTTGCGTTCCTCGAGGCCCTGCGCCGCATGTCGGAAGAAGCCGACGATTCGCTCGATCGTCTCCTCCATCCCGTAGAAGTCAGAGAACTCGGGATAGACCTTGATCGTGCGGTTCATGAAAATACGGCCGAGCCGCGGCTCTTGGCTCGTATCGACCATCACCGGCTCGCCGATCGCCCGCAGCATCCGCTCGGCAGCGCCGGCATAGTAGGATGGATCGTCGGAGCACTTGCCGAGATATTCCTCGAGCGAGAACTCGACCTCTCGGCGGTTCTCGTACAACCTCGAATAGAGCCCGAAGATCCCGTCGTCGAATTTCATTTCTCACCTCAACCCTTGCCCACCCGATGCACCTAGGCCTCTTCCCTAGGAGAGAACGGCGGGCAACAGAACGCGTTTCGCCTCAATTTCCAAATTTCTCGTAATCATTTTTATCCTTAGGTAACGCGAGCCAGCACTGCGCCGCCGCGCTATTTCCCGTGCTCGCGAGCCGCCCGCCGAGGGCAGACTGCTCGTGGGGCCCGGTTGATTCGGATCGTACACCCCAAGCCATACGCCCAGTGTGAATAGCTTCACTTTGTGGCGAGAGTGCGAATATTTCTGGCTCGGCGACACCCTGCAACCGGTACGATGCCGCCTTTGCCGATCCATCTTCCCTCGCGGTAACCAACAACATATTGTGGCACCCAAATCATTGTCGCGCATCATATATTAAATCCTGAAAAATCCCAATGAAAATGTGAGTTAACCTACGCGATTGCGATGAGGGGCGGTTTTATGACTGCCGTCGGACGCGCCCAGAGGAAGTCTCCGCGGCGTTCTGCCGCACAATGATGCCGGTCACCGGCACTGCCGCATTGCCGGCCTGCCTGTAGTGGCGGCGACGTCGCCCGTGTACCGGCGCTCTCAGCGCGCGGATCACCTGCGCGGCGCATTGACAGTCGGCTCATACGGATCACCTCGATAGGCAGCCCCGAGCGTGGATTTCTCTCGGCAAAGACTTGGGTGCGGATTGGTCCGCGCCTAGCCAGTCCGCAATGCGCGGACCGCATACCGGCAATCGAAACCAGCCTGCTCGGGCACCGCGGACGCTCTCACCGCGAGACCGGTCAGACGATCGGGCAAGCACTTGCCTCGCGCACTCATTGCTATAGAAATAATGTGAACTTGTCAAGATAAAGTATCCGCCTGCCCAGGCGCGGGGGTAGCCGGAGGGTCTCGCCGAGTTCGACCGGCACTTAGGCCATTCGCTCTTGCAGGTCCCAATGAAGCCGATTTTGACCGCCAGATCGTCGCGACCTGTGAACTGTGTTTCGAGGGATAAACTGTCTTCCCGTCCCGCAAGGTGTAGCCGCCTTCCCGAGATCGCAATTTAACATATGATAATATGATGATAACTCCAGGCATGCTATGACGACATCGACGGGTGGTGGCCGGGGGTACGTGTCGAAATAGCCCCGAACGCTCACTCGAATGCGCGACACGATGGCGGAGTTTGGCGCAGCGAGAGTATGCTCGTTTGCTCGGGTCGGCGGAGGAGCGCTAGATGAACAAGGTCTACCCCGATGCTCAGACGGCGCTTGCCGGCCTCCTGCGGGACGGGATGACAATCATGTCGGGGGGCTTTGGCCTTTGCGGAATCCCTGAGAAGCTGATTGCCGCGATCAGAGACTCCGGCGCAACCGGGCTGACTCTGATCTCGAATAATGCCGGGATCGACGGTGCCGGGCTGGGATTGCTGCTCGAGACCCGGCAAGTTCGCAGAATGATCTCGTCTTATGTAGGGGAGAACCAGTTGTTCGCTGATCTTTACCTCAAGGGCGAGCTCGAGATCGAATTCAATCCGCAGGGGACATTGGCGGAGCGGATCCGCGCCGGCGGGGCTGGCATACCGGCGTTCTTCACCAAGACGGGTGTCGGGACACTGGTTGCGGAGGGTAAGGAAATTCGTGAGTTCGACGGCGGCAGCTATGTGATGGAGCACGGCCTCGTGGCCGACCTGGCTGTCATCCATGCCTGGAAGGCCGATCGCGAAGGCAATCTCGTCTACCGCAAGACGGCGCGCAACTTCAATCCAGTGATGGCGACCGCCGGCCGGATCACCGTAGCGGAGGTCGAACATTTGGTGGAACCCCAGGCGATCGACCCCGATCAGATCCACACGCCGGGCATCTTTGTCGATCGGATCGTTCATGCGACATCGCTCGAAAAACGCATCGAGCAGCGCACCGTGCGCAAGCGTGACAATTGAGGCAAATCGGGCAGGAGGGAGTGGGAAATGTCCTGGTCACGCGACGAGATGGCGCGCCGGGCCGCGGCAGAGCTGAAGGACGGCTATTATGTCAATCTCGGCATAGGCATTCCGACCCTGGTGTCGAACTTCATCCCGCCAGGCATCACGGTTCAGCTGCAGAGCGAGAACGGCATGCTCGGGATGGGACCCTTTCCCTTCGAGGGCGAGGAGGACCCTGATCTGATCAATGCGGGCAAACAGACGATCACCGAGCTGCCGTCGACGAGCTATTTCGACAGCGCGCAATCCTTCGGGATGATCCGCGGAGGGCATATCGATGCTTCGATTCTCGGAGCCATGCAGGTGGCCGAGAATGGTGATCTCGCAAACTGGATGATCCCGGGACGGATGGTCAAGGGCATGGGCGGGGCCATGGACCTGGTAGCGGGCGTCAAGCGGGTCATCGTCCTGATGGAGCATACCGCCCGCAATGAGCCGAAATTGTTGCGACGCTGCACCCTCCCTCTAACCGGAAAGGGCGTGGTCGACATGGTGATCACCGATCTCGGTGTCTTCACGATCGACGCGGAGGGAATGACCCTGACCGAGCGGGCCCCGGGTGTGGCGCTCGAGGAAATCCGACAACGGACCGAGGCATCCTTTGCGGTGCGCCGGTCTCGCTTGAGAGAAAATGAATGAAAGAGCCGGCAAAGCCGGCTCTTTCGCAAGGTCAGGTCAAAGTTCTTACCCGCCGTGTAACCGTATATATCAAAAAGTATCAGCTTTGCGACGATAGGGCAAGGAAATTTTGGATTTTCGTTCTGCACTGCCTAGGTTAGCGGCGATTGGCGCCCGCACATCAGCCGTCGCGGCCGCAGACGGACCGAACAGGGTGGACCGAGCGACAAGCTGGACTGAGCAAGCTGGATCCGGGCTGACCACCCCGCCAGCCTGCGCCGGCGAGCATCGCCGAACCGCGCTACTGCCGCTTTGGGGGTGGCTGCGTCGCGAAGCTCCATCGGCGGTCCGGCCCGAGGGCCCTACCCCACCTTCACAGCAGCGCGATCTC